>Ga0207125_10088_pt2 | contig 20449 bp, 12 predicted proteins | sample Alteio_BWMinHeat_19_FD_153556 | JGI IMG/M metagenome (GOLD analysis project Ga0207125, IMG submission 153556) | Enriched cells from forest soil in Barre Woods Harvard Forest LTER site, Petersham, Massachusetts, United States -... | ecosystem: Environmental > Terrestrial > Soil > Temperate forest >...
CGGTAGCGCCCACGAAGCCCGTGCCCGCTAAGCAGCTTCCATCCACAGTGACTCTTCACGCGCCAAAAACCCAGCGCGGAATAATCCGAGCTAACCGCTTGCATTAAGCCTTTTTCGGGAAAGGTTCCACCGGAAGGCCGGCGCTGGTCCAGGCGGAAAAACCGCCGAGGTTGAAAGTCTGGAAGCCTTCCAAACTGAGGAACTCCGCCATCCGCCCCGATCGTCCCCCGAGCTTACAGAAGAGAATCAGCTGCTTGTCGCGGGGCAGGCTTTGCTTGAAAGCGCGCCATTGATCCGTATCTTCGACCATGGCGGAAAGCGGCATCCAGAGGGCACCTTGGGCGGTTCCGGAGCTCTGCAGCTCGTCCTCTTCGCGCACGTCAATAAGGACGGCTTTGCCTTGCTTTACGAGGTCACTGGCTTCATGGGCTGTCATGGCGGCAGATTAACACAATCTACTTCGGCTGCGCCATGCAAGGCTGATTGATGTACTGCGCATACTTCTGCTTGTAGGCGGCCAGTTGGGTCTGTCGACCGGCTTCGTCCGGCGCTTTGCGAATCCCTTCCCGGGCCGACATCATTTCATTATTCATGGCCCCGCAGAATTGGGCGCGCGATATGTATTTGGCGTGAAGCTCCTCGGTGAGAGCCTTCTCTTTTTCTTCCACGTCTTTCTTGATCTCGGCGAGCTTCGCGCAAAACGCACCCGCCAACTCTGCAGAGGTGGGATTCGTCTTCACTTGTTTGAGATAATAGTAGGTGAAGGTCGAGTAAGCGTTTGCCCGGAACTGCATCCACTGCAGGCCGGCGCCCACCGTGGTGCACACGATGCCGGCCGTGAGACTTATGGCGCCGCAAATCGCGTTCACGATGGTCACGGTGTCGATTTTTCCATTTCGCAGATAGTCGGCGGTGATTGCGGTGCCGATGTCCAAAATTGGGCCCGCGAACTGTTCACCCCAGCGCTCCACCGCCACGTTCCACATCATCTTTTGCAGGTCGGCGATTTCGCCGGTGGCGAGGCCCCAGATATGTTCTTCCACCATGCTCGGTGCGCTACCAGTGATCGTGGTGTCTATCACCGTGCTGGTCGACATCGTGCCCGCCCCGCCCGTGATCGTGCTCATGGTATTGCCAAGGCCTTTTACTTTTGCCGTTACCGTGCCGAATCCGGTTGAGTAATTTTTGGCGATATCTTCCGCTTTTTTCCCGAGCTCCTGAAAGCGGTCGAGAATTCTCTTATCGTCGAGTTGCGTGTCGTGGCCCACCGTTAACAGATAAGGAGACGGAATTTGCGAGCCGTCGCCCACGCAGCGAAGCGATTCCGCCATGAGCTTTCGCTCGTACTCCGCTCTTGCGTCGGTTAGGGCTTGCGTGTAACGGGTGAAATGATCGAACTGCTCATAACGGTTTTTTGAAAGCAGCTTGTAGTATTTCTTGTGGATCGCCTGTTCGGCGCTATTGAGCGCGGCCGCGTCGGCCACCTTGCTCGCCTGCCCTCCGGTGCTCACGTGGGCGGCAGCCGCCTTTTCTCCGAAAAGAGAGAGCTCTTTGTAATACATGCACACCGAGTTACGCAGCCGCACGGTGGCCTTCGCGAATTCCACGCAGCCGTTGTAATCGGCCGCGGTAATCGGTGACTGCTTGTAAAGCCCCGGATACCACTGGTTCATGATCTCATAGCGCGCGCAGTAGGATTTCGATGCGGTCGCTTCCGTGAGCTCGGTACCGCAGCCGCTGGATTCTTCGGGCGTACTGGGAACAGACGGGGGCGCCGGCGGCATCATCGGAACGACTGCGTGAGCGGTCGCCGCCCAAATCGACAGCGCGGCGAAAACCCCAAAATAGCGGAAAAAAGGGAGACTCATGAGCTTACTTTATCGGCGCGCGAGTCCTGTCTCTTGAAGGCTAGAGGGCCGCAGTTAAAGACTCGGAAACACGGGCCTTTTCCGGCCGCATCCAGGCCCAGCTGAGCCCCCAAAGGCCCACCAGCAACACGTTTCTGGTTACGAGCATCAACACGGCCAGCTGATGGAGGTGCACGTAGTCCCAATAGAAACGAAAATGCACTCCCGTGAAAATGATCGTCCAGGAGAAAACCGCGAGCCACCGCCCGCGCTTGCTCTCTTCGATTCGCGAGGCTGCGCAGATTCCGAGCGGCAAAAGCCAGAGCAAAAACTGTGGGGACAATACGTAACCGAACGTGACGAAACCGAGCATCAGCAGCCAGGCGGCGCTGAGGGAATCGCGGCGCGCGCGGTCGCACCAGAGAGCCGCGAACGATCCAATGAGTGATCCGAAAAAAAGAATCCGGCTGGCGAGGACGAGGCCCGGAATTTCGGCCAGGTGCTGCGCCCCGAAGTTATTGTCTACGCCCACATTGATCAGACCGGTAAAAGCCTGGAGCAGCATCACGCCGCTCGCGATCAAACTCTCCACCTGCACGCCGCGATCAGAGTGATGGCTGAAAAAGGAGATTTTTCCGCCGGCCACCGCCGCCACCGTGGCCACGCAGAGTAGTAGCGGCAATGCGGAGAGCACGCCGAAAATCACGAGGCGCTTCAGCTTATCTAGATTGCTCCCTTCCCAGTCGAGCACTCGGGTGGGCGCCACCACGAGCGGCACGAGCTTGAGCGCTCCGCCCAGCCCCCAGGAGAGCCAGAACCTCTCCTCGCTCGGATTCGTGAGGAAGGGCCACGCCAGCGCGAAACCCACCGCGATGTCGAACCGGTCGTAGAGCAGAAGGCCGAGCGCAGACGTGAGCGTAACGTACGCGAAGGCGGCCCCTTTGATGGGCGGCCTTAGGAGAAAAGCGCGGTAGAGAAGAAAATCGAAAGGCAGAATCAGCGCGCCGAACACAATGCGGAAAGATTCCGTGCTGGTTTGATGGAGAAGCTTGCTCACGAGCCCCGGAATCAGCACGAATGGCAGCGCGAGCGGAGGGTACTCGAAATCCCACCCTACATAGGGGAGTTTGCCGTCGGCAAAGAGGTTATGCGCAAAGTTCTGGTAGATGCCCACATCGCTGATAAAGAGCGGCAGCAGGAACAGCATCGCGAAGCGCGTGCCGACGAACAAGACGTCGAGCTCGCGCTTCTGCACGCTGCTTTACTTTCCGCCGACTGCGGGAGTGAAGGAGAACGGGTAGTCTACTTCCACGGTTCCGCCGCCCAGGGGCTCGGGGAACACGATGTTTTTCAGCACGCCGAGCACGCAGCCTTCGACTTTGGCGTTGCCGATCGACGAGGTGGTTACCCCCGCCTGGCTTACGCGGCCGGTGCCGGAGATGACGAAGCGGGTAGCAATGCGGCCCGCTAGCCTACCCGTGGCCGAGTTGAGCTGCTGCTCGTAGCAGGCGCGCAGCTGAGGCATATGGCGGCGGATGTATTCGTCGATCACGCTTCTATCCAAACCACCCATGACTACGGTTTCAGAGGCGCTACCCACTTCGATGGTAGGGCGGCCGTAACCCGATCCCGAGAGATTGCCGCCCTTGCCGATGGCACCGAGGCCGTTGCCGATTTTGCCTTCGCCGAAGCCGTGATCAGAGAGACCTTGGCTGTTGCGGGAGTTTCCGCCGCCGCCGCTGCCGTCGCCGATTTGGCCTAAGCCGCCGTTTCCTTCGGTGGTGGTATTGCCGAATCCTTTGAGATTCGCACCCGCAGCGTGCGCGCCCGCCGAGCCGGCCGCCATCGATTTGGAAATTGATCCGCCAAGATCGGAGAACATCGCTTCGACGTTGCCCGGGCCCTGCACCTGGCTTTTGGTGGCCGTTTTGGTGTTAGGGTTGCCGCGCGAATCGTTTTGGTGAAGGTCTGCTTTCGGTTTGTTCGGAGCGCCTTTCTTGCCTTCGTCACCGGCCGCTTTCGCGCCCGCGCCTTGGGAACCGCCATTTGGTTTGGCGGGAGAGGGCGTTTTAGCCGGGGGGGCCGGTTTGGTGGGCTCAGGATGCGGCGTGGATTTCACTTCGGCTGGGAGCTGCTTAGCGGGCACGGGCTTCGTGGGCGCTACCGTGGGCTTTACGAGCGTGGGTTTGGTCACCACCGGCTTCGGCTTCGGTTTCGGCGGTTCGGGCTTTTTCTCGACGACCGGCTTAGGCGGTTCCGGCTTCTTCTCTTCCACTTTGGGCGGAGGAGTTTTCACCACCGGCGGCGGAGGAATCGGCTGGAAGATCTTCACCACGATGGGCGGCGGAACTTCTTCGGGCTCCAGCGGCTTCTTCACCACGGTAAACGTGAGCGCGGCGAGCAGCGCCACGGTGAGGAGCAAGGAGGTGAAAAAGATACGGAGGTAGAGCGGATCGCGCTCGAGCACGCGCTGGCGGCGCAAGTGCGGCGGCACCGGAGTGTAGCTGAGGAAGAACGTAACTTCTTTCAGCTGAATCTTGGCGAGGTCGTCTTTTTTAAGTACCAGGCGCTTCGATTCGAGCTCGCCGAGCGGCACCATGCGGCTGCCGGTGCGCACTACGCCCTTCATCAAATCCGTAAGCTGAACCACGGCGCTCGGGCCATCAAAGGAAACAAGCTCGTGATCCGCATCGAGGCCGGGCACGAGGAAGGAAGCTTTCTTCCCCTCCCCCACGGTTACGGAGGTGTTATCCACCACGTGTTCCACTTCCAGGATCGTGGAGCCCCAGTACATCACCACCTGCAGGCAGAGTTCGCCGGCGCTGGGGTAATCGAAGATCTGGATGATATTGCGTTCGTCTTCGAGAATGAGAGGGCGGAAATCTTCTTTGGCGTCGTAGAAAAGTTTGCGGCCGCTGCCCGTGGTGCGCACCTTTTCGGCGGGAGAGCCGCTCGAAGCTTCGCTCACGGCCACTTTTTTGAACGCAAGCGTGGCGAAGCCCACTTTTACTTCGTCGCCGTCGCGGAGCATCTGTGAAACGATCTTTTTATCGTTTACGAAGAGGCCGGTTTCGGAGGCCATGTCGAAAATTTCGGCGTTGCCCTTATCGTCCATCTCCACAACGGCGTGCACGTTGCTCACGGCATTCTGCTGGATGCGGATATCGCTCGAGAGAGCCGAGCCGATCACGAGGCGCTTTTTATTCACCTTGTAGGTTTTCTTGATCTCTTCTTTGCCGGTTTTTACGTGGAGATTGAACACCATCACCCACTGCGTGTCGGGACGGGCGGTGGGCATCTCTGGCTGCGAGCTGGGGATTAGGGGTTTATCGCTCATTAGTTCCTCACTTCAGCAAAAGCGCGTCGCGCATCAGCTCACGATGAAAATTGGGACGCAACTTCAGCAAGCTGCCGAACTGCTTCTCGGGCGGCGTAACCACGTAAACCCCTTCCGGGTTATTAGCGGTACCTTCCACCACGGCGTCGTCGAAGCTCACGGCGGTTTTCTTGCGGTAAATGATCTTAGGCTTGTTCTCGCCCGATTCAGGCGCGGCTGTCTTGCCGCCCGATTCCGAATCAAGGGCATCGAGGGCGTCATCGGCGCGGGCGAAAGGAGCGGCGAGGAAAAGGGCCAGCAGGCTCGCGCACAAAAATTTCGTCATTTGTTCTCCTTCGTCTTCCAGAACTCGAGGATCAGCTTGGCGTATTCGTTATGGCCGCTTAAGTCGCCAAGGATGCTGGCGGCTTTGTCGCGATCGCCCTTGGCGAGCGCGAGCATGGCTTGCGCCATTTTCGGGTTGTCGCCGTCGCCTTCGGTAATGCCGGCATCGGCGGTGGGAACCTTGCCGGTGGCGAGAGAGGCCAGCGCGTTGCCGCGTTTCACTTCCAGATCATTTGGGCTGCGCACTTCGAGCTGGCGGAAATTCAGGCTCGCGTGGCGCCACAAGCCGGCCCCCATAAAGAGGCGTGTAATGTTTTTCTTGGGCACTACCGCGAACTCGTCGTTCGCCAGGGCCGATTTGAAACCGCCGAGCGCGCGGGCGAGGTCGCCTTCGCGGCCGCGGAGATAAGCGAGATTGCTGATCGCCGCCGGGCTCTTCGGATTTTTCTGAACGGCGTGGAGGTAGAAGATCTCGGCCAGGCCGTCTTCGCCCTTGAGCAAGTGCCGATTGCCGATCGCGATCCAGGAAGCGAGATCATCCGTTTTATTGCGGAGATTGGCGCGGTATTTATCGAGCGCCTCATCGGTGGCAGGCTGATCACCCATGATCCACTCGGCAGGCTTGCTCCAGTCGGGCTCCTGAATGAGCGGCAGGCGATCTGCCTTCGCCGAATTCACGGCCGCCAGAACGTACGTGCGCGCCATCGTGGGGCCCACTACCTGAAGCTGCTCGCCTTTCTGGAGAGCGGTGTCGAGCGTCTCGGCCACTTTAAGGAATACGGGAGCCGCCACGGTTTTGAGCTGCGCTTTGAATTTGGCTTTGTCTTCCGGTGATAGTTCTTCGGGAATCGGCGCGCCTTCGAGTTTTTGCCCGAAGCTGCGGTACGTGAGCGCCATCCGGCGGAACGCTTCCACGCCCCACTGGCCGTCACCGAAGTCCATCACCTCTACGTAACCTTTGTTGAGACGTTCCATCGCTTGGAGCTTGGCTTTGATATCAGCCTGGAGTTGTTTTTCGGGAAGACGGAGCGGCGAACCTTCGAACGCTTCTTCGAGCGGCGCAAGAAGCTCCAAGCGGGCGCGGGCCGCGTAGCCGAGTTCTTCCGGGGTCGCGCGCGAGCCTTTGCCCTTCACTTTGGAAATCGTGGCGCGATAGTAGTTCTGCGCTTTTTCGTCTTCCTTGAGTTTCACGTAAAGCGCGGCGGCTTCCATGGTGGAGCCCACGGCGTGGGCGCCGTCGGGGAACGCGCTGGAGTATTTCTGAAAGCTCTTGATCGCCTCCGTCGCGTTGCCTTCGTCGCGCTGGCGGCGGGCTACGTCGAAAAGGAATTCTCCGGCCGCGTCGCGCGCGGTGCCGAGGCCCTTGTTGGCGGCTTCCACGAGATCGCGGAAATCTTCGCCGCCTTTGTCGGAATCTTTCAGCGCGCGGCGCAAGAGCGCGGCCGAGCGGAGGGATTCGAGGGCGTCTTTCTGGGTGCTCGCCTTGATGCTGGAGAGCTTCGCCTTGTAGATCCGGTAGAAGCGCTCGTATACGCCGGCGGCCTCGCTATAGCGGCCCGAGAGGAAGTGTTCGTTCGCGATCGCGAGCATGGAGTGCTCTGCGGCTTCGTTATCCGGATTCGCCGCCAGGATTCCTTCGTAAACACGCAGCTCGCTCGCTTGATCGCCCGCCTTGCCGTAGTTCACAGCGGCGTTGTTAAGCTCAGTGGTGCGCACGGTAGAATTTTTCGCCGAGGCCGCATCCGATTCGTACTTCTTCGCGGCGGCGAGAGGATCGGAAGCCTCGAGCTTGCGGGTTTTGTCGAACTTTGAACGCTCGATCACGTCTTCGAGGCTCTTGTGAAGATCACCCTTGCGGTCTTGCGCCATGAGCGCCTGATTGCCCAAGAATCTTTGCGAGAGCGCGAGCGAGGCGTCAGCATCCTTGCGATCGTGCGCGTCTTTGAGAAGCGTGGCGGCGGCGTCCCAGGCCTCTTTGCTCTGAGGATACTTGTCGGTGATTTCCAGCAAGCGGGGGCGCGCTTCGTCCATCCGGCCGCTCGTGACTAAGATGCCGCTCGCGCGAGCGAGATACTTCGGCACGTCTTTGTCGTTCGGGTAGGTGCGCACGTAGGTGTCGATCGAGGCGATTACCTGGTCGCCGTCGTTGCGATCGAGTTTCTTGGTCTCGCTCTTCGACTTGAAGTAGCCGTCCATCGCGTAAACCATCGCGGAGGAGGATTCCTTTTCGTATTTCTTGTAGGCCGGATCTTTGGCGGCCATGTCGAGAATGTAGCGGTATTCGCTCACGGCCTCTTTGTGCTTGCCGAGCTGATTCAGCACGTCGGCGAGGTACCAGTGAATATCGGCGGCGTCGTCGCTCTTGATCTTGTTGCCGTAGGCGGAGAGATAGAGACGATAGAGATCTTCGGCGCGCTCGAGCGATTCTTTGCCGTTATTGGATTTGGCGCCCTCTTTGTGCGCGAGGGTGGCGGCTTTGCGAACCTGGGTGCGCAGGATTTCGGCTTTATCCTCGGCTGGCTCTTTCGCGTTAGTCACGAACTCGGCGGTCATCGCCTTGAGCAACGCGCTCTGGCGCCCGCGATCGCCTTTGGAGTTGGCCATGTTGAGACTGGCCACCATGATTTCGAAGCGCTGCTCTTCGCCCTGCTTGGCAGCGGCGCCGCCTAAGGACAGCAGCTGCTTGTTCACCGCGAGGGCTTTGGCATACTTACCCTGGCGCTGGTAGAACTCGGAAAGCTTGCGCATCACGAGCGCGCCTTCGTCATTGCCGAATGTGTCGAGGAAGAAATTCGAGGCTTGTTCCACATCTCCGCCTTCGGAGTAGAACAAGGCGAGCGATTCGGCGGCGTCGCGCTGGAGAGCGAGGCCGGATTTCGCGGCCGCCTCGGAGTTGGCTTTACCCAGCACGATCGCTTCTTTCATCGTGTTCACGGCACCGGCGTAATCCTGCATTTTGAACTTGGCCCAGGCGAGGCCGTAGAGAATCCGCGGGCGGGCCGGAGTATCCACCTGCTTGGCGGCGTGCTCGTAGAACCGGGCGGCTTTGCCGAAATCCCGGTTGGCGAAGGCGTAATCGGCCACGTAGCGGTAGGCCTCGGAGGCGAACTTGCTGCGCGGATAGGAATCGATGATCTTCTGGAAATTCTTTACCGACTCGTCTTTGCGGTTCAGCTCCCACTGGTTGAACGCGAGGAAGTAATACACTTCGTCGATGCGGGAGTATTCGATCTTCTGGCGGGGGATGCCGGCGAGCACGTCTACGGCTTTGCTGAGCCACTGGCGGGAAGAATTCGAGTCGAGCACGGGTTTGGCGCGGAGTTTCTGCTGCTGAATCGGAAGCGCGAGGTAGGCTTCCATTTTCTTGCCCCAGCTCTCGCTCTCTTTAAAGAAGTAGAGTTTGTACTTCTCCGTATAGAGCTCGGCCAGGCGAAGCAGGAGGTCGGGCTGCATGTGCCCTTCCTCTTGGCGCACGTTCACGAGCTGCAGCTGGTGGATCTCGCCGTTGCGGAGTTCGTCGATTTTCCGCTCGCGCGGGGTCATCGCCTCCTGCAGCTCCGCTTCCGAAATCGCGAACGCGGGGCCGCTCAGGCCGGTCATGGTGAGCAGGGAAAGCAGCAGTAGCGTTTGCGATCTATTCATCTCAGTAACATTCCGGTCTGAGGGCGAAGGTGTAGTCGCCTAGTTCATCCGCCCAGAACTCCCCGTTGAAGCTCCAGAAAAATTGGTTGTCACGCGTGCCGGGCTTGCCGAGCGAGCCGCGCTTCTTGTGGCCCCAAACGTCTTCGCCGTTATTGAGGGCGTCGCCGAGCTTTTCCACCTGAGCGCGCGAGCGGCGGAGCATCTCTAACTTCACGATGTCGATCGTGCTTACGTTGGCGAGCAGGCCCTTGTATTCGGTGGCCATACGGTCACGAACGAAGGCGCCGCCCACTTCCTGGGCCGTTTGCCAGCGCCACACGAGAACTTCGCGGATCATTCCGCCTAAACCCCGGCGGCCGGCGTCGCCGAGCGTATTGAGGTAGTTCATTTCTTTGCGAGCCCGCTCGCCGGTGCGGGCGAGCTGCGCGAAGTAAGGCGAGCGCACGAAGCGGTTCATCACTTGGTCCATCTGGTTCTCGCTATGAATCTTGTTATTCATGGCGTAGATGCCCTTCTGGAAAAGGCGCACGAGGGCTTTGGTGTTGCCGTCGGCGCTCTCGTCGAGGAGCTGCTTCATGTCGTGGCCCACTTTCGTGTACTTATCCATGAAGTCTTTGGATTCTTTTTCCACGTCGTCGTAGATGCACATCTGCAGATACGAAACCGAGCGGAGCATCTCCACTTCGGAATCGTGGAACCAGGATAGGCCGGGCGCTTTATAGGTAACGAGGCGGCCGAGCGCGCGGTTGTAATCACCGCGGGCCACCGAGTTCCAGGCGAGCTCGTACTGGATCTGCGGCCACACCATGCTCTGAATCTCGACTTCGTCGTACCACTTCTCAGCGTCAGCGTAGTTCTTACCTTGGTAATACGCGCGGGCCACGCCGGCGGTGCAACGGTTACGCAGCTCCTGCGTTTCGTGTTTGGTCTGCCCTTCCATATAGCGGCGTTTATCCGCGAAGCGGGCGCAGTTTTTGAAATCGTTAATGCCGCCTTCGATGTTGCCGAGCATGAGCTGGGCGGTGCCGCGAAGGAAGAGCGCCGAGGGATAGCGCAGAAAATCGGAGTCCATGTCGTTCACCGCGCGAACTATGTCGTTCGGGCGCTGATTGAAGAGGTGATCCTGGGCCAGGATATAGAGGAAGTAGTCGCGCTGGTCTTTGGGATATTGATCTTCCTTGGTGTACTTGATTACGTACTTGCGGAAGATCTCCGTGCCTCCGGAATCCACGAGCGCTTTCGTGCCGTGGAGGGCGATGCGGATCACTTGGTCGTCGCCCGTGCCCAAAGCTTTCAAGAAGAAATAAGTGGCCGCCTGCGGAAGACGATTCGCGATCAGAGCGTTGGAAATATAAGCGTAGGCCAGGGAGCGTTGCCGGTCTTGGTCCGCGCGCTGGAGCGCCTGGAAGTAATAACGGGCCGCTTGGAAATACTGGGCCCGGCGTTCAAACCGCAAGCCTTCCTGCATGTACGCTTCGGGGGAATAGTCCGCGGCAAGCGCCCCTAAGGCCGGGGCGGCCAGTGCGGTGATCAGGAGAATTTTCAAAAATCTCATCTCGCGACCCTCCGTGGTCCGTGGCTCAGAGCGTGTAAGAGATACCCAAAGTGAGGTAGTAGTTATCGTAAGTTTGCGTATCGCTCACGCTGGTATCGCCTTTCAGGAAGATCGGCGCCTTGTAATAAGTAGCGAGGAAATCCAAGCGCGCGCCCCAGTGGCGATCGATGAAGAACTTCCAGCCCGATCCCCAGTGGTACGCGCCGAAGTTGGCCGAGCTGAGACTAGGGCTTCCGGAAGCTTTCGTGTTCAAATCGATTTCGGTGCCGGCGCTACCGAGGCCGGCTTCGAAATGCCAGTCGATATAGAAGATCTGATTGAACATATTCACCTTGCCGTAGAACGGCAGCCACATGATCGATCCACCAAAGTAGGTGTTAGTGTCGCGTACAGAAGGCACCACGGAGCTCACGAGACGAAGCTGCGTGAAGGTGTCGTTCTCCGAGTTGTAGTTGTTGAACCAGAAAGCGCTGAGTCCCCAGTGTTCATTGAAGTAGTAGGTTCCGCGCACGCGCCATTGGCGTTGCGAGCGGTAGGTTTCGCCCATGCCGATGCCGTAGCTCGTGGAAGCTTCGAAGTGCTGGGCCTTCGTGAACTTGCGATTTTGTACTACGTAAATTTTCTTGTCTGGATCTAGCCAGGAGAAATCGTATTCGTCGCGCTCGGTATCCACGGAGGGATCCTCGGGCGGCGCAGCGAAAGCATGCGAAGAGTACAGCGTGAGAGCGGCGAACAGCGCCAAAATACCGCGAAACAACATAACACTCCCCCATCCATGGTGGTCAGCACAGTGGTGATCCGCGGTGCCCAAAAATGGCAACGCTCAGAGATCACCCCTACGGAAATGCTAACACAAACTTCTTCCCGATTTTACAGTGGAAGGAATAAGGGCAAGAAAAACAAGGTGTGCCGTCGTGACCCGGCTCATCAACTAAACTTGGTTTAGTATCCGCAGGCGTGTAGTTTTGCGCGGTGGAATCGAGCTCTTCACGCAGTTGACTCATTGCATCATTATGCTGAGACTCCACTGCAAGCGACGTGGCGGAAAAGAGATCGACGAGGTACCCGCTTACGTGAGGCGCACTTTCTCCCAATTCGCGAGCATGCTCGCGCACCGCCGCCATGTAAGAGGCCACCTGGAAGCGGTAGTCGTCGAGGCTCTGTTCTTGAATCGAGCTCTTATAATCCACCACCAGCCACTCACCGGAATCGAGTTGCACTAAACGATCAATCGCTCCGTACAGCACCTGCTCGCCCACTTTCCACTGAAAGGGAATTTCGGGAAACGCACGGGACGAAGGCGAGAAGAACTTATTCCCGGACGGCGAACGGAGAAAAGCTCCCAGACGCTCAAGATCGAAACGAATCAGCTCCGGCAGAGCCACGGCTTCGGGCGGCACACCTTGCGCTTCGTAAGCCTCGCGCAGCCAGACCGCGGCCAGCTCCAGCCCCTGCGCGGGGTCTTTCACTCGCTCGAGCACGCGGTGAAGCGCGATACCGCGCTCTTTGCGTTCGATTTTGAGAAGTTTGAGTAGCCCGGCCACATGCTCAGCATTGGGATCGAGCGGCGTATTCTTCCGGCGGGCCATTTTCCGGAAAGCCCCTTTGGGCCGCTCCCATAGATTTACGATGTGGTCGTCCCACCGCTGGATATTTTTCAGGCGATGAAACTCGGGGCAAGTATTGAAGTCGGCGAGCTCCGTGATGCTGGAAGTGCGGAATCGAGGATATTCGGGCACGGGTGGCCAGGGCTCATTTTTCTTGGCGGTCTCTTGCGCTTGCGGCTCGGCGGGAAAGGATAGGCTCTCGCCGCTGATTTTTTCCACCACCCCGCTGAGATCCGCCGCGCGCAGAAAATGGCCGCAGGAGTTCCATTTTTTGGGCTCTTCCGCCGGAAAGGAACGGGGCAGGAAAAAATATTCTTCGCTCTTGGCGCGCGTGGCGGCCACGTAGAAAAGCCGCTTAAGTTCGGCCAGCTCGCGCTCGGTATTCAGACGGCCGAGATCCGTGTGGGGCGCGCTCTTGTCTTCGCTTTCCAGCTTAAGCACCATGCCCGCGCCGCGCACCATACGGAGCGCGGAGTTATCGGGCACCAATTTCCCGCAGAGATCGGCGAGAATGGTCACGTCAAATTCCAGCCCTTTGGCGGCATGCACGGTCATCACCTGAACGGTGCCGGCGCTTCCTGGTTCGGGCATGATGGAGTCGTCAACGGCTTCGTTTTCCTGATCCCAGCCGGCCCAGTGGGAGAGCAACTCGAGAATTTCGGAGCGCGGGCGAGCCTCGGCCTCCAACGCGTCGACAATCGAAAGAAGCTTCACGGCTTGCAGATGCTCACGCCGCCCCTGCGGATATTTCTCAAAGGCGCGCTCCAGAATGCCAGCCAGCGAAGAATGCGTGGCGAGCCGGCGCCAGATAAAGAGATCCGCCGCTTCCGCCTCTTCGAGCTTGTCGAAGAGGGCCTGGCTGGGTTTTCCCCGGCGCTGAATTTCGAGAATTTTCTGGTCGTCAAGCCGCCCCCAAGGGCTGCGCAAAATGGCGAGGAGCGCGATGTCGTTTTTCGCGCCGTAGAGCACGCGGAGAAGTGCGATGGCGTCGGTGATGATGCTTTGGCCGTAGAACCCCTTGCTGGCCCCCACGCGGAACGACACGCGCGCGCTCGTGAGCGCTCTTAGGTAGGCTTCGTTTCCGGAAAATTTGCGGAGCAAGATTGCGATCGTGCGCGGCGGATTCTCTTTTCCCTGCAGGCTGCGCACCAGCTTGGCCACCAGCTGCGCCTCTTCGCTCCGGCGCTCGGAGGCGGTGAACTTTTGATCGGCGGCGCCGTATTCCACCAGCGCTACCTTGCCGCCCGCGGGAAGCTCGGGAATCGCGGGCGAGTTCATGGCCTCGAAATCCGGGGCGGCGTCTCCGGGGTTGGGCAGAATCGCGGCCGTGATCCGATTGGCCACTTCCACGATTTCCCGCCGCGAACGGTAGTTGCGCCCCAAGGTCACAAGCGTGCCGTTCTTTTCGGCTTCGGCTCTTAAGCCCTGAAACACGCTTACATCGGCGGCGCGGAACCGGTAGATGCTCTGCTTAGCATCCCCCACCACGAAGATATTGCTCCAACCGGGGCGGGCGACTCGCTCGAAGATCTCTCGTTGAACGGCATTCGTATCTTGGAATTCGTCTACCAGCAGTAGCTCGAACTTCTGGCGGTAGTATTCGCGCGCGTGTTCGTGATCGAGCACCTTGAGCGTGAGCGCCTCGAGATCGGAGAAATCCAGCACGCTCGAATCGCGTTTACGCTTTTCAAATTCAGCGGCCAAGAGATCCGCAAGGTCGAGAAGTGCCAGCAAGGTGTCGCGCGCGGCCCCTTCGGGGAAAATTCTGCCCGGCTCTCCGCCCGCGCGAAAAAAATCGATTTCGGCGCGGAAAAGCATTTGCCCGTCGAGAAGCTTGACCAGAATGTCTTCTGTTTTTGCCCTAGTGAACTGCGAGAACACTTGCGCGAAGAGGGGGGCCGCTTGCTCGAGAGGGTGCAGAAAAAAATCCTCGATCGTTTCCCGCTTCAGCGCCTCGGCGCCCTTTTGATCGAGCATCGTGGCGAGCGGGCTCACGCCGGCTTCGAGCGGAAAATCACCAATTACCTTGCGGCAGAAGCCGTGAATCGTGCCCACCTGGCCCTGCGCTTGCGCCGCCATTCGCGGGCCCATCGCGGGATCCGCCAGCATCGCCGCGGCCGCGCGCGCCGCCAGCTCCTGCGCGCTCTTTTCGGTGAAAGAAATGGCGCGGAAACGTTCCACCGCAAGGTGGGCTGCCTCGGTCTGCATTCGTTCCGCTAGAAAGAGGCGGATTCGTTCCACGATCACGGTGGTCTTTCCCGTGCCGGCGGAGGCTTCGATGAAAACAAGCGAGCCCCGGCGCTCTAATGCGGAGGTTTGCTCAGGATTGAACCGGCGCTCGCGAGGCGGGGCAACTTCCTGTGGGGCGGGCGCCTCGAGGAGCGCGAGCAAAGCGGCTGGCGCCGGGCGTGGCCAGGCTTCCCGCGGCGGGGAACGGAGTTCGCGGATCCGGCAGGCGGGCCGCACGCTGCAACGCTTGCAGGAGTTTTCTTCGTCGGCTGGCGTTACCGGGAATTTGCCGTCGCTGATATTCTCTGCCAGGCGGAACGCTTCATCGCGTGAACTTTCCCGCAAATCCCCGAACGCGGGCGGCTCGTGAAGCGCCCGGCTAGTGGGGCCGAGCTGAAAATATTTCACCTCGCCCGGCTTAGGCCCAGCCTTCGAGCTGTTGAATTCTTTCCGGAGAAGACCCGTGCCTCGCTCCCCGCTCGTGATACTGGAATAAATTCCGCCGATCGGTTCCCAGCCTGCCTTTTCGGTTTCCACGGCGTCGAGGTAGAGCTGGAGCTGAAACCGCTGCAGCTCGTTCACTTCGGCGTTGGAGGGGGGAGAGGCGCCGATTTTGTAATCGGTAACGAGGAAGCGGCGGTTGGCTTCGTCGTAATCAACCCGGTCGATTTTCCCTTTCCAGGGAAATTTCCCGCCAAGCATTCCACTCACTTCTTTTTCCAGCTCCGGTTTTCCGAAGAAGGGAAAACGCGCGTATTGAGCGGCATCGAGATTCAGGAAATCCAAGAGAAGCTTTTTCAGGCGGCCAAGCTGGGTTTCCAGTAGGCCCTCGTTCCCCCGAAAATACTCCACGCTTAGATTTTTTGTGGCTTGCGCAACGCAGAGGCCAAGCACGCGCTCGCGTTCGGCAGGATCCAGGATGCTCTTTCCATCATGATCGCCGTAGTAAAGCTCGAGCGCTTTGTGCACGAAAGAGCCTTCTTCGAGGCGGCTCAGATCGAGGCTCGAATCCTGCACCTTATCTTCGAGACGTAGCACCTTATCGGCGAAGGCTTTGAAAGGGCATTCTTTGTAGAGCTCGAAAAAACTGGCGGAAAACGCGGCGATCTGAGGATCTCCTACCCGAACCTTCTCTACGGCAGCGAAAGCGGGGGCGTGTGCTTCGCGGGGCACTTCCGGCCACTCGCCGGATGCGAAGCCCAGCGTTCCCGCCACCCAGCTGGGTTCTTTCTCGGCGCCCGCATCATCGTGGCGGTACCAGGAAACAATCCGCGTGCCGCCCGACTGCGCCATCCGCTTCACCTGATCCAGGAAAGCGAGCCCACGCTGTACCTGAGTGGGAAGTAAGAGATCAGAGAGCCTGCGCCGCGCGCCTTCTTCGAGAAAAAACTGGAAGCCACCGCTCGGGCCTACGCCATTATTGAGTCCCAGTGCCACGGTAAGCGTTTTTTCGGTCGCGGGCGGCAGCCATTCGCCGTACTTGTAGAACTGAACGCGCGGAAACAGGCTGAGCACTTCGCCCACTTCGCTACCCGAGAGGGCTACTTCGAGTTCCCGGATCCAGTCTTTGAAAGTGAAAATCTGCGCCGGGTTGGAAGACGTGGCAATCATCTGCGCATTCCGCAGCACGCTCGAAAGCGCGGCGTGCGCATTGCGCTCCATCTCTAAGCCGGGCGCCCTCCGTGCCAATTCGGCGAGGCCCACCAGCTTCGCCACCGATTCGGTTACCTGCGCGAAACGCTGGGCGTTCGCCGATTCGGGAAGTTCCCGGTCGAGTTCTTCCAGGCGGGCCGCGAAATCCTGGAGCACGGAATCGGATCCGGCTTTTCGTTTCCAATCGGCCAGCCCTTTCCGGATGCCGGCCCGGGTGGCACGCGAAGCGAGATCCTTGAATTCACCCTTGGTGAACTCCAGCAGTTTCCCGAGTTCGAGCCCGTACGCGAGCGAGAAGTTTTTCTCCTTGAGGGAGAGAACCTGAAAGAAAAGGCGCGATATGGGATCCGCCAGCGCTTTGCGGGAGTGAAAATTCTCGGGCAATCCAAGCTCTTCGCAGAAGGGATGTTTGGCCGAGCGATCGCCGAAATAATTCTCCGGCGCCACGAAACGCAGCTCCTCAAATTGCGAAAAGCCCGCCCGCGCCAGAGCAGCGGCGGCGCGCGCCTCCTCCGAGGGGGAATGCGCTTGTAATAGCCGGCCGGGCGCGCCCGGTAGCGGCGCGGGAGAGAGCGCCACCAGCTCGCGCGATCCGGTGAAACCGGTAATCAACCCTCGCAGCGCCAGCTCGGCCGGATGATCGAGACCCTCGTCGGTCTCCTCCATCACTAAAGCGATACGCTCCGGGGGGAGCGCGAGGGGAATATGCACCTGAGCGCCCAGCGCCCAGCGGCTCAAAAGCTCCGTTTGCAGAAGCGGCATTTCGTCGAAGCCCAGGAGGAATAGATCCGCTCCCGCAAGTGGCTCCTCGGCGGCCAGCGCGAGCAGAGCCGCCTCATCTAGCCCGCCACTCGTGCCGGAGAGAAAGCTCTCGTACAGTGCGAGCAGCCGCCAGAAATCTTCGTAGGCCTCCCGGGCCACTTCGTCGCCCTTCGCGGAGAGCACCCCGGCCGCACGTTCGATCGCTTCCGCCTCGCGTAGGCCCGCGTTGCGGGCTTCCCCCATGCAGTCGAGAAGGGCGGCGAAAAATTTCTCTTCCTGCCAGATGGCCTGGAGATGGTGAAAGGCCCCTTCCCTCGCCATCGCCTGGGCCACGATCCGTAAGTGTTCGCGCTTGGCGGCTTTGTTCAGCGGGCGAAAGCCTCGTCCTAAAGAAAGGGCGCGATCGCGAGCGCGGGCGGTGAGCCACTCCGCCCAGGGTTCGATGCGAATGCCGAAACGAACTCCGCGGGCCGAGAGGAAACGGTCTTCGATCCAGGCGCGGCCCGATTCCCCGATCGACGGACCGAGCAGCAGCGTGCCGTTTCCGCTTTCGAGAAACCGCAGAGCCTCTTCGAAGGCTACTTCCCAAGCGGTTCCGGCGCTGAAGAAACGAAAGCCTGCCACTACTGGAGAGTGAAGCTGAAACCGTTAGCCTTTACCACGGTTTCGCCTTTTCCTTTTTCCACGTACCCGAGCGAGAAGGCGCGCTCGCCTTTTTTCTCCAGGAATTTAATCAACGCAGCCGACTTCCCTTTTTGGCAAGCCATCACGAAGCCCACGCCCATATTGAAGGTGGAATACATTTCCTTCGCGTCGAGCTTCGCGCGCTCCTGGAGAATGGGAAAGATGCGAGGCGCTTCCGGTAAAGCCGTGATCACGTAGCGGAACTTGGGATTGATGCGCGGAATATTATAAAAGCCCGAGCCCGTGATGTGGGCGAAGCCGCGAATGCCGAATTTTTTCGCCGTTAATGCGGCCAAGGCGGTTTTCACGTAGATCCGCGTGGGCGTGAGCGCCAGCCGAAGCAGCTCGGTCTCGTGCGGCTGCAGAAGTTTTCGCACGAGGGAAAATCCATTGGAGTGGAGGCCCGACGAGGCGAGGCCAACCAATTCGTCCCCCGCCTTTAGTTTCGAGCCATCGAGCAGATCTTTTTTGGAAACTTCCCCAACGGCGAATCCGGCGAGGTCATATTCGCCGTCGTCGTACATGCCGGGCATCTCGGCGGTTTCGCCGCCCACGAGCGCGGTGCCCGCTTGGCGGCAGCCGTCTACGATTCCTTTTACGATTCCCTCCGACGCGGCGAGATCGAGCTTACCGCAGCCGATGTAGTCGAGAAAAAACAGCGGACGCGCGCCGGTGCACACTACGTCGTTCACGCACATCGCCACCAAATCGATTCCTACCGTATCGTGCACGGCGAGCTGATGCGCGATCTTGAGCTTGGTGCCCACGCCGTCGGTGCCGGCGGCGAGGTAACGTCCCTTAGAAATTTCGTAGAGGGAGGCGAATCCGCCCACGCCGCTTTTTACGGCTTTGGAATAGGTGGATTTCACCATTTTTTCGATCCGCTGAACGAACAGATCCCCTTTGTCGCGGTCTACCCCGGAGTCTGCATACGTGATCGACATTTAGTCCTCAATGGGAAAGGGTTGGGATGAGGCGAGCATAGCGCAGAATCGCCTCTCGCGCTTGCCCTTGCGGGCAATTTTGCCACGCGTTAGCAAGGGATTCATCCCTTAAACTCGGCCCAGGAGGCCCCTATGCGTCGCACCACTTTACTCGCCCTTTCCCTGCTCATTTCGTCCCCCGCTTTCGCCGGTTCCCAGAGCCGCGACTGCGCCACCGCCGATCAACGGATCACGATGGGCGCGGGCAACAGCACCAACCGGATTCAAATTAAATTTATTGATACCTCCGGCAAACCAGCGCTGCACGACGTGCCCGTGAACCTCATGCCCGAGTTCGACTACAATACCGAACAAACTCCCGACGCCATCTGGGCCGTGCCCGTTTCGGAAGATCGCTCCGTTTCCCGCAAGCACCAGGTGATGCACGTTTTCCACAAAGACAAAACCGATTGCCTCGGCCGCGAACAGTGGGACGACCACTCCGTGCAAAGCTACGTGCTCACCGGTAAGGACGGCAAGAGCCTCGACTCCGCCTTGGGCGGTAAAATCAAAGGCATGAATGGCGACGGCTACATCGTGGCCCAGTTCAACTGCCACACCTACGGCGTTACTTCCGCTGGCGGGTGCTACGCCAATGAGGGTGACAAAGTAGTTTGGGAGAATGAGAAGTAAGGAGTATCCTGGGCGCATCATGAAAAAAATTCTGATCGCCCTCGCTTCCGCCGCCGTTCTCTTCTGCATATATCGTTTTGCTTTTCATCGCGACCCTCACGGCGCGGCCCCGATGCCGCCCGTGGCGGAGGAAAAACTGGCGCCTTCGGCGGCGGAAAATCCGGCCCTCGTGGTGGCGATTCAGGGATCACTCGGGGGCGCGGCCGATAAAGCCCGCGTTGCCGAGCTCCTCGCGCAAGGCGCGGATCCCAACTCCGTAGACACCGGCGGCCGCCCGGCCCTCTCCCTCGCCGCTCGCAACAACGATATCGGCGCGATGGAATCCCTCCTCGCCAAGGGCGCGGATCCGAACAAACGCGACCGCGAACACTGGACCCCGCTGATGACCGCTGCCTTCGAAGCCGCGCGCGATCCCAAATTTCTTCCTGCCGTGAAGCTTCTCCTCGCCAAGGGAGCCGACGCCAACTTAGAGAAGGATGGAACCACCGCCCTTCACGTGGCGGTGAACAATATCGATGCGAAAGCGGCGAGCGCTCCCGTGATCGAAATGCTTCTCGCTGGCGGAGCGAAACCTGACGGAGTGCCCGTGAGCGGCCCGGCCGCCTTCGCAATGCGTCCCCTGATGCTCGCCGCCTGGAACGGCAAAACCGCCGCGGCCATGGCCCTGGTAAAGGGGGGCGCGAGTTTGGCGGCTCCGTCTAAAGGGGCTAAAACTCCGGCCCAAACGGCTCGCGACAACAAACACCCGGAACTTGCAGCGCTTTTAGAGCACGCGGGCGGGGCGGCCCCGTCGGCAAAAAAACCGCAAAAGCCCACCAAGCGCCACCGGTAGAGGTAGGTTCTGCAGGGAGTATGGGGTTATACAGACCCCACCAATTAACCCCCTGGAGACGCCATGAAATTCCTAGCCCTTGCCCTCGCGATGTTCGCCACCTCGGCTTACGCCGCCACCAAAGTTCCCACCCTCGTGATGACGAGCCCGGATTCCGCGAAAGCCATCTACGCCGATAAATGCGCCAACGGCGCCAATAACGACGAAGAGAACCGCGCTAATTTCGTGAAGCTGATGCTCGCGAATCCCGCCTCGAAGCTTTCCCAGATGAAAGCCGACCTTTTGAAGAATCTCGACGAGCCCCGCGGTGAAGGCGTTTACGTTGGCACCTTCGTGCAGTCTTTCCACGACCGCGATGGCT
>Ga0207125_10103_pt1 | contig 20379 bp, 23 predicted proteins | sample Alteio_BWMinHeat_19_FD_153556 | JGI IMG/M metagenome (GOLD analysis project Ga0207125, IMG submission 153556) | Enriched cells from forest soil in Barre Woods Harvard Forest LTER site, Petersham, Massachusetts, United States -... | ecosystem: Environmental > Terrestrial > Soil > Temperate forest >...
CAAGAGACGCGCGTGGTGGATTTTCAGCAGCCCTAAATCGGCTGGCGGCCGAAGAGCAGCAGCTTATCGCGCCCCTTCCGAGGGAGCCCATTAGCGAGCGGCATCCGTATGATAAGCGCCGCTGATGACGCGGACAAAAAGCCCCAAGCCTTTGAAGCGCACTCCTCCCTATGGTAGGTAATCCCCATGAAAATCCTTATTGCCCTGCTTGCTCTTTCCGCCACCCCCGCCTTTGCCGACGCGCCGGCCCCCGTGATGACCTACCAGTGTTCCTTCGGCTTGGCCAAAAACGACAGCATGTTCAGCGGCACCGACGAGCTCTTTGTGGATCTGCCCATTGCCCCCCTCACGGAGAAAAAGGGGGAGTTCCTCCCGGTTCCGGGCGCGCTCTTCGGACAAGTTACCGTGCGCCAGCGTGGCCTCCTCGCCGAATTCCGCGGCGTTCGCACTGACGCTAGCGAAAAAGGCAGCTTCGAGCTCCTGCTCCATCCCGAGGCCCAGCCGAATCTCGTCTACTCCCAATGCTGGGGCGATCTTGGCAGCAAAGTGGCGGGCTGCACGGGCGTGGTGCCCGTAGGCAACAGTATTTTGAACTTTGATCTAGCCTGCTCGCTGAAATAGCGGCGCACCCGCATTCCTATCCCTCTAAGTTTCCTATATCGTAGTTCGATCTAGAAACGATTTTCACGGAGGGTATATGAAATCGATCTTTTCTTGGCTGCTCGCGGCCACGCTTGTTCTTCTGGCCAGCCTCGCCGGTGCCACAAACGTTCGGGCGTCCACGCCTAAATTAAGTGCCGCAGAAATCCAGATCGTGAAGCACGTCGATGATCACTACGGTGAAACACTCGCCCTCCTCGAAACCGCCGTGAACATCAACAGCGGCACGAACAACTTTCCGGGCGTCAGCGCTACGGCCGATCTCTTCGAACCTCGTCTCCAGAAGCTGGGCTTCAAAACCTGGCGTGAAGACATGGGCACAGTGAAACGCGGCGTTCACCTCTTCGCCACGCATCCGGGCACGGGCCCGCGCCTCCTCCTCATCGGACACCTCGACACGATCTTCGAACCCAGCAGCGGCTTCCTGAAATGGAAAGTACTGGGCAACGGCTTCGCCAGCGGCCCCGGTGCGGGCGATATGAAAGGTGGCGACGTGGTTCTGCTCGAAACTCTCGAAGCCCTGCAAGCGGCCGGAGAACTTTCCAAAATGAATATCTCCGTTGCCCTGACGGGCGACGAAGAAACCCCCGGCGCCGATACCGACGGGAGCTACACCACCACCCGTTCCACCCTGATCAATCTCGGCAAAAATACGGACTACGTGCTGGGCTTCGAGCCCGCCACCGGCAACATGAATTCCATTAAGACGTACCGGCGCGGCAGCTCCACCTGGTTCCTGACCATGGCGGCGAAGACCGGCCATTCGTCGATCGTGTTCAACAAGAACATGGGCCCGGGCGCGGCTTACCCTGTCACCAAAATTCTCAGCCGCTTTTATCAAGACCTCCGCACCGACCCATCGATCACCTTCAACGTAGGGCACATCGTGAGTGGCTCCGCCATCGATCGCGACACTCCCTACTCCGCCAAGGTGAGCGGCAAAGACAACGTGATCGCCGCGAAGACTGAAGTGTACGGCGACATCCGCTTCCTCACTCCGGAAATCCTGCAAGACACGCGCAAAAAGATGAGCTCGATCATCGACGAAGAAGTGAGCGCCATCAACGCCGAATACGATGCGGAAGCCCACGTTTCCAGCACGTTCACCTACGCGGATCGCTACCCCGCCATGGTGGAAACGCCCGGCAATCTAGCGCTGCTCGACAAGCTCAGCACCGCGAGCACCGATCTCGGCTTCGGCTCCCTTGCCCACTACACCGCCAACGGCGGCGCCGCGGATGCGTCTTTCGTGGCTCCTTTTGTAAGCGGCGTGGTAGACGGCCTCGGCCCCTTCACCGTGGGCATGCACAGCAAAGACGAGATTGTAGACCTGAGCAGCATCAAAACGTCGGCGAAGCGCGCGGCGGTGTTCATGCTGCGTTTGAAGAATGAGGCCCGGGCGAGCCGTTAATCCCCGTAGCTAGCCGCGCGAAAAGCCAAAGAAAAGCCGGAACGGTGACGTTCCGGCTACTCATTCATAGGATCGGGAAAGACTACTTAAAATAGCTTCCGGTGCATTCCGCTTTGTTGCCGTCGTTATTGCTGTCGTTGTCGGTGTTGTAGTGCATGATCGCATAGCCGCCGGCATACAGGGTCAGGTCGTCAGATTCGAACTCTACTTTGCAGTCGAACAATTCACCCTTAATTCTGCTGGGCGAGCAGTCGATCTTGGAATCCGGATAGCGCTTTACCTTTTCCAGCGCGTACTTAATTTTTCCGCCTGCGTCGGCAAAGAACTCGTAAGTGGCTTCGTCGTTCGAGCAGGTAGCCACGGCTACGCCGGAGTCTTCAGACTTATGCGCCGCCTGGGCATTCGGGGCCGCCGAAAGGATCAGGGCGAAAATGGCGAAGAAATAGAACTTACTCATGAGGATCCCCTTGTGGAGCAGGTTGTGGCGTGAGGAAAAACCAATTAACTCACACCATTTTTTATCGTCGGCATTTACCGCGCGCTTTAACGAAAAGGCTCTATTGCGAAAGCGTGTAGAGAAAGGGCCCTACCGGCCTATCGGCAAACCCTTGCCGGATTTCCGGCAGCGCGGCCGGGCGTCCGTCAGGTTTTGTCTCCTGTCCCCGTTTAGACGCGTTCCCGCGCTGGCACGGCCATTGCGTTTCTTCGGCTCAAGGAGACCTCATGAAAACTTTGATCCTGCTCAGCCTTCTGGCCCTCAACGCCCGCGCCGGCGAAATCACCATTGAGAACAAAACGAACACCGATCAGCTCACCTTCTTCACGCTGATTCAGAACAACACGCCCCTCCGCGTAGGGTCGATCTCGCGCGATTCTTCGGTTACGGTGCCCACGGAGACCCGCATACGGGCACAAGCGAAGGCGATCGTGCGGGGTAATCACCTACTTTCGAATACCGTGATTTTCGAAAACAACGCGCGCCTCGATGCCCGGCTCACGCAAGACGGCGATTACTACCACCTTGAGCTGTTGAAGGTGGGCGAAGGCTCCGCCTCAACGGTGACGATGGGGAATTCTCTCCCGGTGCCGGTGGAACTCAACGTGAGAGTCGCGTTCGAGGATTCCGTCTCGCGCACGGCGAACGCAGACGAAGAGGTGCAGCTCGTGCTGCCCACGCCCAGCCCCGAGTTCCACGCCATCGCCCACATAAAGGGCAGCGCTACGAATATCGTTTCGTTCAAAGATCCGAACGCATCTTTAGTCTTAGAGGAGTCCAAAGACGCAGGCGAGTACAGACTACGCCTAGTTCAAAGTGGGAACTCGCACGAGATTGGCGGGCGTTAGTAGCACGTCTTTTATGGATCCCGAATCCAGCGTGAAGACGACGTCGAACTCGATCTCTTCCGAGAAATCATCCGAGAAATTGCATTCGGAAAGATTCATCAGCTTTCCCGCCCCGGCTAGCCAGCTGTGGCAGTCGGCTGGGGCGGGCAGCTCCGATTTGGGAACCGACAAAATAAAAATGCGGGCCTTATCGGAAGGGGAAGAGATAGGTAGCTGGCTGAAATGCACCGCAACCCGGGGATTCAAGCTGAACGAGACAAAAGGATTGAATTCGGAAGAAGGCCGCCCACTCTTGCTGATGGCATTCACGCCGTCTCCCGTAAAGTGATGAGTGGTCATCAGCTCTAGAGGCGAAAATTCTTTGTCGCCGGGCTGAGGGAGCGGGAGCGGCGCCAGCGACGGAAGCGGGCCATTTCCTTTCGGCAGATCGCTGGGTAGTAGTCCCCAGGACATCGCTCTCTCGTCGAAAAGTGGCACCGGAAAACTGCGGCCAGTTTCGCGAAATTTGAAAACGCGCAGGAGTTCCTGGAGCTTGGTGCGTGTGAAACTAGAATAGACATCGTAGCTGCAAGGCGCAGAACAAAATGCGCTGCCGGCCAGGAGCGCGCGGGTAGCCGGCGCGGCCGCCGGTAGTTCGAAAATTTTATTTTCCCCCCGAAAGAGCAGCACTCGATCCGCGCTGCCGCCCGGATAAATATCGGATTCGGAGAGGGCGCAGGCGGGGTCTTCGCTCTTGGCGCATTTCTGTTTCCAGGTGGTGAGGAGCTTGGCGATTAGGTCTTCGTCGGAACGCTCTTTCGCCTTAATTCCCGAAGCCAGGTTTTGCAGGGAAGAAAGCAGGGGCTCGGCGGCCACCGCGAGGTGGGGCGCAGCCAGAGCGGCGAATAGAAGCAGGAAAATAGGGAAAGCCATCCGGGCCATGCTTCCATTTCGGCCAATGAAGGGAAAAAATTGAATTGATTCAGCCCCCTAACCCGCGCCCCTCCCCTGTTTTCTAATTGGTAAACACTTTGTTTACTAAGCTCTGGCGCCGAGGCGGCACGTACGCTAAACACCTCCCCATGTCGCGGCACCTCACATCAGAATCAGCTTCTTCCTCCCCGGCGGCGGGTACCATCCTGCGACGCTGGCTCAGCGAACGGATCGTGGCAAACCCCGGCTACTCTCTGCGCGCCATGGCCCGCCGCCTCGGCGTAAGCCCCGGCTACATGAGCCAGGTGCTGAACGGCCGCAAACGTTTATCCACCGCACGCGCCGTGCACGTAGCGGAAACGCTCCAGCTTAGCGACGGCGACGCCCGCACGCTTCTGCTTGCCGCGGCACTCGGGAAAGTGCCCAGATTCCTCGCCTCCGAGACCGACGAGACCGGCGATTTCCGCGTAGTCGAGCTCGAGCGCTTCAAAGCCCTCAGCCACTGGTACCATGTGGCCATCCTCGATCTGGCGGAAACAGCCGGATTCCGCGCGCAGCCCGCCTGGATCGCCAAACGCCTTCGCATTTCCCCCGTGCAGGCCGCGGAAGCGCTGGAGCGCCTCCAGGATCTCGAACTCCTCGTGGAAAAAAACGGCAAGCTCCGCAAAGCGAATGCCCGCGTGGCCGTGATGGCGAAATCTTCCCGCCCCGCAATCCGCGAGTACCACAAGCAGATGATCGGCAAAGCCCTCGACACGCTCGAAGACGCCACCCCGGAAGCCTTCGCGCAGCGAAGCGTGACCGGAATCACGATGAGCGTAAATCCGGAGCGCCTGCCCGAGACCTACACGATGATCGATCAGTTTCGCCGCAAGCTTGAGCGCTTCCTCAGTGAAGGCGAAGCCACCGAAGTGTACCAACTTAACGTTCAGCTATTCAATTTGAGCCACGCGCTCAAAACCCGGAGTGACTCATGAAACTCTTCCTCTTTCTCCTTGCACTGGCTCCCCTCGCCCATGGCGCCGAAGGCGGCACTGATGTAGGCCGCGGCGGCGACACCATCGCTCTCGATTTCCGCTCGATCGCCAACTACGATCTCGCGCTCCTTCGGCAGAACGCCCCCGGGCTTGTCGATTTAAATTCCCTCGAACGCACCATCGCCGGCACGCAGCTCGCCACGCAGGATCACGTGTTCCTCGGAGACATTGAAAAAGACGCCGTAAACTACTCCTCCCCCGACCGCATCGTGATCGGCTCCGCGCGCTGGCGCGAACTTCCGCTGAACGATCCGCGTAAAGACTCGCTCGTGCTTCACGAATACGTGAGCCTGATGGGCATCGACGATTCGGGCTACGCCGTTTCCGGCAAATTGCTCACGGCCCTGCGGAGCGCGACGGCGACGGCCGCGCCCGTCTACGCCTGCGTGCTCATCAAAGATCCCATGATGACGCCCCAATATCTCGATTCCGTTCGCGTGGGCGGCGGCAGCCACAATGCCGGGCTCGGCGCCGAAAAAATTCGCGTGCAGCTCATGCTCGCCGACGGCGGCGACGGCTCCGACGTACTCATCACGGTAGCCGACGGGGCCACGCAAGTAGGCATGCTCGAGCTGCCCGACGTGGCCAACTTTCCGCCCACGATCGATCTCTACGCAGCCGACCGCGCCGGCGTTCTCTGGCAAGTGCACTGCTCTCACTAAAAGGAATCACCATGAAAACCCTAACTCTCCTGCTCCTCACTCTCTCTACTACCTCCGCCCTAGCCGCTCCGGTCGACTTCGGCCACTGGTCGGGCATCGTGAAATCCGGCGGCGAAGCGAACTACAACTGCTACATCACCAGCTGTGAGGAAGCCTCGCCGGCCCTCTCCACCGTGAACTGCCAAAACCTCGACAATATCGATTTCTCCGTAAGCCACTTCTCGGGCGGCAAAGCCCCCGGCTACCTCTGGCTCACCTACATGCCCGACGGCCCCACCGCCGACGACGCGGCGCTGGCCCGTGAATACACCATTGACGGAATCTTCGACGCCACCAGCTTCAACAGCACCGGCCCGTTCAAAGATCCGACGATGGGCTCCAACCACCGCGTGCCGCTCAAATCGATGCACATCGACATGCTGGGCTTTGAGGGCGCCACGGCCCGCGCCACGATCGACTTCGGCGGAACCTCTCCCCTCAAGATGGATCTCAAATGCTGCACCCCGGGCGACGAATGCAGCGGCCGCGACGTCGACGACAACGACCACTCTTTCCAGAACCCGCCGGAACTCTGCCCGTCGGGACCGAAAGAGGCACGCGACGAGTGCATGGGGAGAAACCGTTAGGAACCGCTGCAGGTACCAGTATCTTTTTTGCGGGCTCAGTGCGTCAGGGAGAAGAAATCCCTGACCGGCCTTTCGCGGAAAACCAGTGGCTCAGCCAGTGCCGGTCCTTAGGATTTTTAGCCACCAACCGCACCTTCTGCGAGCAGGAATAGGGGCAGCCGGTAACTTTCAGAACTTCGACCCCAATTTTGCTGGCGTAGTAATCGGGCAAATACGCGATCGCTCGACCCTGCACCACGAACTCCTCCAGAAGCTTGAGGCTGGAGGTTAGAAAATCCACGCGACGGGGAAACTGATCGTCTCTCCAGCCGTCGAGAGACTGCTTCAGTCCCACCTTCCCGAGGAGCGGATGGTTAGGGCTTACGAAAGGATGCTCCAGCACTTTCTCGATCGGCACCACTCGTTTTGCCTTCGCGGCCGCATAGAGAGGATGCCCCGCTCCCACGACAGTTTGAAAATGGGTTTCCGAAACTGTCTTCGCCGTTAGCCCCAGCTGATCGGGGATATCCGCGGTCACAATCGCGAGGTGCGCCTCACCCCGCGATACCTGGCCCAGGGCCTCTTCGTCGCTCACCGAGTGAAACTCGAATTTGCTCTTAGGAAATTGACTCTTCAGATCCTGAACATGCGCCATCCCCATTTCGGAGAGGAGAATTTCGGGGCCCGCGATCACGATTTGGATGGTGCCTTCGTGCCCTGCCAGCTCCAGGCGCGCGGCTTCCTCCAGCTGCACGATTTCGGCGGCCCGTTTTTGAAAAAGGCGCCCATGGTCGGTAAGGCGGATATTCCGCCCTTCCCGCGAGAAGAGCGATACCGAGAGTTCTTCCTCCAGCCTCGCCACCGCCTTACTCAGCGCGGCCGGGGAAACGTGAAGCTTTTCCGACGCCCGGTGGAGGTTTTCGTCACGGGCTACCCCTAAAAAGTACCTAAGCTCAAATATTTCCATAATCGAAATGATAAGTGCATTTTCGTTTCTTTTTCAAGCAACTCTTCGGGCGTAGATTCCCCCCATGGCTACGGCAACCCTAAATCGCTGCACGGAACTGAAACTGGGAAACAATCACACCCTGCGGAACCGTGTAGTAGTGCCGCCGATGGCGTCGGAAACGGCCGACGACGGCGGCTTTGTGACGGAACGCACCCTCGCCCACTACGCGCGCCTCGCGGAAGCCAAGCCCGGCCTCCTCATCGCCGAATACACGTTCGTGCACCTCAGCGGCAAAAGTGAAGACAACCAGCTCGGAGTTCAAAGCGACGCCCACGTAGCAGGACTCACGCAACTCGCGACTTTGATCAAACGCAGCGGCGCCGTGGCCGGCCTTCAGATCACCCACGCGGGCGGAAAGACGGAGAGAGCTTTGACCGGCGGCGCGCTGATGGGGCCGAGCTCCGTTCCCGTGCCCGTGAAAGACCGGGAGATGGAAGCGCCCTCCCCCATGACGGCGGAAGAAATCGCCCAGTGGAAGACGGCCTTTTCCCAGGCGGTCGATCGCGCCGCAGTGGCCGGATTCGATCTCGTCGAATTTCATTCCGCTCATGGTTACGGCCTCAACCAATGGCTCTCCCCAATCACCAATCACCGAACCGACACTTACGGCGGCGATCTGCAAGGCCGCATGCGATTGCTCCTGGAAATCATCGCGGATGCGAAAGCGCGGCATCCGGATCTTCTCCTTTCCGTGCGAATGCCCGGCCAGGATTTTCTCGAAGACGGGCTCAAGATCGAATCTTCCATTCTGGTTGCTCAGGCACTCGAAAAATCCGGAGTGAATCTGATTCACGTGTCGTCGGGAATCGGTGGCTGGAGACGGCCCCGCGACCGCATCGGTGAAGGCTACCTCGTAAGCGAAGCGGCCCAGATTCAAGCCGCCGTGAGCACGCCCGTGATCGGCGTGGGCGGAATTGAAAGCGGCACCTACATCGACGAAAGCCTGCAGCTCGGAAGATTTACTCTCGCCGCCGTGGGGAGAGCTATTTTGAAAGACCCGTCTGTTTGGAACAAAGCCAATTGCATCGCATTAACTTAAACTCGAGGATTAAAATGAAAGCCCTACTACTCATCGGCACTCTTCTACTCAACCACGCTCCCGCAAACGCAGCCTGCTTGGCAGACAAGTGCTGCAATGCCGCTGGCCACTGCAGCTGCTGCCCCTTTGACGGCGGTGGCGGAAACTTCATGGACAAAATTGTTTTACAGACGCCCGCCCATCCGGTGGAACAGTACCCGCAGCGCGCGCAAGCCCGCAGTCTCTATTTGAAATAGACGATTTTATATAGATTATTTTGAACGTCTTCTTTGGAGACCCACCGGTAGCCGCCATCTTCCCAATCACTTCCCCAGGAGTTTCTGATTCGGTACTGGCACTCGCCGGTGCTCTTGTCGAATCTGCGGCCCACTACGGTGACGGCGTGAGCGGTACCCGGATCTCCCCCGTAAATTCGCGTGCCCATTACATTGATGCCGACCGGTTGTTTCTGATCGAGCACCTGGTCCATTTGCGTAACCAAAGAAGCCGCTGTGGAGGTTCCTTTGCTCACTTCCGTTAATTTGCTCTTCGCCGGCAAATGGATGCGATCCCGGCACGATACATTACGGAAGGCATCGAACATCTGATCTTTCGGAACATGGTAAAGCACGTTCGCGAAGTCTTGCACGGATAGGCCCTGCATCACTTCCGAGGCCAGCTTATAGCCTTCTTGGCAAATGTATTCCGGGGTGGCTTCCGGCTTTCCGAGCATATTTTTGATTTGCTCGAGCTTGCGGTAATACTCCAGCGTGGAGGCAGCGCCGTCGATGTCGCCACGAAAATCCTCCTCGGCGCAAAATCCTTTCGACGACTCGCTGCCGATCGCTGCGTCGATTTGGCCGCCTTCTTTGCTGAACTCGCTCTCTCCGAATTTTTTTTTCAGACGAAAGAGAACGCCGTCATTGTAATTCATGGCGAGATCAATCGCTGAAATTCTCCGGCCAAGCTGGAAGGAAACTAGATCAGCGGCGGCGTGCGCATAGCACCAGCCGATATCGCCTTGATCGCGAACCGGCCCCATTGCCGACACGTCTACGGTGGCCCCATGGCAAGAATTTTCCCGTTCAGCCAGAGCCAGTTTATTTTCGGTCTTGAGTTTCTTAACTTCGACGGCCGTCTGGTCTTCCGGATCACCATGCTGGTTCTCGCATCCGGCGAGGCTGTCTGCCTCATGGCTGATGTCACGATTTTTCATGTTGGCCGGAATCGACTTGCGGAGCCGTATCACGCAATCCGCCGAAGCCGCTCCGAGCATAGATCGGATTTGCTGAACCTGAGCCGGATCAAATTTGGCTTTGCAACGGTCGGTAGCATCGTAAAGCAGTTCGTCAATTCGCAATGCCCTAGTTTCGGGATACTCCGTATGGTCTGCCATTTCGCGTTGGGCTTCCTTCAAGGTCGCACCGGAATCGCAGATAGACTGATCATCAGCGGCATCGGCGAAGCGCTCGGATCCGGGCAACAGAGCCAAAAGAAGCCCCAAGGAACAAATGTTCCATTGAAGTTTCCGCGAGAAGAAGATGTTCGTCCCAAGCACCGTATCTCTTATCGGAGAGAGGGCAGTTGGGATTGAGATAGCTTGCCACACGGCCCCGTGGTTCGAAGCCCTAAACCTTCTTGAATCAAAACCCCATCCCCATCACGGTGGGGCCGAAGGGCTTGGGAATACCGGTCATAAGCGTCTGCTCGAATTGCATTTCCTTCAGCTCGGGCGAAAGAAGCTTATCGATCTTGTTCCGCGATCTTCTCCGGGGACCAATCGGCAGCCAGTCGAGAGCGTGCTTCTTGCCCCAGTGCCCAAGCACGAAGTCGCCGCCCGGGGCCAGCCAGGAGACGAGTTGCTCTTTATACTTCGGAAGACTTCCGCCCACGAGGGCGTGAAGGCAGCCGGAGTCTAAAATGAAATCGAACTTCTGGGGCGGCTTCCAGGTGAACAGATCGGCTTCCACCCAGTTTACTTTCACGCCTTCCCTCTTCGCGTGCTCTTTGCCCATCTCGAGAGCGCGCGGGAACATGTCTACCCCCGTTACCTCATAGCCCTGCTTCGCGAGATAAACGGAGAAGGCGCCGGTGCCGCAGCCGAGGTCCAAAGCTCTGCCGGGCTTTCGCTTCTTTAAAATGTCTACGACGAAAGCTTCCGGCTCTTCGCGATGCCAGGGAATATCTTTGGGGGTTTTGGCGTTTCGGTAGAATTTTCCCATCACCATTTTATCAAACATGCTCGCTCCTCAGCGCTTCGTTTTCGTCTTTGATTTAGCCTTGGCCTTTTTCGGCTTCTCACCCTCTAACAACGCCAGCACTCGCTTCGGCGCGATGGCCCGGTAGCTTTCGTCGATCCACTTCTTCAGTAGCTCCATGGGTAGTTCATCGCCCACGTCGAAGGCCACCGATACCCAGCCGTGCTTTCCCATTCCGTAATGCGTGGGCTTGGCCCACGATTTTTTCAGGGCCGCAGTCTTAGAATTCGGCAGCTTGAAACTCATGCCGGTGGCGCCTTCCTCGCAGCCCATGAACACAAACACCTTCCCCTTAACCTTGAAGGCGCGGTGTCCCCAGGGGAAGTCTTCCTTGGTTTCGGGATACTTCAGGGCGAAGACGCGCAAGGCGGCCTCGGAGGGGGTTAGCTTTTCTCTGGGAGCTTCAGTCATGGAACGATTTTACCAAAAAAGGCCGCTCCTGGGGAGTGGCCTTGTCTGGAGCTTACGCACTGAATTTAGTGAGCGGCGTCCCGAAGGGCTCTTCGCCCTAGTTCGCCGCCGTGGCGGCCTTCGCCTTGTCCAACTGCGTTTCCATATCTTTGGTCGTGGCCTCCAGGTAGCGCTTGAGCTCGGGGTCGTGCGTGGCGGGAATTAGAACCTTATTCAAAGTGTCGAGCGCGTTTTGATTCAGGCTCACCTGTTCGTTCAGGTAGGCCTTGTCGAAGTCCGCATCTTTCGCCTTCTTGATCTCCTTGTTGGCGTTGCCGGCATCTTTATCGATCGACTTACTCACATTGCTCGAATCAAGACCCAGCTTGTTCTTTTTGGCGAGGTCTTTGGTGTCTTTGAGATTCTTCTCTTGGGCCGTTTTCATTTCCTTAGCGTAGCTCTTGGCGGCGGATCCTTTCGCGCGCTTCAGAGCGATCTTCGCGGAGTCGAGCTCGTTTTCGTTGATGGTCACGAGCACGTTGGCCACTTGTCCGTCGGTGAGGGCGATGGGCGCGGGATCAGCGTGGGCGGCGGAAAGGGTGAGCAGAGCGGTGAAGAGAATGGGCGTCATGGAAAGAGTCTCCTGAGAGGGCCTGGGGCCGAAAACATCCTTGCATAGCACTGTCGTGCGAACACTCAGCTGAGACGATTTGCCGGACGCCGGGAATCTTGTCGCACTCGCCGCAGCGAGAAATCATCGTGGCATTGAATCCGTTAACGGCCCCCGAAACATCCGTTAACCTCGGCCCAAAATCCCCCTCGCGGCGTCCACTCCGGCCACGGAACCTTAGGAGAAAAACCATGATCTACGCAATCGTCGGCGCCAAAATACCGTATGAAGACGGAAAAGAGTTCTTTCTCGAGAGACCGCTGCGGGCCATCATGCGCACCTTCGCCCTCCTCATCCTCGCCCTCACCCTCTACGCCCCTACCGCCATCGCCATTCCCGTGCCGGAGGGCTTCAAGCAGGAGCGAGTGGAAGTGAATGGAATTCACCTGAACGTATACCGCGGCGGCCACGGCGAACCGTTGCTTCTCCTCCATGGCTTCGCCCAATCCGCCCTGATGTGGGCGCCCGTGATGAAAGAGTTTCAGAAACGCTTCGACATGATCGTGCCGGATCTCCGCGGCGCGGGTCTTTCGGATGTGCCCGATTCGGGCTACGAAAAGGTTACGATGGCCGTCGACATGGCCGCTCTCCTCGATCACTACAAAATCGCCAAGGCGAGAGTGGTGGGCCACGATATCGGCCTCATGGTTGCCTACGCCCTGGCGGCCAGCTTCCCCGACCGGGTGGAGCGGCTCGTGGTGATGGACGCCTTCGTGCCCGGCATCGGCACGGGAGAAGCGATCTATAACAGCCCCGACATCTGGCACTTCCGCTTTCACGGCCCCTACGCCGAGCAGCTGGTAAAAGGCCGCGAGCGAATTTTCTTCGACTCGCTCTGGGAAGGATTTTCCGCCAATCCCCACACTTTCCCCGAAGAGCACAAAAAATACTATCTGGCCCAGTACACTCGAGCCGGGCACATGCACGCGGGATTCGCCTGGTTCAAGGCTCTTCCGCAGGACGCACTCGACAATCAGAAACTAGCGCGCTCCCCTCTCCCGATGCCGGTACTGGCGCTCGGCGGGGAAAAATCGATGGGACCAAGCCTGGCGCTGACCATGAAAGGCGTTTCCCGTTCCGTAAAGGAACGCGTGGTTCACGACTGCGGCCACTGGATGCTCGAAGAGTGCCCGGCGGAGACGATCGCCGCGCTGGCGGATTTTTTGTAAAGTCTGGCCTCCGGCTCCCCGAGCCCCTACAATCTTGGTAGATGCTCCACATTTACATCGACGGCGACGGCTGCCCCGTTAAGGACGAAACCTACCGCGTAGCGGAGCGCTACCAACTCTCCGTGACTGTGGTTGCGAACAAGCCCATGACCGTGCCCGGCAAAGTGAAAATGATCGTAGTTCGCAGCGGCCACCTCGACGCCGCCGACGACTGGATCGCCGAGCACGTGGAAGCAAACGACATCGTAATCACGGCCGACATCCCCCTCGCCGACCGCTGTCTAAAAAAAGGCGCGCACGTGCTGGGCACTACGGGGGAAGCGTTCACGCACGACAACGTGGGCGATTACCTCGCCACGCGCGAGCTGATGCAAACGCTGCGGCAGACCGGCGAAGCACGCGGCGGGCCGCCGCCGATGGATAAGAAAGATCGGTCGCGGTTTCTAGGGAAGCTCGATCAGATCGTGCAGGCCGTGAAGCGGAAGACTGGCTAGTTCGCCATCTTGGGGCAGGCCACTTCCTCATTCGACCTCGCTGTCAGATCGAGGGAATTTTGGTGAATGACCGCGAGGAGCAGTTCGCTAACGCCGGCAGTAGGAGTGAGCTCGTAGATTTGCGAAAAATTTCTTTCGCAGTTCACGGAATCAAAGATGCTCCAGTGAACTAGTTCTAAGTCGTTATATTTTGTCATCTCTCCGGTCAAGGCAACCCCGGGCCCTGCGAGGAGCGAAAAATCAGAAATCTGAATTCCTCTGAGCACCTCAATCGCATTTCCGCTTTGGAATTTCGTGTCGAAAGATCCAGAAACCGATTTTTCTACATTCGGATGCCCAAGACTCTTTAGACTGAATTGCCCCGAAAAAGCCACATTAGATACGAAAACATTGGCGGGCAAAGTCGCCGAATAAGCGATTACGGAAGCGATGGCCCGGGAAAGCGAAAGATCAGCGTCGACAACGAAGTCCTTCGTAAATACTCCCGCGTTATCAAACGCAGTCAGCTTGTTTACAATGAACTTTGCTGTGCCCGAAAATTTCTCGGTCGAGGAATGAGACTCAAGAACAGTCCTCTCAACTCGGCCGGGACAGACCGAATCATTGCAACCGTCAGCGTCCGCGCGGCATGAGGCGGCCTGGAAGAGTGTCGTCACTAGAGCCACGAGAAATGAAGCCGTTTTCATGTTCATTTAGGTCCCTCTAAGTCTTAACGGTGGCCGAAGATCCTAACCCACAGACCGGCAAAAGAAAACTACGGCGCGGCCGCGCGACGAACCTGGTCCGGATGGGCCGTGAAGCGGCAGAGAGCCTAAAGCCGCGGCGAGATTTCATTGCGGCAGGGAATCCGTTAACAAGCGATTGGACCTTCGCTAGCATCGACTCCAGATTCAGCCACTGGAGGATTCCCATGAACACTTTCCACGCGTTTGACGGCACCAAGATTTTCTTCAAAGACTGGGGCAAGGGCCGCCCGGTCGTTTTCTCTCATGGCTGGCCTCTATCCTCCGATGCGTGGGAAACGCAAATGCTCTTCCTCGCCCAGAACGGCTACCGCGTGGTGGCCCATGACCGCCGGGGACACGGGCGCTCCGCCCAGGTTTGGGAGAACCACACGATGGACCAATACGCCGACGACCTGGCCGCCCTGATGGACTTTCTAGAACTGGACGACGCGACCCTCGTGGGACATTCCACCGGGGGCGGCGAAATAGTGCGATATGTGGGGCGGCACGGTACCGGGCGGGTTTCAGCGCTGGTTCTTGCCGGCGCGGTAACCCAGCCGCTTTTGCGCACGGAAAAAAATCCGGCCGGCGCTCCTCTCGCCTCGTTCGACGAAATTCGCCGTGGCGTGGCGGAGAATCGCGCGCAATATTTCCGCGATTTCTCTGTTCCCTTCTTCGGCTACAACCGCGCCGACGCAAAAATTTCCGAAGGGATCCGCGAATCCTTTTGGCATCAGGGGATGATGGGGGCGGCGAATGCGCACTATGATTGTGTCCGCCAGTTTTCCGAATCCGATTTCACGGAAGACCTAAAAAAGATCGACGTGCCTACGCTCCTCATCCACGGCGACGACGACCAGATCGTGCCGATCGAGCTCACCTCGAAACGTACCGCGAAGCTTATCCCGAAAGCCGAGCTCAAGATCTATAAAGGCGCCCCCCACGGCATTCCCCAAACACGACCGGCGGAATTCAATGCGGATCTGCTCGCTTTTTTGAGGAGCTCCGACGCTCAGATCAGGGAGTCGGCGTGATGCCCGCCTTACGCCCCGGCACCCCCGCGCCGAATTTCACCCTTCCCGCCACTCCCGACCAAAAGGTGTCGCTGGCGGAGTTTAGGGGCAATCCGGTGATCCTGTCGTTCTACCCCGCAGACTGGAGCCCCGTTTGCGGAGACCAGCTCGCCCTTTACAGTGAGCTTCACGAAGACTTCGCCGGTTTTGGCGCATCGCTGCTGGCCATTTCCGTGGATGGAGTTTGGAGCCACCTGGCTTTTTCCAAAGATCGCAAATACCGGGGCATCACCCTGCTTTCGGATTTTGAGCCCAAAGGCGCCATTGCGAAAGCCTACGGCGTCTATCGCAATGGCGACGGCACCTCCGAGCGCGCGCTTTTCGTGCTCGACGAAAACGGCATCGTGCGCTGGAGCTACCTTTCTCCCGTGGGAGTAAATCCGGGAGCGGACGGAATTCTCGCCGCATTAGAGGAATGGCAAAACGAAAGGAAACCGAACTATGTCCCCAAAAAACTCCGGCCTGCTGATCCCCGTATCCGCGCTTGACCATGTTCAAGGCAGCGAAACCGCCCCCATCACCCTCGTAGAGTACGGCGATTATGAATGCCCGTTTTGCGGCGCCGCCTACCCGAACCTCCAGGAGGTGCAGCGGGAGCTCGGCCCGCAGCTTCGCTTCGTATTCCGGAATTTTCCCCTCACGCAGATGCACCCTAACGCCGAGCTCGCGGCGGAAGCGGCGGAGTCGGCGGCGTTGATGGGAAAATTTTGGCCGATGCACGATGCGCTTTACGAAAACCAGGAAAGCCTCAGCCTGGAATTTATCCTCAGCCTGGCGGAGCCACTGGAGCTCGACGGGCAGCGCCTCGCTCAAGACCTGGAGAAGCGCCGCTTTCGCGCCCGGGTGAAGGAAGACTTCATGGGCGGCGTTCGCAGTGGCGTGAACGGAACTCCGGGCTTCTTCATCAACGGGGTTCAATATCAAGGATCCTGGGAATACGAAGCCCTTTTGACTGCCCTGAAAAAGGTTCGCACGCAGAAAAAGGCAGGCTGAGCCTCGCCCCGCAGGGAGGTCGTCTTGGAAGAAACTCGAAAGCTTTCTACCACGAGCAATATTGTCCTCTGGCTGTCGATCGGGCTGCTTATCCTGCTGCACCTCGTGATCGTCGAGAAAGAGGTGCTCCCCATTCAACATGAGCTCGCGGGGCTCGACGCCGTGAGCGCGGTCGTGAAATTCGACATCGGCGCGGCCCTGCCTTCCAAGCCGGCGGATCCCAAACAGCTCGAAGCTTCCTGGGAGCAACTCCGCAAGCAATACTTTCGCGACCCCCGAAGCCAGAAACCTATCTGGAATATCGGGCCAATCGAAAAGGTGGGCCAACAGATCACGATTCTGAAAGCGGCGCGGGGCAGGGTCGGCCCCCTGCTCGTTACGCTGAACGAAGCCGTTTCGTCTCTTTCCGATTCGAATGAGCTGATCCTCGACTCAAACCTCACGCGCTATCACTTAATCGAGCTTCTCACTCACACCCTACCCGACACCGTCACGCGCATTCATCAGGAGAAAAAGCTGTCGTGGAGTTACTCGGAACTCGAGAGAATAAATCATTCGCTCAGCGTGGGAGGGATTCCGGAGAGCGTGAGGGGCGCCGCAAAGCGCTTGATCGCCGCCACGTCGGTCCGTGATGCGTATGCGGCCGCCAATGAATTCAGCGATCAGCTTACCCACGCGATTCGGCAGCTCCTATTTGTGCAAGTGCAGAGCTATCGCCTGTTCGAAGGCACGGCGGTTTTCATCGGCGCGCTCGCGCTCCTGGTCTGCCTGCTGCTCACCCGGGCGCTATCGTTTCCGTCTTCGACCTACGCGGATCCCCGCGGGGCCGCCATGCGCGGTGTGCGCGTGCTCTCCCTTCTCATCATCCTGGGAGGCTGCTTCGGGGCCGTTGTTTGGCCCCACGAAATCCCGCACACGCTCGCCTTCGCAATGCTGGATGTCGGCGTCGGCCTGATCGCTTTCGCGATGACCCAACTTCCAAAACGGGCCACGCTGCTCGCCTCCTCCCTCGCGATCCTGGGCTTGTCGGCCGTGATGTTCTTCACGGAAGCCTATCTCACGCTCCAGTTCCTGAGCGTGGGCGCGAAATTTCCGCCATTCCTGGGCTTCAAGGTATTTCCCTTCATCATCGCCATCCTCGCACCGCCCCCAGCGATATTCTCCTCCTCGATCATCATCCTGGCGGGGATAATTCCCCTGATCGAGTACTTCACGATTTTCCCCCATTCGCTGCGCTCGGCGCTGCCACTGGGAGAGCCCTGGATGGCGATCTTCTATTCCGGTACCGCCCTCGTGATCTTCGCGTACCGCAATATGGAGATGAACTACGACCGGAACCTCGCCGTGGCGATTGCCGACAAAGAGGCTACAGAAAAGCTCCTGCGCAGCGAATCCCGCTTCCGCCGGCTCGCGGAGAGCAACCTGCTGGGAATCGCGCACACCACCACCACCGGCAAGGTGCTCGAAGCCAACCAGTACTTTTACGATCTCGTGGGCTACACAGCGGAAGACTTCGAATCCGGCGGCATCGGCTGGGATACGATCTCGGCGCCCGAATTCCGTGGAGCGCAGGAAAATTACGTGCGCCAGGTTCTCCAGCAGGGCTCGGCCCCTCCTTATGAGAAGGTTTATATCCGGAAGAACGGAGAGCGAGTGTGGGCGCTAGTGGGTTCCGCGCTTCTCGACGGAACCAGCGACGAGATGATCACGATGATCCTCGACGTAACGGAACGGAAAGCCCTTCAAAAAGAAAGAGAAGAGCTTCTCGTAAAGGAAACCCGCGCGCACCAGGAAGCGGAAAAAACAATCAAGCTCCGTGACGAGTTCATCACCTCCGCGTCGCACGAACTTCGCACGCCCCTCACACCGCTCAAGCTTTGGATCCAGCTTCAAAAGCAGATGATTCGTACGGAGCCCCTGGCCTCTCTGCCCCAGGCGGAAAAGCTCCTCCGCAGCGTCGACTTCATGGACCGCCAGGTAGACCGCATGGGAAATCTCGTGGAAATGATGCTCACCGTAGTTTCGATCGATGCCGGAGATCTCGCGCTGGATCCTTTGGACTGCGATCTCTCGGAGCTGGTGCGCGCCGCGATCAAGCAGTACGAGACGCCTCTCGAGCGGGCTCACTGCACCCTCAGCACCGAGCTTCAGAACGGCATCCGCGGAAACTGGGATCCGCAAAAGGTAAAGCAGGCGATCGGCAGCTTGCTGGCAAATTCGATCAAGTTCGGGCCGAACCGCTCCATCGAGATATCCACTTCCCAGAACGGTGGGATCGCTCGAATCAAAGTGCAAGACCACGGCATCGGCCTCTCGCCGGAGGTGAAGGAATGCCTCTTCGGGCGGTTCCAAAAAAGCGTGCCCGCCCAACAATATGGCGGACTCGGGCTGGGCCTCTACATCGCCAAGAGCATCGTTGATGCCCATGGGGGAACCATACTTTGCGAAGGATCGCCTGACGACGGAGCCACATTTACGATCGAGCTTCCGGCCGCCGCGCGGGAGAATGCGGGGGAGACGGAGGTAGCGGCTAGGGCTGGGTAGGAAAATATGGATGGCGGATATGTGGCGGAAAAGTGGCGGATAAGTCCCGCAAAGCGCCCCAATCGAAGATCGTCAGGTTTCTGCAAGGCCCCCATAAAATGCCATTTGCAGTTGTGCCAGACCCTAAAGCGGGCTAACAAAGGGCCCTTCAATAGGGAGAAAACACATGAAGACCGTATTCGTTAGCCTGTTTTTGATTTTATCCGCGTCTCCGGCCATGGCCTTTGAGCTCTATCACTGCACGGTCAACGACGTGAAGGATGGCTACTTCCAGACGACCGACCTCAAAGTCGACGGCAACCAAATCTCCGGCTCCACCTCCATTCAGGGCGTCGTAACGGAAATCGGAGTCGGCGCTACCGGCTATTTCTATACCGCCGATAACGGCAAACAATTCACGACGATCATGTACCAGGAAGGCCGCGAGCTCACGGAAAGTCTCTCTTTCCAATTGATCGACGTGACCAGCAAATTGGGAACCGCCACTCGCTATACCGCTAAAGAAGGTTTTGGCGAAATCGAACGTCCCGTTTCCATGATTTGCGACATCGCAGTTCCGGATTGATTCGTAGATAGGCCATTTTTTCTCAGCCCGCACGCCCTCTCCTCACCGAGAGGGCGTTGTCGCGTCTACATCTCCCCGGAAACGACTTAAAGCCAAATCGGGCAGAATTTGGACTAAGGAATCAGGCAATTTGTCGGCATTTGCTTCCCTTCCGCCCGAATTCCCGTAATATCCCCCCATAGGGCATCCAACATGGCCTGCAGACCCCCAGGGGTCCGGCAGCCTCCAGACCACCGGCCACCTGAAGCCAGTGCTCTGATGCCCGAAAGCGCGGCGGAACCATAAACCGCACCGCAAGCACCCGCCGGGCAAAAGTTGCGCCCGTGCACTGCGGGGTTCCACCACGCCGAGGAATTTCCCTCGGGCGCGGAAGGTTTTTGGGACGAGGTTTACGGGCTTGAGGCATTCAAGACGGAATAAAGATACGGGTCCACTCAGCGGACGGATCGGCGATCGATTCGCCCACCAGATCCGCGACCGCGGCATGCGCTACTACCAGGAAGGAATGGTGGGCTCGCCCACTTTCGGCCCCGAATCCGTAACCGTTTCGGTGCGAGGCTCGGAAAGATATTCCGTTCGCGTAGACTGGGCCCGCGTTCACCGCGACAACGAAATCCTGATCGACTGCTCCTGCCCCCACTATGAAGGCGGTAGCTTCTGCAAACACTGCTGGGCCGTGGTTCTCTACCTCGAAGACGAAGGCATCGCCGACGAAATCCCCGGCAACAACCGTCTCAAGGTGATGCACCAGATGCGCCAGGGCGGAAATCAGCCCCGGGAAAAGAAACAGCCTGGACGAAGAGACCGAGACCACCAGCGAGGACGAGGCCGCGACCGAGG
>Ga0207125_10104_pt1 | contig 20341 bp, 27 predicted proteins | sample Alteio_BWMinHeat_19_FD_153556 | JGI IMG/M metagenome (GOLD analysis project Ga0207125, IMG submission 153556) | Enriched cells from forest soil in Barre Woods Harvard Forest LTER site, Petersham, Massachusetts, United States -... | ecosystem: Environmental > Terrestrial > Soil > Temperate forest >...
CTATCCATATCATCGTTCAGATGCGGCGAACGGCAGAAGGCGCTCGCCAGATCAACGCGATTACCGAAGTCACCGGCTTCCAGGACGGAGCCGTGGTGATGAATGACATCTTTCTTCTCGCCCGTGACACCGCTACGGGGCATGTGGGCTTCTATCCTACGGGTTACACCCCCGCCTTTCTCCAGCAGCACAACGCCAACCCCGCCGCTTAACATTTTTGTAGAATCGGCCTGTGAATACAAAGCGCCTTATCACAGGTGGGTTGCTCGCCGGATGCGTCATTTTCCTGGGAGATTATGTGCGGAATCATCTCCTCCTCGGGACCGAATGGCACCAGCTTTATCTGAGTGGGTACTTGCAGCAGGTCAAACCCTACACCGTCCCGGTCATTGGTGTGATGGATTTCGGCATTGGTTTTGTGTTGATGTGGTTGTACGCGCTCGCCCGCCCGCGTCTGGGGCCCGGCCCCAAGACAGCCCTCCGCATGGGGTCCATCGCCTGGTTTTTATTTTTCGTGCCGCGGGCCATGGACCAATGGATGTGGTATCACGTTCCTATCAAAATTCCCGTAACGTATTTCTTTATCGGTCTTTTGGAATGCTGGATCGCCATCTATCTCGCCGGCTGGCAATACATTGAAAAAGCGCCTTAACGTCCTTCTCCTGTCCTTTCTATACCTCCTGCCGCTCCACGCTGATTATCACGCGATTGAAGTGACGCATGGCGGAACGATCCGGGGTCTGGTCAAATATCCTACCGAAACGCCGCCCCGGGCGATGTTTGGCACCCGCGGTGATGCGAACTGCCCCGCGGGCATCCCCCAGGAACAGCTGATCGTCAAACAGGAAAACCGGGGAATCAAAAATGTCCTGATCGTCCTGGACATTAAAGAGGGCAAGCCGCTTAAGCCGATGTCTGCCCGATTGGATAACAAAAACTGCCGGTTCATCCCGCGCATCCAATGGGCTCCCAAAGACACCAGCCTCGTGGTGACCAACAGCGACCCCACGGTGCATAACGTCCGGGCGCTCCGCCACGATGTCGCCACTTTTAGCGTGACGATCGACCCGAAAGGCCCTCCGGCCCAGCGACCTCTGGTAGAAACCGGGCTCTATAAGATCAACTGCGATCGCCACCTCTGGATGCGGGCCTGGATCTATGTGACGGAACAGCCCTATGTGGCGATCACCGATGGCGAGGGCCGGTTTGAACTGAAGGACGTCCCCGCGGGAAGCTACGACCTGATGGCCTGGCATGAAGGCTGGAACGAAGCTGGAACGGAACACACCGGCCAGCCCCGATTTATCCCCATGCAGGAGATCCTGAAAGTGACTGCCCGGAAGGACGAGGTCACAGACGTCCTGCTGGATGACCTGCAACCTACCTTTCTATACGGGAAGTAAGCCTGGCTTGGCCATCCGCCAGCGAATTTGATATAAAGCCCCTGTGAATTTTTCGATATTTTTGTCCGGCTGGCTGTTGAAGCCGTCCGTATCCACCTTTGGTCCTCAGATTGATTCCATTTATTACGTCATTCTCTGGATCACCGGGATCATTTTTGTCCTGACGGAAGCGGCGCTGGTCCTTTTCAGCATCTTGTACCGCCAGAAGGAAGGTCAAAAAGCCCATTACACCCATGGCAATACCACCGTGGAGATCATCTGGACGACGATCCCCGCCCTGCTCCTGGTTTACATGGGGATTACCAGCCAGAACCTCTGGTCCGAGATGCGGCAACCCGCGCTCTTCCCTTCCAAACCGACCGTGATTAAGGTGCTGGCGGAGCAATGGATCTGGCATTTCCGCTACCCGGGACCGGACGGCGTGTTCGGGACCGAAGACGACATCATCGTGGACAACAGCTTTCATGTCCCGCTGGACCAGCCCATCCGCTTCGAAGTCACCGCCCAAGACGTGATCCATGGGTTTTATCTTCCTGATTTGCGGGTACATCAGGATGCCGTTCCGGGGCTTACTTCCTTAGTATGGCTTCAAGCGAATAAGACGGGCGCGTATGACCTGCGCTGTACTCAGTTTTGCGGCACAAACCATTATCAAATGAAGGGCGAAATGACGGTGGACACCCCCCAGGATTATCAAGCCTGGTTGGCTAACAGCAAAGCCGCCGCGTTTTAGGAGAAGAACCATGTCTACCCCGAGCCATACACTGCCTCAAGCGCCCCAGGGATTTTTGCGAAAATGGGTTTTTTCTACCGATCACAAAGTGATCGGGCTGCAGTATATGTTCACCTCTTTGTTGTTCCTGTTACTGGGCGGCTCGCTGGCGATGCTGATCCGCTGGCAACTCGGATTTCCGGGTAAGGCGTTGTCCTTCATGGGAACGCTGGCGCCCACGGGCATGCCCGCGGGACATATGCTTCCGGACTTCTATCACATGCTCTTCACGATGCACGCCACGATCATGATCTTCTTCGCCGTCATCCCGCTGCTCATGGGCGGTTTTGGAAATTATGTGCTGCCGCTGATGATCGGGGCGGAAGACATGGCCTTCCCGCGGCTGAACATGATGTCCTACTGGACTTATTTTGTGTCCGGCGTGGTGATCCTCACGAGTTTCTTCATCACCAGCGGCGCCGCCAAGAGTGGTTGGTTCGCCTACGCCCCGTTGAGCGTGGTCGACGCGACCGGCCAGACCTATTGGATCATCAGCTTGATCATTATCGGCGCTTCCTCTATTATGGGCTCGATCAATTTCATTACCACGGTGCTGAACCTCCGGGCCCCCGGCATGACGATGTTTCGCATGCCGATGACGGTGTGGGCGATCTTCATCACCTCGATCCTGTTACTCCTGGCGCTCCCGTCATTGACCGTTGCCGTAGCGTGCCTCTTGATGGACCGCGTCGCGGGAACCAGTTTCTTCATGCCGGCCGGGCTGATCATCAATGGGTCGACACTGGACCGCAGCGGCGGTCAACCGCTTCTCTGGCAGCACTTGTTCTGGTTCTTCGGCCACCCCGAGGTCTACATCGTCATCATGCCGGCGATGGGCATCATCTCGGATCTGATTTCGACATTCTCGCGTCGTCCGTTGTTCGGCTACAAAGCGATGGTCTACTCGCTCCTGGGCATCGCCGGGTTGAGCTTCGTGGTCTGGGGCCACCATATGTTTGTGAGCGGCATGAACCCCACGCTGGGGACGACCTTCATGATGTCCACGATGGTCATCGCCGTTCCGTCCGCGATCAAAACATTTAACTGGCTGGGGACGATGTGGCGCGGCTCGATCCGTTTCCGCGCCCCGATGTGGTGCGCCGTCGGGTTCATCTCGATGTTCATCATCGGCGGATTGACCGGCGTTTTTCTGGCGGCCACGCCGGTCGACGTCTACGTCCACAACACCTACTTCGTAATCGGCCACTTCCATTTCATGATGGTGGGCGGCGCGCTGTTCGGGATCTTCGGCGGGCTCTACTACTGGTTTCCCAAGATGTTCGGCCGGATGATGAACGACAAGATCGGCTCCTTGCACGTCATCCTGACCTTCATTTTCTTCAACCTGGTAATGTATCCGATGTTTGTCCTGGGCCTGGCGGGCGAGCCCCGGCGGTTGTTTGACGTCGCGGTTTATCCGACGCTGGCGGCGATGCAGCCGATCCGCACGTTCATGAGCGTGAATGCCTTCCTGCTGTTCGGGACCCAGATTCTGTTTGTGGTCAATTTCTTCTGGAGTATGTTTAAAGGCGCCAAAGCACCGAACAACCCGTGGGAAGCCAACAGTCTGGAATGGACCACGACGTCGCCGCCCCCGTTCTATAATTACGAAACGGTCCCTACCGTTTATCACGGTCCGTATGAATACAGCATCCCCAACCATCGCACCGACTGGCAGCCTCAAAACCAGTCCTAGTCTTCATTTCTATGCGATCTTCGTGGCCTGCGCCACGTTCTTTCTCGTCATAGCAGGAGGCATGGTCACCAGCACCGGGTCTGCTCTGGCGGTCCCCGACTGGCCGCTCTCCAACGGTCAATTTTTCCCGAAAATGGACGGCGGCGTGTTCTATGAGCACGGCCACCGGATGATTGCGGGAACGATCGGGATCCTGACCTTCATCCTGGCGGCTTGGCTCTGGCGCACGGAACCCCGGCCCGGCGTGAGACTCTTCGGACTGGCCGCCGCTGGCGTCGTGGTTCTACAGGCCGTTCTGGGGGGAGTGACTGTTCTCTACCGACTTCCCGTTCCCATTTCTGTCGCGCACGCCTGCCTGGGGCAGATCTTTTTTTGTTTATTGGTTTGCATCGCCGTCCTGACAGCCTCACCGGAAGATTTCCAACACGCTGAAAAAATGACGAAGCTCCAGCGGCTGGGACTGATGACAGTCGGTTTTATTTTCCTCCAGTTGATCGCCGGCGCCATTTTGAGACACACCGGGCGATTTCTTCATCTGCATCTGGCCGGCGCGTTGCTCGTGGTTATTCATGTGCAGCTTTTATGTCGACGTGTACTTAAAAGTTATCCGCTGACGACATTCCTGGCGAAGCTGGCAGCGATGCTTCCCCTCATAGTCATCGGCCAACTGGTTCTGGGTTATATCTCCTGGAAAACAGGGCCTGTAGTCATGACGACGGCCCATGTGGCTGTGGGCGCGCTGATTTTCGCGGGCTGCGTGGTGATCACGCTGCAAAGTTTCCGTGAAGGAGCCCGGGCGTGAAACAACGCTTGAACGATTATTTGGAATTGACCAAACCGCGCGTGACGACGCTGGTCGTGCTCACCGCCTGGATGGGGTTTTCCCTGGGCGGCGGAAAATCGTACAGCGGTCTCTGGTGGTGGGTCATGCTGAGTACGGCCCTGACGGCAGGCGGCGCGTCTGCGATCAACCAATACATCGAGCGGGAGCTTGACGCCAAAATGCGTCGGACCCAAAACCGACCCCTGCCGCAAAAACGTCTCGACCCGGCGCACGCCTTGGCCTTCGGGGTACTGATCTCGATCGCGGGACTAGTCGTTCTCGCCGGTGCCGTAAATCTGCTGACCGCTTTTCTCGCCACGCTTAGTATTGCCAGTTATCTTTTCCTCTATACCCCGATGAAAACCCGCACCGCGCTCTGCACTCTTGTAGGCGCGGTCCCTGGAGCGATCCCGCCGATGATGGGCTGGACGGCCGTCCGCGGCGCGCTGGCGCCTCAGGCGTGGGTCCTGTTCGCGATCCTCTTTTTGTGGCAGCTCCCGCATTTCCTGGCGATCGCCTGGATGTACCGCGACGATTACGCGCGGGCAGGCTTTCCGATGCTGCCGGTGGTGGATCCGGAAGGCGGCAGTACCGCTCGCATGATCATCCTCTATACCGCGATCCTGATTCCGGTCACGCTTCTTCCCGCTCGCATGGGGTTGGCGGGTTTTTCGTATTTCTACGGGGCGCTCGGATTGGGGATCGCCTTCCTCGTCTGCGGCGCGTTCACGGCGTTCTTCCGGACCCCGATGTATGCCCGACGGCTGCTGTTGGCCTCCGTGATCTATCTCCCCACGCTTTTAACCTGGATGGTGCTCTCCGCATGACCGTCCAGGAAAAGAACAAGCGCACGGGACTTCTTTTGACGCTGGTCTTGATGGGCGTGATCGCTTATTCGCTCGCGGTGATCAAGACCCGCGGACGCCTCCCTGAACCCACGAACCTCACACGGCTGGAACGAATCTTGAGAGGACTCTGATATGAACGGACCCGCCGGCACGCTGCGCCTCACACGACGTCCGCCCCCCGCCATTTCCAACGGCCGGTTGGGAATGATGCTGCTGGTAGGATCCGAGACCGTGCTGTTTGCCTGCGCCATCAGCGCCTACATGGTGTTGCGCATGGGGGCCGCGACCTGGCCTCCGGCGGGCACACCCCACTTAACCTTGGGGCTATCCTCGATCAACACAGCTATCCTTGTTTTGAGCTCTCTGATTTTGATGACCCGCAAGCGAAGCCGCCATGCCGCATGCTTCTTGCTGGGGACTTTGTTTCTTCTGCTGCAGGGCCTGGAATTCCACCGCTTGTATGCCCGGGGACTCACGCTCCAGACGGGGCCCTACGGCGCCATTTTCTACAGTTTGATCAGCCTGCACGGCCTGCATGTCCTGGGCGGGCTGGGTTTTTTACTCTATCTCTTGATGGGGATACAGAATCCGCCGCAGCGCAAAAAGTATGCCGAGATGTATTGGCACTTTGTGACCGCGGTTTGGCTTGTGCTTTTTAGTATCCTTTATATCTTGTAAGGACCCGCGGCGGATGAGTTCATCGCCGCAGGTCCCGTCGAAAAGGAATAGCGAACGGGAGAAAACGTCATGGACCACGCCGCCACGATGCATCCGATCGAATCCAGTGAATTGATGGGCACCCAGCGGGGCAAGCTGGGTATGTGGCTTTTCCTGGTGTCGGACGCTCTGACTTTCGGCGCGCTGCTCGCGGCCTACGGAGCGATGCGGGTCGGCAACCCGGACTGGCCTGTTCCCTCGCATATTCTCGGGATCCCGCTGACCGCGTTAAACACGTTTATCCTGATCTGCAGCAGCGTGACCATGGTCAAAGCGCTCTCTGCCGTTCGGCGCGGGGACCAGGCGGGCCTGCAGAAATTTCTTCTCGGCACGATCCTCGGCGGCACGACCTTTCTCGGCATCCAGGCGTATGAGTGGACGCACCTGATCAAGAACGAGGGGCTGGCTCTGCGCAAAGATTTATTCTCCGCGACGTTTTTCACGATCACCGGCTTCCACGGCTTTCACGTAACCTGCGGCGTGATTTATCTTTTAGTGATCCTGATGCAGGCGCGGAAGGGGATTTACACGGCGGAGAACCATCACCGCGTGGAGATCGCCGGGCTGTATTGGCACTTCGTGGACCTGGTCTGGATCCTGGTCTTTACCTTCGTCTATCTTGTCTAGGAGAACGCCCTATGAGCACTGACGCGCATCAAGAACCTAACTACATGGCGGTCTTTTGGTCGCTCTTGGTCCTGACCCTGATCGAGGTCGGGGTTTTCTACCTGCACATCGCCCGCGTTTTCTTTATCACCGCGCTGGTCCTGCTGGCGTTGCTGAAAGCCTTCCTCGTGGCCTGGTTTTTCATGCACCTGCGCTCGGAACGCTGGACGCTGATTTTTGTCACCGTCATTCCGTTCATCCTGGCCGTCGACCTGCTCCTGGGCCTCATGCCGGATGTCGGTCACCTTCCTTTCTAAACCATTGAAATGGATTCCGTCGTCGTTCGCAACCTCTCGCACACCTATCCGGCCACTCGGGCTTCCAAAACAGCTCGAGAGGCCCTTCGCGGCATAAGTTTTACCGTCCACTCCGGCGAAATCTTCGGCCTGCTCGGCCCCAACGGCGGCGGCAAGACCACCACCTTCCATATTCTCTCGACGGTTTTCCCGCCGACCAGCGGCGAGGCGCGTATTTTCGGCGTCGATGCGGCCAAAGATCCCGCTCGCGTCCGCGAACGGCTTGGCGTGGTGTTTCAGGCGCCCAGCCTCGATAAAAAATTGACCGTCCAGGAAAACGTCCGGCACCAGGGTCACTTGTACGGTCTGAGCGGAGCGGGACTCACCGAGAGGATCCGACATGTCTTAGATCGTGTCGGGCTTTGGGACCGACGCGATGACCGGGTGGAAGTCCTTTCTGGCGGGCTGAAGCGGCGGGTCGAACTCGCCAAAGGGCTTTTGCATCAACCGGGCATCCTGATTCTGGACGAACCCAGCACCGGACTGGATCCTGGCGCCCGCCGCGATCTCTGGGACTATCTCTGGGAGTTGAAAGAAAAAGAGGGGATGACGATCCTCCTGACCACGCATTTAATGGAAGAAGCGGAACACTGCGACCGGGTGGTAATCCTGAACCAAGGATCGGTGGTCGCGATGGGAACACCCAGCGAACTGAAGAGCCAGATCGGCGGCGACGTTATTTCCGTCGAGACCGCCTCGCCCGACGCGCTGGCCAAACAGATCGAAGCCAAATTCGGCGGATCGGTGCATGTCGTGGATGGCCATTTACGGATCGAACGACCCGCAGGCCACGAATTTATCCCGCAACTGGTCAGTGCTTTCCCCGGCCAGATCAGTTCCGTGACGCTCGGTAAACCGACCCTGGAAGACGTCTTCATCCGTCAGACCGGCCACCGGTTCTGGGCGGAGCCTCAGGGGAATGGAAAGTCATGAAAAACTTCTTTCTCGCCGCGGGGACGTTGTGGCAGCGGGAACTGGTCCGCTTTTTCCGTCAGAGGAGTCGTGTGATCGGTGCGCTGGGGCCACCGGTGTTGTTCTGGTTTCTGATTGGCTCCGGATTGGGCGGTTCTTTTCAATTCTCGCCGCTCTCCGCGCCCGCGGGGACAGCGAGCATCAACTACATGCAGTATTTCTTTCCCGGCACCGTTACGCTGATCGTTCTCTTCACCGCGATCTTCTCAACGATCTCGATCATCGAAGATCGGCATGAAGGGTTTCTGCAGTCGGTCCTGGTCGCTCCGATCCCGCGCAGCGCCGTTGTGCTCGGCAAAATCGCCGGCGGCACGACACTGGCCTTCATCCAAGGATTCGTTTTCCTCTGCTTCGCCCCCCTGGTAGGAATCACGATCCATCCGCTGTCGTTTTTCTACCTCCTGGCTATGCTGGCACTGATTTCTTTCGGCCTGACGGGGCTGGGGTTTGTGATCGCCTGGCAGCTGGATTCCACCCAGGGGTTTCATGCCATCATGAATCTGGTGCTGATCCCGATGTGGCTTCTGTCCGGCGCGCTCTTTCCGATTTCTGGCGCGCCATTCTGGCTGCGTGTGGTCATGCGCGTGAACCCGCTCTCGTACGGCGTCGCCGCCCTGAGCGAGAGCTTCCTGATTCACGGTCAGCCGCTCCAAATGGGCATGGCCTCCCCGGCCCTTTGTCTGGGCGTCACGGTGGGGTTTGGTCTCCTGATGTATCTGCTTTCTGTCATCAGCACCTCCGCGTCCTAAATCACTATGGTTAAAATCTGGTGGGGCCTGCTGGGCGCCACGCTCCTTGGCATCAGCAGCGCCTTTATGGTGAAAACCCTGAGGCACAAGCCGGCTGAGCCGGCTCTGCCCCTCATGGGAGACATGCCGGCCTTCGCGCTAACAGATCAGTCCGGCCGCGCCGTCACACAGAATGATTTGAAGGGGAAAACCTGGGTGGTGGACTTCATCTACACGACCTGTCCCGACCAGTGCCCGATGCTGAGCCGGCATATGGAAGGCCTCCAAGGACTGCTCCCCAAAGAATCCACGATCCAACTGGTTTCTATCAGCGTCGATCCGACGCACGATACGCCGGCGGTTCTAGCCCAGTACGCCAAACGCTATCACGCCGATCCGTCCCATTGGCGTTTTCTCACGGGACGTCCGGAAACGATCCAGAGATTGCAGGCGGGGTTGAAATTGGCGCCTCCCAATAACTCGCCGGGAGAAAAGACGATCGACCACAGCAGCCGGTTGATCCTGGTGGACGCGCAGGCGCGCGTCCGGGGATACTACGACGCGACCGAGAACAAAGACGTCCAGCGGCTGGTCAAAGACTTGAGCGGCCTTTCCAAATGAGTTACGCGGACCTCCCCGCTCTCAACGCGATCCTGAATTCAGTCAGTGCCGTATTGCTGCTGGCAGGGTTCATCTGTATTCGTCAAAGGCGGGTGGACTTACACCGTTTTTGCATGATCAGCGCCTTTATCGTCTCTACAGTATTTCTGGTGTCATACGTGGTCCATCACGCCCACGCCGGAGTGATCCATTATCAAGGTCAAGGCTTCCTTCGAGCTGTTTACTTCACGATCTTGACCACCCACACGATCCTGGCCATCTTGATCGTGCCCCTGGTTTTGCGTACGCTGTATCTGGCTCTGAACTCGCGGTTTTTGGAACACCGCCGTTGGGCCCGCTGGACCTATCCGATCTGGCTGTATGTATCGATCACGGGAGTCGTCATTTATGAAATGCTCTATTAAAAAACATCTTATCTCTGCCCTGTGTCTTCTGCTCTCTGCTCTGCCGTTATACGCTTGTCCTTTATGTTCCGAAGCCATCTCCCGAGTCCACGGCCTGGCCCGAGGGATCTTCTGGAGCACCCTGCTGATGCTTGCCGCCCCTTTCTTCGTCATAGCCGTGATCTCCAGCCTGATCGTAAAAGCCCACCGTAATCGCCCAAAACAACCCTAACTCCAAAATACCTACCTAAATCCTGGGCCTTTCGGGCACCACTTTTTAGCCACTTGCTCTATTTCTCTGCGCTCTAAATGCATATAGAATTATCGTACGTCGCAACGAGAGGGCCAAGGAGAATTCAATGGGATTCATCATCGGGATTGTTGCCGCTGTAGCTGGGCTCGCTGCCTACGGATCTATCGAAAGTTTTAGGACCATAAAAAAGAATGGCCCCAGTGTATGGAATATACTCACGGGGGTGGCCAGCACGATGGCTTTGGGCGGCTTCTTGAGCCTATTGCTCAATATTGCCCTGGCAGATCCAGGAACAATTAGTCCTCTGGCTTTCGTGATGGGTTATTCCATCGCCGCCGTCATTGCCCTCCTCAGTTACCTGGTGCCGAAAAAGGACAATGACGGAGGGACCTCCTTTTCGAATGAGCCGTGGTATAACGCATCGCCCGGCGTTTTCTTTATAGGATTAGGCTTCACCAGCCTGGCCGGCATCAGCCTGGTCCTGAATAGTTCGGGCTATAGCGCTCACCATATCACCCAAAATCAAATTGGGGGCGTGGTGCAAGCGGCTACTTCAGCGACGGGTGCAAAACTGGCTCCTGCGTTGGGCGGGGAAGTCTTTATTCAGAAAGGGACAGGCTTACATGGGGACGATACGGCAGTGTTTGTAGCGCCGGACGTTTTTAAAGGATATACCGTCCATGTCGTCAGCTTGAAACCCAATGGGACCATGTCTAGCCCACTAGATCCGAAAGACTCCAACAAACCGTTCTTTATCCCGGGACCGGGCGGTTACCAAATTAACCCTGATATTTCGCTCCCCAGTATTAATTCCTTGGTCACTGCAGGGAATTCATCGCTATTAAGTCCCACCAGCCAGGCGGCGGTCTTGAATTTGGCCTCCGCACAAAGCCACGACGTCACCCCAAATTAACGGCAAAGCAGAAATCAACAAGCAGAAAATTCTTATTTCTATTTTCTGATATCTGATTTGTGATTTGCTGTTTAAGCGGCGTTGCGGAAGGAGATGGCGGGTTCAGAGAGGGTTTCTGCGGTTTGCAGGGTCTTGAGGAATTCTTTTTCAGCTTCGCGGATCTGGCGCAGTGAGGGGAATGTTCCGGTGCACATCTCATCCTTCAAGATCTGGATGGTGCAGGGATGCATGGTTTCAGACATGACATTCAGCATGGTCCGTCCGATCGCCCGGGGATAAGACGCGATTAACCGGGAAACGATACGGATGGAAACTTTAGGAAGCACCTTTCGCAGGGCATCTTCCGAGAGCTCCATAATGTTGAACATGCACGCTTCTGGGTTTCCTTGCACGTGATAGCCCCTCCTTCTCGACCTTAGGATGCCCCCAGTTTTTGCCGCGGTCAACTTTTAAATAAAAATCAGCCTGTTTTTTTACAAAATGTTCAGAAATTTGTGACGGATTTTGTGTGATCCGTGAGCCAATTTGCCTCTATTTTGAGATATAATTCCATCGATGAATAAAAAGCTCTTTCTTTTCGATCTGGATTGGACGGTGATCTACACCGGAGGGGCCGGCATCTGGGCGCTGAACCATGCCTTCATGGAGCATTACCAAGTCCCGGAAGCGATGAAGGGCATCTCGCCGGACGGCAAGACCGACCCCGCTATCGTCCGGGAAATGATCCGGGTCCACCTGGGCCGGGATGCGAAAGAGAAGGAGATCGAGGCGGTCTGCAAAAGCTACGTCGACCGGCTGCCGGTCGAGGTGGCGAAATCCCCAGGCTATCGTATCCTGCCTGGGATCCCCGCCCTCCTCGATGCACTCTCACAACGTTCTGATGTTCTGGTCGGCCTGGGCACCGGCAACCTGGAGGGGGGCGCGCAGGCGAAGTTGGCTCGCGCTGATCTGATGCGCTATTTTAAGTTTGGGGGGTACGCTAACGACTCCGAAATCCGGCCCGACTTGCTCCGCGCCGGCGTCCGCCGGGGGGAGTCCCTCGCGGGCGGTACCGTGCCGCCGCGTCAGGTGACCGTCATCGGCGACAATTTCCGAGACGTCGAAGCCGGCCAGGCGATCGGGGCCGTCAGCGTCGCGGTCGCTTCCGGACCGATGAAGTACGACGAGCTGGCGACCTATAAACCCGATCATATTTTTCACGACCTTTCCGATACCGCGAAAGTCCTGGAGGCCCTGCTTTGACCCTGCGCCTCAGCGTGGATGAAAACCCGAACTGCGAGATGACGGACCCACGCGTTTTTCAGGAACGCAGCGAACCGCAACCGGTCACCCAGGTGCTCCGGCAGCGTGGGAACAAAGACGTCTGGTGTCCCGTCGTATCTTGGGAACAGGAAGGGGCCGCCGGGCCCGCTCTCGCACGAAAAGTGGACGATTCCGGCGATGGAACGTGTTATCTTGTATACGGTGGGCGTTGGGGTTTGCGTTTGAAGGAACCGACGTGTGCGGACCCTTGGTCGTTAGACGATACGCATCAATGGGGAGAAGCGTTTCTTCTCCTGCCGGCGGATGGGGCCGATTTAAGTTTCCATGATTGAGCTGGTTCAACTTACCAAACGATACGGGTCAACGCTGGCGCTGGACCACGTGAGCCTCTCCGTTAAACCTGGCGAAATCGTCGGACTGCTGGGTCCGAATGGCGCCGGTAAAAGCACGATGCTCAAAATGCTCACCGGGTACTTGCCCCCCACCGAAGGTTCTGCACGCGTCGCCAATCTGGACGTTCAGGACAAATCCCTCGATGTGCGTCGCCGCATAGGGTATCTCCCGGAAACCAACCCGCTCTATGACGACCTCGCGGTCTACGAGTCCTTGCGGTGGACCGCTCAACTGCGCCGCATGGAACCATCCGGCGTTCCCGCGGCCATTCGTCATGTCATCGATGTGTGCGGGCTGGCCGAGGTCGTCGGAAAAGACGTCTCTCAGCTATCAAAAGGATACCGCCAGCGTCTGGGGTTGGCGCAGGCGATCCTGCATGACCCGGAGATCCTGATCCTGGATGAACCCACCTCGGGACTGGATCCCAACCAACAGCAGGAAGTGCGCCGCTTGATCCAGACGCTGAAGCAGAAAAAAACCGTTTTGTTGTCGACCCACATTCTCTCCGAAGCCCATTCGTCCTGCGACCGCGTCCTGATCATCCATAAAGGGAGGATCGTCGCCGATGGTACGCCCGAAGCATTGGGCCAACAGGCGACGCACGGCAGCCGTCTGCGGATCGAGCTCAAAGCGCCGGCCGCCGCCGCAGAACAGGAACTGGCACGGATCAGCGGGGTGGATCGGGTCGCGATCGAGAAAACATTGGATGCGTGCGTTGTCCTGGTGGTGGAATCCTCCGGCGGGGCAGACGTCCGCGAAGCCATCTTTGATCTCGCGGTTCAACGCCACTGGCCTATTTTAGGAATGACCCAGGAAACCCTTTCCCTGGAAGAAGTCTTCCGGCAGCTGACGACCGGAGCGGCTTCATGATGGGACGGCGCCATCCGATCTGCGTCCTGGCCCACAAGGAACTTTTCACGCTGTTTAACTCCCCGGCCACCTACATCGTCTGCGTTTTGTTTTTAGTGATCAGCGGCTGGCTGTTCGCCGTACCGCTTTTCCAGGTGAACCAGAGCAATCTCGATACCTTCGTGCGCCCCCTGCCGCTGATCTTCACCTTCCTGATTCCCGCGCTGACGATGCGCTCGTTCTCGGAAGAATTCAAATCCGGAACGATTGAGTACCTAGCAACTTTGCCGATCAAGGATTACGAGATCGTACTGGGAAAATACCTGGGCGCGCTGGGATGGCTGGGCATCTTGATGGTGTTCACCCTCATCTATCCGGCTCTCCTGATGGTGATCGGACGACCGGACTACGGGCAATTGGTCGGGACGTATGCAGCCATCCTCGGTTTGGGCGCGCTTTTTACGGCGATCGGTGTGTGGGCCTCCGCGCTCACCCGTAACCAGGTGGTCGCTTTCATCGTCAGCTTTTTTGTCTGCTTTGTACTCTTCCTTTTAGACAAGGTCGCGGATCTCGCACCAGGAATCCTCTCACCCTTTATCCGTGCGCTCAGTGTGAACCCGCATTTCGACACGATGGCACGAGGCGTGCTCGACACGCGCGACATCTTGTATTGGGTGAGCGGCAGTTTTTTCTTTCTCACCGCCTGCCTGGCGGTCATGAATTCCCGGCGGTGGCGCTGATATGACCTTGTTCACCCAAAAACAAAAGCAGTTTGCTCTCACCAGCGCGGCCGGGGTGCTCCTGATCGGCGTCATCCTTCTACTGGTGAACGTTTTGTTTAACTGGGTGTATCTGCGCTGGGACCTGACCCGTCACCACGCGTATTCCCTCTCTCCAGCCAGCAAGAAATTCGTCCGTCAGCTCGATGATCCGGTAGTGATCAAAGCCTATTTCACGCCCGACCTGCCGCCGCCGTACAACACCTACGCGCGCTACGTCAAAGACATCTTGGCGGAGTACCGGAGTGCGTCCCACGGGCGTGTGCATTTCGAATTCGTGCCCACTCAACCGGCCAAGGACTTTGAAGAGAAAGCCATGTCGGCTTCCATGACACCGATCCAATTTGAACAAATGGAGTCTGACCAACTGCAGATCCGGCGCGGGTTCATGGGGTTGGTGCTGTTTTACCGGGACCGGTCCGAAGTCTTGCCCGTCGTCAAAAGTCCGGAACACCTGGAATATGATGTGACCAGCCGGATCGCCCGGATGGCGCGGAAAAACAAAAAACAGATTGGCACGATCCTCGGCCATGGCGAAACCCCCTGGCGCGGATCTCAGATCAAGCTGGCGCAGGATCTTCCCGCGTTCTACGATCTGGACCACCCGATTGCTTTGCCGCTGGCGACCACCGGCCCGATCAGCGCCGACGCTATCCTGATCGTGGGGCCACAACAAAAATACGATGCGCCCTCTCTCTGGGCGATTGATCAGATGTTGATGCGAGGCGTCCCCATGGCCTTTCTCATCGACACCAAGCGATTTGTGAATGCCCAGTTCATGATGGCGCCGCTCACCACCGGGCTGGAAGATCTGCTCAAGACCTACGGCGTGAAGCTCACTGATCAACTGGTCTACGACGCGGAATGCGAATCGGTCGGCATGACCCAGAACGTCGGGGGAATGGCGTTCACGACCAGCGTCCGTTATCCCTACATCCCCCAAGTGACGCGCTTTGAGCCGAACCATCCGATCCTGAGCGGGATTGAATCCGTAAGCCTGCCGTTTCCCACGCGCTTGGACGCCGGTACACTTCCCAAGGGGGTGCGCTTCACGCCGCTCCTCTATTCCTCAGAGCATAGCTGGCTGGCACCGCCTGAAACGTATTCCGTCTCTCCCACGTCCATTCCGCATCCGAAACCCGACGAACCGCACGGTCCCTACGTCCTGGGAGGGCTGTTGGAAGGAACATTCCCCAGTTATTTTGCCGGCAAACCCTCGCCCGTGAAAGGGGAAGCCGTTATCCCGGAAAGTCCAAAAACGTCGATTTTTATCCTGACCACCTCTCATGTCCTGGATCAGGGCTTGCCGGAATTCCAAGGCGTAGACGCGCTGGTCACCAACGCGCTGGCCTATCTCTCGCACGACGACACGCTGATCGGTATTCAGGCCAAAGGAGACATCATCCGGCCGTTGAAACCCATCCCGATACCCGCGCGGGACGCCGTCAAGTTCGGCTGTGTTCTTGGGATCCCGCTCCTCCCGGTGGCCTGGGGTCTGATTCGGTGGCGTCGGCGCGACGCCTGGCGCAAAACTATCGCTGCAACTGCATAAGATGATCTCGGCTAAATTCCTAAAAACGCTGCTACTGATCTCCGGCGTGCTCGTGTTCATCCTGGTCGTGACGGTCATCCGACGGTTTTCAATCCACACCACCGCCCCGTTTGCGTCGGTGATCGATAAAACCGATAAAATTACAGTGCGCGTCAGCACAAATACCCTGGACCTCTCACGTGACGGCGGCGGGTGGGACGTCAGCCAGTCAACCTTCGGGTCTTTTAAGACGGATGCGGAAAAGATGAAAACCTTGCTGAACGGTTTGAAAAACCTCCAGATAGATGACGTGATCTCCGAGCACGGGACCCCTGCTTCCGATTTCGAGATGAATCCGGAAAGTGCGACGGTGATCATGGCCTACGGAAAAGACCACGCCGTTCTGGCAGGCGGCGTATTTGGTAAACAGGCGGACGATTTCAACCATATCTATTTTCGATACCCCGACAAGCCTGCGATTTATCTCGCGCATGGACTTATCCGCGGGGAATTGGGCGAACCCGAGCTGAACAGCTGGCGGGATCGGACCTTGCTTACCTTCGGGGAAGATCAGGTGGTGATGCTGGTCATCCATGGACCCGGATTTAAAACCGCGCTCGCCCGTTCCAGCGATACCTGGAGCGTTAACGGTAAAATCGTGGACCCGGCTCCGGTGTGGGGGATTCTGGGCCTGTTAGCGCACCTGAACGCGGATGGTTTTGTCGACCCTGTGGCGCACCCGGAATGGACCGCTGACAAACTGACCTACGCCACGGTCACGCTGCAGCTGAAGGATGGGACCGTGCATACCCTGCATATCGGCCGGCCGGACCCCGCCTCCAAGCACACTCTGGTCACTGTGGACAAAGATCCCACCGTTTTCGGGATCACCGAAAACGCCGTCAAAGGCATCCTGCGAAAACCCAACGACTTTAAACCAAAGCAATGAGGACTGAGTGCTGAGGACTGAGCGACTGCATATATTTTCGAAAACTCAGTCCTCAGTCCTCGGACCTCAGTCCTAGTTGTTATGGAACGGATCGTCTTCCTCGATCGTAAAACCTGTCGGGTCGAGTTTCGGCCGCCGCGATTTCTACACCAATGGCAGGATTATGATCTCACACGATCCGATGAAGTTCGAGAGCGGCTGCAAGATGCCACTATCGCCATTACCAACAAAGTGCCGCTCCGCGCGCCGCAGCTGAAAGATCTGCGCGCTCTGCGCTTTATCGCTGTCGCCGCGACGGGTGTCGACGTCGTGGACCTGGATTACTGCCGCCAGAACAATATCACGGTCTCCAACATTCCGCACTACACCCAGCACTCCGTGCCGGAACATGTGTTTATGCTCATCCTGGCTCTGCGGAGAAATCTCATCACCTACCGGACAGCCATGCAAGCCGGCGCGTGGCCGAAATCTCCCATCTTTTCGATTTTGGACTATCCGATTCGTGGCGTGGCCAGCTCTACACTGGGGATCATCGGCTACGGTGAGCTCGGGAAGGGTGTGGAACAGATCGGCCGGGCATTCGGCATGAAGGTGTTGATCGCGGAACGTAAACACGCCATCGATATCCGCTCCGGGCGCGTGGCTTTTGAAAAGGTGTTGGCTGAAAGCGATATCGTGACCCTTCACTGCCCGCTCACCGCGGAAACACGTCTGTTGATCGGCTCAACCGAACTCAGCAAAATGCAGCACCATGCTCTTTTGATCAACGCGGCACGCGGCGGTCTGGTGGATGAACAGGCGCTGGCGAATCATCTGCGCATGGGACTCCTGGGTGGCGCGGGCATCGACGTACTCAGCCAGGAACCGCCGCCCGCCGACAATCCGCTGCTGACCCTGAACCTTCCGAACCTGATCATCACCCCGCATATCGGCTGGGCGAGCGAAGAAGCCGTCAACCTGCTAGCGGAACGGTTGATCGCGAACATCGAGGCCTTTGTCGCTGGTTATCCCAAGAACGTGGTGAATGAACGATGACCGAACCGACCCTGCATGTCCTAGCTGAATTGTCCACGTACTTGGATGGACGGCTTTCCGGCTCGGAAAAGCGGCGGGTTGAATCGCACCTCGCCGCCTGCGATGATTGTCGGCGTCACGAACGGGACCTGCGCGGGTTGCGCGATTTAATCCATGAAACCCCCAGTTCGGTATCGAACAAGCCTTTTTACGAAGGTCTCGGCCGGCTGCTCATCATCGTCGTCGCGGTGATCATCGCGACCGCGCTGGTCTTCCGAGTTCTTCACAGAACGCATCGGCCGCCGCTAACACCGGCGATGCCAGTCGTGCATCATCCTACGCCTGCGCCAGTCATTCCACCGCCTCGGGTAGTCAAACCATCACTCCCAACGCCCTCCATCCAACCTACACCACCGGTGACTGTTCCACCGGCTGATCAGTCCATTCCCGCGCTCCAGCAACTGACCAATACCGCACCATCGCTCTCCACGATTACCGCGCCGGTCGAAAATACGAACATCTCTACCCGTCCTGCTTCGGTGCCGGAAAACCCGCACCCATGATTCTGCCGATCACCCAGCTGGGCCAGCCGGTCTTACGGGGCAAGGCCTCCCCTGTTTCGAAAAAAACCCTCAGACAGATGCGGCCGCTGATCCAAGCGATGATCCAGACGATGCATAAAGCGCGCGGTGTCGGGATCGCCGCACCGCAGGTGGGAAAATCACTGCGCCTGTTCATCGTCGCGCCGCAGCCGAGCGTTCGCTATCCGCATGCGCCGCGCATGAAACCCGTCGCGATGATCAATCCGCGGCTGATCAAACACTCCCGAGCGATGAACACCGGCTGGGAAGGGTGCCTCTCCATCCCCGGCATCCGAGGTCAGGTCCCCCGTTACACTAAAATACACATTCAATTTACATCTGAAACAGGAGACCTCCGCTCGGCCGTTCTGACCGGCTTTGTCGCTCGTATCTTCCAGCATGAGTTTGACCATATCAACGGCCGCGTTTTCCTTGACCGTGTACGAAACACCCGCACCCTCGTGACAGAAAGAGAATATCGCACACGACTCCAGCGTAAGCCTTAATCCCTCCTCCCCTCACACTCCTAAAGACGTAGATCTTCTCGTCAACAAAATCTAGACTATTTTCGGATTGATTTATAGATGCGTTTATAATTATGTTAATTCATGTTAATTTTACCATTGACCTTCCGGGGCGCAGCGGTTACTTGTGTACTGTAACGCAATTGTTACTGTCCCGACATGGAAACGTAACAGAGATTCGGCATATTTTAGCGTTCAATGAAATCTTCAAAATTCGCGATCTTTTCTCTTTTTTTCTTGACGGCTGCAGCCCCTTCATTTGCTTCCAGCGGGACTGAAGGCGCTGCATTTCTGGATATCCCGGTTGGCGGCGGACCGGCGGCACTGGGAGCCGCTTATACCGCTTTAGCCAATGACGCCTACGCCGCCACCTACAATCCCGCGGGTCTCGGCACCTTGGAATCCACCCAGTTCTCCGGTCAACACCTTTCGTATCTAGACAGCATCCATTTCGAATACCTCAGCTTTGGCGTTCCGTTATCCCGCGCTCAGTCCTGCTCGTCTCCCGCGAGCTGCCCGGGATCGGCTTTGGGTGGATCTATCCAATATCTAGGCACCGGTGATATCAACGGCCTGGAAGCCGATGGGACAACCCCGCACGATTTCTCCAACTACTATGCCTCTTATAACCTCTCTTACGGAAAGTCCCTCAATGACAAACTCTCTTTAGGGTTGACCGGCAAACTGATCAGCGCCAAGCTGGACGATGTCTCAGCCAGCGCTTATGCGGTGGATTTAGGGACGATGTACAAATTGGAAAAGAACCTGACCCTGGCGGCGACGGTGACCAATATCGGCTCCAAACTTAAGTTTATCAGCAATGGAGATTCCTTACCGACGGCGGTGCATATCGGCGGGGCCTGGCAGCTGACACCTCAATGGTTAGTATCCAGCGAAGTCGTCTATCCAAAGACCGGGTTGGCCAGTTTCCATATAGGCGGCGAATGGCGTCCGATCGAGATGCTGGCCTTAAGAACCGGATATCGCACCGATACCGTCAAAGAGCTTTCACCCTTGGCGGGTTATAGCGCCGGAGTCGCGGTGCAAATCTGGGGCCAGGAACTGGCGTATGCCTGGTTGCCGTACGGGGACTTGGGCAACACAAACTATTTTTCACTCGTGATGAAGTTTGGTGAAGCCGAGAAGTCGAAACGCAACCTGATCCAATATCAACACATCAAGACGCACCGCACAGCGAAAGACTCGGGCGAAGAGATCGCCCCCGATTATCAACAGCTGATGGAGCTCTTAAGCGACTCTGATCAGCATCTGGCCAAATCAAACAAGGTCAGCGACGATCTAAACGACCTCTTAAAGTAACCCTCCCTACCGTTGAAGATTACGCGTTAAAATAGGTACAATCTAGC
>Ga0207125_10105_pt1 | contig 20111 bp, 20 predicted proteins | sample Alteio_BWMinHeat_19_FD_153556 | JGI IMG/M metagenome (GOLD analysis project Ga0207125, IMG submission 153556) | Enriched cells from forest soil in Barre Woods Harvard Forest LTER site, Petersham, Massachusetts, United States -... | ecosystem: Environmental > Terrestrial > Soil > Temperate forest >...
AGCGAAAGCAGATTCCTTCGCTACTCTACGGAATGAGAAACCTCTGCAATCATCGAAAGCACATACGCCACGGCAGCAAATAGTAAGATTGGGGACGCCCTATGAAGCCTTTCTTCCGCTCGTTGCTTCGGTCTTCCTTCATCCTTTTGTGCTTCGCCGCCTTGTCGCTGGTCTCTATGTCAGGACAAAGCCCGCACCTATCCGATGCACAATGGCCCACCTACGGCGGTGATCCCGGAGGCCAACGCTACACCGCTTCTTCGCAGATCACGAAAGCCAACGTCGCACAACTGACGACCGCGTGGACATTTCATACCGGCTCCATCGCCAAAAATCGCCCGGGCACGCGGAACTCCTCCTTCGAAGCCACACCTATTCTCTTCCACGACCTCCTCTACCTGACTTCTCCTTACGACGAAATCTTCGCGGTCGATCCTACTACCGGTATCCAGCATTGGACGTACGACCCCAAACTTACACGGATCTTCGAAGGCATCCTCACTTCGCGCGGCGTTGCGGCCTGGTCTTCCTCTTCGCCAACCAGCGGGGCTTGCGCAGCCCGCATTTTTGTCGCCACAATGGACGCCCGCCTCATTGCCGTGGACGCTGGCACCGGCTTGCCCTGCGCAAACTTCGGCAATGGAGGCTCCATCGATCTCTCAAGAAATATCAACCTCCGCGCAGACACAGCCTTCTACAACAGCTCCCCTCCAACAGTGATTGGCAACGTCATCATCGTTGGCTCCGGCATCGCCGATAACCAACGTGTCGACGCCGAACCCGGCGTGGTCCGTGCATTCGACTGCGTTACGGGCCGTCAGGTCTGGTCATGGGATCCGATCCCATGGGCAAATTCGCAGAAGCTACCCACCGGTGCCGCCAACGCCTGGGGAGTCTTCGCCGCCGACATCGAACACGGTCTCGTTTACATCCCCACTGGTTCCGCCAGCCCAGACTTCTACGGCGGCATGCGTCCCGGCGATAACCGCGACGCCAACTCAGTCGTCGCACTTGAGGCCGCCACTGGCAAACGAGTCTGGGCTTTCCAGGTCGTCCACCATGACCTATGGGACTACGACATTGCTGCCGAACCTCTTCTCTTCACCTTCCGCGGAACGACACCGGCCATTGCCATCACTACCAAGCAGGGCCTTCTCTTCGTCCTCAACCGCCTCACCGGAGAGCCTCTCTACCCCATTACAGAGCGTCCCGTTCCCAAAAGCGACGTCCCCGGCGAACCGGCCTCTCCCACACAACCCTTTCAGGACATCGCTTCCCTATCGCCACTCACCATTGCACCCGACACCAAACTCGGCGCCACCCCGCAGGATGATATCGAGTGCAGAAAAATCTTCAGCACTCTACGTTACGAAGGCATTTACACGCCACCATCCTTGCGCGGGACACTCATCTTTCCCGGCACCCTCGGCGGTGTCAACTGGGGCTCCGCTGCCATCGACCCAGCCACTGGCATCCTCTATGCCAACACCAATCACTATCCCTTCGACATCACTTTAGCCATCCGCAAAGTTCCCATAAAGAATCCGATTCTGCGCTATGCTTCCACGCTCCCTGTTCGCCCGGGCGCGCTGACTGCCATTTGCACTCTTACAGTTGTGATCTTGCTTCTTATTCTTGCAATGCTTCTCCGCAGGTCGTTCTGGCCTGGTCCGGGTACCGTTATTGTCTGCGCATCGTTTCTATTCATAGGGTCCGTCGTTTCCCTCTATTTTCACTTCCGGCATGTTCCTCCTCCAGAGCCCGTGGTAGCCCATTTTGGACGGGACTATGGAAATCAATTTGGTACCCCGTACACAGCTCTGCGCAATCACCTGATCGCCCCTACCAGCAAACATCCATGCGCCGCAATGCCGTGGGGCACCGTCTCCGCCGTAAACCTCAACACGGGCAAAGCCGTGTGGCAGGCGCCACTCGGTACTCTCGTTCCAGGCCAACCCACCGGCACCGTAAATCTGGGGGGAGACATCATCACCGCCGGCGGTCTTCTTTTCACCGCCGCTTCAGAGGAACCTTATCTTCGCGCCTTCGACACCACCTCCGGCGAAGAACTATGGAAGGGCGCGCTTCCCGTTCCGGCTCAAGCTACCCCGATGAGCTACACCATTAAAGGACGCCAATATGTTGTCATCGCTGCCGGTGGCCACGGGATGTTCGGCACACCTCTTTCAGACGCGCTCGTAGCCTATGCGTTGAAACAAGATTAGACACACGGTCCAATCAAATTCCCGCCGTCCGCGAATCGTTCGAGGCTACGCGAAACGCTTTCTCTCCAGAGTAGTCATAAACCTCGTCCTCAATTGCCAGGATGACAGCCGCGACCTGTTTGTGGCTGAGGGTTTGTGACTGTCCACGGGGGACTTGCCATTGCTCCTGAGACACCGCCGGCTGGCCACACACAACAACAGCGAGAACGAGAGTGAGAATGGAGTTCATAGCACCACCCGGGGAGTAAAGTAGTCGACAATCTCTGATTGTTAGCGCGTGTCGTTAGGCCTACTTCTGCAACTTGCCTTCTTGAGTAGGCTCTGGCGCAGTTTCAAAGGCGCACACATCCCCTTCCTCAGGATTCAGCATTCGCTTGAGTTCCTTAGTCCGTTCGACTGTCAAATGGGTCATGGCTCGATATCTGCACACCGGGTAGGCCGACCCGTACGCCGCTAGCTTATCTTTCCGATAGTAGAAGCAGGTAACGTCCGCATCGCGGAACTTAAGCCAACTCTCCTGAGCAAGCCTGAGCTTTGCCTGGAACGCGGCAACAGATTCGTACTTAGAGATAAGCTGCTTGTAAACTGCAGTCAATTCGGCATTTGTTTTCGCGTACTGATCGGCTGCACAGGCGTTCATTTCCCCCTGCGACTGCATACCAAGACAAGGATCGTTTCCCTGCGCGAATGCGCCTTGCGCGACCAGAAGGCCAAAAATCACAACAAACAAAGGAAATTGTTTCCTCCAATGAAACATGAAACCTCCACAAAGCGAATGATGATGAACGTGTCGGCTACCGGGCTCGCTCCGGCCACAGACTATGGATACTGCCCCGTGTTGAACAGGTTATATTCTTCTTCACGTCTTTTGTACAAGCCACGTGATGGAGCCCCACCCGCTTGACTCCATCGTGTGAACAAATCTGGCTGTTCCACAACGCCGCCCTCCTCCCCGTTCCATCGCCGAACAAGCGTTGAGCGTGCAAACGCCGCACCGCCGATGTTGAAAGCAAGAGACACCATAGCATCGAATTGACTTTGAAACGTAGTTGGAAACTTCAGGGCACTGTTCACAGCGTTGACAGCGGTCTGAACATCATTCCTAAGCAGATCGGCGGCCTGATCCTGGGTTATGCCCTTGGAGAAGTCTTCCCCAGGTTTAACCTTATGGCCATATCCTATGGTCCAGTCGCCCTGATGCTTCTTCCCGCTGGCGTCGTAGACGTGATCATAAAATCCACCCTCTTTCTCTGCAATGAATTCGAGACCCTTGTCGCTCAACTGTTGTTGAACCTTATCATGCGCATGTTTCGCATCCGTCGTCGTAGCTTGCTGCGCCGGGTCCGGCTCAGCATCATCCTCATCATTCCGGAAATCTCCACCGGGGTTAGGCCCCTGCTGCGACGGGTCGAGACCCTGCTGGGCTTCCCGCGGCTGTGTGGAGGACTCCGCCGGCGACGCCCCCACGGTTCCACCAGACGTCGCGCTGGGCGGGTTCGTAAACGTGCGCTGAATCAGCTCCCGTTGGATCGTGTCATCCATATCGCCCGGCGTCACCTTGCCGTGTTGCTGCGCCTTCAACCGGTCAAGGTCCTGCTGCACCTTGTACGTCAGCCCGATCAGGTACTGTTTGTCCTCAAGGGTCGTCGGATCGACGTTCATTCCCCACTGGACGGCGAAGTACCGGATGCGGCGGTTCACCTCATTCGCCTCGCTCACGCCCAGCGGGTTGTTCTGAAGCTCCTGGGCTTTGTCCATCAGCAGCAGATAGGCGGCATTGGGCAGCTTTGGCCGCGCGGCATCCACGTTGGCGGGCGTCAGCGTATTCGGGTGCGCGATAAAGTCGGAGACGATGTCCGTCGCTCCCTGGGTCTTGAAGCGCTGTCCCTGCTCATAGTCCTTCAGACCCTGGTAGTGTTGAGCGTCTTTGAACTGTTGCTGCTGCGCCGGCGTCAACTCATTGAAGATCGAAGGCGGAATGCTTCTCCACAACTGTCCTCCGCTATAAAAGGCATCGCTGGCCTGCTTGTAGATCTGCGTCGCTCCCACGTTGGCCATCTGCTGGTTGCGCCGGACGATGAACTCCATCTCGGTGGTGGCCTGCTGCTGCAGGTAGGGATCGGTCACCTGCTTGCGTAGCCTGTCGAGTCCGTTGCTCAACACTCTTTCATCCGTGACCTTCGTCAGATCGACCGGCGGCAAACCGGCCTTCGTCGGGTCGACCGCGTTGCCATCCTTATCGGTCAGCGACCACAGGACGGAAGGCGCGCTGGTGGCGACATCTTCGCCAAGCTGCACCTTGTCTCCAACCTTCACATTAGCGGCGTTCAGCCCCGTGAACGTCGTCACCGACCCGTTCGCGTGCTCGATCTGCATGGAGAAGTTGCCCTCGTCATCCTTGCCCACCTGCGTCACTTTGCCGTCGGCCGGCGCCTGGATGTTCGACCCCTGCGGAAGGTTGAGCGTGACCGTTCCCTGCTCCGGATCGTAGGGCTGCGCGGTAGTCGTCCCTCCCTTGGCGGGAAACTGATAGTCCGGCGTTCCTGTCGACGATGTGGGCTGTCCCAGGCTGGCGCGGACAGCATCGCTCAGGTTCTGGTTGACGGCCGCGCGTGTGCTCTCCTGCTCGGTGAAGGTCTTCACCATCCCGCCAAGGGTGTCGCCCGTCTGCAACCCCCACTTGGTCTTCATGTCGTCGTATATCTGCTGGATCTTTGCGAACGGCGCGCGGGCGTCCATCATCTGCCGGATCGCCCCGTTTGCAATCTGCGTGTGCAGGGCGAGCAGCGCATCCTTTGCGGCAGCGCTGTCGGCCGGCGCGCCCTTCATAATCTGCACAGCGTTTAGGGCTTCCTTTTCGGCTGTCCCCACATTGCTCGCGAACGCTCCCGTCGCTTTGCCGTCGGCGTCCGTCAGCCCGTAGGTGGCATACGCATTGCTGGCATTGGTCGCGTAGGTGTTGGCGCGGCTCATCGCGGCCTCGCCTGCCATCTGCGAGGTCTGCTGGAAAGCGTGGATGGACATCTGCTGCCCCATCGTCAGCAGGTGTTGCTGCATCACCTGCCGGAACATGTACTTCTGCACTCCATTGCTGAGACCGTCCAGTTGATCTTGAAACGCCTGGTGGACAGCCTGCTTCGCCGGCTCGTACTGATCGACGGCGTTCTGTCCTTTCTGATTGAGGAAGCCCGCCTGCGGGTCGTAGTTGATGCTTTGCGCCCGACCGAGAGCCGTGCTCTCCGCTGCCTTGACCCTGGCATCGTCCACCTGCTCCTGCATGCGATCGCCGATAGTCATAACCTGCTGGCCGAGCTGCTGCGTATCCTGCCCCATCGCCACCTGCTGCTGCGGCGCGAAATTACGCATGGGCGCAACATCAGGCGCGTCATACGGCGCTGACCCTCCCGCGGTTTGTTCGACTACTGGAACAGTTGGCATCTCATCGTCCTTCTTCTTTTGCTCTTGCCGTTGCTTTGCTCTTGCCGTTGCTCTTCTTGTTTGTCATTCCCGCAGGGAATCTGCTTCTGCTTCTGCTTCTGCTTTTGCTTCTGCTTTTGCTTTTGCTCTTGCTCTTGCTCTTCTTGTTGTCATTCCGGAGCGCAGCGAAGGAATCTGCTTCTGCTGTTGTCGTTGTCTGTTCTCGCCTATACCACCCAGAAATCGTCATCCTGAGCGAAGGCTCGCGGCACTTAGCGAGCCGCAGTCGAAGGACCTGCCAAACTGCCCGCATCACAAAGACTGCTCGGACCGTTTAACCGCAACCACTCCGTGAAGCCCGCGAAACCTCGCGCGCTTCGCGTGAAAGCCCTTCGCTACTCCGCCGCCCGCCCCGCAAAACTCCGCCGCCAGTCCCACTGCGACGCGAAGCTTGTCGCACTCCCCATAAGGCTTGTCGCAAATGCGCCCCCCGGGCTGATGCTGTCCGCCGACGTCAGCAAATTGTTCGCCGAAACGCCCGCCAGCAGCGACGCGTTGCTGGCGTTGGTCGCCTCCGTACGCTGCGCCCACGCCGCGCGTGTAGCGTTTGCATTGATGGTCAGCACATCCATTTGCTTCACCAGGTCATTCGACGCCCGCTGATCGACTGCGCTCTGCGAAGAAAGATCGACCCCTCGCGCCGCGGTGGCCACCGTAGACGCCGCCTGTTCTTGCCCGGCGCGCATCGTGTACTGCTGCACCTGCGTCTTGCCCGCTTCCTGGATCGACTGCGCATTCATCTCCGCGCCGTGCGCATGGATGGCATCCATTCCGGCCTGAAACTGTAAGCTGCTGGCCTGCGACTGCATCTGGTACTGCTGCGTTTTCGCCGCATAGAACTGCCCAATAGCAGCGTTGATGCCGCCAAAGATCGCCGTCAGCGTGCCGAGCGTCTTTACCGTTGTGCTCGGATTCACCTGCGCCGGCTTCGCGCTCGTCTGGCCGCCGACAACCTTCCCCCAGTCGGCCCATGGTTCCGACACCAGGTTCGGTGCAGTGTTTGAGAACGGATACATTGCATCTTCATCCATACGTTGAGCCTCCTATCGCCATCTCCATCGTTACCGCCGCGAGCGCCACATAACCAAGCGCTGAAAGCGCGAATCTATAGATGCCCGCTCGGCAACCACATCAGAGCCACAAACGCCTCTAACTAGAAGCTAATAGCTAGAAGCTCTCTACCCACCAATCGCCATCTCCATCGTCACCGCCACGACCGTCAACGGCAGCGGGTTCTCCTGCCGCAGAAGTATCTGCCCGTTATCGTTCCACTGCGGCATCAGCGTGATCTCCGCCTGACCGCTCTGCAGGTCCGGCGGAGCACCATAAACCTCCGTCGTCCGCTGCTTGTACTCCGTCAGCAAATCCGAAGACGGCCCTGCGAAAATTCCACTCGACTGAAACAGCCGTATCCACACCTTGTTGACGTTCAACTGTCTTCCCTGCCCGAACCCGTCCACTTGCAGCGTCGGTGGCAGCGTCTGAAGGTCCGAAACATAAGGCAGCCCAACCTGCACCACACTCGCCGCATGGTCCAGTGTGATGGCCCCGTCCACCACAATCTTCTGGTTCTGCACCGCGCCATCCGCCAGCACAGCGACGGTCTTACCCTCAAGCCAGTCCAGCCCGCTGATCGTCGTAGCCGGCGTGCCAGTGTAAGTGGATCCAGCGTCCACAAAGAAGCAATCTTCCAGCGCACCGACCAACCGGCTCGCCATACGCTCCACGTATCGCACCATCTGCCCATTGACGATGCGCCGAATCACCGCATACAGCCGCTCCTCGCTGCCCTCGGCAACGCAGCAAATGCTCTCAAACGCGCCATCCGTATCGTGGTGATGCCACGCGCCGATCTGCTGTTCAGGAACGTACGTCAGGCCCAGCAGGTCGCCGTTGCTCGAGACAAACCACACAATCGGCAGCGGAGCCTTCGAAAACGCCTGGTCCACAATCGTCAGCAGATCGAAAAGGTTCGCCGAACGCAGCGACAAGTCTCCCGTCACAAACCCATTCGCCTGCCACGAGTAACCCATCTCGCGAACATGCCCGCCGCGCGCCGCGCAGTACACCAGCGAGCTGTTGATCACCGACGGCTGCACGGTCGACGCACCGATGTACGACTGCGCACGGATGCCGATCGACGACGGCGTAATCGGACCGCCGCTGGCCGTGTACTCCGCATACTCGCACGAGCCTGTCAGCAGCACCAGTTGCGTCAACGGAACGATGTGCAGAATACTGCTCACCTCGCGGGCCGCCACCTTCACTGAAATGCGGTCCGTGTCCTCCGACGGCAGCGAGTACGCAAACGTACTCTCCGTCCCCGAGTTGGTCATCCACAGCGTCTGCGGCGCATTGTTGGTGCCCGCGAAACATCGCCGCTGCTCAATATACCCAACAGCCGCCGGATAATTGTCCGCACCGCGGAACGGATCGTCCAGATTGACTGGAGTGATGCTGAAGTCGGCCGCAATGTTGTTATCGGTAAACGTCGTCCCCACCGCCTGCCCGATGAATCCCCAGAGACCGTTTTTCTGCTTGAAGACGTAATACGCCGAAGCCCCCGCAACCGCCGTCCAGGTAATGACGTTGTAGCTTCCCGGTACATCAAGATTGTCGACAGCGCTTACCGTAGCCGAAAGCACGCTCTGCGATACGTTGTCCGACGCAAGCGCGGCAACCGCATAGTGGTTGTTGATATCGAATATCTTGTCGCCGAACTGAATCGTGCCATTGGTAATAACGCTCGACCAGACCGAGCCATCCAGTACATTGCCGCTATAGTCCATCACTTGCAGCTCATTCGGGATCAGGTCACCGGTCGTCGTATCGATCGGCACCAGGTTGACGAGATAAAAACCCGTCAGGTCCGTCGGTGTACCGCCAATGTCCACAACCAGACCATTGATGTAGATCCCGTCTCCCAGCGAAAGCGTGTGGCTGGCAGCCGTGGTAATCAGCGCCGGGTTCGCAAGTGTAACGAAGGCGATCTGTGCCAGATACCCGGGGCTGGGCGTCGCCGTCACACCCGTAGGCGCAGCAATGATCGCACCAAAGCTTATGGGCGTAAGAGACCAGTTGAGCGCCCCCAGCCGTCGCAGCTCCATCGGCGGATAGCTCGGATGCACCAGCGTCATCACGTCCGCGCTCTGCACATAGTGAATGCTGAACAGGTCCGCAGCCAGGTACGGCGTTGACACTTCATACGGCACGCCCGGGGCAGTCTCCAGCGTCTCTCCCTGCGTATGAAAGCGGATGTACTGCTCGCCAAACTCCAGCACCATGGTCTGCGTGCCGCTGTAGACAAACGGGATCAGCCGCGCCACGCCGTTATTCTTCGTCGCATTGACATACGCAAAGCCCGGCCGATTCTCCGCCGGCCCCTGCGGCGTAGCGATAAAGTTCCGCAGCACAGCCGCTCCGGACTGGTACTTGGCATCCTCAATGCGCCCAAACATGGCAGCACTCAGCTCACCACCCGCGAACGACCGCGTGAATGTTTTCGTATTCGCCATCTAGCGCAACTCCTCCAGGAACAAACTCTGCTCCCCTCTGTCATTCCGACAGCGATATCCCTTTGTCATTCCGCAACATTTTGGTTTGTCATTCCGCAGCGCAGCGAAGGAATCTGCTTCTGTTGTTGCTGTTGCTCTTGCCCCTCTTGTTGTCATTCCCGCAGGGAATCTGCTTTCCTTTCGCGCAAGCGACAACTGCCAATCCCGAGCGGGTTACAAGATGTTCGAGCGCCGGGATGCGTGAGCACGGCAAGAGTCTGAGCGCTGAAGGCGCGACGACATACCAGCCTAGGGCGGAGCCCTAGGTTAGGAACGTAAAGTAATCCAGAGCGCTGAGGGCGCGACACATAGATGCCTCCATCGGCAACGCCAAAACCCCACGTCCGGAACCGCCGGTCGCACAATCAACAAACTGATAGGATGGCTCGACGCAAGATAAAACATCGTGACGATGGAGTGAATATGACCGGCATGCCAGCTCTGTTTATCGCGTTTCTCGCGGTCTTCATCTACGCCCTTGTCAACAGCAAAGCAAAGTGGAAGACTGCATTCCTGGTCCTTGGCACAATGGCGGCAATCATAGGTCTCGCTTGGATCATGAGTCTCTTCATTCTCACTCCAGCGGCAATGGGAACGTTAGGCGCTATGACAGCGCAAATCACAGGAATTGCCGCCAGCCTCATCCTCATCAAAAGAGAGAAAAAACTAACGTCCTGATTGGATCGATAAAGCCACGACCTCCCACAATCCAAAGCACTGAAGGCGCGCCCCAATCGGCTCCACCCTGGACCCTAAACCCTGGCCCCTGCCCCTACCCCCGCGCCCTTATCGCAGACGGCACAGGTCTCTCACTGCCATGCCGCTGATTCGCATCCTGTCCCTTCGCCTGCTCCATCACTACCTGATACATACCAAGACACCGCTTCGACTCCGCCGCCCCTGCATCGCCCTTCAACAACGGCCCCGCCAGCATCGAAGCCAGCTTCCACCCCAGCGCATCGGTAAACAAGCCGGGGAACATCCCAGGCTGCACGGTCGAAACTGTATACCGCGCAACCGCATCGCACACGTTCGACAGAATCACCTGCTGCCCGTTGAACACTTCCACCTGAAAATCTTCGCCGCGACTCAACTCAAACTCCAGCGGCCACCAATCACTCGCCAAAGCATCGCGAAAGTAGTCCACCGGATACAGCGCTTTGGGCAGCACGGAGATAACATTCGTTGCATCCGACGGCAGCGCATACGCAAACTCCCACGCATTGAAGTAGCACTTCTCCACCACCGCGAGATAGGCGCGTTTCGTAATGAAGTTCCATCGGTGCGACTCCAGCAACAGGTTGAGCGCGACAGGATAGAACCGCGCACAGTGCTGCGCCTGCGCCGATCCTTCAGGCGGATCGATGCTCGCCACCGTCGCCGTGTCGCCGAGATAGCTCAGAGCCAGATTGCAAATATCCACTGCGACCATTCATCCACCTCATCCATGAAAAAGGGCCGAGTAACCCCCGCCCCTGACCTTTGTCATTCCGCACTTCTTTTTGGTTGTCATTCCGTAGCGCAGCGAAGGAATCTGCCTTCTCTCGAACCGGCGACAACAGATCGCCCGCAAACGAAACCGCTAAGAGCGCAGTGGCGAAACCACCGCGCTCCCCGCGGCCCTTACTTCCCCTTACCCTTCGCCTTCACACCACTTGCATCACCTTCAGCCGTGGGTTTCCCCACGGCCTCCAGGTTATGGTTCTCGGGCCCCGTGTACTCGAACTCTTCGCCAGCCGTCCGGTACCCGCGTTCGCCGAGGTAAACATCTCGCTTCGCTCGTACAACCGCCATGCTTCCCCCTTTACCCGACCGCCGGTATGCCCGACTTGCGTGTAATGTTGCGTTCGATGGTGTTCGACACATACGCATCGAACTTGCCTGCGGTAAGCACCGCCGTGCCGATGCGGTACGCAATGCGCCAGTACTGACGCATGCCCACCGGCGGCTGCAACTGCAACAGCACCGTACCCGCCGCCGCACTCGCAACCGCCACCGCCGGCCCCGCCACCACATCGGCAAAGCTGGAGTTGTCAGCCGAGTCCTGCAACACCGCCTGGATCGTCGCCGATCCACCCGAGGTCGCCGTCGTGTTGATGAAGGCGTTCACCCACAGGTTTTCGCCCGTCTGCCCGGCGTCCCCCTGTCCGTTCGCGCCGCCTGTGTTGTAGACGTTAGTGCTGGCCGTGTCGCCCGTTGCGGTCACGGTCTGAGCATCCGAAAGAATTAATTCCTGATCGAGCATTCCCATGTTCAAACTCCTTTTTCTGCGGTCGCTTTAGACCACGCGCGTTTCAGTGGAAAGAATGGAATCGACGGTGAGCACGGGCACGCCCTGGAACAGCAACTGTCCACCACGAATACCCGTTCCCGTTCCCGCCACACTGCCGGCGGTCACGCGGCCAAACTGATCGAGGCTGGCCGAAAACGACAGGGCATTCTGGCTGCGGTCCAGCGCCTGGATCGACAGCATCTCCTTCACCGTGCGGCTGGCAAGAAACGTCGCCGACCCCATCCCCATCGAGGGAATACGCGCCATGGCTTTCACCATCAGCTTGATCAGCAGCGTCGACGCGGTGTTCAACTGCGTCCCGCTCTGGCTCGTCAGGTCCGACACGTCGATGTTGGCGATACGCACCGCATAGCGCCAGTCCTTGACGTGCAGGCCGTACTTCCACACCCAGCGCTCCATGTACGCGCGATAGCGATTGTTGTTCGCATCGAACGCATCCTGGATGCCGAGGTCTTCCTGCTCGAGGCCAGCCTTCGATCCCTTCGGATAAATGCCGGTCACCGTCTCCTTACCCCACACCACCAGCCACACCGACGTATTGTCGCTGACCGTGCCGCCCGCATCGATAATGTTCGCCGCGGAGTTCGGCGCCGGCGATCCCGTCAGCGCGTTGTAGCGCGGCGTCAGCCCCAGCACACCGTCCTTGTTGGTGCTGGTGTCGCCGTAGATGATCTGCTGCGCGAACGCCTGGTTCATCGACTCGACAAACGCCATTGACTCGCTCAACCGGAAGGCATTCACGTTGCCGTTCAGCTCGGCGAGGTCTTTGTCGATCTCGTCGCGGCCTTCCTGCATCGCGCAAACGTCCTCGATCGTGGCACGCCCGCTCTTGGTCGGCGTAACGCCCTGGTAAAAGCGGCGCAGCGTCACCGCCGGCAGCCCCGCGCGCACGACGGCCTTGTGGCCGGTGGGCAGGTTGCCTTCGTTGAAAGGCATGTATTGAATAATTTCGTTCGACTGGTTCAGCAACTCGGCCACGACAGCCACGTTGCCTTGCGGGTCGAAAGACTTGGCAACATCGACAAGCGTCGAGTGCCCCGGTACCAACGGAAGATTTGCCATGTGTACTTACTCCTTGGAAGGTGTGTTCGGGTAGAGTTTCGCCGCCAGGTCGTGCGTGCCTTTGAAGGCCGCACCGCCCTTAACAAACGAATCCTCGTTCATGCTTTTACCGACCCGCACCAGCATCCGAATCACTTCGGGATGGTTGCCCAGGCCGGTATCGTCCAACAGCTTGCGAAACTCTGGCGCGGCGTAGGAATCGAGCGCACGCTTGGCGGCAGACAGGTTTTCCTGCAACCTCTCTCCGCCAAACTCCTTGTCCGCGCGAGACGACTCAAGCCATCCCGTGCGCACCGTCGTCACCTGTTCCTGCTGACGCGCGGCAAGTGCCGGCGCCATCCGATCCAGAATCTTCTGTGCCGCATCCTGCGTCAGGTTGGCTTCCCGCGCCGCCTCCGCAAAGGGTTCGAGCACCGCAGCGTCGTACTCCTTACCTTCGGGCGCCTTGAACTCGTACGTTTCCGGCGGACCATCAGGTTTGGCATCTTCTGCGGGCTTATCTTCTTCCGCGGGATTTTCTGCGGGAGCAAATCGTTCCCGTTGCTGATTCGTAGCTGTTGGATCGTTAGCTGCGCCGTCGCTGCTCGATAGCAGGTTCGTCACAGCCGCCTCGGATGAGGTTCTGCCTTCAGTTGGAGTGGTCGGCGTTTCCGTCATCATGTCTGCCATGGTTTGCCTCTCGTACCATCACGGGATATAGCTCAGGACACAGCGTGTGGACCTGGGCCAGCATTTTGTTTCCGTAGTTCCTTCCACCCTCGTTGAACGCCATCTGCATGGAGTTCTGCGAGAACGAAATCCGAAACACGCCAGCCTGCTCCAACAACCGCCACACAATGCGGCGGCCTTGACGCGATGCCATCAGCCATTTGAAGTCTTTGTCTTCCTGCTCCTGGACGAACCGCTTGCGAGCCAATTCCTCAGCCTTATCGCGCTCCTGCCCCCGAAGATCAGTCGGATCGTATTGATTCACGTTGTTCAACTCCTGCCAGCACTTGCGCTTCTTGTTGTCATTCCCGCAGGGAACCTGCTGTTGCTGTTGTCGACCAAGTGCACCCCTCTCAATCTGTCATCTCGACCTGAGCGCAGCGCAGTGGAGAGATCGCAGCATTTGCTCTTGCTCTTCTTGTTGTCATTCCCGCAGGGAATCTGCTTCTTCTTTTGTCGTTGTCTGTTCTCTCCGACACCACCCAACCCTGTCATTCTGAGAGAAGGCTCGCGGCATCATGCGAGCCGCAGTCGAAGAACCTGCCAAATCGCCCGCATCACCAAAGCTGCTCGAACCCTTCAACCACGACTACTCTGCGCCGGATCGTCCGCCTTCTGGACCCTGAACCCTGGCCCCTCGCTACGACCCCGTCCCATACCCACTCACCTGGTTCAACATGTCAAACGCATTATTCCCCTGCCCCGTCGGAGTCTGCCCCAGATTCTTCGCCGTCTTCGACTGCTGCTCCATCACCGCCGCTTGCTGCTGCGCCGCCTGCGCCTTCGCACGCGCCTGACGAACCATCGCGACCTGGTCATTCGCCACAATCAACGAAGGATCCACACCCAACTGCTCGCTATACGCATCCGCCCACGCATCCGAATCGAACTTATCCAACACATCCGGCTTCATCTGCGCGACCGATCCAAGGTTCGCCACAAACCGGTCCGTCGAGTTCGTATTGATCGCTCGCTGCGCCTGTGCCAACACGGAGATCAGTTCAACGCCCAGTTCAACACCCTGCATCTCCTGCGGTGGAGGAGGCACAGCATTCCCGGCAACCATCGCATCAAACGTAATGTTGATCAACGGCTCCAGCAACTCATTCGAAAGCCGTTCCAACACCGGTCCCAGCATTAGCATCTTCTCTTCCTGCCGAGCCGCAACTTCAGTCGCTATCATCCGCGGGTCGCTCATGCTGCTGATCATCAAAAACAAATCTTTGTAGAACGTCGAATTAATCCGCTGCCTCACATCCTGAATATCCATCAGCAGATGGTTCAGGTCGAGGTTCACCTCAAACAGGTTCCTCACTGCCTGGTTCTGGTTGGTCGCATCGACAAACGTCACACCACCCGGAAGCCGGTCCACATCGCGGTTCTTCAAACTCGCCGGCACACTCAGCGGAGGGTTCGTCTGATAATCAATCCCCTGGGCCTTGCGCAACTGCTCATGCTGCAACTGTTTCACATCGCCCAGCGCTTCCATACCCGGCGAGTTCCCATAAATATCCCCACCCGCCAACGCCCACCGCGGAGCCACACCGGGAAACCGCTTGAACCCACTCTCCCGTAGAAACTCGCCACCGTTGCCGCCAATCTCAAAGTAGTAGCTTCCCCACGCCATGTTCTTCGCGTCTTTCTTCGAAGGATCGCGATCGCTGCGCGGCTCAATGCTGTGCTGCACAGGAACCCAGGCGTCCAGCGTGCCATTGTCATACATCCCCTGCACCGAAGCCGAGCACTTCGCCCGCCCGAACTCCTTTACGAGTTGCGACACCTGCATCTCAAACTGCCGATACAACGTGACGACCTCACCACGCGCATCGGTCGCAATGCAGTACTCCCCAGCCGTCAGCGGATAGTGATGGATCACATTGTTGAAGTCCGGCAGAATAATGCATGCCGCCGTGCCAAACGCGCCGAGTTCTTCATACATCTGGTGCAGCGAGCGATACGTGTTCGACGTCTGAAACGCGCGATGCATCGTCTGCGCCACTTGGTCGAGCCAGATCTTCACCGGCTGATACGCATTCAACGCGGGGTCATGCGTTTGCAGCCGAAACCACGGCCGCGCCGGACTCGTCGCTCCCGCCATCAACCCCGCACCCAGCGTCCGCAGCGCCTGCGTTCCGGTGTTGTCCATAAATCTGGTTGAACTTCCGATTGCCCTTATCGCGGTCCTGCAAAAAGAACCGCCCGTTATACGGCAGCAGATACCGCGAGATCTCCGCCCACTGGCCGATCCATGACGTCCGCTCCGTCTTCAGGCTTCCCCACCGCGTCACGAGTTGTTGCCGCTTGCACAGATCGTTTGCCATTAAAGTGCTCCCCTTCGGCTACAGTTCGGATTAGTTTCAAGACTGAAGGCCAATCCCCACCAGCCGCTAGCTCTTAGCTTCTAGCTCACAACTCATAACTCATAACTCACAACTCTTAGCCAGCCCGGCACCAACTCCAGCTCCTACCACAAACCCCGTAGCGCAACCCTTGCGTCCTCTGCGTTTTTCTTTACCGGCCGCCCCACCGCATCACGACCCCAACAACGTCGACTTACCCAAATTCAACCCACTCGTATCGACACCGCCAGGCCCGGTCAACATCGTGCTGCTCAACCCTTTGCCGCCATTGGCCGCGCGGTAAAGAATGTTGGAAATATCCGGCGTCTGCTGGTTCGCCGCCCCTTGCGCGATCTCGCTTTTACGCTGGTTCGAAAGCGCGGCCGCAGTCGCCTGCTGCTGTGCGGTATTTTGCCTCTTAAGCGCGGCCTGCTGCATTCCTTGCTGCTGCTGTCCGTTGTAGATGCCGTATCCCAATGATCCGGCGGCTGCGGTTGCGCCGACGATGGCTGCGGCTGTTGTGCATACGGCCATAACTCACTCTCCTGTTATCGAAATTTCGTCACGCACACTGTTGTGCGACATCAACATGTCGTACTCATCGGTCAACTCGCGTTCGGCCTCTTCGACTGTCTTGGCCTGCGTCGCAAACACCATCGTCATTTCCACCGCACTGCGCGTGACGAACACCTGTTTGCGAAACGCACTTCCCGCCAGGACCCCATAACCACTAAGACTGACCCAGCGATCGCCCGTAAGTACATCCGCATCGCCGTGCACTATCAGCACCGTCGGCACTTTGATATAGGCCCCGGTAATGACGCTGTCCGCGGGGATCCGAATCGTGCGGGAGTACATCCCTCCATGCAACAGATGCTCAGTAGTAACTTCGATCTGCTCCGCACTGCCAACGATGGCTTCCAGCATCCTGACAGCCGCCAGCGTCTCCGGCGTATGCGCCGCCAGCGTCTTGGAAGAGTGCGCCGCAAGCGTCTCAGAAGCATCAGCCGAGAGGTTTGTAGTACATGGAACTCGCGCGAGCGTATCGTTTTTCAAGTAGGCCCTCCATCTTCCCGCCGGCCGGCGCGCCATAGAAGACGGCCCTGCATTCCCGGTCGCGCGCGTGACGCTCAATCGTTTTCATCAACCGCGCCCCTGCACCCGAGCTCCGATGCGCCTGCGCCACAAACAACGACTCCACGGTCGCCGCGATAAATCCGTAGTGCGGCATAACGCTCACCAGCACGCTCGCAAACCCAACCATGCCGCCATCGACATACACGCCGAACATTTGCACCAGCCCCGCCGCCTGCATCCGCTGGTACATCTCCCACTGCGGCTCCGGCTGCCCCAAAGCAGGCACACTACACTCCGCCACATACTCCGCCAGCAACTCCGGCTGATCTTTGACGTCGGTGGTAACAATCGCAGCGACAGTAACGTGCGTCTGTTCATGAGGAAGTCGCAGCATTTGCTCTCGCCTTTCTTGTTGTCATTCCCGAAGGGAATCTGCTCTTGCTCTTGTCTTTCTTGTTGTCATTCCCGCAGGGAATCTGCTCTTGCTCTTGTCCTTCTTGTTGTCATTCCCGCAGGGAATCTGCTTCTGCCTTTGTCGTTGCCTGTTCTCTTTCGCTCACCCCAACCCCGTCACCCTCAGCGAAGGCTCGCGTTTTGCTTACTCCACTCCACCCCAAATCCGTCATCCTGAGCGAAGTAGCTCGCGGCTCTTTGCGAGCTACGCAGTCGAAGGACCTGCCACACAGATTGTGGCCGCAAAATGCACGACCCGTTCAACCGATACTCTGAACCTCTTCGCCTCGACTAGACCTGCTTGGGAATTCACTGAGCGGTTGGGGTTGAACGGTTCGATCGGGTGCGGTATTGCAAACAGCTAGCAGGTCCTTCGGCTGCGCCTCGCATAAAACCGCGAGCCTCCGCTCTGGATGACAAATCTGTATTGCTCTATTGAGCCACAAAGCGACCCACAACAAACGGGCCGCCGCCGCCTTCCTTCGCGTACCCTGGCTCCCCCTGCGTGAGAGACTTTCGCCCTCAACCAACCGCGTAAAGACTCCAAGGTCCTTGGCCCAAATAAGGCCGAGCTTATTGACGCTCGGAGCCATACATCCCTCTGCCACAGTCACTATGACAGAACTTCACCCAGACACAAAGCGAAATCGACTTACTCACTACAGAGTAAAAATCACCAGCGTAAAAGCTTTCGTATTCACTATCATGAGCCTGTGATGTTCTTCTTCTCCATCAGCTAAACCGTTCAGACCCACAAGCCAGCCGCGACGGCAGTCGAGGCCTTCTTGTCTTTAATCTGACAGCGCCGCATCCCTGCGCGCTCCCCAACGGTTTAGAAAAATTGGAGAAGTTTTATGTCTTGGTCTGAACGTCATGTTCAGGATCACAAGCGACGAACGGACTGCGCCGTTCACCGTGCGTGCGCACAACTCGCTTCCGATCCTCTCACTTTCAACAAATTTCAAGAGCTCCTGTCCGCCACCCGCAAGCACTCGCCTCGCCTCTTCGACGCGCCAATAACTGTCTTGGAAAAGGCGGCGCCTGGCTCTCATGGGCAGGCTTGCCGATAGAACCATTGCTGCTCAAGGAGCCGGCCAAAGAGGACGCAGAGCTTCCCCGACACTGGCATCTCATCGAACTCACCAACAGCGCGCAACTGCGCAGAGAAGGTGCGCTCTGCATCATTGCGTTGCGAGCTACGCCGCTCGCTGCCATCGTGGAACCTCAAGCATCTGGTCACTCCGCATGTGGCAGGGCGAGAAGATCCATCACGTCATCACGGTGGAAGTCGAGCCAAAGAGTCGCACTGTGGTTCAGGCTCGCGGCCTGGCCAACCGCACACCTTCGGGCAGATCGCTCCGGCTCCTGCAAGACTGGGCCGCCCGTGAAAGGCTGCAGATGGCGATATGAAGCGTCCCGCAGATCCAGGGCCGAACGTCCCCGACACATATCGTCCCGCGCACAACCCATCCCCCACGCGCCGACAAAACCAAAGTACCGTCCGCAAGCCTCCCCGTTGCGGCCCAAAACTCCTGTTTCTGGACGTTATAACCGCTCTACAACTTGACAACACCCCCTCTGCGACTATAGTTGTAAGATACGTTACGAAAGTCATACGTACTGAGGCCCTATGAAACTCTGCATTCCTGTTTACGCTCTCGCCCTGTTCGCAGCTCTGGGTATCACAGCTACAGCCGTCGCTGACACCGTTACCGTTGGCAATCCGGCTGCATCGGCTGGAGCGATCGATACCTGCACGGGATGCGATTACGTCCTGGACCAAGGCTTTGGCGTTGCCGGGTTGACGGTCACGTCCTACAGCTTCTTTGCCGGCTCAAAGCCCGGCGACATCACTCCTCTGCTGCTGACGCTCGCGAATATCGGCGGAGACGCTTTCTTCACCGTCGTTGGAGTCGGCACGACGCAGACGACCACCGGAAACGGCGTCTATACATTCGATTTCGGCCTCACCGGCGGCACAGATCTGACGGCCGCCAATACCTTTTTCGGGTTTTACAGCAGCCAGCCTGTGGTTGAGTTCAACTACGATCCGTCGTCGCCGCACGGCGCGTTCTTCGATCCAGCGCCCGGCACAACGACCGTGGGCGCGACGTTCGATGCCGGCGAAACCTCCCACTTCCTGGTCGACTCGCTCGGCGGCCTCAACGATCGCGACTACGCGATCAACGCCACAGCCACCACCCCTGAGCCTTCCAGCCTTGTCCTTCTGGGCACCGGCCTCCTGGGCGCAATCGGCGTCGTCCGCCGCCGCTTCACCGTCTAACTTTCTCCACCTCACAAGCGGCCCTCTTCCGAGGGCCGTTTTACTTTGCGCCCACATTTCCTTTGTTCGCCATTCCGCAGCTTTCTTTGTTTGTCATTCCGTCGCGCAGCAGAGGAATCTGCTGTCGTCTGTGCCGGCAACCTGCTCTTTCTGCTGTTGACCGAGTGCCCCTCAATCTGTCATCTCGACCAGACCCTGAGCAAGCGAAGCGCGCCGAAGGGGAAGTGGAGAGACCTGCTTCCCGTTAGCAGCAAAAGTGGAGAGATCGCAGCATCTGCCTCTGCCTTTCTTGTTGTCATTCCCGCAGGAAATCTGTATCCCCAACGTCGCCACTCCACCGGACGCAAACCACCACAGAACCAAGGGCTGAAAGCCCGCCCCATACCAGCCTGAGGTGCACGGAGCCCCCGGGGGGCGCATTCGCCCGTTGTGGAAGGAACCCCGGGTCCCACGCCATCACAGACCCGAGCATTGAACGCGCAACCTACAGATGCCTGGGGTACAGCTCCAAACAACATGCCACCACAAACTCCAAGCGCTGAAGGCGCGCGCCATACCAGCCTGGGGCAACGCCCCAGGTACACCGCGCCCAAAAACCAGAGCACTGAAGGTGCGACCTATAGATGACCGGGGCCGCTC
>Ga0207125_10106_pt1 | contig 20041 bp, 22 predicted proteins | sample Alteio_BWMinHeat_19_FD_153556 | JGI IMG/M metagenome (GOLD analysis project Ga0207125, IMG submission 153556) | Enriched cells from forest soil in Barre Woods Harvard Forest LTER site, Petersham, Massachusetts, United States -... | ecosystem: Environmental > Terrestrial > Soil > Temperate forest >...
AAGGGCATTTTTGCCCGAGGATGCCGCGTTTATGAACAATTCCCGTTGAACTCTTTCGCCACGCGGAGGGATGGGGGTGAGGTTTTAGCGGAGCCACCAAATCCCGCCAATTGCCGCCACGCGCTTTGCCATTGGCCAAAGCGATTCGAAGGTACGCCTACACCGAAGGTATTGTGATCTCCTAGCCCAAGGTTCTGCGAGGCTTTGCGAACTACCCTTCGCTCTGAGAATTGACACCGTCAGTGTAGCAGTGACAAATCGGTGCGACGGGCGAAAGTGGTGGCGTTCTGGGGCGAGTGACGACGATCGGGGAAACACGTCCGCCTTCTGGCGAAGGGCAGCTACGGTCGGATGAAGGCGGGGCTGTTCGGTCGAGGGCCGGTGCGATTTGGGGAATACGTCCGCCTTCTGGCGAAGGCAGCTACATACGGATGGGCAGCTACATTCGGTCGAGGGCGGCTATCATCGCCGTAGCAACGTAGAGAGCACGTTCAGCATGATAAAGAGAAAATTTGGCGACAGCATCCGCAGTCGGTCGAAAGTCGCTTCGCGGAACGAAGTCTATTGCAAGCTGCTCGCGCACAATATCTGTGTGGTTCACGCATCGCATGTTCAACTTGGGATTGAGCCGATCTTCTGGCCGAAGCCGAATGAGAACGCCGTCGTTTTGCCGATGACGCGGGCTTGATAGAATGACGGTCTCGATCCAAAGTCTGAGGTGATGAACAAGGCCAATCATTCAATTTAGACCGTCTCGTTGGCTATTCGTTGTAAGTCTTATCATTGCGGTACTGGTTGGCATTTACTTTCGCAGCGCCATTCTTCGCGCCGCTAAGTAACCCAATCACGAAAATAAAATGGCAAGGAAAATAATCTAGTCGGCAATTTCAGGAATAAAACGCCAAAGCCTTCCGGAAGCCCTGCTCAAAAAATAAAAAAAACGGCGTGAAAATCGGGCTGGCGGGATTTGAACCCACGACCTCTTGAACCCCATTCAAGCCATATCCCCTCAGACGTGATTGCTACAGAAACAGTTACGGCAATCGAGTCAACCAGTTGCACCAGCGGTTGCACCGAAACAGCCCGGTCATTGCCAGACAATCTGCAATCGCTTGTCGCTCAATTGCTGGCTTTGCCAAAGACGGATCGCGACACGCTAGCTGCTTTGCTAGCGGGAACCACCTGAATGCCGCTTGGTTAATGCCCGAATGATCGCTTGTCATTGCGGAAGGGATGTTGATTTCGAATTTGTGTTGATCGGGCACTCTGACGGATTCGCCGTGCTGTTGTGCAACTGTCCGACGCATGCTCGCCTCGTCCACGATTCCTCGTGGCTAAGTGCAGCTGGACTGTTTCGCACCCATAGAAAAGAGATCGCAAATGAACAAGAAAACCTGCTTCACTGGAATAGCCCAATTAGCACGACCACATCAGTCGTCGGTCGGCAACGATGGCTGAATCGGTTTTGAGGGTGCGGCAACCAAGGCGGATTGAAAATCGACTGCCGGAAACCATTCCCAACGGCGCTTGGGAAACTCATGATGCAAAACGAAATTCGCGACGATTGCGATACCGCAGAGCGTGGAATAAGTTGACAGCACCATTTGGATGCCGATGACGCGATCCAGAATCATCCGGACATGCAATCTCGACAATGAGCCGTTGCGAAGTCGAACCACGGCGCGCGGCGCGTAAATCCACGACAAATAGAAAAAGATCACCGAATTGATCGCACTCACCAATTGCCAAAACTTCAGCGTGGGTGGTATGAAGTAGCTGGCAAACAGCGTGAAGACCGGCGTACCTTCGCTCAAAGGCCAGGTTAACGCCTTTTGAAACAGCCCGCCCATAAAGAGCGTAGACAAAAAACACGCAATCAAGAAAAAGCCAACGCATCGCTTGACGAATGAGGAATTGTCGTGCTGAATTTCTTCAAGACGGGTTGGAAGATCAAGATACCGGTTTATCGGGTCTGGCGTTATTACGAGAAAAAATGGTGAATACAGGATAGTTGAGCCCTTGATGGCGAATCGGAAAACGAGTGGTAGACCATACACCAACAAAAGAGGTAGTGCGAAAATTGAGTAGATTACGAAAGCCGATGTTCTATTTTGTAATCCTCTGCTCCGTCTGGCCACCTCAACCACGATTCCTGCTGCAAATGCATACCGAGGGCTGGCTGTAGTCTCGCCATCCTGCGTGACTTTAGACTTGTTTCTGGCGTTTTCTATACCGGGAAGCCATTCAGGAAGTGCCCCACAATCAGTAGCAAGGACGATGCGTTTCCAGTTCTTCCTAATGGCGGCGAAATGAACAAGGGGGTTTCTAATAATCGAAACTACGGTGGCAACAATTCTCACGAATAATGCGACCAACATTTTTAACAGCGTGGTTATGACGAGGACCAAAATGATATAGACAAGATCGAATAGAATACCAATGAGCATTCTGCAAGCCCGCCGAAGTACCTCAGGTGATCTGGGCTGCTGAAATAACTCTTGCAGCGATTTGGCCTCAGTGCCGTATCGAGAAAGATTTTCTGTCAGCTTTTCCGATTGACTGGCAAACCATTCGATCACTGTATCGTGATCCATGTATTTGTCGTAATACCGCAGGGCACGTCGAACCGATTTCTTTGTTCGGAAAAGCCACAGCGGAGTGAAAGCCGCAGCTATGAGGATGTGATTGAAGGTTTGGCACCAAATAGCAATTCCGACATAAATGCTGACCGAGAAAAGGGTTTCCAGTAAAGCCAAAATGGTGATTTCGCCACGCTCGGCGGATCGTAAATCGGAAACCCAGCGCATCAGCGACAATTCCCTGGTTTTGTCGGGTCTTGTTCAAAGAATCATATTCTCATTGCCGCAATTCGTGAATGGCTCCGCGAGTCGAAAACAGCGCTATGCCACATCGCGCAGGGCAGCGTACGCTGCCCGCTCCTCGGCCGCAAGTCCTTATGAGCAGCTGACTTGATGCTTTTTAGCGAACAAATTGGGTAGTTGACACATAGAGAGTAGAAAAATGACTGCCGCGAACTCACTCAACAAATTGAAATATCGAGACTTTGGCGATCAAAAAATTGAATTGCTCTTCTTCGCATTGGAATCCTCTTTCTGTTAGGGCTCAGATACAGAGCTGGCCGCCGTCAAAGGTGAAGCAATCAGCATGATGAACCAACAGGCAGGCACCAAAATGACCGCAACAATTCCCCAGACTCCACACGTGAAAAATGTAAGTACGGCGTTGATCCCGACGAATAGCCACCAACCAAACAGAATGAAGAGCCCGGTTCCCACGTTACCGGCATAGATATGACCGATGCCAAATGTCCCGAAGAACAGGCCAAAGATCAATTCCAAAACAGCGGCAACTCCGCCTGACCTACCTTGACCTTGGACATGAACTGCACGAGCAGCCTGTCGATCCGATTCCGAGACAAATTCCCCGCAGTGCTTACATTTCCTGGCGTCGAATGGGATTACCTCTGTGCAATACGGGCACCGTCTCGTCGTTGGTCTTGCCGGCTCATCTGTCTGAGATGCTCGGTCCAACGTCCTCTTGTTCTTTCGACGCTCCCAACGTGCTTTCTCTTGTTCCTCTATCCATGCCTCTCTCGCGGTTGGTAGGTCTTTTGCGATTTGCATTCGGCGAGACTCAAGGGTTTCGTCGCTTCCTCCTTTGGTCACGAGCACAGAGCAAAATGTCGCAACAATGGCAAATGCCACTAATCCCTGCAATGACGCATACAGCGCCGGTTGATGAAGTGTAAACGATAAACCGAAGCTGATTGCAAATGGGACAACGGCAACCATCAGAGCACAGCAGATTCGTTCACCAGCGGATTGGCCAAGCCCGACTTTGCCACACAACGCACGCATGCGCTGGCGTAGCTGGACAAATAGAAATTCCCGCCGCATCCGTGGATAGCTCGTCAACTCCGAACCAGTTGATCGTGACCGCTCCTTCGCGTTTGAGAACTCTCGTTCGTCATGGTCCGATCGGATAGGTCCATTGGCGGTCTTGGCTTGCCGTGGCACGACAGGTCTGCGAACTGATGCAAGAGCTCCCATTTTCGGAACCTGTATGTCGCCTTTGCAGTACGGGCAAACTGTCAATTTGCCGGCAAGTTCATTGGCCAGCTGCAAATTCGCGCTGCAAATGGGACAAGTTAATCCAATGGGCATGAGTCACCCAACTAGCGGTCGTAGTCGCTCTGTGGAATAATGCCAAATCGCTCAGTTACAGAATCTTAAGCAGCTTCTTTGCTTCGGCGGCTGCCTGGGTCTTGGGATACTTTGCAATGATCGCGTCAAGCTGCTTGATCGCACGGTCGCGGTCGTTGGCGTCGACAAGCTGCCTCGCGAATTTGAGTAGCGTTTCAGCATCCTGCTCATTCCGTTTCGCTACGTCGTCTGCTTCACTCTTGGTTTCGTCAGCTTTCTTTTTATCGGTGGCCGGGCGAGCCGGCTTTTCGTCGGCTTGATGTTCCGCCTTATTGCGACCCTTCTTGCTCGACTCCGCCTTTGCGTCACTTTTGGCGTCTCTAGCACCTACGCCGTCAGGAAGTTTATTCGCCTCAGATATGCGTTCCTGGCTTACATCCAGCTTGAAATCACCAACGGAGCAAACCTTGACTTCGAGAAAGAGCGTTAATTGGCCGTTTGTCACATCAAACCGTGTTCCTCGACCCGAAATCGCCATTCTTACAACTACAGTCTTGCCTTTAAGCATTCTCACCTGTTTTGCGGTGGATTCGTCGGCGGTACAAGACAATTCAACGCGGCCTGCAGCCGTTGAAATGCCCTTCTGATCCCTATCGAAATTGACCAAGACGGCTGTAATCGTTTCCTCCGTCAGTTTGGTCGTGCCCCATGATACAATTGCGCCTTTCGCAGGATTAATATTTGTATCTGTCGCGAAGGTGAATCGTATCGAATAAAGTTCACCTGGACCGTCTAGGAGATAAACCTTCTCGATTGTCGGAGACCATTCGATAGTCTTGCCATCCGCATGCTCTCGAAGCCACGCATTTGCAGCTCGTCGCTCAGGTGCTGCATCATCATCTGATTTTGGGTACTTCTCTTTTGGCATACCAGCGAGCAATTGTTCAACATTCGCAAAGGGCTTGCTATCTACTGGCTTGTCTTTGGCCGGTTTATTCGGTTTGTCAGCATCTGCGTTGGCTGTTGAGCCTGGCATCACTGAGACTGCCACAGCGAGAATGACGCCCAAGGAGAGCCGAACCGTCGTCATGTGGAGATTCCCGTGAAACACTAGTCATAGTCAGATTTTGACTATGCAAATTCAGACTTTACCATGCCGACTCTTGGGTCGCAAGCATGGAAAAGTCAGTTCACACCGAGAGCTACGCTGTCCTGCTGAAACTGCTTCGAGAAACGAGGCAGGCTGCTGGCGTGACGCAGATTGAGCTCGCCAACCGCATCGCTGAAACGCAATCTGAAGTCAGCAAGATGGAGCGTGGCGAGGTCCGCATTGATCTGATTCAATTGCGGACCGTCTGTCAGGCACTCGGCACAAGCTTGCCTGCGTTCGTTGAAAGACTTGAGCTTAGGCTGACCAGCAAGGGCAAGCCAAAATCGCATCGTTCCAACTAGACTTGGAACGATCCAGGTTGATTGAAAACGGCCGCACCAGGCGATTAAGCTAAAGTGCGATCAGTCCAGGCGGAAGCAAACGCGGAAACCGATGTCTTCTCGGTGACCCATTTTCCCGATCCAGTCACGAGAGGCGCTACGACAGTTCCAAGGGTTTTCTTCCCAGGAACCACCACGCATTACAACTCCGTGTTCTGCTAGCCCAGTCAGTTGCACCGGGTCCTTTTTCTTCGGTGCGTTTTCATATGGATCGTAGATATCCAGGCACCATTGCCACACATTGCCCGACATGTCGCACAGACCCCACGGATGCGGTGCCACTTTCTCATAGCTGCCCACCTTTGTCGTCCGCTTTATATACGGCCCTTTTGTGTTCGTTCCGTAGGGAAATCCTCCATAGCAGTTCGCTTGCTTTCCATTCGCTTCGTTTCCCCAGTAATATGCTTGGCCGTTTCCACGACCACCTCGCACTGCATACTCCCATTGCGCCTCACTCGGCAACGACAGCTCCCAACTCTTCCAGCGTGCTGGAACTTTCACTTTTCCATCCGCGATTTTTCGATTCAAGTCTTCGGTCCATTTCCTCGCCTCTTCCCAACTCACCCACTCAACAGGAAAATCGTCTGTATTGATTCCGAGAACGCGATTCTTGCCATCGCCGGTCGAACAGTAATAACTCGGATTTGCTTTTCCGCTCGTTTTTACGTATTGTCTCTGCGTCACGTGATACTTACCCATCCAAAAGCCGCTGATTTCTACCTCGTGTTCGGACTCGTCTCTCTCTCGCCCTGCTTCATTCTTCGGTGAACCCATCGTAAATTTGCCAGCAGGAACCCAGCACAACCGCAGTTTCACGTCTGTTCCCAAATCCAGTTCGATCTCCTCGCCAGGCTCGGGTGTCTTGTCATCCGCGAAAACTGAACCGCCGCATTTGACCGCAACCGCAAGGACAAGCAGTGCTCGCAGGTGGCTTGGCATGGCAGTGAACCTCCGGAACTGGAATAGTCGCAGTGTAACAGCCCAAGCCCCTTGGCGAAAGAGTTTGACGGCCTAGGACCATCAATCATGGCTAAGAAAGTAACCAAGGATCTCGAACAGGAATACAGACAGGAAGCCGAACGCTTGGCATTTCTACCGCGAGCGGACCAACTGGCCATCATTGCTTTGCACGCGTCGGTTGCTCAAAACTCAAAGGTGCCAAAAAAGGACCGTGAAGCAAGCCGACACCGTGCGAAAGCGCTCACTCGTCACCTTCGCAAATTGAGCAGGAAAACGGAAAATCCATCGTAACATATGGTTGACTGTCCGTTCAGACACATGTAATATACCATGATGAGCTGGAGAATTGGCTTTCAGGGTCTCAAAATGGCAGCAATCATCGGCTACTTGCGAGTGAGCACCAAAGGGCAAGGCGAATCAGGTCTGGGGCTGGAAGCCCAACGCTCCGCAGTCGAGGCATATGCTCGACAAATTGGTGCACAGGTGACAGTTTGGTACACCGAGGTTGAATCAGGCAAGCTGGCTGATCGACCAGAGTTGACGAAAGCACTGGCTCATGCTCGTCGTAACAGAGCAACGCTGGTAGTCGCCAAATTGGATAGGCTCGCTCGAAACGTGGCATTCTTGTCCGCTTTGATGGAAAGCAAGGTGACTTTTGTAGCTTGTGATAATCCTCATGCGAACCGGCTTACTTTGCAGATCCTTGCTGCGGTAGCAGAAGCTGAAGCATTGGCCATTTCCCAGCGTACCAAGGCCGCTCTGGCTGCCTACAAGGCGCGAGGAGGCAAGCTAGGGGCACAATTGCCTCAGTGCCGTAATCTGAGGCCTGAAGCAGCTGCAAAGGGTCGTCAGCGGTCTGCTGAATCACGGGCCAAAGCCGCGTCTGAAGCCTACGGTGACTTGTTGCCGATATTGACGGACCTTCGGATTAGGGGGATGTCGCTTCAGGCCATCGCGAATGAATTGAATACTCAGGGTCATGTTACTCGTCGAGGAAAGCCTTGGAACGCGGTTCAGGTCTCGCGAGTGCTCGAACGCACGTTATAATGCAATTTCATTGTTTACTGTTGACCCGGGGCGGCAAACTGCCGAGTATCCCGAGCGCCGAGTTTGTTCGGGCTCGTTACTGCCCTCCTTCGCCCTCATTCGGGTCGAGGAATTTGGTTTTCGTAAGAATCTCGGTGATGTCTTTCTTTTCTATCTGCCAGAGCACTTTGCACTCTTGCCGACAAAGAAGGATATCTCCGACAAAACCGCAAACTAGGAAGAAAAACCCAACCGCGAACATTAGCACTGGCGAGACTAAGGCGCCCCCAGGCCCCTTGTACCAAAGTATCAGGGAGCCGATCGTCAACACAAAGAAGGCGATGTAAGGCATAACTAGCTCTGAATGCTGCAAATAAAATCTCTTTTGTTTTTCTTGGTCAAATGCTTTGCTGTCACGCACAGTACGAAATGCTTCTGCAGCCGCTGGGATTTTGAAATGTGCGTCCTCCCATTCATCTATAAAATACGCACTCCGGCAGTTGGCACTTGCGTTCTCGCGCTTTAGCCAAACATGCATGTGTATCCATTCACGGATATAGGCTAGTAACTCGCCAAGAATCGGTCGGTACGCGGCATAAATGGCCGCGCCCAGAGCAAAGGCGAGACTGACGCTGATGACGGTTCCGAGAGACTCCAACGCGGCCTTTGTTTCGGCCGGCGCGCTGACCGCAGCAACACCATACAGTAGTAATCCGCCGAAGCCATATCGCAGAACTTCATGGATCGTTACTCCGAGGCTCTCCGGCCATTCGAGCTTTTTGCCGTTTTCAGGCATATAATATCCTCTCGATTGCTCCATCTTAGTGTAAGTGATTTGCCTCTCTATGGAGCGAACCCGTGGCGAATCGTGGAATGCACTTTAGGTCCCGCACGTCCTCCATTACGTTGAGCAAGCAAAGGTGGGTACGTCTAATTGATTCTCCGTAGTGGCAAGAACCGTCCCGAAAGGGTTGCCGGTTGAAAGAAACAATTGCGCCCCTGCGCAATGTCGGTCGGCGTGTCAGTCAGTGCCGGTGTCCATACTACAGATACTGAAGCACGCCGTTTGTCGTGTATAGCATGGCAACGACATCTTCGCGTTTTTTAGTTCCGGAGCGCACGTCCACAATAAGCCGGTAAAGGTCGTATCCGGTCATCATTAGAACTGGGTGAGGTGCAAGAAACCGCGCCGCATCATCCGTGAAATTCTCGCCAGTCCTTTCGGAAACTCGACGCTGATTATAAGTGTTAGCTAGAAGTATTGTCTTTTCTGCATCGTCTTTGTCTTGCTCAAATTGAAGCACCTGCGTAAGCTTGTTGCTTCTCTTCTTGATTGCTTCGTTGAGTCCGGTCACTTCAATTCCGAATCTGAATTTCATGTCATTACTCGACGCTTTCACGTCGATCGTGGCTGCTCGCTCAGTCTTTTCTGCCCGCAAGTTTAAGCATTCAAGAGCAAATACCACTGAATCGACGAGCGCTTCATCTGTCGCGGTGACTAAACGAAGCAATTTTTGCCAGTCCGATATTTGAGTCTCCAAGCCTTTTTTCTCCGACTCTAGCCGCCGCAGGTCGTGAGCCTTCACTTCATCGACCCAGCCAGGCAAGTCTTCAGCATTCGCCGAGATATCAACAGAATTGCCAAAAATCGGCAATGGGTTTGCTTCTTGCCGAAGCGGGTAGAGGATCGTGTCAAATGTTTCCCAAGCACCATAAAGGTGGTCAATTTGCCGTGAAAAACCTTCGAACGCATTGTTTATCAAGACGCTCTTTTCATCGCTTGAATAAGTGCCCGCTTTCGTAAATGCCAACTCTCGCCAAAAGCAGAATCGCGGATTATGAAATGTACACGGCGCCTCGAATCGCTGAAAGCCCGCCCACTGTAGGAAATTATGACTTTCTATGATTTGATACTGCGGCGCAACGTGAATGACAAAAGTGTCGCCCTTCGCTTGATTCAGGCGAGCAAGCACGAGAGCAAATTGGCTACTAGCTATACGATTTAGCAGTACGTGCCCTGTTCCGGTGTGTCCATCGCTGGTCGCCATTTCGCGTTAATCCTCGTTTCGTGTTTCCGCACATCCCCACGGATCATACTCATTCAATGTCGCGGCAGCAAGAAATTTGCAGGCTACTGTAAACAGATGCGCCGAAGACTAGCCATTGATGAAGTCACGATAACTTGCTGATTCGAGAAGCGTTTGCTTGGCCATGTGGACTTGCGGCGCAATCGTGAAGCGAAATGCATAGCCGCCTGTTCAGAATCTCTACAAATTCGCATTGTCGACGCTAATGTGCGCCAAAACACTTAAAATAGTGGGTCTCCATCTATGTCGGATCGTATGACTTCCTTGTTCAAGCCATACTTGAGCAAGACTGACTCGACAAGCGACTGAAACCAAAGTTCAGTAGTGGGCGCGACATAGACGCGCTCGATTAGCACGTCAATTTCAGTCGGGACATTGAAACCCGCAGCTCTTTTTCCGTGTGGGCGCTTCCATTCCTTAAACGGCTTACCGGTTTTGCGACATTGTCTCGCCTCGGCCCCTTCCTCTTGTGACACGAATCGAGATGCGTAAATCAGCCTCATTTCGCGCTCGTATTCAAAACTCTTCCGCTTGTTCGCGAATGGAATCAATACGTTTTTCGTATCCATTTTTTCCCGTGCATAGTCCAAATAAGCAATCATTGTTGGAAAGAGATCGAATCTAAAGCTCGAAACACTCTGCTTGAGGCGCTTGTACGAAGTTCGAATGGCGACACCCTCGTTGCTTTTCAAAAAGGTTTTCCACATCGCCGCCGATTGGTGTTTATGCACATACCAGCAATTAACGTAAAGTTGCTTTTTGATAAGGGTCTGAACTTGCTGCATCGTCCTCATTTGCTTTGGCAATGCAGTGGTCTTCAATATGGATGCTAGGAATCGCCGTTCGGCCTCAACATTCGCGTGTGTATACATTCCTTCGTATTTGTCTGGAAGTTTGTCGCTTCGGGTGAACCAAAGCCCGTTCGAGTCGAGCATCGAGACAAATTTCGTGAAATCGAGGTATCTCCACAGCGGAGCGTTTTCCTTAGGCGTAGTCAAGTAGGGATGTGCGTGAATCATTGAGTTTATCTGCCCATGCGCCTATTACTTTCTTCCTATCCAATTGGCCAGCGCTTCGAGTTCCTGCTCACCAAAGTCTTTTACGAGCTGAGCCAATGGCAGAAACGGTTTGTACATAGCCCTAAAGAAACGAGTTACCTTTGATGGCTGTTCCTCTTCGCGCAAATCACCCTTTATTGCCTCGTTTTTGACTTTCTGCCATTCTTGACCAAGTATTTCTTGCGTAATCTCGATCACTTTGCGATTTGTTGGAAAGACTGCGTCATACAGTCCGCGAGTGTCTTCGATCCAAATAGGATGACCGTCCAGCAATTCTGAAAGTATAATTGTCGCATCCTCAGCGGGATTAAGCTGCAATTTGATCTCGGATCTGAGTTGTTCCAGAGTACGCTGAATGAACCTATCTTCCGCAGGATTGTTGGTCAACTGACCAGAAGCTGCGACAAACTTCGACACGTTTTCCCGCAATTTGGCAATCCACTTGATGCGCTCGGTCGTAATCGTGTTGACAAACGCGGTTCTTTTTTTGCGAGCGCAGGTTGTAGATTCCGATGAGCAATGCAAACGTCGATCCGATCATCGCGCCTATGGCGGTTACAATGATCGCAATGTTTTCTGGCTTCGTATCCAATGAGTTGCCCCGCGAATATGCCCGATTCGCCAAATACGACTTCAACCAATCGTGCAAATTGTCCCTAACTGAAGTGTATTTCGTGCAGCTCGCAAGTGCAAATGGCGTTCCCTAGTCTTTTATGACTACGCGATTCTATCCTAGACTTTTCGCTTCTGGCTTTCCCGCAGCCTACCGAAATACGTCAATTGCTAAGGCCAAGCAGAACACGTCCGAGACGGTATCGCAATAGATGGTCAAGTATTCCGATGCCACGGTTGCCAAATCAATCCTCAGGTGAGTTGCCTTTTTTGCCGAAAACGTAGCCAACTACCAGCATGATCGCGCTACAAAGGCCACTAGCTATCTCGTTGGCGCGCAGGGACAGCGCAAGGATCAAGGCAATCAACAAACCAACAATGATAACATATGTCAGGATATTCTGGTGCCATTCTCTGTCGGCTAGCCTGCGCGCGCGACTAGGAGTCCGCGCCGGCGTGGTGCTTGTTCTCGACGGCTTTACAATAGTGACAAGCTCTCTTTTTCCGTTCGATTCAGGCAAGCCCGTGTCCAATGGCTGCGATTGATCGAAAGCGGGCTTTAGCTGAATACTGTTTTCGACTGATTGCACAGCATCGGAGCGCGGCTCTGAGGTCTGGATCATATTAGCCACCAGCCAGAAATTGCTCGCTTGTGACGAGGAGGTCAATCCCGCGTAGGATTTGAAACAATCATCACAATTTAGAGCACCCAACGACTGAGTTCGCCACTTCAAGTGCTATTCCATTTATTGCTTTCTTTTGCGCTCGGTTGATCAGCAATGCCCGGTTTGCACTTCCTTTGTCAGTGGATCAAACCGAAAACCGACGCCGTTCGCGACTTTCGAAAGCTCATTTAGACCAATCGACCGATTATGGCGTCGGATTGATCTCTGTCTAGTCAATCAGTCCCCCATCAATTCTTTTACAAATCGCGCGCCGTAATTCGTATCGAAAGAGATTGGTTTCAAATCTGCCTAATCGTGCTGGACACCAGAAGTCAATCCGATTTCCTACGCGCAAGCAGCCTAGCACACTTAGTTCGGAGAAAACGTGACGGCGCGTAACTATCTAAACGACCGTGCCAGATTCATATGAATCCAATTGTTCACAGCCAAGTGCGGATTCGCTGTGAACCGCGCAAATTGGGTTAACTACCTGGCTACGAACACCATTTGCTGGGTCTCGCAGCTTTCGTTTGCAAGTGTGCACTCAACCGGCATTTTAGAGCACTTCAACTCAGGACGTGAGAACAATCGCGTAGCCAGCGATAGAAGGCAGTCGTGCCTAGATTCGCCAAAAAAGAAAATGCGGATCTCAGGATCGTCTTGTCTAAGTCGTTGGTTTGGGCAGTGCAAAGCCTTGATTACTACCGGCGACTTTTCTATGTAATAGTCTCAGCTCGATTCAAACAAACCAACGAGGTGAAGTGTGGCCAAATCGAAGGCAAATAAATCTGAGACTATCCGGCAACTTATGGCAGACAATCCCAAAGCAACTGCCGCCGAACTGGCAGACATGGCCAAAGCCAAGGGTGTCCCGGTTAGCGTGCAAATGGTCTACAATGTGCGGACGAACGCCGCCAAGAAAAAAACGAGTACCAAGAACGCTGACGCAACGCCAGGCCACGCCAACGGCGCAGGCAGCAAACTGAAAACATTGGTTGAGTTGTTTGGCGAAGAGATTGTCCTAAAGGCAGCTGTGCAAGCGATGGGCACAAAAGTTGGCAAAGGGTAACTAGCTACTCTACCGTGGTGAATCTGCGACACTGCCCGACTGGTGCGTTTCCAGTTGGGCCGTGTCTTTGGCCTTCTGCTTGCTGATCTGGCTACTTCCTTGGCTCAAGACTTTTTACAGTTGCTTCAAGGGATGCGATTCGTTCCCTCAACGAGGTGACTTCGGCGGAAAGCTTCTCAATCTTGGCGTCCTTCAATAGCTTCAATTCTTCGTTACTATTGGTTTCATGCACTTCAAGCTTTGCAACTTTTTCAGTGAGAGCATCAACCTTGCCTCTGAGAAACGCTACTTCGGCTTCGTGCTTATTGATCATCGTGTCGTATTTCCCAGTTGCCGAACTAAGTAGCGCGCTGAAATTGGAAGCTGATTGCCGAAGTGCGGCAATTTCCGCCAAATCGGTATTCAACTCGTTTTGAACCAGTGATGCTTCCGCCTTCGTCTCTGTGTTTTCCTTAAGATGGGCAACTTCGTCCTCAAGGTGGGAAATCGCGAAAAATCGGCTGCCCACCCAACCGCCAGCAGTCACAAAGACTAGACCAATGATGATGGTGATGATCCCGCCAATAATTCCAAGCGCCCACCCTTTCCAACCCCTCCATTGAGGGCGTTCCTTATGAGGCGGATGTGCATGAAGACTTTCGCCGCCTGAACCGTGTCCGCTTGCACCGTGATCGCCCGAGGCAGTGGCTTCAACAGTCATTATTCTTCCCCTTGCTGCAATAGTGGTTTGTCTAGCGAGTGCCGTCATTATACCCGAATTTGCTTCTCGCACGCTCTACTATTGGTAGAATGGCTGCCCTCATCTTCCATCGGCGAGATATAATGATTCGTTTCGCCAAGCTCGACATCGGGTGCCAGGGTAACCGAGAAAGGAGTTCGCCACTAGCGGTGCGGCTATGACACATTCAGCGAACATCGGGGCGGACACAAATGTGTTCCTGCACTCTCCACCATTGAAAGACTCGGACTGGTGCAGTATCACGAAACCAACGGAAATCCTGTTGGTTGCCTGGCTGACGGTCAGCGGCGCGGCGAAAACTTCGCTTTAACTCGAAATGTCATGACTGATTGAGGAATTGGTTCATCGAGGATTTTAGCCAGTTCAGGTTGTTTTTTGAGATTTGTGACGATATGGAGAAATGGCCATGAAGCTTATTGCTGCTGAGATCGACGAATATAAGTGCATTCGTCAATCAAATCGATTTGCGATCGGTGATATCACATGTTTGGTCGGCAAAAATGAATCTGGAAAGACCGCCGTCCTCCAAGCCCTGTATCACCTAAATCCAATCATTCAAGAACAGGCTAAGTTCGACATAACCGACGAATATCCTCGCGCCGATGTCGAAGAATATCGACAGAAGGTGGAAAGCGAAGAGGTCGAACCTGCGATTGTTGTCAAGGCGCAGTATGCATTAGAGTCCAACGAGATCAGTACGGTCGAAAAACTCTACGGCAAAGGCGTCGTACCCAAGCGAATGCTCACTCTCTCAAAGGGTTATGACAACGTCCTGTACGTTCATATCGAAACTGATGAATCTGTCGCAGTTCAAGCATTGGTGCACGGATACAAGCTGCCGCCAGACGTAGAAAAAACGGCGCTCAAATGTGCGGATCTCACGGCTTTGAAAACACTTTTGGACGAAGATGGCCAAGAGCGACAGCAAAAGCACGCGGACGCCAAAGCAAAAGCGGAAGCAATCCCTGACCAAGACAGCAAGACAAAGGCGATCCATCAGGCGGATACCTTGGCCGAATCTGAGGCGGCAAAAAAGTTAAAAGGACTACTGACGACGATTCTTCAAAGCGAACTTGGTATTTACATCTGGACCAATCACCTAAAGGCGCACTGGCCGAAGTTCCTTTATTTTGATGAGTATTATCAGATGGCTGGGCATGTTAATATCGAAAAGCTACGAGAACGGCAAAGTCAGGCGAAACTCAAGGATTCTGATCGACCGATGCTTGGACTCATTGACCTGGCTCGCCTTAATCTTGAAGAATTGATAAGCCCGCAAAGGACCGAGGAGTTGATCGCAAAACTGGAAGGCGCGTCGAACCATCTTTCCAAGCAGATTCTGAAGTATTGGTCACAGAACCACCACTTGCACGTTCGATTTGATGTTCGTGCTGGCCGACCCGGTGACCCTGAAGAAATGCGCACCGGCACCAACCTTTGGGGTCGTGTGTTTGATTCAGTTCACGAGGTCAGCACACTTCTGGGAACTCGATCCAGGGGATTCCTCTGGTTCTTCTCCTTCTTAGCTTGGTTTTCGCAGCAAAAAAAGGCCAAAGAACCCCTCATTCTTCTGCTCGACGAACCAGGTCTCTTCCTTCACGCAAAAGCGCAAGGCGATCTCTTAAAATACATGGAGGAAGAACTCAAGCCATTTCACCAAGTCATATACTCTACGCACTCCCCATTCATGGTGGACGCGCACCATTTCGGCAGGGTTCGAATCGTCGAAGACAAAAGCATTGATGCTAAGGAGCCGCTTCCTACCGACCAGCGGGGCACAAAGGTCTTTACGGAAGTGCTTGAGGCCAGCGAGGGCAGCTTGTTTCCACTGCAGGGCGCATTGGGATACGACATTGCTCAAACGCTATTCATCGGCCCCAATTGCCTGATCGTCGAAGGCGTGTCGGACCTATTGTATATCCAGGCCATTTCGGCGGTACTTAGCGAATGCGAGCGTGAAGCGCTGAGCGAAAAATGGACTATTACTCCAGTAGGCGGATCGGATAAGGTCCCCGCGTTTGTCGCCCTTCTCGGTGCTCAAAAACAATTGACGCTTGGGACACTGATAGATTTCCAATCCAAAGATGCTCAAACAATCGAAAATCTTTACAAACGGAGATTGCTTGAGAAAAGTAACGTTCTGACGTTCGCGGACTTCACCGGTACATCAGAGGCCGACATCGAGGACATGTTTGAGCCGGACTTTTACGTGAAGTTGGTTAATGGTGAATTTGCCAAAGAACTTCCGAAGAAGATACGCGATTCGGATCTCCCTTCCGGGATTCCCAGAGTACTTGTGCGGCTTAAAAAGCACTTTGACGACAAGCCGTTGAAGGGAACGTCAAAGTTCAACCATTACAGACCGGCGCGATACTTTGCGGAGAAGGTTGCCGCTCTTAAGTCGGACCTGTCGGCAGCTACTCTGGAACGGTTCGAGGCGGCGTTCAAGAAGTTAAACGGTCTCTTGATGAAATAGAAATTTGAATACGCGTTGGTGCCCACCATCCGCGACCCGACGAAACCCGCCAAAGCTGCGCCAAGAAGCTATGAGCTGTCCAGGTCAGCGATTGCTTTCAGGTGATCCCGACCTGCCTACTAGGTGAGGACTGCGCGATGCCGAGGCTGGTCGAGATGGTCATAGCGACAAGAATGATCCAGAGACCACCGATTTAGTCAGCGACGATGCAATCATTCGGTCAAACGTCCGAGAATCGCCAATCGTTCCAAACGCGAGCGGTTTCCATTTCACCAAAACTCGTCAAGCCGAAAGCGTGACGAGCGTTCTGCTTGACTTGACCGGGCAATCGGTGACCGACAATGCTCTGGTGCATCTGGCTGGGTTTAATGACCTGAGAGGCTTGAAACTCGGTTATACTCCGATCACCGATGCAGGACTTCTGCATCTTCGCAGCCTTACGGGATTGCGAACCCTTTGCCTGATAGGAACGAAGATCACCGATGCCGGTTTGGCCCATCTCGTTACCCTTTCCAATCTGGAGGAACTTGAGCTCCAGGGCACCGGAATCACAGATGTCGGCCTAAATCATCTTGCAGCCCTTTTCAACCTACGGATCATCGGGCTTTCACTCACCAAGGTCACGAGATTTGGCCTGCCAAAACTGCTGAGACTAAAGAAACTAGAATGGCTCGATGTGATGGGCACAGGAATTACCCGGCAAACGGCTGTAAAGCTCGAAAACGAGTTGCCATTGCTCCGCATTCGCGGTGCATTCTGACCGGACAAGTGACGAGATTGAAAATCATCCGATCTGTTGGGCACGTTTAGGGAGTACAGAAATGCTCTCCGAGAGTACGTTGCAAGCGGGCCACAACGCGGCAATAAATCGAGCACATCGAATTTTGCGTTTGGTTAGTGCATTCCACAGCCTTCGCAAGGCGGACATCGAAGACGTTCATGGCGATTCGTTCCTGCAAACGATTTGTCCCGTAATTGTCAGTGCTTTGGTTGAGGACGCAAAGCGATCAGATTCCGAACGCAAGGCGGTCATTGCTGCTTCTAAGACATTCGCGACTTTTTGTGTTGGGCCTGTAAGTGGGTGGCCTTTGGAATGGCCTAGGAATGCTCACCAAGCGTTGTCGGTACTTTGTGATCGGGTCATATCTGGCTTGGAGTGGACCAGATCCTCGAAGTATTGGCCTTCGATTGAGCAGCTTTCGAGCGACGTATTGCCAACTCGATCCGACCGTGCCAATTGGCAGGCTATGCGGAGATTGGCAGCCTCAAAGAGGCTCCGATCCATGCTGATGTCTCTTTACGACGAAGACGATGACAGCGACATTGAATACCCCTTGGCTTCCGCGAACAACAGGTTCCCAAGATTCGCTCAACTTGTCAGCGTTTTGGAGAATGCAGCAGACGAGGAACTGAAGTCGGCATTAGAACAGATGGCGCCGGCAAATCGCCACGACAAGCGAACTGATGTCGTAAAACCGCGTCCCAGCCATCGAAAGGAAGGAATACTTAGAGCCTTGTTTCAAGAAAAGGCATTTGATTTCGAGCGTCGACTGACTAGCGAACGAATCGCTGAACTAGCCGAGCCCAACGCCAATCCTGCCGGTTTCAAGACGCCACTTACGCAGCTAAAGCATGCAGAGTTATTGGATTCGCAACGCAACCGTGGAGGCGGCTATTGGTTGACGAAAAAAGGCAAGAATCTCGCCAAGCACTATCGCTAGCCCCGACCCGACAGGTTCGACTGACAAGCGCGCCCGACAGAGGAATGGCAATCCCCGTGGCCGTTGCCTAAGCCCAATTCACTTCGCGCACCATTTCCTGACCAATTCCTGACCATTTCTGGACTGATTTAGCTGCATCGACTGCCAACTATTCAAATGAATGCACTTGCATGTGCTTACTTGTAATTCCAACAGTCAGGAGAAAAATATGCTTAGCCCTCAGTTATCTTCGAACACACCTGCTAGCAGCGGGCAATTGCTCACAGTCCATGAAGTCGCCAACCGACTTCACTGTTCGGCACGTCATGTCTACCGGCTTGCTGATCGAGGTGGAATGCCGTCTCCCGTACACATCGGTGCTCTTGTCCGCTGGCCCCAGCAGTCAATCGACCACTGGATCACAGAAGGTTGTCCAAGTGTCAGATAGTTGCGTTGGCGTACTCAACTAGCTGTCTATTTCAAACGCACTGAGGCATCAGAAATGTCAAACAATAAATCGAGCATTGCCAAATCGGAACATCGTGTTTTTACTACACCAACTTTCATTTTACGGGATTGTTTAAGATGAACGACCAAACGAATCAAACTGAAGATAGGGAGCAACGCATGTTGCGCGAAACGGGCTTTGACGGTGCTGTTGACAGTGAACAGCTTGCCGAAGAGGCAAAAAACCCGCCTAAATGGCTAGTCCAAGGCTTGATCGTCGCCAACGAACCACTTGTCCTTGGTGGACCTCCGAAGTCTTTGAAGACAGGCATCGCGATTGATTTGGCAGTCAGCCTCGCCGGAGGTCAAAAGTTCCTTGGGCACTTTTCGACTACCTATTCCGCCAAAGTCGGGATCATGAGCGGCGAAAGCGGAAAAACAACACTGTACGATACGGCGGATCGCATTGCGCGGGAACGAGGATTACCAACGATTCCGAAGGACATCATTTGGTGGTCGAGCGTGCCAAAACTCGATCATAAGGACTTCGGAAAGGCACTTGAACTAATGCTTTCACGATACGAGCTCAAAATGCTGATAATTGATCCGTCCTCCCCCTGCGTAAGCGAAGCCGACCGCAATTTGCCTCTCACTCGCCAACGAGCTATCCTCTTGCCGTTCTTATTAATCATCTCGCACCCAACCGGCACTGATCGAGTCGTGACCTTCTTAAATATTGATCCCATGATTCCGATCCCTTTCCGAATGCAAGCAATGCGAACGCCGAAGCTCGACGTTCGATTCATTTGAGATTGTTGATTATCACAGACGATTGAATACAGCGCAAGTGAAATTCAAAAAAGTGCGTCCGAGCACCTACATAGTTCTTCGTTTCCTCTACCAGCGTATTGCCTGAGATGCGGCAAGGGAGTAATCGCGGGGACAAGGGACACTTGGGATCAGGGGCGTAGCCCTGTCCCAATGTCCCTGTCCCCGACCTCCATGCCTGATTTCAATTGAATTAAGCCGCCAGCATTAGCAGAAAATGATTGTCTTCCATCTTGCGAAGAATCTTTGGGTTGCTGACATCGGTCAGGTTCGCAATCGCAGCGGCGAAATTCACGCCACTGAGACGGCTCATTTTCTTCACTTCCGCTTGAAGAACCCAGCCATCCGGGCGCTCGGCGAGGACCTTCTGCAAAGTAGACAACACCCTCTCTTCGTGAGATTCGCGGCTTGCCGGTTCATTCTTTTTTTGCGTGGATTTCGTCCAGACTGCAGATTCAACAGATACTTTCCAGTGCCGTCCGGTGAACTCGGCATTCATTTCGCCTTCGTCAATATCCACATTCCAAACGCTGCTATGTCCCTTAGAACCACCGACATTGAGCAATAGGTGATGGCGATCAAGTGGATCAAATGGCACACGGCGACTTATCAACATCCATTGCCGTGCAAACTCCTGTATCCCGGCGAACGCCAAATCACTCAATTCCATCCTTCCTTTTTTGTTGAAGCTCTTTGTTGAATGATGCACAAAGACTGGTG
>Ga0207125_10107_pt1 | contig 19863 bp, 14 predicted proteins | sample Alteio_BWMinHeat_19_FD_153556 | JGI IMG/M metagenome (GOLD analysis project Ga0207125, IMG submission 153556) | Enriched cells from forest soil in Barre Woods Harvard Forest LTER site, Petersham, Massachusetts, United States -... | ecosystem: Environmental > Terrestrial > Soil > Temperate forest >...
ACCCAGAAGTAGCCCCAAAACGCACCTACTTCCGGCTTGCCCACGACACACTCAAAGCATGGAGCAAGGGTGCCTCACCGAGGCCACGCATCCTAGTTCCCTGATCAAGTTCGCCAGCGAGCTGGCGGATCTTTTCCTTCGAGATGGTGCAGCCGCTCATTGTCTTAGCGGTCACGTCCGAACCGCTAGCTGAAACGAGCCAACTCCGCGTATCGCTTCCGATCCAGTTTCCGCATTCCTACGAGTGCATAGCTGATAGCCTGAGGATTTCCGGCGAGTAGAGCCTCCCCATCTGCTCGGTCGCTCTGAAGGAGGGGAGCCAGAATCTGCTTGAACTCGAATTCCAACTGAGAGGTGCTCGCCGTAAAACCAACTGGGCCGAGGGCAAACACTTGTGTGGTTTCCAACACCTGTAGAACGAACCGTCAGTCTCTCTGCGAAGAGATCGATGCGCAGAACGCGATGAGCGGCCGTGCTTGAAGTTCTCATCTTAGGCCTGAATCCGACCGCAGTTCCCTTTCCGGTGACATTTCGGCTGCCAGGCCATAGGAGGAGGAGATCGAGATTCAGTTCGCCGGCGATAGTGATGTCCAATAGCTTCATTCGTTTTAGATTACTTTAGCTTTCGTTTCATGCAGACATGGCTACCCGGTTGACAATAGCGTCGAGAAGTAGATCGGGTAGACAACAACAGTCTAAATATATGAGATTCTGCGGGCTACAAGGATATTGCCTTAGCGTGTGTCGGGGTGGACGACCCATATTTCTGAGTCTTTTTGCTTGCAAACAGTATCTATCTAGTGGTTTACTTTAGCTTCTTATTATTTCTTTTTATCGTTCGCGTCGAGGAAAGCAAAACTGTGAACCCACTCTCACGTCTCCTGTCCCTGTCCCAATCTGAAAAGGAAGAGCGTGGGCTCCTGTACACTCCCGCCGAAATTGCGCAGCAGCCGGAGACCTGGCGGACCACGCATCGCCTGTTTACTGAGTGCCGGCCCGAACTCGAAAATTTCTTGCGCCGGGCTCACAGTGAGCGCTGGACCATTTACCTGGTTGGCGCGGGCACTTCCGACTACATTGGCCGTTCGATTGCAAATCTGCTTCGGAAGCGTTGGGGTTGCGAGGTATCCGCAATCGCCAGCACTGATTTACTTACCAATCGCGATGACCTAGTGATCCCTGACCGCGATTATCTTTGGATATCGTTTTCGCGCTCCGGCGACAGCCCGGAGGGAGTAGCGGTCCTTGAACAGGCACTCGCCTCCTGCCCAAAAATCAGGCATCTAGTGGTGAGTTGCAATCAGAACGGACGGATGGTTAAGTTGGCTCAGGAAAGTAAGAGCTCTCTTGCCGTACTCCTGGACGATGCGGTCAATGACCGTAGCCTGGCGATGACCAGTTCATTTACGAACATGGTGGTTTTTGGTCAAGAGCTCGCGCATCTGTGGGATAAGGAACCGTTCGATGAGACTTTGGATCGAATGATCCAGGCTGCGGATTACATTCTGTATGAGGGTTCCCACCTGGCACACGGTCTTGCCCAGAAGGGTTATCGTAGAGCCTGCTTTGTGGGCGCCGGGGCCTTGGGCGCGACCGCTCGTGAGTCGGCGCTGAAGTTACTGGAGTTGACCAGCGGTGGCATTCAGACCATGTACGAGACCACGCTCGGGTTGCGCCACGGACCCATGTCCTCCTTGAACATGGAGACTCTGTTTACCGCGTTTCTCTCCACCGGCGACAACCGGCGGAGATACGATACTGACCTCTTGAATGAGGTTCGTGCAAAACAGACAGTGCGCACGATCGTGGCTGTTGGCGGCGGGGATGCTGCGAGTGATTACAGTCTCCACTGCACGGCCTTCGACGGTCTTTCTGACGCTTACCGTCCTGCCGTGGACATCATCTTCAGCCAGATGCTCGGACTCTTTTCGTCCATCGAACTTGGACTCAAGCCGGATTCCCCAAGCCCTAACGGACTGATCAGCCGGGTCGTCGAGAAGTTTGCGATCTATGCTTAGACCGCACCCCCATGAGGCTCTCGATCGATCGCCAAGTGTTGATGTTCAGAGGTGCCAGGAGCTATGCGTCCGATTTCACGCCCGCTGATTTTGCTCGATCCCCATCCTCGTCCAGTGAACCTGATCTTCGATTTAACCACCAAGGCCCGTCTCGAGGCGCTCGGCGAAGTCATTTGGCACGATGGCTCTCCAGCAACTGAGGAGCACATCGATCGCTACTTGCCGGAGGCGTTTGCATTGATCGGCCAGTCCGCCTTGCCTAGGGAGCGGCTCGATCGGGCGCCCGGATTGAAGGCTGTGTTCAATGTCGAGAGTAACTTCCTGCCTAACGTCGACTATCTGGAATGCCAGCGGCGTGGAATCTCGGTATTATCTACTGGCCCGGTTTTTGCAAAACCGGTGGCGGAGATGGCACTGGGGATGGCGTTGGCCTCGGCTCGGCGCATCCATGAGGCGGACACGGCCATTCGCAAGGAACAGGAAACGCTGTTCGGCGAAGGCGACAACCATGACTCATTCTTGCTCTCCGGCAAAACGATAAGCCTAGTGGGCTTTGGGAACCTGGGACGAGCCCTGCTGCCTTTAGTTAAGGTGTTTGGTGGAGAGATCCTGGTTTGCGATCCCTGGATACATTCCAACGTTCTGCGCGAGGCCGGTGTTACCCCTGCATCGCTGGATGAATGCTTTCGCCGTTCGTCCGTAGTTTTCCTCTTGGCCGCAACCACCACAGAGAATGCAGGGCAGATCGACTGTAACTACTTCAACTTGATGCTACAGGGTGCCATCGTGGTGCTGATCAGCCGAGCCGGCATCGTAGACTTCGATGCACTTCTCGATGCTGCTAGCTCCGGCCGGATCCGGGCCGCCATCGATGTGTGGCCCGAGGAGCCGATTCCACCTCAGCATCGCGCGCGCTCTACACCGAACACTCTATTACAGGCACATCGCGCGGGTAACATACCAGAGATTTGGTCATCGATGGGTAGGATGGTTGTTGACGATCTCGAACAGATCTTGAAGGGCTTGCCTCCTCAACAATGTCAGCTTGCACGCTGGGAGACCGTCGCCAAGCTGCGGAGCAGACCCGTCGTCTAAGCTCGAGGCTTAGAATATGTCTGCACTCGACGCGATTGAGGTAAATTGTTTGACGTCGAGGCCTGTCGTTTCGAATTGACATTTCAAGATGAGCCAAGTGCTATGAGGAGATTTTGCATCAATGAATCGCCGTCAACTGCTGAGCACAACTGGATTTGGATTGATGGCAGGAGCAGTGGCTCGTGCCGGCGTTTCGACAACCTCAATGACAACTGAAGAGGGGCGGTCTACAGCACTGAGCCTCTCAGACTACGAGCCCAGGAGCATGCTTCAAGTACCGGAGACGCACGTTCCTCGCGCTCGTTTTCCCGTAGTCGATATTCATACGCACCTCTCTGTTTCTGCCAGGTCGAAGGCTGGCGTGGAATTGGCTCCCGATCGAGAGTACCTCGGCAAGCCTGAAGACTTACTTGCGGTTATGGATCAGAAAAACGTTCGATCTATGGTCAACTTGACTGGAGGCTATGGTGCAGGCCTTGCGGAGACGGTCCGGAGATATGACCAGGCTTTTCGCGACCGCTTTTACACGTTTACGGAACCTGCTTACTCCATGTTTCTGGAGGCGGGTTATCCGAAGATTCAGGCTGAGGCAATCGAACAGGCGCATAAGGACGGTGCCCGAGGCCTGAAGATACTCAAGACACTTGGGCTCTATCTGAGAGAGAACATTACCTCGGGAACGTTGGTGAAGATCGATGACCCAAGGTTCGATCCTATGTGGGAGGCATGCGGGCAGCTGAACATGCCGGTTGCGATTCATATCTCCGATCCAATTGCCTTCTTCACACCCACCGACCGGTTCAACGAGCGGTACGAAGAGTTAAGTAATCATCCGGACTGGTCCTTTTATGGACACGACTTTCCAAGCAACGCGGAGCTGATCGAGGCGAGGAACCGTGTGTTTGCGCGTCATCCGAAGACTCGCTTCATCGTGCTCCATGTGGGTAACTTCGCAGAAAACCTCGCGAATGTCTCAGAAAACATGGATCGCTTTGACAATATGGCCGTGGATATTGCTGCGCGCATCGGCGAGTTAGGACGCCAGCCCCGAGCTGCGCGCGCTTTCTTTGATAAGTATCAGGACCGAGTGCTATTTGGAACCGACGCGACTCCACACGGCGACGAGTCCCCACAACAGGTGTTCAACGAAAAGCTCTACGAAATCTATTTCCGATTTTTGGAAACGGATGACGAGTGCTTCGACTATGCCCCAGCGAAGATACCTCCGCAGGGCCGCTGGCGCATCTCCGGCATCGACCTACCGGAATCAGTTTTGCGCAAGGTCTACAACGGTAACGCTGCCCGTGAACTACACCTCGCAGACAGAAGAATTCAAGATCTTCCGTAACCTCTGCCGCAAATGGCTTAGAGTACATTCGAATGACCGGTAACTCTATCTATGAATAGATTCGCTGTTACTTTCCTCCTGCTTACGACTAGCGTGACTTACAGTCAGGATCGGAATCCCGAGAAGTTCAAGAGTGTCTACGAAAGGCAGGATGTTTCACTGCAAACAAACCCGAAGTCACAATTCTGGCGCGGTGCACCGTCAGTCTATGCGGAAGTCGATACCCAGGGAAACGCACTTCCTTCGTATCGAACCGAGATTCGTTCACGGTGGACAAAGGAGAATCTCTATCTCCTCTATATATGTCCCTACGAAGAGCTGTACCTGAAGCCGGCGCCTGACCCGGGTCTGGAAACCAATAGACTGTGGAATTGGGACGTCGCTGAACTCTTCATTGGTTCCGACGCTCACAATATCCGGCGCTATAAAGAATTCGAGATTTCACCCCAGGGGGAATGGATCGATCTGGACATCGATCTCGATTTGCCAGACCACACAGTCGGATGGAAGTGGAACTCCGGCTTTAAGGTTGCGGCTAGAATCGATCCGAAGACCAAGACTTGGTATGGCGCGATGCGAATCCCTTTTGGGGCCATTGACCAACGCCCGCCTGCGCCCGGGAACACCTTTCGCGTTAATCTCTTTCGTACCCAAGGGCCACCCGCGAGGCAAAAGCAGATTGCGTGGAAGGCACCCCTGACCGACACCTTTCACACTCCGGAGCGATTCGGCGAGCTTGAACTTGTAAGACACAAATGAGTTTCAGTTGTGCTCACCCTGAGTGAGAAGAAGCAAAGCCCGGCTCTAAAGCCGGGCTTTGCTCTTGCATCTTTGATCAACTAGGCGAACCTTGCACGCCTTAGAAAGTGAACCTGCCCCTCAGGCGAATTGAACGGCGGCTGTCAACGCCTTCCTGCTCATAACTGCGGTAGAGCCGGCCGAAGTCGGGGTTGATGTTGACGAGATCAGGAGTAATCGGTAGCAACTTAGGTTGCTGACCATTTGCCCCTGGGGATTGGTCGACAGCGAGGCTGAAGTCTCCCAACTGGGCGAATGTTCCGCCGCCGCCGCCATCGTTAGCGTCTGGAGAGAGCATCGGGTGATTGAAGACGTTATCGATGTCCGCCCCGATTTGGATTGCCATGCGTTCATTGATGCGGATGGACTTGTGCAATCCAAGATTGACTCCGTAAGTCCCCGGTCCGATAAGTGCATTGCGCTTGACAACGCCGGCCTGGCTATACAAGTTGGCACCAACGCTGGGTACGCCGAAAGCGCTCGCGTTCCATTGGAATCCAGAAGGCGCCTTCTTGTAATCGCCGGTCAGCACTGGCCGGAATGAGGTGGCATTGAAGTCTCCAACAGCGTCGATTGAACCAGAGGCTACGTTACCCGGGGTCACGGGATCGCAGTCGTCGCAAACCCAGAATGGAGTAAAGCCTGTTCCGGATTTAATAAAGAAGTTTGTCGAGGCTTGCCAGTCGCCAACAATAGCGTCCACCCATCGCGACGAAGAAGCGAGAAAGTGCTTGTCGCGGCCAACGGGCAGGTCGAAGATACCGTAGGCCACAATACGGTGATGTGATGTGTAACCGTCCATACCATAATCGCTCTCCGGCTGGAAGGGATTATATGCCTCTCCGCCCAGACTCGAGTTACCAGTGTCCAGCGCAGTCGACTTCTGATTCAGGTAAGTATAGGCAAGGCTGAAGGTGAACCCGTTTGCCTGACGTTCTGCCTGAGCCTGGAAGGAACTTGTGAAGCTATGCCCGTTATTCCCGTATCCAAGAACGTAATCGCCGAGAGCGGGAAACTTGATGCGCGCCTGGTCCGCGGGGGAATACGCGCAGTCTCCATTGTTGATGGGATCGCAAGGCGTAACTCCATCCCCGGTGGTCGTGCCAAACGGATTGTCGCTCGGGGCGATCATATCCAGATCGTTACCAATGATCTGACCCGACTGCTGAGATCCGATGTATGAAAATCTCAGCGAGGACTGCCAGGGAATCTGTTGCTCAAAGGTGGCATTCCATTGTTGAATCCGCGGGTTCTTCAAGCCGACCGGAACATAGTTAGCAGACGGAGTATTTCCAAAACCATTGACTGTGCCTCCGGTTAAGGGGCTGACGCCGCTTGTTTCTCCGCCCGTCGGCCATCCTCCCAGCGGGGGATTTCCAGCTACGGACCGTTTCGTGCGGCTCACGTTGAAAGGGTTCGTTGCGATGGGATCGCGAATGCCCTGGGCCGCGGAGGTCGGGTAATAGATCCCATATCCACCGCGCACGACGCTCCTATCTGAGAGGCGAAAGGCCACGCCGAAGCGGGGAGCGAACCCCGTCTTGTCAGTCCGTATCAATCCCCGGCCAACGCCTAAACCGGACTGATCCGCTAGGACATAGCCGAAGTTTATGATGTTTGGATCAAGATACTTCAAAGTCTTGGCTGACGGAATGACGAAGCGACCGTCTTGACCGGTGGTGGAGTTGTGATAGTTGGGATCGAAGTTAGCCAGTAAGTCGTTCTTATCAATAAATGGAGTAAATAGCTCATACCGCATGCCCAGATTCAATGTCAGTCGCGAGTTGACGCGAAAGTCATCTTGTACGAAGTAACCTGTCTCCCAGTTATAAACTTCCATGGCCGGCCGCGGCTGGTTGATAAATGTGACGCTTGTTGGAGGTAGTCCCTGGAGAAAACTGGAGAGTGCAGTGGGACCGCTGCCGGAGTAGGTCATACTTCCGCGCGGATTGCCGCGGTTCAGCGCAAATCCATCCACGGCCTGATTGCGGACGAAGTCGGCGCCTATCTTAAGACTGTGCCTGCCCAGCGACCAGTTGAGCGTGTCGCCAAACGTAACTAGATTCTGATCGAGCGGGCGATCCGTATTCCGGCCGCCGTTGGTGAACGCCTGAAAGCCGCTGCCGAAGTTGATCGCTGGGTGACCGTGCGTGGCCAACTCCTGGGGACCGACCACCGCCCCGTAGGCCGCGACGTCTGCATCCGAGAAGCCGATGCTGGTGAGGAAGCCCCCGAGGGTCGTATTGCTATGCGTATACAGATGCTGCTTGTTGAAGCCACCGCGGAGTTCGTTGACTAGCCTCTGCGAAAATACGCGCGTGTAGGAAAGGGAAACCGTGTGATTAAACCGATCTGTCTGGCTGAGGCCGAGTCCAGTAAACACGCCAACCACGGGATTCAGTGCCACATTTGAAGTAGACACGTGGTAGACGCCATAGAGGCGGTTCGCTTCAGAAAAGTCATGATCGACGCGGAGAGTGCCCATATCCTGACCCGAGTGTCCCGGGATCGAAGTCGAATACAGGGGAATACGACCATTCGAAGGATTGATGGGAGCGGATAGACCGATCTTCGGGTAGTACAGGCTGATGAGTTTTTCGGTTACAGGATTCAGCAGGCGTTGCGGGATCTGGATGAACCGCGTCGTGCCGTCAGGAGTGGTCACAGTGTCGGTGGCAATCTCCTGGGGCGTCAGCACCGCGGAGCCAACTGCCGGCTTTGCTGTGTCATTCAGAAGAGAAAAATCACCCGCCAAAAGACTGGGGTGCGGCATCTTGGTGTTGGATTGGCTGGATGGCTCGACCGTCCAATCGTGCTCGTAGGCCATGAAGAACCAGGTGCTCTTCAGCTTTGGAATTGGCCCACCAGCCGATGCCCCGACATCTGTAATGTTAAAAAATGGATTGGGATAGTGGGGCTGGAAGATCGTAGGCGCGAAGTTCGCAGCAGCATCCTTGTCAGCCAATGTCCATGCGGCTAACGCTGCATTCTTGTTGTTATAGAAAATCGAGCCGTGATAATCGGCTCCTCCGCGCTTGGTGGTGACGCGGATGTTGGCAATACCCGCGTACTCCGCACTGAAGGCATCCGAAAGGACATTCAGATCTCCCACTGCTTCGAGAGATGGCTCGCTGTCGGTCGCCTGCCCAAAGATACCGCCGTTGGAGCGCTGGCCGTCCACAGAAAAGCTGGCGCCGTAGCTCTGCGCGCCGATGAACTTGAAGTCGCCCGGCTCATCGCTTTGCGTGATGTTGGGGTTGATGTAAAGGAAGGAATAGATATCGCGGCTGTCGCGCGGAAGATCGAGAATTGCCCTCGAGCCCAACGTCTGGCTCAAGGTCTGATCTGTCGTATCGATCGTGGACGCTTCAGATGAAACCGCAACCGTAACATTCGCAGATGGATGGATTGTGGCATTCGCGCTCACAGCATCGGAACCGGTCAGGACAATACCAGTGATTTCAGCGGTACTGAATCCGGGCGCCGTGATGGTTACCTTGTAGTGACCTCCCTGCAAGGCGGATGCCTGGTAGTCTCCGTGTCCGTCCGTCGTGACGCGTTTCACTGTGAGCGTAGCCAAGTCCATGACCTCGACCTGCGCGTTTGGGATTACGGCGCCACTGGAATCCGAAACCGTTCCACGGATCGTGCCGAGATCCGTACCCTGTGCAAACAGATTTGCGTTACCGGCTCCGAAACCGAGGATAAGGGCCGCTAGCAGCGAAATGAGGCCTTTTGATGTCATATAGCTTCTCTTGCCTCCAGAATAGTTAAAGGAGATATCACGGTAGCGACCACAGAAGCAAACAAAAAAGCTAGAGAAAGGAATAATACGCAACTTGTGTGCCGCACAGACTGCGGGAACCCCGCCCTTTTCTTAGGCTCTTGTGCCTTTCAATCGGCGTTCGGGCCTGCCAAGCGGGTTCGATGCAATCGAGGTTGCTCCCCTAGGCGAACTCCAACTCCTGGCAGGTTTTCGCCCTCAAACCGTAGTGCGGGCTTGACGCGCCTCGCGGAAAGAACTAGAACCAGTGGCAATGGAAACTACTTGCAACGGGAAAACACAGATAAACAAACAAATGATAATAGGTCTCGGCCTGTTGGTAGCGATTTGCCTCACCTCTCCTCGAATTTGCGCGGAGAGTTTCAGCATCGTGGGACCCGGCGGAGGCGGCGCAATGTTTCACGCCACGGTCAGCCCGCACGACCCAAATGAGGTGCTGGTTGCCTGTGACATGACCGGCTCCTATATCAGTCACGATGGCGGAAAATCGTGGCGAATGTTTAACTTGCGAGGTACGGTCGGATTCTTCGCTTTCGATCCGCTTCAACCGCATACGATCTATGCCGGCACTCAGGGTTTGTGGCGCAGTACCGATGACGGCCAGTCGTGGAACCTCGTCTGGCCCAAACCCTCAGCGGTCCACGGAATCCGCATGAACTCCGACCATGCCGATGAGATCTTTGTCGCCGAACCGAATGCCCTAGGGCAAATCGTTGCATTCGCGATCGATCCGGCTGACTCTCATACCTTGGTTGCAGCTGGTGTGAAGGAAGGCAAGGCGGCCTTGTTCGTTTCGAAAGATAGCGGCAACACGTGGGAAAAATCCCGTGACTTGACCGAGGCTCCGCGAAGAATCTGGATCGATCCCCTCTCCAGCAAGACGGAGCGGGATCTATACATCGCTGGAAAGAATGCCGTCACGGTTCGATACCGCGGGAAGTGGCAGCAGCGTCCAGCGCCTAAAGATATCGCCTTTACTGACATCAGCGCGGGATTTTCCGCGCAGGGTGCCACACTCTATGCCAGCTCTGACGCCGGGGTGTTTTTGTCCAGAGACGGTGGCGTTTCCTGGCTTTCCTCTCCCCTACCCGGCAGCGGTGCGGAGGTGCGCGCCATCGCAACCAGCTTAAACCACCCAGAATCTGCCTATGCTTCTTACCGGCATCTTCAGCTCGATGGAAAGACATGGATGGGCGTGGCGCAAACTCGCGACGCCGGACGCACCTGGACTTTGGGGTGGAAGGAAGATAAGACAGCTTCGCCGAACATCCATGACGCTTGGATTTCAAAACAGATCAGCGTCGATTGGGGCGAGAATCCTCTAGGACTCGGCGTGGCCGACCAGGATCCGAAAATATGCTACGGCACGGACTTCGGCCGCACCATGATGACCACCGATGGCGGAGAAAGCTGGCGGGCCGCCTATTCCAGGAAAACCCCTGACGGAGACTGGACGAGTACGGGACTGGATGTGACCACGAATTACGGCTACCTTTTTGACCCATTCGATCACAACCGCCAATTCATCCCAACGACCGATATTGGCCTGTTTCGGAGCGAAGACAAGGGACGCTCCTGGACGCGATCGGTAAACGGCGTTCCCGAGGAGTGGAGCAATACGACCTACTGGGTCGCGTTCGATCCCGCCGTTCGAGGCAGAATGTGGGGCGTAATGAGCGGGACGCACGATCTGCCCCGGCCCAAGATGTGGCGGCATACCCCTGTCACCAAGTATCGGGGCGGAGTCTGTTCAAGCGTCGACGGCGGCCGCACCTGGAAGCCTTCAAATGCAGGAATGCCGGAGACGGCTCCGACGCACATCCTGCTCGATCCGTCGAGCCCGGCAGGCAAAAGAACTCTCTGGGTTGCGGCCATGGGACGGGGCGTTTACAAAAGCACAGATGATGGGGCTACATGGGTCTTGAAGAGCCAAGGCATCGTGCAGAATGAACCCCTGGCGTGGCGGCTGGCTCGTGCCGGAGATGGCACCTTGTACGTGGTGATTGCGCGACGCAGCGAAGACGGCAGCATTGGCACAGACGGCGATGGAGCCATCTACAAATCGACAGACGGCGCAGAATCGTGGACTGCTGTGACCTTGCCTGAAGGAGTAAATGGTCCGAATGGCATAACGATCGATCCGCAGGATCCCAATCGCCTTTATCTAGCAACCTGGACCCGGGCGGCCGGAACCGAAAGCGTCGGGGGCGGGATATTCCTGTCAGGGGATGGCGGCAAGAGTTGGAGGAATGTGCTCCATCGCGACCAACATATCTACGACGTCACCATCGATCCGCGAGATGCAGCTACCTTATATGCTTCGGGCTTCGAGTCCTCAGCCTGGCGATCGACCGATCGCGGAGAGCATTGGACGCGAATTGCAGGATTCAACTTCAAATGGGGTCACCGGGTCATGCCAGATCTGGAACATCCAGGGATAATCTACATTTCAACATTCGGTGGTGGCGTGTGGCACGGCGCTTCCAGTGGCGATCAAAGGCCCCCCGACATCGCCACACCGGAACTTGAGCCCGGCCGTTGATCAAACGAAGCTCAAAGGCGGGAGCCGTCCGGAGTAGTGGTTCTGGACGGCTTCTGCCAGTTGCATCGAGTGGGCAGCAACGCTGAGCGAACATGTCGAGGGAGCACCCTCCGCCAGTAACCGGAAGAATTCCTCGTACTCTCCGACAAACCCACCATCGATCAGAGGATCGTTGACCAGTGAGTTTCGCTCAGTAATCGTCTCATTCATCCATTGCCGGTCGCCCTGAAAAGATAACTCCGAGTTATACGCTGCGCCGAGGCCTGCCTCTGCTGCGGTCCCATCGGAACTCAGGAAGTAAGATTCTCGCCGAAGGCCTGTATCCAGCATCAGGGACAATTCTGCCACTGCGGAATTCTGAAAGTGCAGTCGCACCGAATAATCGCAAGCTGCGGATTTCCCATGGGGGCGAGCTTCCACTTCAATGGACTCCGGATCTCCCATCAGGAAGCGAATCGTATCCAGTGCGTGAATTCCTGTGGCGATCGCGAATTCAGATTCGAGGCGTTTGGTACGCAGCATCTCCGCTCGCGCGAATCGAACCGGGTGGTGCATCGCCCATTTCTTTAGCCGGACGATCGACGGAATAGCGCGGCGGTTGAACGCAACGAACGTGAAGGCACCGGCAGCGACTGAAGCAGCAGCTAGCGACGTCGCCTCCATCAGTGACACTCCCGGCGGCTTTTCAATGAATAAGGGAATCCGGAATGGCAGCAGGGCCCGAACCAATTCTGCAGTAGCAGAAGGTTGTACGGTGCACACGATCGCGTCCGGTCGAACTTCGGCCAGCATCCCATGGATATCGTCCGAGGCGAGTCGGTAGCCGAAGAGGTCACGGAACTCGCGAGCGCGTTCGATTTGCAGGTCGCATATCAATTCGAGGGAGACGACCGATTGCTGTGCCAGGCGTTGCAGTGTGGGTCCATGGGCGTAGCGGCTCCATTCGCCAGCGCCGACGTGTGCGATTCGAAACGGCAATCCGGTCACCTTCCCTCGTTCGTCCTGCCTGAATGTAAAAGCCCAAGAGCCGCGTTCTACTTGCTTCTTTCCTTCTATTTCGCTAGCCTTCTTTTTATTACCTTCCACGGATACTTTACCTCGAATCCAGCATCTCAGGAAGACCCTCAATGAATCGTAGAGACCTGCTGAAGACTGCCGCAGCGTTGCCCTTGTTGCCGGGATTCACGGCTCATGCTGAAGACCCGAAGCATCTGTGGCAGGGATATGACTTTGGTTCGTTCTTTTCCTCCCGGGAGCGCCTGGATCAAGGCCCGTTCGATATTGATCAGGATCAAGGTTGGCAGACCATTTTGTTTACGACTGCCTCAGAAAAACCGTTGCGCAACCCGGGCCTAGGTCTCGTCGGCTATACGTGGGAGGAAGGTGGGCCTTCGGTGGCCGTTCGAGAGGGCCGGCAGACCCTCGAAGATTCTGTCGAGAAGATGGCCAGTCTGCCCTTCGTCGATGTGCTGTACATTCGTTGCGACTGGCGCAATGTGCAAAAAGAGGCGGGGAAACTGAGCCTCGACCCGGTCTGGGATTTGACGCTGGCGGCAGCAAAGCGGCACGGACTTCGTGTTGCCTTCCGCATCCAGTCGTCCAACACCGTCTTTCAGCCGCGAAAGCTTGCCCTTCCCGGGTTCTTGCGCGACCGCATTCCATTGGTGAAGATCGGTCCCATGGGCAAGCACGGAGGCAGCGAGCTATCCGGTGGAGCCGCAGGATATTGGGTCGAGCCGCGATACGATCATCCCGAGTATCAGCGCGCCTTGGCGGAGCTGAATCACCTGCTCGCCGAAAGATTCGATGGCGACCCAATGATCGAATGGGTGGACGTGATGCATGTGGGATTCTGGGGAGAAGGCCACTTTGGAGGCTATCCCAGTTCCTTCCCTGACTCTGCGACGGCGCAGCGCACGCTCAACGAGATGGTACGCATGCAGTTGTCCCTGTGGAAAAAGACACCGCTTGCGATGAACACCCAGCCCGACATCAGCAATACCGGCAACCGAGATGCAATCGACCTCGCCGTGCGGGGCGGGGCGTGGGTGCGGTCTGACAGCATCATCGTCGAGGAACCCATCCAGATTGAAGAACTGGCGAACCGACCCGCGTGGCTCGCGGCAATTCTCGAAGATGGCTACTTGCGCTCTTATGACTCATCGAAGTTAGCCGTAGATGCGGCAGGAGTGAACGAGCTGGAGAATTACATGCTCCATGTGCTGGATCTAAAGGCCAATTACTGGTCGCTCTGGACTGAGTCAGAACACTTGGCCAGCTACAACCAGCGTTTCCCTCGCGGGTTTGAGCGCCTGCAGGCAAATATGGGCTATCGGCTTCGGCCATCGTGGGTATGGCAACGGAAGCGCTCCGGAACTTCGGAGTTGGTCGTTGCTATTTCGAATCGAGGCGTTGCCGGAGTCCCCGGGGTGCTGTGGCTGCAAATCGCAAGCCCAGACGGCAGGTTCAAGCGGCGAGGTTCACTCGATCCCGGCTACCCGCACGGTGGCGGTCTTCGCTTGGGCGCGTTCCTATTGCCGGTCGACTACATTGGAGAGGTAAATCTATCGGCGGAGATCGAAATCAGGCCAGGGGTTTTCAGGTCCGTAGCCTGGGCCATCGAGCAGGCCGTCAACGCGGATGGTTCCATCTCACTCGTAGTTAAGAAGCCAGATGATCCTAAGTGGCGAAAGGGGGTCTAACCGTGACAACCGCCCTCTACCGATCAGTCACTGGCTGGTTTGGCGATGGGGTTTCTTTACCTTTCCTTGGTTTTGCTACACTTCGGCTGATGCCCCACCAAGGAAAGCTGCATTTGACTCGAGGCCAATTCTGGGAATCCCATTGCCCCTTTTGCGCACGGGTTGGTGCTCGCACGGAGGCCACAAATTGAAAAGAGCCAAGCCCCAACCACCAATGTTGATTGAAGAGCGTCGCCAACACATTCTGGCGCTGATCCAGAAACAGGGACGTGTGCTGGTCGATGAACTCTCCAATGACCTCGACCTCTCCAAGATCACCATACGCAAGGACCTCGATTATCTGCAGTCCAAAGACCTTCTGGTGAGAACGCACGGAGGGGCGCTCCCCGCGCAGGCAGGAGCCTTGTCCGATCCGACCATCCAGGAAAAGAAGGAACTGCATCACGAGGAGAAGGTCAAGATCGCCAAGGCCGCGGCGGCCATGGTCTCTGAGGGCCAATGCATCATCCTCGATTCGGGAACCACGACAACGGAGATCGCGCGAGCGATTCTGTCATTTCGGCAGCTGACCGTCATCACCAATGCCCTGAACATCGCGGCCGACCTGGCACGCAGCGACTTCGAAATCATCCTCATCGGCGGCACACTGCGCAAGAACTCCCTCTCGGTCGTCGGTCCGCTCGCCGAGGATGTGTTGAAAGAAATACACGCCGACATCCTGTTTATTGGCGTGGACGGCTTCGACACAAAGTTTGGCCTGACCACACCGAACGTGCTTGAAGCACGCGTGAACCGAGCCATGGTGAAGGCCGCCGAGAAAGTGGTTGCGGTTTGCGATTCCAGCAAATTCAACCGCAGAAGCCTGTCGTTGATCGTCGGAACCAACGCAATTGACCACGTCATCACGGACAGCAAACTTCCTCCTGACGGGGTTAAAGCCATCCGGGACGCCGGCATCGAGGTAACCATCGTCTAGAGCGTGTTGCATAGATAGTTTTGGAAGGCTTGGCTTTGGCTGTACGCCAAACACCCTGTAAAGACTGGGCTCTAGCCCCTTAGGGAGATGAACTAGGATCTGCAGTGTCTATTTGTGACCGTAAGCCGACCCGACACCCCGCTCGGGTCAATCGACACACACCTTCAGATCGGCCGCACGAGGCCCTTCCGCGTGGCCTGCGTGTTCCGAACTAGCAAGAGCACAAGCAGCATTCCAATAACTGGAATGATCCCGCTCGCGATCATGATGGGGTCAAATGCGTGACCCTTGCTGGCAATGCGAGAGTCTGACAGATAGCCCACTGCCTTCATGGCAAGGATCGTTCCAATGCCGGACCCGGTGCCGCTAAGGCCACTGACTGTCGCGACGGCATTGCTGTGATACAGGTCCGAGGGAAGGACATTCGCGATGGTGCTGAAGCAGGCATAGGAAAAGGTAGCCATCGCAAAGAGTATCGTGATGAGCACTAACTCCTGGGTAAAGACGGTCGGAATAAGCAGCATCGTACCCAAGCCTCCTGCAACAACCACAGCCTTGCGAGCCCTGCCGAGCGGCCAGCCTCGGCGAATCAGATAGCCGGAAACCGCGCCGCCGGTGAAGTTACCCAGGTCTGCAGCCAGGAACGGAATCCAGATCGCGATGAGACCGCCTCTAAGGTCGATTCCCTTGGCGACCAGGTAGATCGGAAACCAATCCGTAACGAAGTACCAGACCGGGTCGGTGAAGGCGCGGGCCGCAATAACTCCCCAGGTGTGCGGCAACCGTAACAGATCGCGCCAACGTACTTTGATGGTCGCACCGGCTGACTCGTCCGAACGCTTTTCCTGGCGCAGCATCTCGAGTTCCCCAGCGGAGATGCGCGGATGCTGCTCCGGCGGGAAGTAAAATTTGCGCCACACCAGCAGCCAGAGAAATCCGAGAACGCCGGGCACCACAAACGCAGGCCTCCAGCCCCAGTGAAAGTAGATCCAGAGAACCAAGAAGGGAGATAAGGCGCCCCCGATGGAGGACCCGCTATCGAACAGCGCCGTAGCCAGCGCCCGCTCCTTTGCTGGAAACCACTCTGAGACCACCTTGGTCGCGCCGGGCCAGTTCGCCGACTCGCCAAGTCCTAACATGAGGCGAAATCCCATGAAGCTCGAAAATCCGTTCGCCAACGGCGTCAACACAGAAACCGTGGAATAGAAGAAGACCGTGAAGGTGATGCCCAGTCGCGTTCCGATACGATCCATCCACCGTCCACAAACAGTCTGCCCGATTGCGTAGGCGACGCGAAATGCAATCACCAGGTTGGCGTAGTCGCTATTGGTCCAGTGGTAGGAGACTTTGAGATAAGGCGCAAGCAGAGAGAGTGTCTGCCGATCCATGTAGTTGATTGCGGTCGAGGCAAACAGCAATATGCCGATCCACCAACGCAATTTACGCGTCCTCATCGGGTTCAGGGCAACTAGGGACGGCACGATTGCTTACTCCAGAAATATGGCGTATCAAGTCAGGCATTTCTTCCACGTCGAGGTTGATCGCTCAGCGCAGCCACTCACCGAGATGGCTTTCTACAAATTCGTCATCCGAAAGATGTGGATAGGCCCTGCTCACACGATCGATCTCTGCACTTTGTCCTGCCGACAGGCCCTCGTTTTTGTCGAGGCACCAAATACCCTCCAGAAGCCCTTGCCTGCGCAGAACCTCGTGAAGGCCAGCGATACATCCGGCGAACCCATGCGACGGATCAAAGAAGGCGGCGTTGGCGTCCGTTATCTGTTGCGCCAAAGTCAGCAGTTCCGACGGGATATCCGGGCCGCTTTGCTTTGCAAGCGCCAGGTGATCCACCGCCTTGCTTGTCCAGACAGCCCAATGCCCCAGCAGGCCGCCGACGATGCGCACCGCCTGCCCGCCAAAGTTCCATTTCGTCAGCAAATCGACCAGGATGTTGTCGTCGTTGCCCGTATAGAGAGAGATCTCGCGGGTGCGGCCAGAGTCCACCACACCACGCACGACGTCGATGGTATGGTACCGATTGAAGGGAGCCATCTTGATCGCAACGACATTTTCGATCTTTGCGAATTCGCGCCAGAACTCATAGGAAAGCAGCCTGCCGCCGACGGACGGTTGGAGATAGAAGCCGATCACCGGCATCACCTCCGCTACCGCTCTCGCGTGCTCGACGAGTTCGTCAGTCCCTTGGTCTTTCAATCCACCCATACTAAGGAGTGCCGCGTCGAAGCCCAGCAGGCGCGCCAATTCCGCCTCTTTGACCGCTTGCTTGCGGGGACCGCTCACCCCCGCAACCTTCACGACATCCGCCTTCGCGGCCTCTTCCATCGCGAGTTCAAGCACGGGTTCGTAGAGGCCAAATTTGGGATCGCGAATGGCAAACTGAGTGGTATGAACTCCGACAGCGATGCCCCCTGCTCCCGCCGCCAGGTAATAGCGCGTCAGTGCCCTCTGCCGGCGCTCATCGAGCTTGCGCGCGGAAGTTAACGCGAGCGGATGGGCTGGGATCACCAGCCCTTGCGCAAGCCTTTCGCGCAGATTCATCAGAACTTCCCGTCCCGTGCCTGAAAGTGTGTGGGCTTATTGCTGAGCTCGCCGCCGGCCGCAATCCACTCGGCAATCCAGTCGATCATCTCTGTTGGTGTCACGGTTGGGTATCCAAAGATGCGATGGCACTTCGCCGCGTTGTTCAGCAGGGCAGACTGCGACTCTTCCCCAGTGAACGACGCTTCGTGTCCGAAGCGCTCGGCGAACTGTTCGGCGATCCAGCGTGTACTCAGAGTTTCAGGTCCGGTGAGATTCAATAGGAACGGCGGCGCAGAACAGTGCGGGACGGATCGCATGCATACTGAATTCGCATCGCCCTGCCAGATGATGTTCACCAGGGGCATGCGCAGATCGACCGGTCTTTTCTGAAAAACCGTGCGGGCGATATCAACAAGAACCCCGTAGCGAAGATCGATCGCATAGTTGAGCCGAAGCAATGTAACCCTCGTCCCCCATCGATGCGACGCATGTTCGAATATCCGTTCGCGGCCGAGAACGGACTGCGCGTATTCGCCCTGTGGGCCAACCGGCGTCCGTTCGCTCGCGCCACCCTGTACTGCGGGCACCAGCGGATAGACGTTGCCGCTGGAGAAACACACGATGCGAGATTTGCGATAGCGGTCAGCCACCAATGCGGGAAGCTGCGTGTTGATCCCCCAACTCAGGTGTTCTGAGCCTGTAGTGCCGAACTTCCGCGCTGCCATAAAAATTATGTTCTCCGCCTCGGGCAGCTCTTCCAGTTCTTTCCGTTCCAGCAGGTCACAGGAGATCGGCTCGACGCCTTGCGCTCGCAGTGCCTCCGGCATGGCCTTATCACTGAACCGCGACACCCCCATCACGCGTATCTTCTTGCCCGCCAGGTCCGCGGAGCGCCGAATGAGCTGCGCAAGGGTCGGGCCCATCTTTCCGCCCACGCCCAGAATGAGGAAGTCGCCATCCATCGCGCGCATCGCAGCGATATCTGCCTCGGTTGGACGCGACATCCTTTCTTCCAATTGGTCCAGATTCCCGATTGTCATTTCACCCCAACTCGAATCCTGCGATGGCGTAGATCATTGCATTGTTGCTTGCTATTTCTGGTCCGCGGCGCATCCGCCAGAGTTCCCGGCAGCGCGTGAAGCCAAACATTTGAGCGCAATCTACTGCTGCCGCATTTGCAGGAAGAAGATCCCAAAACCAAGGGGATGATTCAGAGCCTGGATGCTCTCCCGGCAAGTACCTCGGAACACCAAGACGGCGGGCAATCATATTCCGAGCGGCTGCGCCTGAACTTGCCACGCATGGGCCCAGATACCTTGCCAATCTTCCAGGTCGCGAAAACACATAGCCATTTGCCGTCGCACTGTATCCGCCGGACCTCGACAGCATCCTCAGCAATTCCATGCGCCCGGTGCCAAAGGCTTCTGCATCCATTGAGCGTAGATCGTCGCTTATGCCCGTGCCGTCGATGGGGCCTTCGCTTGGCCCCTCATCGGCGGGAGTCTTCCCTGCCGAGAACTCAAGTGTTCCGATGTCCCACCCCCACCTCTCGACTTTATTCTCCACAGCAAAGCCTAGGCTCTCATACAAGGGACGTCCTTCCTCGGTGGCATCGAGCTTCAGCGTGCGAATGCCCCGTTGTTCCGCACGCGATATTGCGTCTTCCATCATTTGCCTGGCCAATCCTTGCCTCCGGTATTCGGGCCGGGTGAGGACCATGCCGATCCATGCCAGTCGAGTACCGTAGGGCAGAAGAGTCGCAGTTGCGGCTACCTTTCCGCCATCCTCGATACAGCGGCAATCCTCTGGCGATAGATGGAGGATGCGGCGCCAATCTTCCCCTGTCTGATTCCAGTTCGCAACGGACGACAGCTCCATTGCGGACGAGATGTCGTCTTCCCTCATCGTTCGCAGAGAGATGGGCACTAAGCCGCCTCCCGACTCTTCCACCACCGGATGAATTGTGGGAGGGCGATCTCAGGTGAAGCCAGTTCAGGATGCCAGAGCTTTTCCCACTCGAAAGAGACGAAGCCGTCGAAACCTATCCCCGCAAGCGAAG
>Ga0207125_10108_pt1 | contig 19855 bp, 14 predicted proteins | sample Alteio_BWMinHeat_19_FD_153556 | JGI IMG/M metagenome (GOLD analysis project Ga0207125, IMG submission 153556) | Enriched cells from forest soil in Barre Woods Harvard Forest LTER site, Petersham, Massachusetts, United States -... | ecosystem: Environmental > Terrestrial > Soil > Temperate forest >...
GCTGTATTTGGCGGCAATGGCCGGAATATTCGCGACACCAAAATCCCGCGATTGCTTAAGCGTGTCCACAATGCCTTCGTCTTTGAATCCATCCCGTACGGCCCAAAATGCAAAGACAAAGGGCAGGCCGGTCAGAAAACGCCACCGCTCGGCCAGATCGAAAACCTCAACGGGTTCCGAGCCCAAACGCACCAGGGATTTGTGGTTTTCGACGTCGGGACGTGCGTTCGTCTCCATGAACTTCAAGGCATTATCGCCTATCAGAAGCGCCGCGTCGCTCTGTGCCAGCATATTCGCGAGATTCGGTTCGGCAGGCCTGAAGTCCGGATGTGTGTGATAAAAGTCGCTGAAGATGATCTTCGCGAGCGCCACGGACGTGCGGGAACCGCTGTCACATGCGACGGTCTTCACCTTCCATAAAGGCATCACGCTGACGAGAATGACGCTACGGACGAAGTACAACGACGCCACAGCAGGACCGGGCACGATGCGGGAACCTTTGATACGTTGGAATTCAATGGAAGGAATGAGGCCGATATCGACGCTGCCCGCGGCGAGTTGCTCTGCACACTCCACAGGCGTGCTCAGGACCGGATCGAATGATTCCTTTTGAGAGCCCTCCAGAATTCCCCAGGCCAGAGGGACGGCATTGAGGTATTTGACGATCGAGATCTTGTTTGCCATGAGGCAAACATTCTATTACGTGATATCGAACTCTCGAAGCATGTACTGATAAAAGGGATCGTTAATATAAAGCTTGACCCAGTTCAAACCGGATACGCACTGCGCGAATTGTTCGGCAAGCTTCCGGTACACGCGGGTTCTGCTTGAAGACGAGGCCTCCATTTCCGCCACAATGGTGTATGAGCGGCGGCCCGCTTCCGCATAGTAGTCCGGGCTGACCGTTCGGTGTCCGTAGCTCAGGCTTTCAGGAAAAAGTCCAAGATTAAATAAAGTGAGATCGGCAAGAGTTTTGTAATAATCACGCCGCAAGTCGGGCGACGGCGCATTGCGGGCTTGCGTGAGCATCTCAAAAAGGTATTGCACGGGGCGGCCGGTTTCGTCTTTAAACCGGTGCATGCTCTCGACCGGCACGAATTCGGTCAGGAGATTCGTGATGTACTCAATCGTGTCGGGGTCGTGAAGATTGAGCTGGCCCATGCCCCGTTCCGTTAGTTGTTGAAAGAGCGGCCGGATCGGATGATCCGCGGGAATATCGTGCCGTGTTTTTTCAATCATGCAACGTTTCCTCTGGTAACATAGACGGCCTTCGCCTTCCGATGTTTAGAAACTCATGCAAATAGCCGTAATTGGTGCAGGCCCCGCAGGAACATGGGCCTCAATCCTTCTTGCCAGGCGCGGACACGCGGTGACACTCGTTGATTCCCAGGCGCCATGGGAAAAGCCTTGCGGCGGCGGCGTTACGACTAAAGCTCTGTCGAGTTTCGACATTTTCGAATCAGATCTCCCGCGAACCAATATTGATCAAATAACAATCTTTTTTGGTGACGAAACTTCAGTCAACGTCACTCCCAAAGAGCCCCTCGCTGTTCTGTCCCGGCGCGAACTCGGCAAATACCTGATTGAAGAAGCCGAGAAGGCCGGCGTTTCGATATTGAAAAGCCGTGTCACCCAAATCGAGCCTCAGGGCCGCGAGTGGCGGATTTCCACACGGAATACTTCCTTGCAATCCGACTTCCTAATCGGAGCGGACGGCGCGACAAGCCTTGTCCGGCGAACTGTCAGCATTGGACTACAGCCGGAAGACCTTTGTGTCACATTGGGATACTTCATTCCTGGGAACTTTTCTCCCCACATGAAGATTTACTTTGTCCACGGCTTTGAAGGCTACATTTGGTCATTTCCCCGACCCTCTCACACTTCTTTTGGCCTCATAACGCGCAGTGAGCCTGGCTGGACCTCCCGCGCTAAAACACTTCTTTCGAACTTCATCATCGCCGACCTGGGCCCCGACGCGCTCGAACAGGCCGAATTTTACAGCGCACCAGTTCCCTGTTTGGGTCCCCGTTCCTGGAAAAAGAATCAGATTTCCGGCGAGCGGTGGGCGCTTGTTGGCGATGCGGCAGGACTCGTGGACGCCATTACAGGCGAAGGAATTTACTATGCCTTCAAATCGGCGCAGATTCTGGCGGAGACTATCGACAAGCCGGATGAATATGCCCCGAGGGTTGGAGCTGAGATTGGCCGTGAGTTGCAACGGGCGGCCCGGATGTACAAGCGATTTTACCGGGGGCACTTTCTAGGGGGAGATTTCAAAAAGCGGACCGTGCAGTTGTCACAACGCAGCCGCACGCTGAGAACGATCCTGGGAAATTTGATCGCGGGCAATCAAAGTTATCTGAACCTGAAAAAGAAGCTATTATTCTCGATCCCCTCGATCGGCATTGATTTGATTACGGGAAGGTAGGGATTCCCCTTTTTTTGCCTAATTAACAGGCGGGCTGATGTCGTCAACCTTCGCCTCGGGCTCGATAAGCGTAGCCGCCGTCACTTTGTCGTCATCGTCGAGGTTGATCAGCTTCACGCCTTGCGACGCGCGGCCAACGGCGCGGATATCCTGAGACCGCACGCGAATCAGCTTTCCGTTCGCGGTCATTACGAGGATATCCGAGTCTTCCTGAACTCTCATTATCGCAACAACCTTTCCGTTCTTGGCGGTAGTCTTGACATTGATGATTCCCTTACCGCCGCGGCCCTGCGTACGATATTCTTCGACATCCGTCCGTTTGCCGAACCCGCGTTCCGTGACGGAGAGGACCTTGTCGTCCTCATTGGTAGAGGCGATCATGCTGACCACGTAATCGCCCTCTTCGAGACGAATCCCGATCACGCCGTAAGCCTGACGGCCCATCTCTCGAACATCCTCGTGCGGAAATCGAATGGCCAGGCCGTCATGGGTTCCGATGAACACCGTTTCCTTCGCGGACACGAGTTCCGCCGCGATCAACTCGTCGTTGTCGGGAACACCCATCGCAATGATTCCGCGCTGGGTCGGATTGCTGAATGCCTCAAGCGACGTCTTCTTCACAGTGCCGCCCCGTGTGGTCATCAATACCGAGACGTTTGGATCGAAATCCTTCACGGAAAGCAGCGCTCGAACTTTCTCTTCCGCCGAAAGATTCGCCAGATTGACGATCGCCTTGCCCTTGCCGGCGCTGCCCACGTCCGGAATTTCATAGACCTTCAGCCAATACAGGCGGCCACGATCAGTAAACACGAGCATGTAACTGTGGGTATTCGCGACGAAGACATTCGTGACCGGATCTTCGTCCTTCGTCCTCATGCCGATTCGGCCTTTGCCGCCGCGCCCCTGATTGCGATAAACGGACAACGGCGTCCGTTTGAGATAGCCGCTATGGGAGACGGTGATCACCGCTTCTTCTTCGGCAATCAAATCTTCAAGCCGAATGTCCGCCTCTTCTTCGATGATCTGCGTACGGCGCGCGTCACCGTGCTTTTTCTGAACTTCACGGAGTTCCTTCACGATGACTTCGCGGACTTTCGCATCGCTCGCGAGAATTTCCTTCCATTCCGCAATCCGTGCGCGGAGTTCCTGTAGTTCGTCTTCGATCTTCTGGCGCTCGAGACTCGTCAATCGTTGCAACTGCATCTCGAGAATGGCCTTTGCCTGAAGCTCGCTGAATTCAAACTGCCCGATCAAACCCTCGCGAGCCTCCACTGTGTTTTTCGCGGCCCGAATCAGCTTGATGATGGCATCAATGTGATCCAATGCTTTTTGGAGACCTTCGAGAATATGGGCGCGGGCTTCGGCTTGCCTCAACTCATATTGCGTGCGGCGGCGGACAACTTCCACACGGTGCTCGATAAACAAACGCAAGAGCTCGATCAGCGATAGGACTTTAGGCTGCCCGTTGACGATGGCGAGGTTGATGACGCCGAAGGTGGTCTGCATTGGCGTCATCTTGTAGAGGTTGTTCAGAACAACCAGACCCTGCTCGCCACGCTTCAGTTCGATGACCACGCGCATGCCCTGCCGGTCGCTTTCATCGCGTATATCACTGATGCCTTCCAGGCGCTTCTCGGTCACAAGCTCCGCGATTTTCTCGATCAGGCGGGCCTTGTTCACCTGGTACGGAATTTCAGTGATGACAATCACGTCGCGATCTTTTCCCTGCCGTTCAATCGTGGCGCGCGCGCGCATCGTAATGGAGCCGCGGCCGGTCTGATACGCCTGGTAGATCCCGCTCCGCCCATTAATGATTCCGGCAGTCGGAAAGTCCGGACCCGGAATGTGGGCCATCATCTCCCTGAAGGTGGCCTGCGGATGATTAATGAGGTGGATGACGGCCTCACAGACCTCCGTCAGATTGTGCGGCGGCATGTTGGTCGCCATACCGACCGCGATGCCGTTCGAGCCATTGACCAGGAGGTTGGGGACTTTGCTAGGGAGAAAGGAGGGCTCTTCCCTTTCCTCGTCGTAGTTCGGGACGAAATCAACCGTATCCTTGTCGATGTCCTCCAAAAGCGCTTCGGCAAATGCCGCCATGCGGGCTTCGGTGTATCGCATCGCGGCGGGCGGATCACCATCGACAGATCCGAAGTTTCCCTGGCCGTCCACGAGTGGATAACGAATCGAGAAATCCTGGGCCATCCGCACGAGCGCGTCGTAAATGGCGCTGTCACCATGCGGGTGATAGTTGCCCATAACATAGCCCACAATATTGGCGCATTTGCGGCGGGCCCGATTGGAGGCCAGACCCGAATCGCGCATACCGACAAGAATCCGGCGATGAACAGGCTTCAATCCATCACGCACATCGGGCAGGGCGCGGCCGATGATGACGCTCATCGCGTAGTCGACGTACGACTTCCGCATCTCGTCTTCGATGTTCACCGGGACATGGTTCGACGGAGGTATAGGGGGAACAGGCGGTGTCGGAGGCGTGATCTCGTCTGCCATAGATTAGTTAGATATCCAGGTTCTTTACGTCCAGCGCATTATCTTCGATGAATTTGCGGCGGGGCTCGACGGCATCGCCCATAAGGACTGTGAAGATGGCGTCCGTATCCACGGCGTCCTTGATCTGAACCTGGAGCAGCGTTCGCTTCTCCGGGTCCATCGTCGTTGCCCAGAGCTGCTCGGGATCCATCTCACCCAGACCCTTGTAACGCGTGATCGCGAGGTCCTTCTTCCCAATCTCCATAATGTGATTGATGAGTGCCTGCCGATCTTTGAACGTCACGGGCTCCCCGTCGGTTTTCGCCGTAAATGGCGGCTGGTCGAGTTCACTGATCGCTTTGTGCAAGACCAGTAAACGCTGATACTCCGGACTCGAAAGCTGCTGATATGCAATCATCCGAGTCGACTGGCTGCCCTGCCGGAACAAGAGTTTCTGAACACTGTGCTCTTCATCCGTGAGGATTTCTACCGTATAACCGAAAGACTCGACCTTATCGGACAGCGCTTTCATCTTCTGTTGGTCGCCAAGGAACGATCGGCTTTCCGCACCCAGGCTCAGCAGCAAATCGATGATGCGGCCATCGCGGAAATGCCGGTCTACACTATTGAACACTCCGTTCAGTTCGATGAGCTTCTCGAGGAAGCTCGTCAACTCGCGGCCTTTTAGCTCATGTCCACCAACTTCGATCGTCAGATTGTCGGTCGCTTTCTTAAGCAGGAATCGCGCCATCTGGCGTTCGTCTTTGATGTATTGCTCGCTCTTGCCTTTTTTCACCAGGAACAAAGGCGGCTGCGCGATGAAAATGTTACCGTTGTCGATAAGCTGGCCCATCTGCCGGTAAAAGAACGTCAGCAGGAGGGTGCGAATGTGGGACCCATCGACGTCCGCGTCCGTCATGATGATGACTTTGTGATAGCGAAGCTTTGAAACATCGAAATCGTCCTGGCCGATTCCAGTGCCCAACGCGGTGATCATCGCCACGATTTCCGTGTGCGTGAGCATCTTGTCGTAACGCGCTTTTTCGACGTTTAGAATCTTTCCCTTAATAGGCAGAATCGCCTGTGTGCGGCGATCGCGGCCTTGTTTCGCGGACCCGCCGGCCGAATCACCCTCGACAATGAAGATCTCGGCGTGCTGAGGGTCGCGCTCCTGGCAATCGGCCAGCTTCCCGGGAAGCGACATGCCGTCCAACGCGCCCTTCCGCCGCACAAGCTCACGGGCCCGGCGCGCGGCCTCTCGTGCACGAGCCGCTTCGAGCGCCTTGTTGATGATCTTTTTTGCGAGGCCGGGCGTTTCCTCAAGATAGTTACTCAAACCATCATTTACCAGAGTTTCGACGATGCCTTTGACTTCGCTGTTCCCCAGCTTCGTTTTCGTCTGACCCTCAAATTGCGGATTGGGCAATTTCACGCTGATGACTGCCACCAGACCTTCACGCACGTCATCGCCCGCAAGATTTTCTTTCACTTCCTTGAAAAGATTATTCGCGACGGCGTAACTGTTCAGCGTTCGAGTCAGCGCGGACTTGAAGCCGATCATGTGCGTTCCACCTTCGTGAGTATTGATGTTGTTCGCGAAAGTGAAGATCTGTTCCTGATACCCATCGTTGTACTGCATCGCAATCTGCAAATCGACGCCCTCGCGAACACCCTCGAAGTAGATGACTTTGTCGTGGAGCGCGGACTTGTTCTTGTTCAGATGCTCGACAAAGGAAATGATGCCGCCAGTGTAATGGAACTCGTGCTTCTTCTCGGACCGTTCGTCGTCGATGGTGATGAGCAGCCCTCTGTTCAAAAACGCAAGCTCACGCAAACGTTGCGACAGAACATCGAAGCTAAACTCCGTGGTTTCAAAAATCTGTTCGTCCGGCTTGAATGTAACTTTCGTTCCGCGGCGATCGGTGTGGCCTGTCATCTCAAGGTCAGCGCCCGGAGCGCCCCGTTTATAGTTCTGCACGTACACTTTTCCGTTACGCCAGATTTCGAGATTCACTGTTTCGGAAAGCGCATTGACGACAGAGATTCCGACGCCGTGCAATCCGCCAGAAACTTTGTATGCAGAGTTGTCGAACTTGCCCCCTGCATGGAGTTTGGTCAGGACGATTTCAGCGGCAGACTTGCCTTCCTTCGGCATGATTTCGGTTGGTATGCCGCGGCCGTTATCGATGACTGTTACGGAGTTGTCGATATGGATGACGACATGAACCTCAGTACAGTATCCGGCGAGCGCTTCATCAATCGAGTTATCGACGACTTCATAGACCAGGTGGTGTAGTCCATCGATTCCGGTCGAACCGATATACATTGCGGGCCGTTTCCGAACCGCTTCCAAACCTTCCAGAACCTTGATGTTTTCAGAGCCGTAATTGCCCTCTGCCCCAGGAGGCTGTTGCCGTCCCTCACCCTCCGGATATTCGACTCTTTCAGCCATCTGGACCCACCTGCCTCATCCTACGTGGATGTTGGTTTACTCTGGTTTTCCAAGGAAGTACTCGGAGAGAAATGCCGCTCACTCCGGACAGAAAAGTAAGGTTTATTTTAGCAAAAACCAGGGCGCTTTTGGGAAGGAAACTTTTGGCTATTTTGACCTCGAAATACCAATTATCTTGCGGTTTTAAAAGCTACACCCACCAAGATGTTGTATGGCGGACAGAGAGCCAATTCGGCTCTCAAATGCGCATCGGCATTACGACGTAACGATAGTTGTAGTCGCCAGCCGGCTGGGTCCGCAACTGAGCTGCGCTTTCGCTGTCTTTGAACTCAAAACTGACTTCGGGTTCGTCCGCATTGGCAAGAAAATCGAGCAGGTATTGATAGTTGAAACCAACCTGAAGGTCTTCCTTGTTGTAATCCACTTCGATCGTTTCGTGAGCTTCACCGAGATCGGAGTGACTGGCGGTGATTTCCATGGATCCATTGCTCATCGCAATCTTTACAGTCCGCGACCGTTCATCGGAAAGAATGGCTACCCGTTTAATGGCAGAGGTGATTTCTTCGCGGTTGACGCTTACGATACGGTCATTGTTCCGGGGCAAGACAGCTTCGTAGTTCGGGAATTGTCCGGTCAGCATTCGCGAGATAAGAAGACGTTTTCCCATGTCAAAGAAAAGGTGATTGTCGTCGCGCGAGAAGCCAATCCGTTCCGCGTCCGCACTTTCCGAAATCATGCGGACCAATTCAGCCATCGCTTTCTTGGGCACAAGAACTTTGATCTCTTCGGTAATGTCCTCCAACGCTTCGGCTTTTTCAACATGTGCAAGCCGATGCCCATCCGTTGCAACCATCGTGATGGATCCGGGCTTTAGTAAAAGCAGCGCACCGCTCAACGTATATTTCGAGTCCTCCGTGCTGATTGCGAAAATGGTCCGGCTTATCAGTTTTGCGAGAACTTCCGCTGGAATTTTGCCAATCACCGATTTAGGTTCCGGCAGCGCAGGAAAGTCCTCGTGCGGCAGACCGGCAATGCGAAAGCGACTCGACCCGCAGGTCACAGCCACCCAGTTGGCTTCACCTCGTTTGAACTTGATCTCCTTGTCCGGTAGGGCCCGGACAATCTCATAGAGTCTCTTTGCGGGAAGGGTGATCGTTCCTGGAACTGTCGTTTTGGAAGCACAAACTGACTTCAACCCTATTTCGAGGTCGGTTGCGGCGATCGCCAACTCCCCGCTTTCAGCCCGAACAAGAACGTTGGCAAGGATCGGTATAGTGGTTTTCCGTTCGACGACTCCTTGAATCAGAGTCAACTCTTGAAGAAGATCAAACTTCCTGACTGTAAATTCCATAGTGTTATTTAGTAACCCCTAGTAGTAGTCAGCTGAATATCTGCGCCTAAACGACGAAACCCCAACCTTTAGTTCGGATTAGAGATGAAATCGGTTGTGAAAAAAACGTATCTCTCCTGTGGACCAACTGTGAATCAATTATGACCATCGGTTTTCCACAAGAGGTCCACATGGTGTCTGAAGAATCATTTGAAAGAATCCAAGAATGTTTGGATCTGCTTATCCATTTCTCGATCCTCCCGCCGGAGATTCTCGATTTTGGTCACGGAATGCAGGACCGTTGTGTGGTGTTTGTCGCCAAATTCCCGGCCGATGTGCGGCAATGATGCGCCAGTAAGCTTCTTACAGAGATACATGCATATCTGCCGCGGCAGAGCGACGGATTTTGAGTTGTTCTTCGACTTCAGATCCTGGACCCGCATTTTGAAGTGATCCGCGATGGTTTTCTGGATCATTTCGATTGTTACAGCTTTATCTCCAGGCCCGAGAATGTCATGCAGCGTTTCCTGCGCCATACCCAGTGTTATTTCCGACCCCTTCAACGAGCAGAATGCAATCAGCCGGACCAGGGCGCCCTCGAGTTCCCGGATATTCGATCGGATTTTGCTGGCGATATACAGAGCGACATTGTCTGGAATGGTGATGTTTTGCCGCTCCGCTTTTTTCTTGATGATGGCAACCTTCGTTTCAAGGTCCGGAGGTTGGATGTCTGCAATCAATCCCCATTCGAATCGCGAATGGAGGCGCTCTTCCAGCGTCGGTATCTCGCGCGGCGGACAATCCGCCGAGATGATGATTTGTTTGTGGGTATCGTAGAGCGAGTTGAAGGTATGGAAGAATTCTTCCTGGGTGCGCTCCTTGCCGGCGATAAATTGAATATCGTCGATGAGAAGAACATCGTTATTGCGATATCGCTCTTTGAAACTGAGCATTTTGTCGTACCGGATCGCATTGATGACTTCATTGGTGAATTTTTCAGTCGATATGTATGTCAGGCGGAGCTGTCTGTTATTCAGCTTGATCATCTGGCCGATGGCATGCATCAAGTGCGTCTTTCCCAACCCCACGCCGCCGTATAGAAACAAGGGGTTGTACGCCTTGGAGGGCTTTTCGCCGACGGCAAGGGCCGCGGCATGCGCGAACTGATTCGATGATCCGACGACAAACGTATCGAACGTGTATTTGGGATTCAGCGTGTTATCGATGGATTCGAAATCCAGCTTACCCTGAGTCGAGGAAAGGATCGGTTCACTGGGAGTCTTTTCAGTGATGTAAACCACATTGATATCACCGAAACCCGCCAGGCGCGCGGCGTCGAGAACAACATCAATGTGATCATTCAACCAATCCAGGAAAAAAGCGTTGGGGACGCGAACGTAGAGAGCCTTGTCGTCGTATTTGATCAACTGTGTCGGCTTAAACCAGGTGTTGTAGCTTTGCTGATTAATCTTCTTTTCAACAATATCGAGAACTGTTTGCCAGGTATCCATTTCGTTGGTCACGCGTGAAGGAAGAGATTTCCACAGAATTTTCCACAGTTGTGGAAAACAGAGTTCAAATTGGCTTGAGAGCCGCGGAAGATTAGCACTTCCTTTTCGCGTTTTCAACGACGAAACCCGATGCCTTTTGGAGAGCCTCTGTGTTAGATTTAAGGTTTTCCTAAGGAGCAGTGGAATGCCACAGAGGACATATCAGCCGAACAATCGCCATCGCGCGAAAACGCATGGGTTTCGGGAACGGATGAAGACACGCGGCGGCCGGCTCGTCCTGAAGGCCAGGAGAGATAAGGGACGGAAGCGGTTGTCGGTCGAGCACTATTAGTTTTCATTGAGTTGTGCCGATCGCCGGGTCGAATGCCTTTCCTAAGAGTCTTCGGCTGAGAAGATCGGCAGAATTTCAGAAGGTATATGCGGGGGGCGCAAAGAAGGTTTCGCGATCTTTTGTTTTATTTGCCATGCCGAACGGGCTGGATCACAGCCGCTTTGGATTGACCACGCCTCGAAAGCTCGGCAAGGCGCACGACAGGAACCGAGTGAAAAGAAGGGTCAGAGAAATTCTCCGAACATCACGCAGATCGATTCCCGCGGGATTTGATTTTGTACTCAATCCAAGACGGTCCGCGCTTGACGGCAAACTTGAAGACCTGCGCACCGAATTAGTCGCCCTTCTCGGAGCAGACCGATGACGCTGATTATCCCTCGCGGGCTCGCGTTGAAAATCGTGAGAGCCTATAAAATTGTGGTTTCGCCGTGGCTGCCTGCCGCCTGCCGCTTTACCCCGACTTGCTCGGAATACGCTTGCGAAGCCATAGAACACTACGGGGTAATTCACGGTATTTCACGCACCATCGGTCGATTACTCCGCTGCCATCCTCTGCATCGCGGGGGATTCGATCCTTTGACATAGAAAGTCCCTGCTTCCCAATGGAAAAACGAGTCATTATCGCTTTTGTCTTATCGTTCGTAGTGCTCTATGCGTTCCGGTCATGGTATTCACCACCTGCAACTTCTCCAGAGCAGGCGAACGTGCAAACACAAGCGCCTGGGGCGCCCGGCGGGGTACCTGCTGCAGCCGTTACTCCATCGGAGCAGAAGGAAACTCCGCTCGAAGCTGCAATTGAGAATGTACAGGCAGAAAAGTCTGAAGACTTCACGATGGACACGCCATTGTATACCGCGACCATCTCCAACCTCGGAGGAGTGCTCAAGAGTTACAAGCTAAAAGAATACAAGGATGGGGAGAGTCATCCGCTCGAGTTGATTAATGAGACCGCGGGCACAAAAGTTGGATGGCCGTTGGCCGTGCTGACGGGCGATAAGACGATCGACGATCAGCTTGGCAAGGCTCTGTACGCGGGCCACGCCGATGATGGAAAGATGACGCTGGAATTTGCGGCGAACGGACTGGCTGCTAAGAAGGTCATACAATTCGATCGTGAGAACTATGAATTCACGCTGCAAACAACGCTGACGAAAGACGGCAAGAATATCCCGCATGCCGTCGTGTGGCAGGGAAACTTCGGAGACCAGGCCATTCCGCAGGACCCTGCAAAAAAGAATGCGGTTTACCAGGTGGACACATCGTTCAAGCGCGTCGCATTGCGCAGCCTCAAGGATCCTCAGGATTTTGCGAGCGTACGGGGTGGCGTCGAGGACCAATACTTTCTCGCGATGTTTCTGGTTCAGGACAATCCAGCCGCTGTAAAAGTCCGGAAGCAGGAATACACCGGTCCCGATGCAAAACTGGTTCCTACTTTGCTGGTGTCGGCTGCTGTTACCGAGGGCAAGCCGCTGCGCGTATACGTTGGACCCAAACAGCGGGATTGGTTGTACAAAGCCGATCCGCAATTGGAAGCGGTCGTCGACTACGGCTACTTCGGATTCATCGCTAGGCCCCTGGTGTTTTGTTTACTCTGGATTCATAAGTACGTCGGCAATTTTGGCTGGTCGATCATTTTCCTCACAATTGGGCTTAACCTGGTTCTGTTTCCCCTTCGCCTCAAGCAACAAGTCTCCATGCTGAAGATGCAGAAGATTCAGCCGCAAATGCGCCGTCTGCAGGATCAGTACAAGAAACTCAAAGCCAACGATCCCCGCCGGGCCCAGGTCCAGACGGAAATGATGGGTCTCTATAAAGAGCACGGCGTGAATCCAATGGGCGGCTGCCTGCCGCTTCTCCTACAAATGCCGTTGTTGTTTGGTTTCTACAGCGCGCTGTCTTATTCCATCGAGTTGCGAAGAGCGCCCTGGATCTTTTGGATCAAAGACTTATCGCAGTTCGACCCCTATTACATGATTCCGATCTTGATGGCTGTCGCGATGATTGTTCAGCAGAAGCTCACTCCTACAGCCAACGTTGATCCAGCCCAGGCCAAGATGATGATGATCATGCCGATCATGTTCACCTTCATCTTTCTCTCATACCCCAGCGGAACGGGTTTGTACTGGCTGACAAGCAACGTCATCGGTATCGGCCAGCAGGTCTTCATCAACAAATATTGGTCACCTCAGGCCGAAGCTAAACTCCGCGCGCGCGCCAAACCGAACGAAAAACTCGGCACATAGTATGCACGAGGGTCTGCATAAGATCGTTTCGAGCGATGAAACGATTGTTGCGATTTCGACGCCACTGGGACATAGCGGCATTGGGATCGTCCGAATGTCTGGACCTGGCGCGCTCTCCCTTGCCCAGCGCTTTTTCAAGGCGCATTCTCCCAATTTAAATTTGGATCATCGAACGGCCCTTGTCGGAACGTGGACGGATGGGAATGAGGAGGAGGTGGACGAGGTCGTCGTTACAGCGTTCCACGCGCCCCAGTCATACACGGGAGAAGACGTCATTGAGATCAACGCGCACGGAAACCCGCTGATCCTGCGACGCATCGTCGAAACGGCTCGAGCCGGTGGAGCCCGTATCGCCACTCCTGGGGAGTTCACACTGCGCGCGGTCGCACATGGAAAGATGGATCTGGTTCAGGCGGAAGCGGTCCGCGAATTTATTGAAGCCCAGACCGAACAGCAAGCCAGGACTGCGTTAAGACAGATTGAAGGATCGGTTTCAAAACGCATCCAACCTATAAAGGACAAACTTGTCGATGTGATTGCGCATCTCGAGGCTGGAATCGATTTCGCTGAAGATGACGTCGACGTGCCTTCGAACACGTCGGTTATCGATGGCATTCGGCCCTTAGACAGCGAGTTGAAGAAGCTGCTGGAGACATTCGGGTACGGAAAAATATTGAACGAAGGGCTGCATCTCGCGATTCTCGGGAAGCCCAACGTAGGGAAATCCAGCCTGTTTAATCGGCTCATTGCGACGGACCGCGCCATCGTCACGGACATTCCGGGCACCACTCGAGACGTTCTGACAGAGACCGTCAGCCTGGACGGCGTGCCGCTGTGCTTCGCCGATACAGCAGGTATCCGCCAGACAGCCGATCGCGTCGAAAGCCTGGGTCTGATGCGAACGTTCGAAACTGTGGCAGACGCCGACTTCGCCCTGGTTGTCCTGGATGGAGCGGGCACGTTGGATGATGACGATCGCCAGGCTTTGGAGAAGGCGTCCCGCCTGCCGCATGTGATCGTCATTAACAAGGCAGATCTGCCTCAGACGTTGCCAATGGGCGGACTTAATGGCGGTCAGCGGGTATCGGTGAGTGCGAAGACAGGCCGCGGGATGGATGACTTGCGCGATGCGCTGCGTGCATTTCTGTTGGCGCAAAAATCGGATTTATCTGATGATTTGATTCTGACCAATGCCCGTCAACATGAAGCGATCGGCCGCGCCGAGAAATCCTTGAATACTGCTTGCGATGCGCTGGCCGCCCGGATACCGCACGAAATGGTATTGTTGGATCTGTATCAGGCATTGTCCGCGTTGGATGAGCTCACAGGAGACGTTGTGACGGACGACATCCTCGGCCGCATCTTCTCCACGTTTTGCATAGGGAAGTGATGATGTTCGATGAGAAGCACGATGTTGTCATAGTCGGCGCCGGGCACGCGGGCTGCGAAGCCGCGCACGCCGCTGCACGGATGGGCCTGAGTACGGCGTTGTACACGATGAACGTAGATCTGATCGCGCAGATGTCGTGCAACCCTGCCATTGGCGGCATCGCGAAGGGCCATCTCGTGCGCGAGATCGACGCTCTCGGCGGCGTGATGGGCCTCGCCGGCGATGAAGCGGGGATTCAATTCCGGCTGCTCAATACGAGCCGCGGGCCGGCGGTCTGGTCCCCTCGAGCACAGGCCGACAAAGCCGGCTATCGCTACGTCATGCGCCGCATTCTGGAACGCACGCCGAATCTGTATATCAAGCAGGCCGAAGTCACGGACATTCTGTTCGAGAATAATCGCATCGTTGGAATCGAGTTGCTTGATGGCCGCCGCGTGGCCGCGCCTGCAGTGGTTCTTACGACAGGCACGTTTCTGAATGGCCTGATTCACATCGGAGAGAAACAGTTCACGGCAGGACGCAATGGTGAACCCGCCTCAATCACTCTCGGCAACTGTATTCGGAATCTGGGCTTCAATTGGGGCCGTCTGAAAACAGGAACCCCACCGCGGCTGGACCGCCGTACGATCGATTTTTCGGTGTTTGAAGAGCAACACGGGGATCCGCAGCCCACGCCGTTTTCGTTCCGGACAACGCAGCCTTTGGAGAACAAGATCTCCTGCTATATCACGCATACGGACGAACGGATACATTCGATCATCCGGCAGAACATGAGTCGTTCACCCTTGTACAGCGGACAGATTCAGGGGATCGGACCCCGTTATTGCCCGTCGATCGAAGATAAAGTTGTGAAGTTCCAGGACAAGGATCGGCATCAAATTGCTTTGGAGCCGGAAGGCGTGGACACGCACGAGATCTACGTCAATGGGATGTCGACCAGCCTGCCGATCGACGTGCAGCGCGAGATTTTGAGCAATATGAAGGGGCTGGAATCCGCTCAGATGATTCGGCCAGGCTATGCGATCGAGTACGATTTTGTGCAGCCCACGGAATTGCATCCTTCGCTGGAGACAAAGAAAGTCGAAGGGTTCTTCTTCGCCGGCCAGATCAACGGGACGACCGGCTATGAGGAAGCGGCAGCGCAGGGGCTGATCGCAGGAATGAACGCCGCGTTGAAGGTCAAAAACGAACCGCCGCTCGTGTTGGACCGGGCTGATGCCTACATCGGGATCATGGTGGACGATCTGGTAACGAAGGGAACGAATGAGCCTTACCGCATGTTTACATCGCGTGCGGAGTTCCGGCTCAATTTGCGCATCGACAATGCCGATGCGCGATTGACGCCCATCGGCCGGCGCGTGGGGATAGTCACGGATGAACACTGGGATCAGTACCTCGAACGCGCGTCCCGGATCGAGCGATTGCGCGACACGGTGGAACACGCGCGCGTCGACACGGCACATTCCTTCTTTGTTTCGCGAGGAATGGAATTCCGCGATCGGCCCAGTTTCGTGGGTTTGCTGCGCCGGCCTGAGATTCGTATGGAAGAGTTGATCGCGGAAGGCGTTCTGCCGGCAGAGTCCCTGCGTCGCGAAGACATCGTTTCGTTGGAGACGAGTATCAAGTACGAGGGCTACCTCAAGCAGCAGGATCGCGAAGTCGAGAAGTTGCGGAAAGCAGAATCGAAGCGGATCCCGGCGGACCTCGACTTTACGGCGATGGCGGGTTTGTCGAACGAGATCGTTGAGAAACTGACGCGCATTCGTCCGCAGTCGATCGCCCAGGCGAGCCGCATTCCCGGAATCACGCCGGCCTCTATTTCAATTCTGCTGTTCCATATCGAACTGCGCCGCAATCGGCCGCAGCCGGAGAACGTGGTGTAGTGTCGCACCTCGAAGTTCTTGAATCGGAGCTTCGGAAATCTGAAATCGATTTAGCAGCCCCCAAAAAACTCGCCCTTGCCGCTTACTGCGACGAACTCCATCGCTGGAACAAGAAGATCAATCTAACAGCATTGACCGGCGCCGAAATGGTGCGGCGGTTGGTTGTCGAGCCGGTCTGGATCGGGCTTCAACTGAAACCTACCGGCGTATTGGCTGACATTGGCTCTGGCAACGGCTCTCCCGCGATTCCGCTTCATGTAGTCTCTGGACTGCAAACTTGCCATTTGATCGAGGCCCGGACCAAACGTGCTGCCTTCCTCCGGCATGTTGCGACTACGTTGAAGTTATCCGCCCTGCTCGTCCATAAAGCAAGGTTTGATGAAGTTGCGAAAAGCCTTGGCCCGATAGACTGGATTACTCTTCAGGGTGTTGCACTGGAATCCGAACTTATTGATTCCATAAAGCAAGTTAGCTCAACTACGACAGCCATAGTTTGGATTACTTCTTTAGGAGTAGCGGCCCCTCTCCATCCGGAACGAACCCTCCACGTCCCGTTCACGAACACTCAGGTGTTCGTATTTCACGCGGCCTGACACTTGCTAAAAAGGGACGGGGCGTTTAAATTCATCGGCCCATCGCTGCAGCTCTGCGGTATATCCGGTTGTTGGCGCTTTTTCCCGGAGGTTGGAATGTCATCAAATCCACTTGTAGCGAATCGCAGGATCGCCGTTTGCTGCCTTAGTGATGTAGTGCGCCAGTAGAGTTGCCATTTTGGCGCCAAAACGGGCCTTATCTCGCTCCGCGCGGGCAACCTTGCTTCAGTGAGCATTTAACTCGCTCCCAGCCACGTTTAATTGGCGTAATTTGCGCAATTGACTAACCTCCTTCCCCCAAGCTGTTACCATATTTGAATGGGCGGGACGAATCCGTACAATCAGGAACCTCCACCACCGGCGACGCAGAAGTTCACCATAACTTTTCTGCCGATGAATGTGACCGTCGAGGTGGATCCAGACAAAATCCCGTACGGCCATACCGGTCTGCCCGGAAGTATTCTCGACATCGCCCTCGCCAACGGAATCGAAATCGATCATGCCTGCGGAGGGGTCTGCGCCTGTTCGACCTGCCACTCCATTGTTCGTGACGGCATTCAAACTCTTCCTGAGATGACCGATGCGGAAGATGAGGAATTGTCCTTCGCGCCCGGCCTCACTCCAAACAGCAGGCTCAGTTGCCAGAGCGTTCCCAATGGCGAGCGCAACCTGGTGGTCGAGATTCCCAACTGGAATCGGAACGCCGTCCGCGAAGGCCACTGATTTTCACGACAATTTCATTAGAGTTTCCATCCCGCACCCGGTATAGAATGTGGCCGAACCCGACAACGGTCCCAAAATAATAATAAAGCGGCGCCACGCCGCGGATGGATATGGTGGCCCAGGATGAACGCACGAAAAAACGTTTGGCTTTTGGCCCTTCTTCTTTGCGTCTTATGTGCCGGAGCTGCGGTGATGGCCGCACAGGAACCGCAACAGACTCCTGCCCAGATTAATGCGCCCCCCACAGCTCCGTCCCCAGGCAATCCCCTGGATCCTCAGGACCCAAAATACCGGCTCAACGTCAATGTCGAGCTGGTCAACCTCACTGCGACAGTCCTGGACGATCAAGGGAAATACATGGACGGCCTTAAAGCCGACGATTTCCAGGTTTTCGAGGATGGCACCGAGCAGAAACTTTCATTCTTTTCGCACGACCTGCGAGTACCGATCAGTGTGGGAGTTCTGATCGATTCGAGCGGCAGTATGCGTCACAAGCTGCAACAGGCGTTGCAGACGGTTCGCGAGATCGCCCTGGCGCTATCGCCGCAGGACGAGATGTTTGTCGCATCATTCGCCTCCGATGTTGAAATGCGCCGCCACTTCACGACAAACATGCAAGACGTTCAGAAAAGCCTGAGAGACATCAAAGCGGGTGGAGAAACCGCGGCTTACGACGCGATTCAGATGGGCATGAATGAAATGAAGATGGCGAAGCACAACAAGAAGATCATGCTTCTTGTGACGGACGGCTTCGATACGAAGAGTCATATCAATTCAACCCAGGTCGAAGACATTCTGAAGCGATCGGAAGTTCTCGTTTACGCGATCGGTATCGATGATGACGACGACGACCCTCTGGTGCTGACACGGACTCGTTACCACATCTATCACTACATGCTCGGCCGCCTTACCAGTATCAGTGGTGGACGGGCTTTTCGACTGTTCACCGGCCGCAACTATGCTCTGAACAGCCTGGCTCAGGTCCTTCTCGAAGAGCTTCACCAGCAATACACGCTGAGTTATTACCCGACATCGCTTCCAGACAAGAATGCCTGGCGTCAGGTAGACGTGAAGGTGAAAAAGGCGGGTTCGCAAATCCGGCATCGAACCGGATACTACGTCAATCAGGCCGGCGGCAACTAAACAGCCCCGAAGTAGTCGCCCCTGATGCCGTTTGCCATCTCGATGCGTGCGGCCTCGAGTTCTTCGCGCGCGTCCACGGCGATGGCAACAAGATGCGGATCGAACTGAGTGCCGGCGTGACATTGCAGTTCGGCGAGAGCGTGTAAAGTGCTCCTTGATCGGCGGTACGGCCGGTCGCTCGTCATTGCATCGAACGTGTCGGCGATCAGAATGATGCGGGATTCCATCGGGATCGCCTCGCCCTTCAAACCTGCCGGATAGCCTTTGCCATCGAATCGTTCATGGTGGTGTCGGACCATAGGCTCCAGGTTGAGCCCATATAAAGTCCTCACAATACGTCCTCCGATGGCGGGATGGTTTCGGATTTCGCCATATTCGTCTGCATCGAGTGCGCCCGGCTTGGACAAGATCGAGCCGCGCACGCCAATCTTGCCGATATCGTGCAGAATCGCGCCGACTCTCAGGTTGAAGACCCATTTTTCGTCGAATCCCCCGTGCCGCCGTGCGATCACTTCGGCGTACCGTTCGACGCGTTCGCAGTGTCCCGCCGTGTACTCATCCTTCGCCTCGATCGACCGCGCATGCGCTCGAATCGAGGATACGAACATCTTCCGCATCTCCTCTGCGTGCCGCGCGTCGCTTGTTTCGATCAATTGATGAAGGTGCGCGCGCTCCCGTTCGTGTGCGAGAAGCATTTTCCGCCGCTCCGTCGCTCGCACGAGGCTCATTTCGAGTTCGCTGAGCGTGAATGGTTTGCTCAGGAAGTCGAATGCGCCGGCGCGCATCGCCGCAACAGCGTTTCTGGAGTCCGTCTGGCCCGTAAGCAAGACAGTGACGATGGTCCTGTCGATTCCGGAAAGGTGTTCGACCAGTTCAAGTCCGCCGACTCCAGGCATTCGCATGTCAGAGTACACATACCCGTAAGCAGACGGATCTAACACCACTCGGTTGAGAGCCTCACGGCCATCTTCGGCTATATCCGGCTCGTACCCCCGGGATGCTAGCGCATCCGCTAGTGCGTACCGGCAATCCTTCTCGTCATCTACGACTAACACGCGTTCCATGCGCGTCTTATCGACGAGTCAGTCCATGAACATTAGCGGGCCGCCGCCCCGGCGGTTAAGCCGAGGCGGCGACCTGTTCGCCGAGTCCGATCCGTTTGATTTTTTCGATCAGAGTGGTGCGTTTGAGGTTCAGGAGTTTCGCGGCAAGTTTTTTGTTTCCGTTGGTTTTCCGAAGGCTCTGGAGGATTAGTTCGCGCTCCATGTCGGTAACCACATTCTGGAAGTTGATTCCGCCTTCGGGAATTTCGATCAGGGGCGCAAAGTTCAAGAC
>Ga0207125_10109_pt1 | contig 19806 bp, 18 predicted proteins | sample Alteio_BWMinHeat_19_FD_153556 | JGI IMG/M metagenome (GOLD analysis project Ga0207125, IMG submission 153556) | Enriched cells from forest soil in Barre Woods Harvard Forest LTER site, Petersham, Massachusetts, United States -... | ecosystem: Environmental > Terrestrial > Soil > Temperate forest >...
GGCACGGGCGCCATGACCACTTACGCCACCTCGCACCTCGCGCAAACAAACGCGGCAGTGCCGTCGTCTCTGAACGAAGTTCTGCTGGGGCGCCTCGCGCAGAGCGGGCGCTTTTACTGCTCGCCGAGAGGCGGCGGGCACTTCCATCTCGGCACCGACGCCGTGCCCTTTCAGTTCGACGAGGGCGAACCGTATCGGCTGGTGGCGTCGGTTACCAAGAGAGGAAGCAATTTTCACCTCGAAGGATTTCTCGAGCGGGAAAACGAACGCCTCCCCCTCTCCGCGCCCGTGCTCTGTCTGCGCGCCGGAATTGTATTCTTCCGCGACCGGATCGCGCGTCTCCATGCGCGGGAGTACTTCGACTGGATCGCCACGCTTCGCGACCAGAAATTTCCCCCCGTTCCGGAATCAGCGGGCGACCAGCTCGTAGAAATGCTCACCGCAAATCCGAGTTGTCCGCCCATCGACTGGCCACCCGAGCTGCGCTGGCGCGAAGAGCGGCCCGAGCCGGTGGCCTCCGTGGTGTTCACCACCGTTCCCGGCGAGCTCGCTCCCGAACTCCACGCGGAGCTGCGCTTCTCCTACGACGGCGCCTTCATCTCCTTCAAAGAAGGCGGCAGCCTCGTGCTCGACCGCGCCAACCGCCGCATGATCCCGCGCAATCAGGTAGCCGAGCGCGCGGCCTACGATCGCCTCGGCGCGCTTCTGGGCGTTCGTTCCAGCATGGGAATGCCCGCGGGCCCTGCCTCGTTCCGCGTGAAGCCCCAACATTTCTCCGATGCGGTACGCGAAATCATCCTCTGGGGCTGGACCGTTACCTCCCAAGGCAAACCCGTACGCAGTGCCGGCACCTTCGACGTAAAAGTAAGCACGGGCGTTGACTGGTTCGCGCTCGACGCCCGCGTGCCCTGGGCGGAGATGCTCAGCTCCAGCCTGCCCGACCTTCTCGCGGCGCAGGCGCGCGGGGAACAGCTGATCACGCTGGGGGATGGTTCCTTCGGCTTGCTTCCCACCGAGTGGCTACGAAAGATCTCTCCGCTTGCGCAGCTGGGCAGCACGAGCGGAGATTCCGTGCGCTTCGCGAAACCGCAGGGCGCGCTGCTCGGAGCCTGGCTCTCCACCGAAAACGGCACCGCCGATCCCGCCTTCAAGAAAGTGATGAAAGAGCTCGATCGCTTCGGCTCGCTCGATCCGCTTTCCCCCACCAAAACTTTCAAAGGGAGCCTGCGCCCCTACCAAAAAGAGGGCCTCGCCTGGCTCGACTTCCTGCGCGACCTTGGCCAGGGAGGCATCCTCGCCGACGACATGGGCCTCGGAAAAACCGTGCAGGTGCTCGCGCATTTGGAATCGGTGTACACCGCGAAGAAGGGCGCTCCGAAGCTTCCCTCGATCGTGGTACTGCCTAAGAGCTTGCTGTTCAACTGGCAGGAAGAGAGCGCGAAGTTCACGCCGAAGCTGAAGGTGCTCGCCTACGCGGGGCAATCGCGGAGCAAACTGCGCGACGAAATCAAAGATGCTCACCTCGTGCTGGTTACCTACCCCACTCTGCGGCTCGATCTGGAAGAGCTTCGCAAATTCGAATTCCATTACGTGATCGCCGACGAAGCCCAGGCCATCAAGAACGCCGACTCCATCTCGCACAAGGCCTGCCTTCAGCTCCAGGGCCCCCACCGCCTCGCCATGAGCGGCACGCCGGTGGAAAACTCCATCGACGACCTTTTCGCCCTGATGGACTTCGTGAGCCCGGGCCTCCTGGGCTCGAACGCACGCCAGAAAATGAGCCGGGCCGCCGAGCACGGGAAACTCGACACCGTGGCGCTCGAGCAGCTCGCGAATGCGCTGCGCCCCTTCATTCTGAGACGCACTAAAAAACAGGTTCTCCAAGACCTTCCCGAGAAGATCGAAAAGGTTCTGCACTGCGAGCTGAGCACCGTGGAGCGTAAGCGCTACGTGGAGCTACGCGATTACTACCGCGAACACCTTCGCGGCGCGATTGAAGCAAAAGGGATCGGGAAAGCGAAGATTCTCATCCTCGAGGCGCTGTTGCGCTTGCGGCAGGCGGCCTGCCACCCGGGGCTGTTGGATAAAAAACGGATTGGCGACGAAAGCTCCAAGACCGACACCTTGCTCGCCCAGCTCAGCGCCGTGGTGGCCGAAGGGCACAAAGCTCTCGTGTTCTCGCAGTTCACCACGTTCCTCGACATCGTAGAGGGAAAGCTCGCCGAGCAAAAGATCGCGTGCACGCGGCTCGACGGAAAAGTTTCCTCCGAAGATCGCCGCACCCGCGTGACCGCCTTCCAAAACGATGCCTCGCTGAAAGTTTTCTTAATCAGCCTCAAGGCCGGCGGCGTGGGACTCAATCTCACCGCCGCGGATTACGTATTCATCCTGGATCCCTGGTGGAATCCGGCGGCGGAAAGCCAGGCCATCGATCGTACGCATCGCATCGGCCAGAAGAACAGCGTGATCGCTTACCGCCTGATCGCCAAAGACACGGTGGAAGAAAAGATCGTGGAGCTGCAGAGCGCGAAACGCGATCTGGCCTCCGCGATTCTCTCGGCCGACCCGAATCTGATCAAAGGCCTTACGGCTGGGGACGTAGAAATTCTGCTTTCCTGAGGTCTAGGCGCGGCAATGCTGCTGCCGACTCTTCCGCGGCCCCATAGTTGCCCTATTGGAACAGTGTTTACCAATTATGCCATCTAGTCAGAGCCTCCAAGGGGGCGTTAGATAGGAAGTGTGGCAAGAAAGGGAAACCCCTGAGCCACCGTTTCAGGTTCAATGGAGAAATGGGGAGGTCTATATGAAAATCGATAAAAGTGTCACCTGGCGTCGCGTTGCCCCTCAATCGCTTAAGCTCGAGGGATTAAGAGTTGCCATCATCGGTGGAACGGGCGGCATCGGGCGCGGCCTAAGCCGCTTCCTGGCTTCCCGTGGCGCGGCGGTTACGGTAGTGGGGCAAACCTTTCGCGACTCCGGCATTTCCGGCATTGATTTCATTAAGGCGGATTTAAGCCTCATGCGGGAGGCAAAGCGCGTGGGAGAACGGCTCCCCGCCGAAACGCTGGATCTCGTAATCTTTACGACCGGAATTTTCGCCGCGCCCAAGCGCCAAGAAACTCCGGAGGGCATCGAGCGCGACATGGCCGTGAGTTACCTGAGCCGAATGGTGATCATTCGCGAAATGGGCGCGCGTTTGGGAAAGAAGCGGCCGGATTCCGCCCCGAAGCCTCGCGTGTTCGTCTGGGGATTCCCCGGCACCGGCCAGGCCGGCACGATCGACGACCTCAACGCCGAAAAATCCTACGGAGTGATCTCGGCGCACATGAACGGAATCGCCGGAAACGAAGTACTGGTTCTCGATTCGGCTAAGCGATACCCGAACGCGAATTTTTTCGGACTAAACCCGGGCGCCGTGCAAACCGGCATCCGCCGGAATCTCTTCGGCGCGCATACCGTTTTATTTCGCCTGGCCGAAGCCCTGATCGGTCTCTTTTCGCCCAACGTATCCACCTACGTCGAGCGTATCGCGCCGCTGCTCGTTTCTCCTGATCTGGAACAGCATAGCGGCGCGATGTTCAATAAAAAGGGCCAAGCGATTTTGCCCACACCGAAGCTCACCGATATTTCCTACGAAAAGGAATTCATGGCCGCCTCGGAAAAGCTGGTGTCGCGGGCGAAGGTGCAGCTTGCGTCTTAGGGTGAACGTTCCGCTCGCGCCAATGAAGATTTAAGGAGACCAATCATGCCCTACAGCCCCTCCACCCTACTATTACGCAACCTCCAGGACGTGTTCGGCGAAGGCGACCCGTCGCGCCGGCGGGCGGTCATCGACGAGATCTTCACCGACGACTGCGTGTTCTACGAACCGGCCGGCGTGCACCGCGGGCGCGACGAGATCGATCGCGTCGCGGGAGCGATCCGGGCAACCCACCCCGACTTCCAGTATCAGCCCATCGCCGCGCCCGAAGAACTGGGCGACGGCGCACGAGTAAAGTGGGTGTCGGGCCGCCCCGGCGAACCGCCCGCCTACGCCGGCACGGATTTCATCACCACCCGCGATGGCCGAATTACGGCGGTGTATCTCTTTTTTGATAAGCTGCCCTAGCACTAGTCCCCTTGCCATCCATTGTTTCCTTCCGCTAATGAGACGTTTCCCTATTGGCGCCAATCCCGCGGCGGTTGCCATGCTATTGAATGCCCTGCGCCCCCTAATTCTTGAAATACAAAGGCCCCGTGAAAATGAAAATCTACCTCGCCGCCCTCCTGCTCTCGGCCGCCCTCCTCCCCATGTCCGGCCACGCCTCCCCCGGCTGCGTACCGGAAATCGGCAAAGCCTTTGGCGTAACCGGCGACAACATCTGCCGCATCCAAAGCCTCAAACTCGTCCCGCTTCCCCGCACCCTCACGCGCTCCGGCACCGCTCACATCGCTTGCGGCCCGGAAGACTACGACGTCGCCTTCCTCGTCTCCCCGGCTCCCTATTGTTCCGTGACTCCGCTGAAGCAAGACGCGCCCGACGCGGCGAAGGTCGCCGCGGAAAGCAACGCCTCCGTCTCGCTCGAATCGGCCCCTTGCTTCTGCAATCCCTGCCATCCGGAGAGCGCCAACTGCAGCCCCCAAAGCGCCTGCCTGGTTAAGCCCCAGCACAGCTGCCACTAGGCCCGCGGCCTTTGTTCTATTTTTCAGAACAAATACGTTCTAATTAACCCACTTCCCCAACGAAATGCGCCGCGCTATAACGAGGCAAATTCAAACCCTAAGAGCGCTAACCGCAGGAGTTAGAAAAATGAAAACAGTAATATTCGCTTTCGCGTTCACCTTGACCGCCAGCATGGCCTTCGCCGCCAAACCCACTCTCTCCAACGGCAACATCCGCTGCGTAACGGTTCCTGGAGAAGGCGCTCAATTTGAAGTTGGCCTCGGCGCGGCCTCGGGCCGAAATATTCCTTACCAAGTAACGCCGCTCGGCGAAAATATGATCGCCAACGGAACCGCCACTCTTACCGAATTCACCACCGGAGAAAGCCTGAACGACAAAGGCTTTAGCCTTTCGATCTCTCCTCTGGCCGAACACCCCAATTCGTTTCCCACCCGTTGGGCAAAATTTTGGGCGAAGCTTTCCCTGCCTGGCGAGAACGTTCAGAACGCCGATCTGGCCTGCGCAGAGTTTTAGACGATCGAGCCTAGGTATCCGCAGACCGAAGCAGCTTCGCCGCGATCGGCCTCACCATCGTCCCGGCCCGCCGCAACGTGACCGTAATGGAAGTGCCGGCCTTGCTCGCGACCGTAAGGCGGCCGCCGTAGAGCGCCACGAAGTCGCGCACCACGAGCATTCCGAGCCCCGTCCCCTTCTCTCCGGCCGTTCCGGGCCGCGATACTTCTACGCTCTCGTTGAAAAGATTCTGTAGGATCTCGGGAGGCATGCCGATGCCTTTGTCTTCCACGGAAATCCGAACTTCTTCGTCGGAGATCCACGTGCGCACCGTGACTTCATCGCCCATAGACGAGAATTTGATCGCATTGCTGATGAGGTTCGAGAGCACCTGATGGGTGAGCGTAACGGGCTCGGCGAGCACCTGCACCGTTTCCGCCACGGGTTCCATGCGCAGCGACACGCCCTTAAAGCGGCAAGTGGCGCTGAAGAGGTTTTCGAGCTGGCGGTAACAATCGCAGAGGCGCACGGAATTGAGGGCGATCACGCCGTCGCCGCGCGACACGAAGTTTTGTTTCGCGTGCTGGAGCACGGCGGCCTGGGAGTGCACCATCTCCGTGAGCTTGGATACTGTCTCCTTGCCCACCGGCTCGCCCTCCGCACTCTGGAACGCGTGGCAGGTTCCCGAGAGCGACTGCGTGAAGTTCGAGAGATCGTGCGAGAGCGTACGGAAAAGAACACGGATTACGCGATTCTCCTGCTCGGTCGTGTTCGCCTGGGCGCGGGCCGACATGAGCGCCTGCAGCTTCTGGAACGTAACCACCATGAGAAGGAGACTAGCGACGAGCTTTCCGATCGCGCCCGCAAAGCCTAATATCCAGTGCCCGTTGAAGAGAAGTTCTCGATACCCAATCCACACGAGAGTTGCGCCGCCGCCTACCATCCACGTAAGCGCTACTCCCTCGGCCCAGCGGCGCTTCTTTAGCAAAAGGTAGATGATCGTGGCCGTGATCATCACCATCGATACGGCACCGAACGGAAGGAAGCACTTCCAGGCAAACACCCGCGTGGGCGGAAAGAAGCTACCGCACATGATCGCGGCCAGGATCGCAATCGCCGCGAAGAAGAAGCGAAAGAGACGGGGCTGGGTGTTCCGGAAATCAAAGAAGACGATAAAAAATACGAACTCGAGCGCGAACGTTAAACCGAGCGCGAACACGGACACCGTGGCTGCATTGGGCACGAATGCCGAGGCAATAAACATGTCCCACACGCCGCGGTTCACGTTGAGGTTCGTGAGCAACGAAAGGTGATAGATGCTGTAGAAGAGAAAGCCCTTGTCTCGCAGCGAAGCGGCCAGCACGAGAAAAGTTAGAATCACGAAGATACAAAAGCCTTCCATCGATCCCACCAGCAGCGGCAAAAAAATTGCCACCCGCCGGTAGTAGCCGGAGCGCATGAAATAAAACTCGTTGAACACGCCCATCGCGTTCGACTCCACCCGAAGCAGGAGTTCGTCGCCTGAGGTAAAAGTTACGTCGTAGAGAGGGAACACGTATTCGAGGCCGGGATCCCGGCAGGTTTCTACGGAAATGGTGGCATCGCAGAGGCCCAGGTCTTTCACGTGGCCGTCGGGCGAGCGCACGAAAGGGTGCATCGACCAGGCGGTTTCGTTCGAGCCCGTATAAAGCACCAGGCCCTCCTTCTGGGGACCAAGCGCCTCCCGCGGCAGCTTGATCTTCAGCCAAACCACGCGCGCCTTTGGCGGAACAGTACCCACCTTGAGGGGCGTGAATTCCACCGTGGACATCGCCTCGGGGGTGGCCTTGCCTTCCGGGTCGAACGCATACTCCAGCGACTCGGCCCGGAAAAAGCGGCCCCTGCCCTCGTGCGCGATGAAAACGCAAAGAGCGATGAGAGAGAGCAAGCTAGCGCCGTAACCAAGGATACGAATCATATCGAACCTTAGTATCGGCTATCGGCGCGTACCGAAAATCAGGGAGAATGCAAAGGCGGGAGCCCGGGCAGGCGGGCTCCATAGTTGTGCTGTCTAATTTTTTTTTGTTTATTCAGAATCGAAACTTACCTGTTTCGGCGTTAATGCGTGATTTCAGCGCGGAGAATGCGCCATCGCGCTCCCTTTTACAAAGCGAACGAAAGCCCGGCCAGGGCGTAGAAGGCTCGCGTCTTCACCTCGGCCGATGTGCTGTCGATATTTCGAAAGCCATACGCGTAACGCCCTTGCACCTCTAGCCCTACGCTTCCCAGTACATTCAGCTCCACGCCTAACCCAGCCACCGCAGCGATATCCCAGCCCGTGGCCGTATTCGTATAGCTCGTAGCGCCTGCGACCGTCGTCACGTCTGCGCTTGTTTGTTTTGACCACTGCGGGCCCACGAGAATAAAGGGGGAAACGAGAAAACCGCCGAGCGGATTAAACTTCAGGAGCACCGGCACTTCAATAAAGTGGTTCTTCACGTCGGCAACGTTGGCCACCGAAAAGGGCTTTGTAACGTAGTTTAGTTCCGGCCGAAGCGTGATCACCCATAATCCGAATTCGCCAAAGACGCCGCCGAGCCAGCCATTTTTGTTTCCATATTGGGCGGCTGGAGACGTGTTCGTAAAATGGTAGTCCGGAAAGGTTAATCCCCCCTGAACTCCCAGAGCCACTTTCGCTTGGGCAACACCCGGAGCCAAACCGCAAATCACCAAAATCATCCACGAGTAGATCTTCTTCATAGGTTCCTCTTTTCCAAAAATTTAGCCGCGACATTGTGATTGCCCAGCCACAGAAAATTCACTGCTTCAAACCAAGAGGCAATGCCCATGCCTAGTTGGAACAAGAGCGACATTTCTCCTAGGCATAGGCGGAGAACGGGCACGGATGGCGCAAACCGGCCCGGTTAATTGTGTTTTCTGCATCCGAATCCAAGTTGGTCTCAAAGAATCACTTTGGTGGCCCAAGGAATGGCGCGTTAGAAAACAAGAAAACCGGCCTCGCCTGCGCGAATTCACCGGCAAAATTGCACTTGCGGAACGAAAACTCGCCGAACCTGCCTTCAAATGCAGATTCGGCGAGTAGCCAAGATTTAGTTAGCGGCCGCCGCGTCTTCCTGAACAGGAGCCTCGTCCGATCCGTCGGCGGCTCCGTGGAAGAAGTCGCTCACGAAACTCACGCGGGCTTCCGGAACGATATCTGTCGGCGAGTGGATCGTGTCGAGAAAGATGGCGGTGGCTGCGGGGAAGGCATCGGCCATCGCGTTGATGTTGGCCGGCTCGTTCTCGAACACGCCTTCCATTTCGCCCATCGCGGCCACTTGAGCGAAGGTATCTTTCTTGAACTGCAGATCGTCGGTGCTTTTGTCGGGCTTCATCATGAGAAGGGCCTCAGGCGAGCTCACCGGAAAGCCTTGCTTGCGCAGGTTTTCGAGCGTGCCGTCATGCATGCGGGGAGCATCGCGGCCGGTGAGATAAACCACCTTTCCTCCGGCACGAACCACCTCACGGGCGTAAAGTGCGGCGCCGGGATTCTGCTGGTCGTTGGCGCAAAACTCGTTCGTGAAGAATTTCGAGAGGAAGGCGTCGCCAAGCGCTTTGGCGAGCGCGGGGTTTTGAATCCCTTGGTCTTTCAAGGTATCGCTCATCAGGAAGCGGATGTCGTTCACCTGGAGGTTCGCGAGCTTTTGCGCTTCCTCGCTCGAAAGCTGCTGTTGCTTCACGAAGTCCTGAATAATGCGCAGGGTGCGTTCACGGGTATTGATCAGGGTGTCGTCGAGGTCGAACATCACTACCGGCTGCTTTCCTTCGGCGCGGGCCCGTTTCACGTTCTCGATCACCTGCGTGAGGGCGGCAGGGTTATGGTCGTGCGCGAAGGCCGAGAGGGCCGGAGCGAGGAGGCTGAGAGTAAGGGTCAAAACTTTCAGGTTCAGGGTTTTCATGGGGTGGTTTCCTTCTTCAATAAAATTTGTTCGTTCCGTTGAATCCAAGAATACCGGCGCGCCATCCATAAAAAAATTGCTTCTTTTTTATGTTTATTATAGATTTATTGATGATGAATCTGGATCCCAACCTCCTCAAAACCCTGATTTCCGTAGCCGAATCAAAGAGCTTCCAGGAGGCCGCCCGGCGCCTGGGGATCTCCCAGCCCGCGGTCTCGTTCCAGCTCCGGCAGCTCGAGGCCTGCGTTCCGATGCCCCTCTTCTATCTTTCCGGCAAACGGAAGGTTCTTACCCACTATGGCCAATCCCTATTCGAGACCGCCAAGCGGCAGATGGACGCCTTGGGAAAGAGCCTCGAAGACTTAGACCGGTACTATGCGGATCCGGCGAAGATGACCCTACGGATCGGCGGGCGGCTCGAAGTACTCGGCTACGTCTCCGACCGCATCACGTTCCCGGGGCGCCTGGAATTCATTCAAACCAGCAGCGGAGATGCCGTTAGAAAACTCCTCGCGCACGAGCTAGACATCGCCATCAGCTACCAACTTCCCGATTCCGCGGATTTGATGGCGAAGAAACTTTTCCAAAGCTCGAGTTACATCGTGGCTCATAAAAATTTGCTTCACCGGAAGAAGCTCAATCTCGACCTCGCCAAAAATCCCGCCTTCTTGAAGGAGAGCCCGGCAATCGTGTACCAGCGATCCGGCCACATTCTTCAAGACTGGATCCGCCACTGCGGGCTTTCGTTAACCGACCTGAACATCCGCTACATCGTGGAAGACTGGCGCCTGGTAAAAGACCTGGTAGACCGGGGCTCGGGCTACGCGCTCGTTCCGGAATACGTAAGCGGTTTCGGTTCCGATATCGTAAGGCTGGAACTGCCCGCGGGCGCCCTCCCCCGTTACACCTTCCATGCCCTCTTTGAGAGGGGACTAAAAAAAATCAAGGCGTTCCAAGAAGTGCTCGAGTTCCGCGGCTTCGTTTAGCTACGGCGAAAGTGGAGACTCATTGTCTCAGCATGCGCGCCTTAATGGGCCCCCTCATTGCAATGAAGGGCGGTCAATAACGAGTGGCGCTGTCCGATAGCGGTGGGCCATTCGCCACTATAATAGAGGGAGAAGTTTATGAAACTCGCAATTTTCGGTTTACTGGCAGCGCTGTCGCAGCTTTCCGGGAGCCCCGTGGCCGTGGCGCAAGAGAACGCCGACTCGGCGATTCGCCCGCCGTTTATTATCTACCGCTGCGAAGCTACGGGCCGCGGCGAGCGCGGCTTTGTTATGGGACAGGGCATGAACAGATTTCTAAGATCTGCCGAACTCGGCGCCCTTCGGGCCTGTCAGGCAAAGGGCGGCAGGAATTGCCGCCTCGTTCACTGCTTCCGCGAGTAATTGAACGAAGCGGGACAAGGCCTCCGTGATCCGTGGCCTTGTCCCACCGCCTTTCATCTCGCCGACTGCATCGCCAGGGCCGGGGCAGTTTCCGTGGGGTCTGCGTTGATGATTTGCTTAATGGCTGCGAGATTTTCCCGCACTCGGGCTGGGGACTCCAGGTCGAGGCCGGCAAATTCCTCCGCCGTGAACGTGCGCGTCTTGGAAACATGGCCGGAATTCTCCTCGAGAAGCCTGATCCCGTCTTTGATGTCTTTTACTTCCGCTCTCTTGACGTTATCGACGTAGAGCTCGATGGACTTTTGCGAGTTCTCCCGCAACTCCACCGTCGAAGAGATCTTTCCGTCTTTGTCGTAAGCGGTGATCACGGTCTTTCGCAAAGGATTGGCGGAATGCGCTACATCTACCCGAAGTCCATCTTTGTAGAAGGTTTTATTTTGCGAAACGAAAACCGCGGAGCCCGTCCAGAACTGGATTGTATTGTTCAGAATCAGGTCGAGAAACATCGCGATGGGATAAACAGGAATGATCACTAAGAGGATGTAGACGAGAATGCGGGGGAGGAGAGTCATTCTCAGGTTCCAGTGCGCCACCCCCCGAGTAAAGCCGAAATCACCGGCCGCGCAGCCCACCAGAGCAGAATTTGTCACGGCAAATGCCAGAACCATAGCCAAGGAACGCAGCGTCGGCACATATTTCATGAGAATCCTCTTTCGCAGAAAATTAAGTTTGGGCCAGCCAAAAATCTATCATCGCCGGCCGCGAAAGTTCAAGGCAGCGGCAGGCACGACGGCACGGCAGCAATAAGACGATTCGAAAGATTTTAAGCTGCACCAGTTGATTGGTGATGACGGATGGGAGCATCCCATAGCTTGTGGCAGGGGCCGAAGTGCCAACACGCTTTGAAAGCGCCATAAACGAGTGGGCAGTTCAAAGTATGTTCCAGGGAGAAAGAAGAATCACCATCCCCTACATCTGGGATCGGGCTGAGACTCAATTTCTATCCTGGAAAAAGATGCTTTATCGGCACCAGGAAAGACGTACTCCCATTTAAAGTGGTGAGGACGCCTTATTCATCACCAATCAACTGGTGCAGCTTAGATTTTTTCTGGAGCCGGGACACGTGGAGCGGCAAACGGCCGCGGCCCGATAATCCCTCAAATCCCATCATTTTCACGAGAGGGACTTTGCTTTTTTATTCCACGACACGCTGTATTTTTATGGGGTCTTGAAAAAGCGCCCTTCGAGCATGGATCCATCGGCAGCATCAAACCATAGAGGAAAAATATGAAAATCGCATTGCCCTTTACCTTCATCCTGGCCTTGGTAACCCTAACCGCCAATGCACAAGATATCCCCACCATCAACCCGGGCTGTTTCCAGTATGGGCCAAATTCGTGCGACTTGAGTTCCAACCCACCGTCTATTAACAGCGGTGGATTTCATTACGGCCCTCGCACCGCAGTTGGGTCCCCCACTGGGAGCCAAAACTCGTTAAAAAAATAGATTTGCCTGAGAAATTCCCGGGCAATTTGCGTTGGGGCGGCTTCCCTCGTTAATACGGGTACACGTACAGATTCGTACCTGGATCATAGATCCAGGGGCTTAGTCTAACGGCATAAGCGTTATCTACGTCTTTCGGCTCACATTCGAAACCGGTACACCTGAAGGAAACGATTTTGTGGCCGTTGTTGAAAAAGTTCAGATAGATATAGGAAGGCTCAAAGAAGCAATTGCCCGAGCGGTTGGTATCGTACCTGATGGTGGTTTCAATTTTGCCCAGCCCTTCCCAACGATAGGGGCGGGCCTCGGCGCAGTGGGAAGCGTTGCCGTCTTGGGCGATCACGGCCGTTTCTCCGCCCTTTAGTGTGAAGAAAACCAGGATGGAAAAGATGCCGGCATTTTCCTTCAGCGATCTCTTCTCTTTACCTTCCATCACGGCACGCTGGTGGCCTTCGCTGTCGTAACTGATCGTAGTCCACTCGCCTTCTACGAGCCCGTATACCACTCCGCCCCGGAGCGATAGTTGGAAGGCATGCGTTCCGCCTTCGAATTCATGACAGTAACTTTCGTTCGGATTCACCGTGAAGTCGGCAACGGTACCGCCCCCCTCGAGCACCATGGCCGCGATCTCATTTGTGTGGTTGTGCACGCAAGCGAATGAGCCGGCCTGGGCATGGGCGCTGAGAAGAAGGAACAAGGGCAATAGTAGAGTTTTCATAAATTCTTTCTCCGCTCTATTGGATGGCTTTCAGGCCAGCATTGAATTCGGATTCAGAAAGGGTTCCGCTTTTGTCGGCGTCAAAAGCTTTGAAGGCGTTCTCCGCGGTTTCCATAAATTCCACGATGTCGATTTTTCCGTCGTGATGTTGATCAGCGGGATTTTCCGCCTTGTGTAAGAACTTAAGTTCCCTTTTGGAGATGAAGGAATCGTGGTCTTTGTCGGCCACGTCAAAGTACTTCACCACCTGACAAAGAAATTCCTGCTTACTGATCTGGCCGTCGTTATCGGCATCAAAATCTTGGAACGTTTTCGGCAAGGGCCGGCCCGCATAGGCCATGCAAGGGCTAGCCGCGTGAGTAGTACTAAGGGCTGGGGGCGTGCAGCTCGGCGCGTGAGCGCAGGCGAAAAGCAGCAAGGGCAAGAAGAGCACGTACTTCATCGGGAATCCTCGGAAATGGTTCCCCAAATAGTGAGGTGCTCAATCTACATAAGCAATGCGGATCTCGGAAGACACCGAGATTAAAACCCCTAGCTCTCGCCCCCTCCCCCTACGCCGACTTCTTCTGCGCGACAGACTGCTTTGATTTTACCAGGGCGGCCGCGGCCGCTCCTTCCAGCGATAAGCCGTAGCCAACCTCCCGGATCACTCTCTCTTTCAGCGGCTGAATAAAGTGAATGCGGGTATTCCGGCGAGTTACTTCCGGAGCCCGCAAATATAAATCGGCCAGCTCCCGGGCGCGCGCCAGCGCCTTCCCGTTCGGCACTACCTCCGCCACCACTCCCCACTCCTGGGCGATCCGCGCCGGCAACGGTTGTGGATTCAGCAGAAAGGCCTCGGCTCGGCCTGGTCCGGCGCGATAGGCCCACGTGGTAAAGATTCCGTCGCCCGGCGTAACGCCCACGGCGAAATGGCCCACGTCCTGGAATGTCGCGCCCTCCGATGCCACGATCACATTGGCGAGGAGCGCGTAGTCGGAGTGAATATGGGCCCGCCCCTCGATCGCCGCGATCATCGGAACGCGGATGTTCGTGATGTTCTCTAAAGTCTGAATCCCCTCGTCGTGAACTCGGCTCCAAACGCCCGGATCGGTGACATCGCCAAAAGTGGGCCAATCGACGTCGGTAATAAACTCTCCCCCCGCCCCCGTGAGAATCACGATCTTGTTCGCCCGATCCTCCCCGATCCGCTGAAAGGCCTCGCCCAGCTCCGTGTGGGATAGCGCGGTCATAAGGAATGCGCCTCCGTTGGTGTGGAGCTCCGCTACCAGCACGCCTTTGTTGTCCCTCGATATCTTCAAATTGCGATACGCGTTGAAATAATCCATGGTTCCTCCCTGGAGAAAGTGGTTGGCGCAACGGCAGCAAGAGCTGTGCCTATAACTTGCCGCAGACCACTTCTGTCCCTTGCGTATCCAAACGGCAGAACTGCATCCTCAAAATAGCCGAAAGCTTTCTTGCGCAGGTGTAGATGCCGCGGATCCATTCCACTTACAACCAACTTGCCGGAAAAAACGTGGAGCGCATCGTCGCCCTGGGGGACGGAATCTATTCCGTCGCAATGACCCTCCTGGTGCTCGACCTGCACGTTCCCGACGCAGTGAAAGTGGTTACCGAGAACGACTTCCTTTTCGCCACCAAGCTGCTCTTGCCCCGCTTACTCATCTACCTCATGAGCTTTACTACGCTCGGGATATTCTGGATCGGCACTCAAACCGTGCTCGACCGGATCGAACGGAGCGACCGGCACTTTGCGTGGCTCAATTTGGCGTTTTTTGTATTGCTTACGCTCGTTCCGTTTTCGACATCGCTCTTGGCCACCTTCATCACGTTTCGCTCGGCGCTGCTCGTGTATTGGGCGAATCTGTTCTTGTTGGGCGCGAGCATTCTCTCCGTGTGGCTTTACGCTTGGAAATTCGGGCTCATGAAAACGGAGACCAACCATGCTTTTCACCGGGCCGTTACGATCCGAGTCGTGTCCGCTCAGGCTTATTACGCCGGCGCAGTTCTTCTCAGTTTTGTGTTCAATACCTACGTGAGCATCGGGCTAATCGTGTTGATTCAGCTCAATTATGCTTTCGCGCCTAAGCTTGTTTTTCGGCGCAAGTCAGACGAAGTTTAGCTTTTCGAAACGGGAGGAGTTGGGGCAGGAGCTTGCTTGAGCGCGTCGAATCTCTTCCGCCGCGCTACATCGTGCCTCTTTTCCTCCTCGGACCCGCTCTTCTTGTGGCTCGCTTCCAGCTCATCTAGTTTTTTCGAAATCAGCCGCAGCAGCTGCCCCTTTTCGTCGGCGAGTTCGTCTTTCTCCGTGCATTCGGCTAACGCTTTCTCGTAAGTATCCGCCGTTCCCTTCGCCTCGAGCGTGCTGGCAAGAAAATGCGACGAATCGGTATGCTCCAGAGTGCTGAGCAGCATCTCCACGAGGGCTTCGGGATATCTGGCTTTGTCTATGCCCCCCGCTTTTCTATCGCTCAGGAATATATCTATGCCCTTGGCGGCGAAAACGCCCACCTCTGCCGAGGATACGGGAGGGTTTTTGGCGAGGAACAACAAGTAACAGTCGGATCTCGTTATGGCCTCTTCGCAGGGCACAACCCCATTCCGTATTTTACTGAGCTGCTCCGAAGCCGTTTTTAAATGATCGGCAAGTGCGAGCATTTCGCGGCTAGTGAATCCCGGCCCGGCCGATTTGCCCGAGTCCGGGGCGGCCGGATTCGTCCCGATTTTTTTCATTACACTTTTGCAGCTCGGCGAAATTTCATCCGCCTCGCCTGCGGCGGGAAAAGCCGCGTCCTTTTTCGTTTTCCGGCGATATTCCAAATTCTTTTCCACCTCCGCGAGTCGACTGGCCGCCTCGGGATAATCGGGGGAGATCGCGAGCGCCTGCTTATAGGCGGCCGCGGCCTGCTCGTAGTTATTCTGGTAGCGCCAGAGCTCCCCGATACGGAAGGGCGCCTCGGCGCTCTTGGGATCCAACTTCATGGCCGTCTGATATGCGGCCAAGGCATCGGCGTAGGGCTTCTGCTTTGCTTCGCCGACTTCGTTGTCGCCCCGCTGCTTGGCTTGGTACCCGATCAGGAGGAAGGCGCGGGCGTTTTGAGGATCTAAAGCTACGGCTTCTTGCAGATTTTTCGCGGCGGAGGTGTTGTCGCCCGAGGCAATATCCTCTTCGGCCGCTTTCACCCGGAGCATGGAGCGTTGCGCGTTCCCTTGAGGGGGAGGCGCGTGGCCAAGGAGTTCGTCCGCTTTCGCCCACGGGGCGACTAAGAGAGCGGGTTGGACCGCCAGGAGGAGGATTAAGAACCGTTTCGCGTGTTGCACCTTTGCCATGGAAAATTCTATCGCCATACCATTCATAGGTATAGCGGGCTCAGCGCCCCTTACCCGGGAAAATGTCCCAATCACCCACATTGGGACATTTAAATGTCCCAATCCCTGGCCTTTCCGCCCTCTATATGGCATAATTTTGAGATAAGGCGCGATTGGGACATACAAATGTCCCAATCGCGGGAGTCGATGACCATGGGCCGCCACGAAAAATACCGCGAAGAAGACCTTTTAGCCCTGCTGGAAAAGGGCGGGGAAATCAGCGTGAGAGACGCCGCAAAAGCGCTCGGCTTATCGAGCCACGACGAGGGCGAGCGCAAAGGCCTGCAACGCCTTCTAAAAAAACTCGTGGAACAGGGCAAAGCCGAAGCCCAGGGCACCTCGCGCGCGCGCGTCTACCGGCGGAAAGGCACGGCCGACGAGCCGCGATCGCCAGAGGCGGCCGTTCCCGCCCAGTCGGCCAAGGCCCTTGCCCTACGCCGCTACGTCGACCTCGATCCCAAGCTCCGCAAACATGTCGGCTACCATCCGCAGTTCCTTGCCGGATACCGCCCGAACAAAGACTTCTACCTACCGGAAAAGCAAAGGGCGCGGCTCCTTAAAATCGGCCGAGCGGAAACCGGCAGCCGCCCCGCGGGCACCTACGCACGCAACATCCTCGAGCGCCTCCTGGTAGATCTCGCGTGGAACTCCAGCCGCCTCGAAGGCAACACCTACAGCCTCCTGCAAACCAGGGCACTCATCCAGCAAGGCGCCGCGGCCGCGGGCAAGAACGCAGAAGAGACGCAGATGATCCTCAACCACAAGGCGGCGATCGAGTTCGTGGTGCGGGACGCGGAAGAGCTCGAAATCAGCAAGTACACGATCTGCAACATCCACGCGCTGCTCTCCGAAAACCTGCTCGGCAGCTCGGACGCCTGCGGCCGCATCCGCCAAATCCCCGTGGCGATCGGCGCCTCCACGTACGTGCCGCTCGATGGAGGCAAACAGCTCGAAAAGCAGCTCGACCTGTTCGTGGACAAAGCGCGCGCCATCCGCGATCCCTTCGAGCAGTCGCTCTTCTCGCTCGTGCACCTCTCCTACCTGCAAGCCTTCGAAGACGTAAACAAGCGCACCTCGCGCCTGCTGGCGAACGTTCCCCTGATCCAGGCCAACCTCCGCCCGCTCTCCTTCGCCGACGTTCCGGAGCTCGACTACCTGAAAGCCCTCATCGGCGTTTACGAGAAGAACGACACCACCCTGATCGAGGAGCTCTACATTTGGGCATACGAGCGCTCGGCGCAAAAATACTCCGCGATACAGCAGAGCATGGGCCCGGCAAACCTGCTGAACCTAAAATACCGCGAGCCGATTCATAGCCTCGTACAGGCCGCAGTGAAAGAAAATTTAAAGGCGGCCAAAGTCGGCGAGCGCGCCCTGGCACTCGGCCGCAAGCTCGGCCTTCCCTTGGGCGAACTGCAAGAGCTCACCGAGCTCATTCAAACAGAACTGGCCGACCTGCACGAAGGCAACATCGCGCGCTACCAGCTGAGCCGCGCGGAATTTCTGCGGTGGAAAAAAGGGCGATAACGAATCCCCCCGATCTCGCCCAATCATATCCTTAGTGGCCGGCAATTCAGCGCATCACATCACAACAATCCCGCCGCGAAGCCTCGCTCGGAACCCATGAATTGGTGAGAATACGGAGATGCCCGAAGGACTCAGCGAAATCGCCATTCTAACACTCTCCGGAATCGGAGCGATTGCGGCCAGCTTCGCCGGATTCAGCGGGGTTGTCGTTGTTTTCGGGGAGAGATCTCATGGCGACTGGCTATCGAAAGATCGCTTCCGCCTGGTGATCATGCTCGCCATGTCGCTTTCGTGCTGTTTCTTTTCCTTCACCCCGATGGTTCTTAATCTCTTTCAAGTGCCACCAAGACAGGTATGGGTTTATTCCAGCTCGCTCCTCGGCGTCTCCTTCTTCAGCTTCTATATGTACGTGCTACCCCAATCCTTACGGCTGATGCGTTACCGCATGAATAACATCGACGATGTTTTCTCGATCGTGATCATCTTCGTGGTCTCAACCGCGATCACAATGCAGGCCCTGAACGCCACGGGACTTTGGTTCGAAATCGGCCCCGGCGCATTCGTGATTGGCTTATTGTCCCTGCTTTTCGTATCGGGGATCGAATTCGCGCGGCTCGTGCTTTCCCCGATCAAGAATTTCCACACCAGGAGCAGAAAGCCTCAGGTCACCGCTCTGCGGCCCGCAAAACCGGCGAAGGGCACTTCCTCGAACCGGGCGGTCTAGCGTCACATTTTTAGCACCATCCGAAATCTCGCACCGTTACTCATCATCTTTGCGTACGCGGCCGGCGCCTGCTCCAAGGCCACCACTTCGTTCATGGGGTGCACATGCTGCCGCTGGCTGAAATTGAGCGCGTCTTCAATGTCGATCGCGGTGCCCACAAGTTCCCCCTGAATGGTCCTTGATCCGAAGAGGAGTTGAGGAAGGGAGACTTCAATCGGGTCCATCGCGGCCCCCACCACGATCAGCTTACCGCGAGCTTTGAGCCCGCCGAGAAGCGGCCCCATCGATTTTCCGCTCGCGGCCGTGGCTAGAATTGCATTGGCGCCGCCCAGCTTTTGAAGGGCCTGGGCCGCGTCTTCCGCGACGCTGTCGATGTAATGATGAGCTCCGAGCTTCCGCGCGAGCTCTTCCTTATCCTTGCCGCGAGCGATGGCAACCGTCGTGAATCCCATTCGATTGGCAAACTGCACGCCGAGATGGCCGAGGCCCCCGATCCCCTGCACCGCCACCAGATCTCCGGCGCGAAGCTTCGCGTTTCTCAGGGCGTTGTACGTGGTCACACCGGCGCACAGGAGCGGTGCCGCATCCTCCGCGGTGATGTCGTCGGGGATGCTCGCCAAGGCCCGCGCTTCCACGATGGCTTTCTCCGCGTATCCGCCGTCGGTCGTAATGCCCGGGATGATGGGATTTTGGCAGGTTACGAAATCTCCGCGGCGGCAGCTCTCACATTCACCGCATTCGCCGCCGTACCAACCCACCCCGACCCGCTGGCCCACTTTCCACTTCGTCACGCCCTCTCCAATAGCTTCAATCCGGCCCGCGATTTCGTGCCCCGGAACGCGCGGGAGCTGAAGCCCCGGCCATTGCCCTTCCACGGCCGCGGCGTCGGAGTGGCACACGCCGGCGGCTTCCACCTTGAGACGCACTTGCCCCGCCCCGGGCTCGCGAATTTTGCGCGTGACCAGCGCCAGCTTGCCCGGCGAAGTAATTTCAATTGCCCTATACGTATTGTTTGAATCGTTCATAGTCGGTGCCTCTGGTGTTTGCTTACTTTTCCCCGAAAAACTTTTTGCCAAACATGGGATTGCCGCTCTTCGACTGCTCCCGCGTAACTTCGTCTTCGAAGGTGTCCCAGTGCTCTTGAAGCTTGCCGTTCTCTACTCGGACAATATCCGTAATGACGAAGGGAACCTTCTGATCGCCATTCCCCGAGTACCGGCCGTGGAGAATTACATAGTCCCCGTCGGCAAAAACCATGTCGTGCTCGTACTTGAGCGTGGCGGGCATAGAGATCATCAAGTTCTTCAGTCCGTCGCGGCCCGGGGGAATATGGGCGCTGTGCTGGATGTAGGTTGGCGACCAGTACTTCTCGTAAGCGGCTGGATCCTTCTTGTTAAAGGCTTCGTCGAATGCCTTCAGCACGAGCTGCTTATTCTTATCCTGCAGCGATCCCGCGAAAGCAGAACCGGAGGCACCCAACAAGA
>Ga0207125_10110_pt1 | contig 19716 bp, 14 predicted proteins | sample Alteio_BWMinHeat_19_FD_153556 | JGI IMG/M metagenome (GOLD analysis project Ga0207125, IMG submission 153556) | Enriched cells from forest soil in Barre Woods Harvard Forest LTER site, Petersham, Massachusetts, United States -... | ecosystem: Environmental > Terrestrial > Soil > Temperate forest >...
GATCGTGGAACTGGATAGGTGCGAACCGCTCGGCCTTATTAAGAACAAGTCACGATTGTTGGATCGGAATCATTTCTTCCGTCCTTCCAGGAGTTCCTTCTTGTGCAATACCGCCGGATGGAGAACTTACGATTGATCGAGGCGATGGCGCTCTTGGAGCATCCCATTCTGATCGCGATTTCCGGCATACTTAATTCGGTTTCAGCCAGAAGATACCTAATCCGCAGGAGTGTTTCATCCTCGAAGTACTGTCCCTGACGTCGTTCCGTCATACCCACGTCCTCCGTGCCGTCCAGGCTTTCAGATTGAAATCCGAATGTTTGATTCCGATAGCGGTGAAGTGTAGCTCTGGATTTATCACGCCAACCAGCGAAGAGTCCCGAATTTTCCCGTTTTCGTGCTTCTTTCGTGCCGTCGCAGGCGCAGCACCTGGTTGAAGATAAATCAGAGGTTCAAAATGGAGGACTACCGCCGAAGCTAAACATCCCCTTTGGGGCTGTCACTCCTCTTCAAAGTTATTAGAGTCCCAGAAAGAATAAAGGCGACACGGCCTCCGTCTGCCGACGTGGACCAGCGCCAGTATCCGGTCTTGACCGGCGCTGAGCAGCGCGGGCATAACACAGGTTTGGCCAGCACGTAGTCGGTAACCTCAGGATCGCATCCCGTGATGCTGTCAAGAATGTAATCAAAAGGGATCTCCGCTTCGTCAGGCGTGCAGGCTTCGCACGAGCCAATCTGCGCTGCTGCCATTCGCAGGGTGTCCGTACTAACCAGGACAGGCCTGGTGTCTTTCCATCGGGGGTAACCGTCTGCCGGATCGGGAAGTTCGACGATGAAAGTTGTGCCCTGACCTTGTGTGGTCTCAAACCAAACGCGGCCTTTATGCCGCTCCACGACACTCCGAACCGTCGTGAGCCCGAGTCCCGCTGCGGAACCGCCAGGCTTGGTGGTGTAGAAGGGCGTAAACACCTTTTTCCCAGCCGCTTCGGTAATGCCTGGCCCGCTATCCTCAATCTCGATCCGGGACTCGCGCCGTAGGACGTCGTAAAACGTACGTACAGAGATTCGACTGTCAACGGGATTTCGAACGGCCGCTTCCTCTGCGTTATTCAGCAGGTGGAGGAAGGCAAGCTGAAGCTCTCCCTCATGGGCGTAGAGCGGCGGAGTGGGTTGCAGATCAATCGCCGCGCTGATCCCGAGCCGTCCCCATTCGAGGCGGCGTAATTCGATGACCTGTCCGAGGAGCTTGTTCAGGTCCGTCGCGCTTTGTTCTTCAGCCGGCACCGTGGTCAACTGCGCAAATCGGCGTACGGCCGTGGCAGTCCGGTCGATGGCCGTTTCGACTGCCAGCACATGGTTTAGATGCTGGTCGCTGCCAGGAAGGTCGGATTTCAGCAGGCCCACATTGCCCATTGCGATGGTGAGCGGATTATTGATTTCGTGGACAACCCCGGAAAGCGCATGCGCCACCGTCGTGACTCGTTCCATCTGAGCCAGGCGATCCCGTACTTGAATCAACTCTTCTTCGACCTTCTGCTTGGCCAGCGCCTCCCGGTACAGCCACGCATTTTCCAGGGCCAGCCCCACATAGACGGATATTCCACGAAGAAAACCGATATCGGATTCATCGATAGGCCGCAGCCGATTCACGAGCTCCAGGACCCCAACCACTTCCCCTACTCGATTAACTATCGGTAATGCCAGCAGGTCTTTCGTGTGGAATTTCAGGATGCGGTCGAATGCCGAATTGAATCTTGGATCTGAATATGCGTCCGGGATGTCGAGTTCCACACCCGTCGCTGCAACCGTTCCGGCAATACCGGAACCAATTGGCAGGCTGATTTCCTCATCAGTTTCCTGCGCAACGAGGGAATGCACCACTTTTCGTTTGTGATCGACGCGAAAGGCGGTCACGCGCTCGACTGGTACATCGGCGCGAACGAGATCGAGGATGATCTCGGTCAAATCTTTGAGAGCAAGCGTGGAATTCAGCAGCATCGCTGCGTCCAACAGGCGTTTTAATCGCCGGACTTGATCTTCGCTACTTTGAGGTGCCACCGCATCACTCATAGTTGAGACCTTGGCCAAAAAAGTTGTCATTAAAACCGACGAGAATAAACACGCCAGAATATCTGGCATGGATGTACATCTGTCAAGCTTCAGGTTACGCCATGACTCCGATTTAACTCCAATGACCTTTGCCGTACATAGAGCGCCACGTGGATTCAGTGTTCGCCTGGATCCGGCTGACCGCCTCCGAACATAATTCGCCGGAAACTTTACACGTCAAACCGAAGCCGGTATGTGCAATTTTGCACATACCGGCGAATATTTATTTTTTTCGTAAACGTTCGGAAGCTGGCGGCTGAAAGTAACAGCGGTTCGCGAGCGGGCCTGCCGGCTCTGCAACGTTGGTTGCGGCCTCCAGCTGCGCTATGACAAGCATAGTTTGTTGTTGACAGAAATTCCCAGGCGCGGAGAATTAAACCCGCACCTTAAGTTTCCGTGAGAATGAGTCCATCGTTTGGACGACGTAACGCCGAGTCGCTGGTCTCCGGATATAAGCGAACAATCAACCCTGGGGAGACAGAATGCATCCAGCCGAAGATGGCATGCGTTGGTACGCTCTTCACGTTAGAACACGATTCGAAAAGGTCGTATCCAGAAACCTGCGAGGCAAAGGATATGAGGAGTTCCTTCCTCTCTATCGCCGCACCAGCCACTGGTCCGACCGCACCAAGGAAATCGAGCTTCCGCTGTTTCCTGGTTATGTCTTCTGCAAATTCAATCCCATCCATCGAATGCCGATTCTCACGATTCCGGGCCTCATCGCGATCGTAGGTGTGGGAAAGCAGCTGATGCCCGTCGAGGAATACGAACTGAGCAATATCCGTGCGGTTCTGGGATCCGATTTGTACTGTGAACCATGGCCGTTCCTGCAGATTGGCCAGACAGTGCGCGTCGAATACGGACCACTCGCCGGAACTGAAGGCATCGTCACGATGGTAAAGAACACATATCGTCTGGTAATTTCAGTCAATCTCCTTCAACGCTCGGTTGCCGTGGAAATCGATCGTGAATGCCTGAAGCCCGTCAGCAATCCACAACCGCTTTCAGCCGGCAAGCGGGCTCCTGTGGTTACGGACAAATAACCCATGGTTTGCAGTTGGGACACCAGCACACTAAACGGAACGGCTGTTTTTCCAGACCGCGAAGCAAAGAAATATCAGTATTCCCAGCTCAGTGACGACTAACGGCCGGTGTTGATTGATCCTTATGCCAAGCGCTTCGTCGGCGTGGAGGATGTCCGCCATCCGAACCAGCACGAAACCCAGAATAGCCGCCGTTCCGGCAAGCGCCATCCGTTCCTGTTTAGTGGCGCGGCGCGCAAGCTTCCAAAGAACCCCCGATAGAAAAAGGACGGCAACGCTTCCAACGGCCGCAAAGGCGGCTTCAATTAGCCGGGCGTGTTCGGCAACTCCCGCGGAGACTGCGGCCCCCCATCCAACTTCAATCAGCCATGCTTGGAAATCCAACTGTTTGTTGACTCCAAGCAAGGTAATCCCAGTTGCAAGGCCAAGCCAGAAGAACGGTGGCAACGTCTGATTTTCGGCCGCGGCGGCTGCAGTTAGCCTCCCCATGGCGACTTTAAACCAGCACAGGCATCCCAAGATCGCATAGAAGGCCGTGACCATCCAGCCGCCGATGGTGTTGTCATTAGCGCCAAAATGCCAACCGCCACGCTGGCTCGCCAAAGCTGCAAGGAACACGTTTACGGGCACAAAATCATTTACAAAAGAACATCGGAGTTCTCCAATACAAGGGGCAGTCACCGGCATTTAATCTTTTCGATTCACCTGGAGTCCGATTTGATGAAGAAAGCTCTTTTCACAGCCTCGCTTGTTATAGCTCTCAGCTTGAGCGGCATCCTCGCTTATTCTATTTGGAAAGGCAAGTTCCTTACACCTCAGGGGTATTTCGAGAGCGGAAAGAAGTACTACGATCAGGGGAAATACTCCGAGGCGGTCATTCAATTCTCCAATGCCATTCGGAAGGATAGCCGGTATCGGGACGCCAGGTACTTTTTGGCCCTCACATTTGAACAGCAAAAGGACCTTCGGAGGGCAGCGGCCTCGCTCGGTGCGCTGTTGGAATACTATCCTGACGACGCAACGGCTGCCTTGGAGCTGGGTCACCTCTATCTGACGATAGGACAGGTTAATCCTGAATTCCTTAGTCGCGCGAAGGAGGTTGCCAACAATATCCTTGCGAAAGACCAGAAAAATTCCAAGGCTCTTGTTCTGTTAGGCAACGTCTACACCTCACTCAAGGACTACGCATCAGCCACCGGTTTGTATGAAGAGGCACTAAGGAGCGATCCCAAAAACACTGAGGCCCTGCTCGCCCTGGGCGCAACGCAAGGGGCTCAGAAAAATAATACAGAGGCCGAACAGGCCCTTCTTAAAGCGCGTGAGCTCGATCCGGGCAACAAAGACGCCATCGCCTTGTTGAGCACCTTTTATCGCAGCGCCGGCAAAAGCAAACAGGAAGAAGCGATTGTCAAGGAAGCGTTATCCCTTGATCCATCCGACCCAACAAACTTTCTACGCGCAGTCGGCTTTTACGACAAAGCAGGACGTCTTGACGAAGTTGAAAAAATTTTGCGGGCAGAACAAACAAAGCGAGCCGACGATCCCGGACCTTCGCTTCTGCTGGTGGACTTCTTTGACAGCAAGAACCGTCCCGCGGACGCCGAAAAGCTACTCAGTGAAACGAAACAGAAATTCCCAAAGAGCCTGGACGTGGCCGAAAAGATCGCTCTAAGATTCCTGAAGAACCAGCCGGACCGCGCACGGCCCGAAATCGAGCAAATACTCAAAGCTGAACCGAACAATATTGTGGGGAACATTCTGCTTGGAGAGCTCTACGTCCTCACTGGACAGTACGACGCCGCCGAGGCGGCGTTCGGAAAGAAATCTGTGCTGGACGGCCGCTTCCCTCAGCCACACTACTTTCTCGGCAAGATCGCTTTCAAAAAAGGACAGCAGAATCAGGCGGTCGATCACTACCAAAAAGCGTTGGCCATCAATCGTAATTTTCTGCCGGCGCGGGTTGAGCTGGCCGATGTGCTGTTAAATAGCGGCCGTCTCGCCGATTCCCGGGAAGAAATCGGGAAAGCTCTCGCGGTTGACCCCGCATATCCCCAGGCCCGCATCGTGAAAGTGGCGCTAGATCGGGCGGATAACAAGGGCCCAATCGTAGAGCAAGAGTTAAAAGCCCTGATGAAAGAATTGCCGGGGAACCCCATAGTTTATCGTCAGATGGCTCTTTACAGCGACTCTCTTGGTAAGGCGGCGGACGCAGAGGAGAACTATTTGCTCGCTTTTGAGCTGCAACCCGGCTCAGAGACGGCTCTTCGCGAGTTGACGGCATTTTACATTCGCCAAAAACAGACGGATCGAGCGATTCAAAAACTCAGCGCGATTCCGGATGAACAAAAACAGGCCCTTCACTATGAGCTGTTAGGCATGGTTTATTCGCAAGCCGGCAAGATGCAGGATGCGGAAAAAGCCTATAAAACGGCGCTCCAGAAAGACCCCTCCCGCACGAACGCCGATCTCTATTTGTTCAATGACTACATGCGAACCGGACGTACAGATGAGGGTCTTCAAAGACTGAACGATATACTTAAACAAAATCCGAAGGACAGCAGTACCCTGACCATCAAGGGCACCGTTTACGAAAGTCAGGGAAGAATCGAAGAAGCTAAACAAACCTATACCGAAGTCCTCAAAATCGATCCGAACGCCGATGTAGCCGCAAACAACCTGGCGGGCATTCTCGCAGATGAGGGCCGAGATCTCCAAAGCGCTCTTCAATACGCCCAGATCGTGAAGAAGAAACGGCCTGAGAGTCCAAGCGCCGCAGACACATTAGGCTGGGTGTATTACAAACTTGGAAACTACATTCTGGCACGGGAACAGGCCCGGTTTGCCGTTTCAAAGGAACCTGACAACGGAACCTTCTTGTATCATTTGGGATTAACTTATAAGGGAGCATCCAAGACCAATGAGGCTATGGAGGCGCTCAAAAAAGCAGTCAGTACTCCTAAAGATTTCAAGGAAAGGAGCCTCGCCCAGGCCGCTCTGAAAGAAATTGCCAAAACAAAATAATGGCGACTCACTCTCTGCCGGTTCCCTCTTGTTGAGGCGTTCGCTGTAAGTCATTGATTTTGGACCAGCGCCCCCCGGAAAATAGCGATTTCTGTCAATAATCCTTACGTCTTGGTTTCCTGCCGTTGCGAGGAAATAAACCTCGGTGACTCAATAGCGTAGTGGACTTGGGGAATTCGGCCAACGGTTAACCGTCGGATATTCTTACATCAAAATGAAGTTCAGAATTGTTTTCGCAAGGTTTTGATAAACCTTAACTTCAGATGTATGTGTTAGTTATGTCCGATGCATGCATTAGGAACCTCTCTTGCAGTAGCGACGTGAGCGTAGATATCGATTATGGATTACTTGTGGAACACTCTAAGGGGCAGACAATGAAACTTTCACGAATCTTGAGACCCGCGATTGCCATGTTAGTCATAGGGACTGCATTGGCAGCATCCGTCGGCACGGCGAATGCAAGTCCTATTTTTGTTAACCACTTTGACAGCACGTGGACCGACGGCCTCCTCGCTAAAGGCGTGCAGGCCGCAACAATTGCTGAGAATGAACTGAGCTCGCTGTTTTCGAACTCGGTGACGGTCAATATCAACTTCGAGGCGACGACGGCAACAGGGCTGGCCGACGCTAATTTCAATGGCGGGAACTTCCCGGCCCCGTACGGGCCTGGTGGGCTCACGTATGCCCAGGTCAAAACCATTCTGACCGCTCACTCGCTTCTGCATCCGGAAAACACGGCGCTCGCCAGCACTGTGGCGAACCTGCCGCTCTTGCCACCGAGCTGCCCTAGCTGTATTGCGCAGCCGCCCCAATACATGCTTCCAGACGCCGAACAACTTGCATTAACAGGAGTCGGTGCAGGATACACGGATCAGGGTTTCATCAGAATCAACCCGACCTTCAACTATGACTCCGACCGGAGCGCCATTGGGGGTAGCCAGATCGACTTGGTGGCAGTCATGCTGCACGAGATAACGCACGTCATGGGCCGTGTGAATTACGCTTTTGCCCAAACCTCGGGTAATCCATTTATGACAGTGATGGACCTGGACCGTTTCAATTGCGGTTCGACAACGCGCAACACTGTAGCCGCAAACGCTTGCTTCTCTATCGATGGCGGCACTACCGACATCCGCAAGTGGTCCACGACTTCCGATACGGGCGACTGGGATAGTGCGCTAGCCAGCCCGAACAACGCATTCGTCAATTTTGGTCAGCTAACGGACTTACTGTCGTCCGATGTTATTAATATGAACGCCCTCGGTTGGGATCCAGCAGCTGCAGGCGTTCCCGAGCCAGCCTCGTTGCTCCTGGTTGGTCTTGGCCTTGTCGGCCTCGGGCTTGGCAAGCCGAAGATGAAGGGGCGCAAGTAATCTTCAAAGTCCTTTAGCGCCAGCCCACAACGAGCCCGGCCTTTTGTGCCGGGCTCGTTGTGTTTTAGGCCGCACCGCGGAGCAAGGCGGGGTCGAAAGGATGAAGCGATTTCCAGTTGTGGTTCTGGACCGATTCCCCTCCTTTTTAAGGAGGGGCGCCCGCGAAGCGGGCGGGGTGGTTGGTAACGTCGCGAAGCATCCTTATAGATTTCCGCGAAGCGCTCCTTATTTTTAGTGGGGTTATGGAGCCAGATCCAAACCGCCGCAGTTGAAGTAGATCGCGTGAATAAAGTTCGTCTGGTTGCGGAATCCGCGCGCGGTGTACTTGACCCATTGGATCTTCGCGTTGACCTTCAGTGCCCATGCCCGCGCCGTTTTCAATGCGCTTTCCCGGAGCGATTTGAACTTGCGCCATGCTTGGGAGGCGAAGTTGGCCGGATGTCGGAGCCAACTGTATTTTGTCCCGACCAGACGATTGTCTCCTTCAGCGCGGAGTTGCTTTATTCTCCTTGCTCGTAGAGTTCCCGGTCTTGCATCCTACGAGTTTAACAATTCATCCCCGTCGTCGGCGCGGTGGAAGCTGTGGGAAAGTGGTTTGCACTTTTCCAAGCAGCGGTAGGAAAAACTGCGCAGCGTCTTGTTGTTTCCACCGCTGCGGCAGCTTCCACCGCGCTCCCCGCTCCCTTTCACCCACTACAAACTCGGAATTCCCTATTTATTAGGTGCGCTACGCGAGCATCTATAAGGAGGCTTCGCGACCTTGCCAACCGCCCCGTCTGCGCTGCGCGCAGCCACCCCGCCTTAGAAAGGCGGGGAATACGGCCTCGGAAATTCCTTAATCCTTTGAGCTCACCACGGATTACCGGTTTCAACCGAGCACGTTCGTCTAATTTAGGTGGCTGCGCGAAGCCTCCGCCCCCCACCCTCGCGACCGGACGCAGCAATAGATTGCGGCTTTCATTTCCGGTCGTCCATACTGGGACCGTATGCGCCAGATCTTCGACAGGTATCCGGCATTACCCTATGTGGCGCCATTCGCGGTTTTCCTGGCTTTTCTTGCCATGGCAAACAACATCATGCCGGGCTGGACCTGGGAATACCCATTACGCACCATCGTTACAACCGCGGTGCTGGCAACTCTTTCCCGTTCGGTAATTTCGTGGCGCTGCTCGCGCCCTCTGGGAAGTGTTCTACTCGGTGTCCTCGTATTCGTCATATGGGTTGGACCGGATGCCGTCTGGCCGGCTTACCGCGAACATTGGCTCTTGCAGAATCCCCTAACCGGACATGTGAAAAGCTCGATCGCGCCAATCTTACGGTCCGACATGATCTTCATCAGTTTCCGCGTATTTGGGACCGCGGTCACGGTACCTATTATTGAGGAATTATTCTGGCGCGGCTGGCTGATGCGCTACCTGATCGCGCCGGATTTCCGCACGATCCGTTTAGGCTCCTATGCACCTCTTGCTTTTTGGGCGACGGCGCTTCTGTTCGCCAGTGAACACGGACCTTACTGGGATGTCGGTCTTGTTGCTGGAATTCTCTACAATTGGTGGATGGTGCGAACGGGGAGCCTCGCGGATTGCATACTGGCGCACGCGGTGACAAACGCGTGCCTTGCCGTTTACGTTCTCGGTTTCCAAGAATGGCGATATTGGATGTAGACCATCGGCAGCCATTCCTAAAAAAGCAAACAGCTGGCTTGCCGAAGCTAGCCAGCTGTTGCTTTGGGAGTCGGTGCCACCGGGGGTGGTGGCACCCCGAGGTTATTTGGAGGCTACAGACCGTTTATCGAGAAATTGGATCTTTGCCGCAAATGCAACCAAACAAATGCCGAGAAGAATCATCGTACTGGGCTCTGGAGTGCCAACGCCAGTTCCCGGCGCAATCCAAACCATCTGGCTTTGATTATCAGTCCCTGTGTATGCGGTGCCGGTCCACAGGTTCAGAGCTTTTACGCCGTAATCGGTGGTGGCTGAAGCATTCGTCTGTCCCATGCTCTTGATGCTTGCACCGAGAGCGTCAATACCGCTGCCCCACGTCTGACCTTCAAGTGACCAGAACGCTTCTTGCAGCGATGTATAGGAAGCCTGTGAGGTATAGCTGAACGCCCCCCCCGTTAAAGTGTCCAGCGCGCCCGTCAGGTATTTTGTGTACAGGTATTGAGTCGCCTGCGTTAACACATTTCCCGTACCGGCATTCAATACTTTTGGATCGACGGTGCCGATGTAACTGCTACCGGAAGAGAAAGTCCTTGTGGTTTCCAGACAAAACGTCGAGAAAGTAGTGCCGCTCAAAGTACCGCTTGTCACCTTTGCAATGAAAGAGCCCCCTCCAAACGAGCCCGATTCAGCTTCAGTTCCTGTGCCGAACGCACAAGAAGTGCCGCTTGTTGGGCATGTAGTCAGCGTCATAGTAAAGCCGCTTCCTAAAGAGGTCCCGTTAAAACCTGCTGCTTGAAACACCGGGCCGGCCTGCACAACAGCAGCCGACGCCACCACTACCGCAATCAACATCAAAAAACGCATTCCGGATCTGTTCATAAGTGTACTCCCTGCAAACGACTTCGCCCGTTAGAAGCAATTCAAAGCCCAAATTCCTGGAACCCATCGACCTAGATTTAACTTTAATATTGTCAATGACTTATGTTCTAACTTCGGGCGGCCCAGAACAAACGATGATCCATTGAATCGTCGCTCTTGCTGACGCGAGCATGCCAAACCCGTTGCTTGAGCGGTAGTATAACCCTTCATTTCGTTGAGTTTATTGTCCCCTGGGTCGTTTTTTTTGAGATTGTAAAGCTTTCCGACGTTACACCTGCCTGGCCGCCTCCAAGAAGGCGGCGCGCATCGGGGGCGCCAACAAACGAAGGATTCGTCTGAAGGGCTTTACGCATCATCGTTTGCCCTGAGGACACATTGTGTTGGGCATAATAGGCGAGACCCAAATGGTAGTAATGGTCGGCTACAGGTTGGGGTTGGTTATTCACGCTAAAAAGGAATTGATCGACCGCGAGGTTGTAGTTTTTCATCTTGTAGTACACCCACCCCAGTGTGTCCGCCATTTCCGTATCCGTGGGGTGAAGCCTTCTGGCCTTCTGTGCCAGGTCCAAAGCTTCGGGCAGAGTGGCTCTATCGTCCGACAGCACCCAGGCCAGGTTGTTCAACACGTCCGCACTCTCGGGATCCAGCTCCAGCGCCCTCTTGTAATTCTGCGCGGCCCCCTCGTAATCGTCCGAAAGCTGGAGAAAATACGCTTTCATAAAAAAGGCTTGAGGAAGTTTTGGATTTTTTGCGATCAGGCTGTCCACATCACGCATCGCCTGCTGCAGATTGCGCCGTCCCAGACTCAGTTCGCCGAGCGCCATATAGTTCGCGTAACTCTGAGGGTTCAGCTCGATAGCTTTCCGGAATTCCTGCTCGGCGGTCGGGATGTCTCCTTTTGCAGTGTAGATTTGTCCGCGCAGCCTGTGAACATAATCGGCAGGCATCGGCGTCTTGGGACCCTCTAACTCGGTCAGCGCTGCGTCGTACTGCTTCTGTTTGACCTGGAGCAGAACCAGGTCGTTGAACGCGGCGGTGAAGTCCGGTTTGATCTCGATCGCTTTGCGCAAATGAAGGATCGCATTGACGGCGTCGTCTCGCGAGGCTTCAGCCAAACCCAGCCGGTGCCAGTAGAAGGGATACTGCGGCCGCAGTTCGGTCAGTTTCCGGAAGAGCTTCACGGATTCTTCCCCATTTCCGAGACGAAGCAGGGCGTCGCCGCGGGCAACCATCGCATCCTCATTATCGGGCGATGCGGCAAGAACCGCGGTGGCTTCGCGAAGCGCGTCATCCGATTTGTTCTGGAGGGCGAGGATCTTTGCGAGAAATCCGCGAACCAGCAGGTTGTTCTTGTCATGCTGCAAAGCCGTGTTCAAGCTCTGTTGCGCGCCATCGAGATTCCCTCCGGCCATCTGCAAATTGGCCTTTTCGATGTAGGGCGGGATGAGCGAGGCATCGAATTTTATGGCGGTATCGAACTCCACAAGAGCTTTTTCGCCTTCATTACGTTCGCGCAGCATTCGACCCATTAGCATGTGCGCCACAGAGTCGTTCGGATTGATCTTGAAAACCGATTGAAGCAGCGCCTGCGCCTGGGTCTGGTTGTTCGAGTCGAGATAAGACTCCGCCAGACGCTCCTGCGCCTGCCTGTCTCCCGGTTTGACTTTCAGGAGATCCGTTAGCGCGCTTACTCCTTTATCGTTGTCGCCCTGCTGAAAATAGAAGTTGGCGAGCGCCCATCGAGGTTCTCGTTCATCGGGCTTGCGCCTGATCGCCTCCTTGAACACGTTCTCCGCTTCGTCAACCCTCTTCGACGACACATACAAGGATGTCAATCCATACAGACTTTTTGGATCTGCAGGCGAGAGGTCGAATGCCTTCTTAAGATAGGGTTCGGCTTCGCCGGAGCGCCGGGCGCCTGTTAAGAAGGTGGCCATTGCCAGGAAGGCCTCGGCGGAATCCGGGTGCTTCTCCAAAACCGATTTGAAAATTCGTTCGGCTTCTTCAGGATTCTTGGCCTGAAGCCGAACCTCGCCGAGACTGATGGCTGCCTGAAGGTTCGCCGGATTCTGCGACGCCACCGTTTCCAGTTCGTTGATCGCCTTGTCCAATTTCCCCTCGCCGGCGTGGGCATTCGCGAGCAGGATCTGAGCCTCGATATTTGAAGACTGCAAGGTGACGATTTCGAGAGCGATCGTTTCAGCTTCCTTGAAAAGGTCCGGGTTTTTTCCACCCGCCCCGAGGAAATAGCGCCCCGCCTCGAGCCGGGCCGGGATGTTTGCGGCATCGAGACTGACAATCTTTCGATAGGCGGCTATCGCGGACGCATCGTCGCCGGTTTCCTTGAAGATTTGCGCGAGTCCGAAATAACTGGGAATATGCGACCCGTCGATTTGCAGCGCATTTCGAAACTCGATAGTGGCTTCGCTGTAACGCCCTTCTTTGAGATAACGTTCGGCGTTGCCGAAAAACTTATCCCGTTTGCTCTGCGGACTCCGGCATCCCACAGCCAGCAGAATTGTAAGTAGAACGAAAAGCCTGACAATCGGTTTCATAGCTTTGTTTGTTGTATATAGCTCATGTTTTTGTGTCAAGACGGAGGCGCGCCTTCCTTCAGCTTCGAGAGATCTTTCAGGGTGCCTTCGGCGAGGCTTTTCTCTTTGAAGTTCACCTTGCTGCTCAACGCTTTCTTGAGGGCTGTTTCGGCTTCGCCAAGCTGTTTCGTTGCCTTATAAATCATTGCCACGTGATATTCATAAACGGCATTGTCGGGTTGCTTCGAAATGGCAAACGTCAGTTGATCGCGCGCCAGCACGAAGTTCCCGAGTTTGTAATAAGCCCATCCGAGAGTGTCCGCCGCATCCGGATTCTCGGGCTGCTTTTTTCGAGCAGTTTGGGCCCAGCCCACCGCGACATCCAGTTCGTGTCCTTCTTCGACGAGAATGTGGGCCAGATTAAGTGAGGCGCCGGAATTCGGATCGAGCTGGAGAGCTTGATTGTAGCTCTGTTTGGCTTGCTCGATCTTGCCCTGCTTTTCATAGATGACTCCCCTGGTGACATAAGCGGCGGCATAGGACGGCTTCTTTTTGAGCAAATCATCCATCATCCTCAGAGCTTCGTCAAGGCGCCCGGTCCGGATGTACTGATCCGCGAGATGAACGTTTGCGGCGATCCGCTGGGGGTCTATTTCGAGCTCTTTCTTGTATGCTTCTTGCGCCTCCTGCAATCTACCGCCTTCCGTGTAGAGATTTGCCAACAACTCATAATGAAAAGCCTGTCGCTTGTCCTCGGATACGCGGTTGATCGTTTCGATGGCTCGATCCAGCTTGCCTTCATTGGCGTATACGCGTGTCAGATCCTGCAGAATTTGCTCGGAATCGGGCTCAAGCTCCAGAGCGCGCGCCAGGCTCTTTTCCGCATCGGCGTTCCGGTCCCGGGAAGCATAGTAGAGACCCAGCTGACGATGAACGGGTGCGCTGGCCGGCTGTTCCTTCAACAGTGCGGCTAATTGCTTTTCCACCTCCGGATAGTTTTTTTCCATTCTGTCCACGGCTACCTTAACGAGCAATGCGGGCAAATACCTGGGGTCCACATCGAGCGCCTTGCGGATTTCCGCACGGGAGTCGGTGAGTCTTGCTTTGTCCAGGAACACCTCCGCAAGCGCAATTCTGGCGGGCAGGTAAACGCTGCTTACCGCCAGTGACTTCTGATAGTGATCTTGCGCCTCATCGAGTTGCTCTTTCTTCATAGCAATGTTTCCCAGGAAGAAATGCGGCTCCGGTGAAGGATTGTTGATGGCCGCGTCCTTGCTTAGAGTCGCGGCCGCGGCATCCATCTGGCCGGCGAAGAACTGGAGCTCTCCCAGGAGGGTGAGACCCGTCGCGTTTGCCGGCTCGGCTTTTAGGATTTGATCGACTTCGGCCCGGGCGCGGTCCGGCTCGTCTTTTAGGAGGTTCTGAGCGAGTTTCGCGGCGACGTCGGCGTTCTGCGGAAACATTTTCTTGATATCGAAGAGCAGGTTCCGCGCTTCCGCAGGGCGGTCCCGCAGAAACTCGAGATCGACCAATAGAAGCGATGGCGCCGGATCCTGGGGAGTGGTGGCCTGGGCGTTTCGCAAAACGTTCCTGGCATCGTCGAAACGCTTCATCTGATTATATAGACCGACGAGCTGGAGATAGACTTCCTTGTCCGATGGATAGATTTCGACAGCATCCTTGAAGACAGCCTCCGCCTTGCCCATTTCACCGACCGCCCGATAGTAGCTGGCCAACGACACAAGAACGTTTTTGTTTCTTGGATTCACCCCGCGCGCCTGTAGAAACGCCTCTTCGGCTTCCGGAAATTTCTGTTGAAGCGCGCGATATGTGCCAAGACTGACCAGTGCCGGCGAGTTCCGGGGATCCAAACGGATAACCTTCTCGAACTGCTCCACCGAGGAGCGGTAGTCCTGCAACCCGGCTTTGGCGTTGCCCAGAAGGACTAAAGCGCTCACATTCTGCGGTTCCTTCGACAGAATCTTTTGCGCGATTTTAGAGGCCTGCCGGAAGAAGTTGCCTTCCGTCGAGCCTGCAAGCGCGAGGTAGACATTGCCAAGCAGCAGGTTGGCCTCGATGTCGTCCGGAAGATACTCCAGGAGCCCATTCAATTGCTGCTCGGCCGCCAGCAAATCACCGTTGGCGTATGTCCGCGCGAGAAAGATGCGGGCATCGCGGTTCTGCGGTTCTTTCTGGATCGCATTCAAAAACTGAATCGCGGCCTCAGGATACTTTTTCTGATCGTAGAATTTCTTTCCCCTGTCGAAGTACTGCTGCGCGGTGACGCGGGTGGATTTCCAAACGGTATAAGCAATCGCCGTCCCAGCCAGGATCGCCCCGATCAGAATCGATGAGAAAAGGATTCGCTTCATATCTGCCTGGACACAAAAACACGCCCAGAAACGCGTTATATGGAACTGCAGCGTCTCTTAAGTATCCGACGGAACAATTCTCAACCTGAATGGATTTCTGTCAATCGGTATTGATTGGTTGAACTCGGCGTGGATGCGAATTCAGGGGCAGGGCTTATCCAACGGGCGCCTATCTCTTTATGAGGCGCCGCCGGATGGATTCCACCGCGACGATTCCGGCACCTAAGAGAAATAGAGAACCGGGCTCGGGAACTGCTTCAGAAGCGGAGAAGGAAAACGTTCTCCCGGCTCCATTTGCCGTGAATGTAAAAGAGCCAGATGTTGGATCGAAACCAGTGAGACGAAAAATTGCGGAGCCGGAGAGGACCAATACATGGGCGTTTTGAAAATCTACACCGATCGTTTTGAGATCCACAATCAAGCCACCATCACCCGTTTCGAAAGCGGCTACGGGCACGACAGGATAATTCGCAGAGCCGGGACCGTTGAATGTGAAATCCTTGATGGTGCCAATGGAACCGACTAACGATAAGAAACTGTCGGTCGCGTTGTAAATTGTAAACGCGCCGTCAACGCCGGGCGTCGGAACCGGCAATCCGCTCACTATGTTCGTCGTGAAATCCAGCGCGGTCGCAGTTCCGAGAGTCCTGACTGCCCCCGTTACGCCATCAACTGGAACAACACCCTGACTTACTCCGGATCCTAATGAGAATGCACCACTGATCGGTGTGGCCTGCGCAAACGAGACACCAAATACAAGTATTACCAAGAGAAGAAGTAGAGTAAGCGCCGTATGTTTGATTCTCATCATATTCCTTTATGTCGGCCGTTTCGCCTAGGTGTGGCGTTCCGTCGATTCTTGTTGATGCAAGCACAATGCCAAATGTAATGTCCTTTTTTTACAGTAACATAGCCGCCTGAGACCAAGACGCGAGCCCGTGGAAACGTAAGAAGTTTTGTCGAACGTAAAGGGAAGTTTACAACGACCTGCGGGGAAGGCCACAAAGAGGGGTTGGCGGCTGAAAACATGAAGAGGGCCCTCGATTGAGGGCCCTCTTCGCATCAGGAACAGGAATCTTACTTTAACTCTTTAGTGTTAATTCTTCCGGCGGCGGCGCGCCAACCCGGCACCGACAAGACCCAAGCCCAGAAGAGTGAGAGTCGCCGGCTCCGGCACCGACTGCGAGCTGGAGAACGACCATGTGTGGCCGGCAGCGTTGCTCGTGAAATCAAAGGTACCCTCTGTATCGGTGTAACCGTTCAAGTGAAACAGAGCAGTCCCGTCAAGAACCAGACTATTGAAAGTTCGAAACGTAACCGAAACACTATCCATCCGCACGCTGAGAGTACCGCCAGCAGTTTCCCACGCAGCTACCGGTACTGTGGGATAATCCAACTGTTCGCCAACCGAATAGCCCCCGAAGAACGTCGGGTCGAACGTGAAGTCCTTTATGCTGCCGCTTGCACCCACTAACCCGGCGGTGAAAAAGTCGCCATCGGCACTGTTGACAGTGAAAGGGCCGGGGGTTCCCGGAGTCGGTACAATAACCCCAGTTGGGACGAAGTCGAGAGCCACGGCATTATTGAGATCCGCACCAGCCGCAGTCAGGATAGAGCCGTTCCACGTGATCGGTATCGGACCGGGGCCTGAGATTGAAAAGTCACCACTGATAGTACCCGCCTGAGCTACAGACACTCCCATAACCAACATCAGCAAACCCGCCAACCCAACTGTAAATCTCTTCTTGATGTTCATTTTCTTGTTCCCTTTCCTGTTCTTGATGCCTAAAAGTCTATACACGGCCAACATAAAGCAATCAGCGTGCCGAAAGTGAAAGTATAGAAGTTTAAGGACTTATGACGCGAGATCCCCTTTTTCACGCGTGTGTGAACGTAAAAGTCCGTGACAATTGCGCGGTCACGGGGCCGTGTTACAGGCCCAAAAAGCCCTTAAAGCACTGGGATTTAAGATATTTACGGGTTGAGATCGTCGAACATGCAATCCGTAAAGTTTTCCGACATGTCCGTCAAGTATGGCTATCTTTATGGTATTAAAGGAGAATGGAGAAATCTTTCCACTCACCAACTTTCGGGGAAGACGGAGAAACCCAGGGAGTCAGCAGCATACCTGCTAGTAAAATAGACAGCTGCGGTCTAATATTCAATGAATATGATGATCCGTAGGGATGAATTGCTTCGAAGAATCCAAGCAGCTTTTGAACGGAGCCGCGTCGTCACGATCCTTGGTCCGCGGCAGTGCGGCAAGACCACGTTGGCGCGAGAGTTTGCGAGTCCCCTCCAAGCAACCTACTTCGATCTGGAAGACCCGAAAGATGCCGCCGGATTGGCGAATCCAATGCTGGCGCTCGGTTCCTTGACGGGGTTGGCCGTGATCGACGAAGCCCAGCGAAATCCCGGTTTGTTTCCGGTGCTGCGGGTCCTGGCGGACCGTGTGCCGCTTCCCGCGAAATTTCTTTTGCTCGGCAGCGCTTCTCCTAATCTAGTGCGCGGGATTTCCGAATCACTGGCGGGGAGGATCGCGTTTGTGGATATGTCAGGCTTCACATTGTCCGAGGCTGGTGAGCAGAATTGGCGCACTCTTTGGATCCGCGGCGGATTTCCCCTGTCGTATTTGGCAGAGAGTGACGCCGATAGTCTGGCGTGGCGGCGCGATTTTCTGCGGACATTCTTGGAACGCGATTTCGCTTTGCTTGGATTAGGCGCCACCCCATCGTCGCTGGGACGTCTATGGCTCATGCTCGCCCACCATCATGGACAAATTTTGAATGCCTCAGAATTGGGACGTTCGCTGGGGGAGTCCTACAAGACAGTTCAACGGCATCTGGACTTGTTATCGGGCTCGTACATGATTCGGTTGCTGCCGCCGTGGTTCGAGAATCTAGGCAAACGGCTCGTGCGCAGCCCGAAGGTCTATGTCCGCGACAGCGGATTGTTCCATGCGTTACTGGAATTGCCGGCCTATTCTGCATTGCAAGGACATCCAAAGCTGGGTGCATCGTGGGAGGGATTTGCGTTGGAACAAGTGCTGCGGATCACCGGAGATCAAAACGCCTATTTCTGGGCGACACAGGCCGGCGCCGAACTCGATCTGCTGCTGTTTTGGCAAGGCCGCCGGATCGGCATCGAATTCAAATACGCCGATGCTCCAGTCATGACCAAGTCGCTACGGATAGCGCACGAGGACTTGAAGCTGGATCGTGCGTGGGTGGTCTATCCGGGCGATCGGCATTATGCATTGGAGACATGGGCGGATGCGCTGCCTTTGCCGAAATTGTTCAAGGAACTGCGATAAGATTCCACCGGGGGCGGCGCCGGGAAATGCTTCAAGGTCGGCTGACAGAATCGTCGGAGAACGTTACACTTTTCCACAACCCATGAACAGTTACTGAAACGAAACGCCGATCTCGCCCTGGCTAGAGATAAGTTTATGGTCGAGCGTCGATTTTCCTTACGATTCCCTTGTGCCGCGGATTGGATTTGAGCGGATCTTCCCGACTCGCCCGGAGGGATTTTCTTCAATGTTTTTAATCGATTAGCTGGCGGGGAATGACATCTGGCCGGTGCTGGCACCGCAATTGCTTGTGGATGGTCGGATAAAGCGCTGACGGAAGTAAGCGCAACACTCTAAAATCACAATGAGGAACATCATGAAACAGTTTAAGATGGCAGCATTAGTACTTGCGCTACTCGTTTTCGGAGCCACGGCCATGCAGGCCGCCGACATCACGATCAACGATCTCGGGGACGGCGGTCCGGGCTTTTCAACGTCAGGCGACATCAACATTACCGGTGGCGCCCAGGCGCCTGAGAGCCTTACCCTGAACGGCATTTTCCACATCCCGTTTGGAAACGGAGTGGTCTGCGACGGCAACGCCGCTTGCGACCAGCGCTTCAATCTGTTGGAAGCCAGCGGCGCCGTTAGCGATACGCTCGAACTCACATTCAATGGCCCTGGTGGTCCAGTCGGACCGGATTGGCAGGAAGATTTCACACTCGTTTTCTTGTCCGATAGTGAGGGACCGCTTGCCGGACTCCCCGGTGGCGTCGACATTCTCGAAGACGGGACCTTCCAAGCGTTGCCGATCGATCAGGGGTTCCTCCGGGGATCGAGCTTCAGTATCCACCTTGCTTCAGACGTCACCGATACGCCCGAGCCGGCTTCGCTGGCCCTTGTCGGATTCGGTTTGATCGGTCTTGGGATCGCTCGCCGCCGCAAAGCATAAGCAAGCAGCCCTGACCGCCGATCGTTAAGGGACGGCTTCAACCTTGAAGCCGTCCCTTACTAATTTCAGTCACGTCAGTGAAGAGAAGCACACCCCTTCAAGTCCGTCAATCTTCGGATTTCAATAGCCAGAAGCGTTAATTCCGGAATTCCATCGCATCCCGCAGACAAAATTAAGAGCATACTCTGGCAGTTACGCCGTTCTAATTCTAACTAGCCAAGGGCCGCGCCCTTGGTATCCCGGCTTCCAGCCGCGGAGCGGCGAAAGAGTGTAGCCACGGCCAAAGGCCGTGGTTTAACGGACTCAACTGGCTGAGCCGCGGAGCGGCGATAGATTCTTTCGCCGCTCTGCGGCTCGTCGCATTTGGTACAAATTACCACGGCCTTCAGCCGTGGCTACATTCTTTCGCCGCTCCGCGGCTGAAGAGGCCAACGAGAACAAAACTCTCGTTACATACGGCATACGAATCTATCCAAG
>Ga0207125_10112_pt1 | contig 19467 bp, 14 predicted proteins | sample Alteio_BWMinHeat_19_FD_153556 | JGI IMG/M metagenome (GOLD analysis project Ga0207125, IMG submission 153556) | Enriched cells from forest soil in Barre Woods Harvard Forest LTER site, Petersham, Massachusetts, United States -... | ecosystem: Environmental > Terrestrial > Soil > Temperate forest >...
CGGCAAGAGCACGATTCTCCGCTTGATCGCGGGGTTAGAGGAGCCCACGGAAGGGGAGGTGTGGATCAACGGTAAGAATGTTACCGATCGCGACCCCAAAGACCGGCACATCGCGATGGTTTTCCAGAGCTACGCTCTGTATCCTCACATGAACGTGTTCGACAACATGGCCTTCGGCCTCCGCGTGAGAAAGCGGCTCACGGAAAATGAAATTACCGAACGGGTACGCGAATCCGCGGCGATGCTCCAGCTCGAGAAGCTCCTCGACCGGAAACCCAAACATCTCTCCGGCGGCCAGCGCCAGCGGGTTGCGCTGGGGCGGGCCCTCGTGCGAAAGCCCAAAGTTTTCCTCTTCGACGAGCCGCTCTCCAACCTCGACGCCCACCTGCGCAACCAGATGCGCGCCGAAATCCGCAAGCTCCAACAGAAGCTCGGGGTCACGGCCGTTTACGTAACTCACGACCAAACCGAAGCCACCACGATGGGGGATCGCATAGCGCTTCTCCAGGGCGGCAAGCTTCAGCAGGTGGCGAGCCCCGCGGAGATTTACCAGCGCCCCGCGAACCGCTTCGTGGCGGGTTTTATCGGCAGCCCGGAGATGAATTTTCTCCCCGGCGCCGATTTCGGCGCCAAGGCGGGAGTTACCGTAGGTGTGCGCCCGGAGAACGTGAATCTCGCGGGCAAATGGAAGGGGCGCGTTGACCTCGTGGAAAATATGGGATCGCAGGCGTTGATTCACATTGCCAGCGCGGGCGGGCCTTTGGTGCTTGCACTGGTGCCGATGCAGGCTGCGCCCGCTCTTCGCGCGGAAGTGAATTTCGGGTGGGATGCCAACTCCGTTCGCGCCTTCGACCAGAATTCGGGGCTGGCGGTGCAGCCGTGAGAGCGGTAGTCACGATCCTCTGCTTTCTTTCGGCCGTTGCCTGCGCCGCTACGCCGCGCATGGTTTCGTCGCGGCGCGCGGTTTCTCCGCCACGCACTGTGATGCTGCAGCTCTTCGAGTGGCCCTGGGCCGCCGTGGGAGAGGAATGTGAATCGGTATTGGGGCCAGCCGGATTCGCGGCCGTTCAAGTTTCGCCGGCGCAGGAACATATCGTGGCCAACGGCGCGCCCTGGTGGGAGCGTTACCAGCCGGTGAGTTACCAAATCGCTTCACGCTCCGGATCGGAGGCGGAATTCGCCGCCATGGTAAAACGGTGCGCTGCCGCCGGCGTGGATGTTTACGCCGACGTGGTGCTGAATCACATGAACGGGGTGAAGGGGGAGGGGACTGGTTTCGCCGGCACTCATTTCACCCATTACCAATACGGGAATCTCTGGCGCTATTCCGACTTTCACCACTGCGGCCGCAACGGCGACGACGGCCTTCGTAATTTTTCCGATCTCTACGAGCTGCAAAACTGCGAGCTCTTAGGCATGGCCGATCTCGACACCGCCTCGCCGGCCGTGCAGGAAAAGCAGGCCGCGTTCTTGAATCATCTCCTGGATCTCGGCGTTAAGGGATTCCGGATCGACGCCGCCAAGCACATCTCTCCCGCTGATTTGAACGGCCTCTTCGCACGCTTGAACCGGCCGAATTACCGCGTATTAGAACTCATCCTGAGCCCCGGGGAACCCGTGAGAGCGAGCGACTATCAATCCCTCGGTGGGCTCAATAATTTTCAATACGCCTATGAGCTGGGCGCCGTTTTCCGCTCAGGAAATCTGGAAGCCCTTCCAGGTCTCGCGGGAAAAACCGGCATTGGCACCGACGACGCCGTTGTTTTCGTGGAGAATCACGATCTCGAGCGCAGGCCCGGCACCGAGACGCTACTTTCGCTCCACGTGGATCCGGTTCTCAATCGCCTCGGCCAGATTTTTCTTCTCACTTGGCCCTATGGTTACCCGGCCGTTTTTTCCGGCTACTCTTTCACCAACAACGACGCCGGCCCACCGCTCGATTCCGGCGGCTTGATCGCCGGCCCCGGCACCACCTGCGCGGCGCCGTTCACCTGCGCGCATCGCGCGCCGTGGCTGCGAAATTTAGTGGCATTCCGTAACGCCACTGACGGAGTTTTCACCGCCACAAACCTGCTCGCCAGCGGGCCCGTGATTTCCTTCGGGCGAGGAGCGCTTGGGCACGTGGTGATTTCGGTGGATTCGCGTGCGCGCGCGCTCGAGCTTCGCACCCAGATGGCGCCCGGCCATTACTGCAATATCGCGGGGGAGGGTTGCGCTGATGTGGCGGCTGACGGCACTCTTCATCTCAACATTGCGCCCAAATCGGCATTCGTGATCCGAAAATAATCCGTTCGAAAAAGATTCCTGCCTTCGTCACAACGGCGGGGGCTTTTTTTTGGCCAAGTATTCCAGCATCGAACCGACTCGGGTCGCAATGCATTAATCGGAATCAAATATTCTAAAAAGGCTTTTAATCGATTTACTCTTGAAGGCAGCGTACTTGCGTCATCGCCGCGAAGCGCGGATGTATTTATGCGAGCATATAATTAAAAAAAGTGCATTTTGTCTTGGGAAAAAAACCTGCCCCATGCTTCACTATTGACTTCCGAACAAGGTGGTTTGGCTTCTTAGCGAAGATCGCTGAGAAAAGAAAATGCTCCCACGGAGGGTGTATGCGCAGGTTCTGGTCGGTTCTTTTTCTGTCTCTTTATTTTTCCGCTGCCGCGAACGCCGCAGATGTAGTGGCCATTAGCGCCGGTTCTTCTGTGGCCAACGGGGCTTACTCCGCCGATACGGATTTTTCGGGCGGAACCCCCTATAACAATAACATCGTCATCAACACCACGAATGTCGTTAATCCGGCGCCGCAGGCCGTTTATGATAACGTCCGTTACGGCGCTAATTTCAGTTACGTAATTCCCGGGCTCGCGGCAGGTGGCGTTTACCTTGTTCGCCTCCACTTTGCAGAGATCTATTTCACGAGCGCCGGATCGCGCGTCTTTAATGTTTCGATCAACGGCACCCCAGTGCTTTTTGATTTCGATATTTTTTCCGTCTCTGGCGGGCAGGGGATCGCGAACGCGCAACAGTTTCAGGCTCAGGCCGATGCTAACGGTCGGATCACAATCGCCTTCTCGGGCGTGGTAGAGAATGCGCAAGTAAACGGAATTGAAGTCTCCGCGGTTTCCTCTCTCCCCGTGCCCACTCCGGCGCCTAGCTATAACCTCCTCCTCACTTCTGATAAGGCAAGCTATGTCGCTGGGGCAACGGCAACGGTCGTGGCTTCGCTGAGCAGCACGCCAGAAAATCCAGAAGAAGAATTCTTCGTCACGGCCATGTTCGCAGGAAATTCTCTGCACCTGACCCGCCTCACCAAGACCGAGAGTTATGCCATCACGCCGGCTCTCGCAAGCGGTGCAAGTCTATTCATTGCGCAGGTTTATTTGCAGAATGCCAAAGAGGCTAAGGCACTGAATGATGCGACGAAATTCTATCAAAACGATATCGCCGCGCTTCAAGCTCAGTTGGCTGTTACGACGGATCCCAACGCCATCGCTACTATCAATTCAGAGATCGCTGTTGACCTGGATCGACTCGGGGCCACCCAAGGCGAATTTTCTCGGATCCGTACCCCCGTTGGTCCCCCGGTTACGATTACCCTTATCGCCCACTAGATCTTTAGGAGCTTTTGATGAAGACGCTAATCGTTCTTTCTGGTCTCGTATTGTCTCTTGCCGCCAAAACCGCCTTTAGCGCAGGCATTCTTTCCGAACCGATGCTCTATGTAGACGGGGCACAGGCTGTGCAGGGAAGTGAATTCAATCTTTTCATTCGTCCGACGACGGATTACGTGAATTCCTACGTGGTGCTCGATGCCTCGTTGGATGGAAATGCCGTTACACTGGAGCATCCCGTAAAGGACATGTGGGTGTTTCACCAGGCCGAGTTTGAGATGCTCAAGCGCCATGCGCTGACGTTTACGATTTCCTTAGAGAACGCGGGGCAAGCTGATCAGGTAACCCAAGCCCTCTGCGAGGCGGGGAGCCAAATCTCAAATCTCCAAAATCAAATTGCGACTACTACTGACCCTAACCAGCTCGCGCAACTGAACGCGCTTCTCGTGCAGAAGCAAGCGCTTCAAGCCCAGCTCACGACCGATTTGACTAACCTCAAGAATGCGATCGGCATCCAAACTTATAGCTTTGCTGTCGCACCGGCCCCCACTGGCTCGACCGTTTTCCCCAGCATCGCCTCCGTGGCTCCGAACGTAGGATCTCTTACCGGGGGCACGGCCATCACGATCACCGGCACGAACTTCGTGGCTGGGGCAGCCGTGAGCATCGGGGGAGTTGCTGCGACGAATGTGGTTGTGGCGAGCGCCACGAGCATCACCGCGACCACCGCTGCCTTCACCACCCCAGGTGTGCAGGATGTGGTCGTAACCTTGCCTCTCGCCACGGGCGATGTGGAGCAAAAGCAAGCCCTTCTTCCTGCGGGTTTCTTCGTAACGAGCACCCGGGGCGAAGTGCATTCTCCGCTGGCGTCTAAACATTTCTCGCCCCTTCACGGAGGCCCCGGTTTTGAGCACGACCACATGTGCGCGGGGAGCAGAGAATGATCCGCCTCTTGCCCTTAGCGTTCCTTATGGCGCTTTCGGCCAACGCGAGTGAGCCTCTCATGAGGCTGAGCGCTGATGCCGTCACCTACAGTGTGGGTGCGACAGCGCATCTAGAGGCGACAGTGCTGGCGCCTCCGCACGAGTCGGAAGACGATTTCTATTTCGGCTCTACCCTCAATGGGGCCGGCCTAGAACTCATTCAGGAGCCGAATGGACCAGGGATTGCCGCGCCAACTTTGGCGACTAGCGGAACCTACGTGTGGACAGTTCAGCTCTACTTAGAGAATGCGAAACTTGCGGCATCGCTTCTCGATGGGATTTCTTCCCTGAATTTTCAAAATGCAGGTCTCCAAACCCAGATCAGCCAGACGACTGATCCCACGAAGCTCGCGGCGCTTCGAGCGCAGCTCTCCGCAAATAATTCCGAACTCAGCGAACTACAGGCTGAGCTTACCCATATTCGACACCCCTTTGGCGCAAGCCAGAGTCTTACCTTTTCCGCGCAGTAGGAGACGAGATGAAAACCGTACTTTCTCTTTTTTTGGCTTTGTCCCTCCTCCCGAGCTTCGCGTTTGGAAAGAGTAGGGGTACTCAAGGAAGCGTAGATGCGCTCGTGGCGCGTGTGAAAAAGCACCATGACGCCGCGCTGGCCAAGGCGCATAGCAAATCCTCCCTTCTAGACTTTTATATTTCACCTGAAAATCCGACCCAAGGTGACGCGGTTGCCATTTTTGCCGAAGTAGAAACCGATTTCGTGGGCGAGGACACGATCCTAACCGGCACGCTCGATGGAGCTGCGGTGACTCTCACTCAGCCTTCGAAAGATCTCTTTCTCTACAACGCGGGCTCCTACGGAGTGATTGGCTCGCATTCCTTTCAGGGAAGTTTCTATATTCAAAACCACGCAGACGCGGTTCAACTCCAGGCTTCCATCTCGCAGCTAAATTCCCAGATAGTTTCCCTCCAAGCCCAGATCGCCGCTGCCACGGATCCCACTGTGATCTCCAACCTACAAGCGCAGCTTGCACAGGCGCAAAGCCAGCAAGCGCAGTTGACGGCATCGCTTGCGAATCTCAAGACCCTAGTCGCGCAGCCGAGCTTTACTTTTTCTGTCGCAGCCAATGCCGCAAATCCGAACGTGCCTCACCTCGCTTCGATCACGCCGAATGTGGGGAAAATAAATACGGTGATTCCGATCACAATCGCGGGCACAAACTTTCCGGCAAACCCCGTGGTCACGCTGGGCGGCCAAGCGGTATCGGTGACTTCGGCTTCTTCGACTAGCATCGTAGGCACGGCACCGGCGCTTTCCATCGCTGGTCCGCAGGCGCTGGTTGTCTCCGGCTCCATTGGTGGAGCGGCCGTCAATGCGGAGCTGGATAACGCCTTCGTGGTGGCAAATTCTCTCCCTGGAAATTCGGCGCCTGTGGCTGTTGCCACCGTCTCCGCCCCGCAATCGAATATCGGAACGGCGGTAAATTTTAGCTCGACAGGCTCGAACGATCCGCAGCAAGGAACCCTGACGTACCAATGGCAAGTCTTGAGCGTCTCCGCGGGCTCGCAGATTGCCATTCCCTCGGCGGGAAGCGCTTCGACTTATTCGCTAACTCCGGACGCCCCAGGGGCCTTTGTTGTTTCGCTCACGGTTACTTCATCGGTGAGCGGTCAAGCGAGCGCGCCAGCCTTTGTCATTGTGCAGGGAATCGCCCCGACGAATCAGGCGCCTGTGCTCACGGGCGGCCTTATCTCGGTTAGCACCAACGCGACGCAGACGCTTCAGCTCGGCCTAACTGATGAGCCTTGGCAGGCGCATTCCTATTCGATCACGCACGCGCCAAGCCATGGCACTGCGACAGTATCTAGCACTGGATTGGTTTCCTACGTCGCCGGTTCGACCGCGACGAGCGACTCTTTAAGCGTGATGGTGCTCGATAACGGCACGCCGCCGCTTTCCGCCAGTGTAACGGTTTCCGTTTCCATTCTGGCGAGTCATCCCCCCGCGGCTTCGGCGCCGCCGATCACGGTTACCCCCGGCGTAGCGGGTACTTCTCAGGTGAACGGCTATGGCCGCGATCCCGGCCAAACGGTGACGTTTGCACTTTCTGCCGGGCCCACAAACGGTACGGCCACGATTTCCTCGTCGGGCCTCGTAGCCTATACTCCGAACGCGGGCTATGCGGGGACCGACTCCATCGGTGTCATCGTCACGAATAGCGCAACTCCTCCGCTTTCGACTTCTATTTCAATTCCGGTCATGGTGAGCAGCCTCACGCCGCCTACTATTCCCAATACGTTGAACTATAGGATTTACATCCCGAGTGTTCCCTTTCAGGTTGGGATTGGAGCGGCCCCCTTCCTTCCGCAGCAGATCACGGCTGGAAACGGCGGCGTGGCGTCGGTGGTTTGGGATTATGGCGATGGCACTCACGATAAGACTACCGAATTCCTCTATGGAGGAATGAATCACTATTATGTAGCCTCGGGCACCTACACAGCGACCATGACGGTAACCGACAAGGCTGGGCTAACGGCCTCGTTAAGTCAGCCAGTTGTCGTGGCAAGTATTCCGGCGCCGATTGTGCGAGTTACGATGAGCCCTTCCGTGGGCGGTCCCGCTCCTCTCTCCGTGACCCTCGATGCCTCTGCGTCGACGTTAAGTAGTGGAGCCATTTCTGAATATCGGTGGCTGTTCTGCGGGCAATTCCCGGAGACTTCCACGACCGTTCCGACGATAACGCATACCTTCACGAGCACTTGCACGGTGCGCGTTCGGGCATTTGGTCCGACGGGTCTTTTGGGGCAAGGAAACGGAACAGCCTCGGGCATTACGAATATTGTGGTGCCGGTGGGCAATGCCGTCAGCGGTTCAGCTCCAGCCTCGCAGATAAATGTTTTGCCTCCGATTGAAACCGCTGTCGGTACGCCGGTTAACATGGATGCATCGCTCGCCATCGACACGAACGTTGGAGGCTCCCTAACGGCGTACAATTGGAACTTCAATGATGGCGGGTGTACCTCAAATTGTACATCGACCGCATTTACCACGAGTCACGCCTATCCAATTACATCTCCATTTAACTTTTTCCCGAGCCTCACGGTGACTAACGCTCTGGGAATCACGAACACGGCTGTGCAACCGGTTTTCTACGTGAATCTGGTTGGGACGCAGCACCAGCCGCACGCCATATTGACGGCTTCGGCAACGAGAGGTGTTACGCCGTTCACCGTGACCTTCGACCTCTCTCAGTCTTACACCTATAACGGGTTCGGTCCGCAGTCGTTCGCCTTTCACTTTGGAGACGGTACGCCGGACGTTGTGACTTCAACCCCAACGGCCACGCATACATATACAGTGGCTGGCCAATTTCCATATTCGATGTCGGGGTCAGTGATCGACACTGATGGCAATCGCAATTTCGCGGGGCAGACAATTACGGTGACCTCTACAAGAGATGAATTATCGGAGGCGGCTCCAGGGAATTTAGATACTGACCGAGAGTTCCAGCGGGAAACGCTCTCCCTTGCTTGCGGACAGGACGACGGAGCATCGTGCTACGCGCTTTCGCAAATGTATGCGGAGGACGGGGACTCGTATACTGCTGGGCTTCTGAAACAAAAAGCCTGCACTATAGGATTTCAGCCCGCCTGCACTTTGGGAGGTAATTAGAAGTGAACAAGGCATTGTGGGGCATTGTCCTTCTAGTCACGCTTTTTTCTACAGATAACAAAGCCTTTGCCATCGAATGCCCAGTTGGCCCAAGTGACCCATATGGCCCAAGGGTAACGGTTACTACGTCCCCAATTGTACCTGGGCAATTCATATATCTGCCTGGATCCGTTAGTTTTTCATTTTCTGCAAGCAGTTGCGTGGCGACAGGGAGATATGGAACGCTCAAAATCATTTGGAGTGTGTATGATACTTACGGTCGTTTGATTTCATCTACGGTTGGAGGACTGACACAGGATCTTAATTTTCCGGATTCCGCTACCTATCAGGTAGGGGCAGATATTAAGGAGACTTGCCTAACTGAGGATGGATATGGAAATTGTGGCGATTATGGTGATGGGACTTTTCTTACTACGTCAAATTTCCCAACACTTCAAATTGCACAGGTTAGTCCGTGCTCGTATGAGCAAGGAGTCATCCTTACGACGGCGGGATCTAGCTCAAACAATACTAATCAAGGCGTAACTGTCCCTGAGACCTTTACCTTTTCATATCCCTCCGATCCTCCCGGATTGGGATTCAGCGTATTTCAAAATAAAACCGATCCAAATCTCTGGCTTTATAAAATAAATCAAATCGGACAACAGGTTTTCCCTGCAAACGTGACAATCCCGGTCACCGCCGGTGGAAGCGGGGCCACTACTGCGGCAAGTATTCAAGTTCAATGCACGCATGGGATTGTGCCTGTACCGCATTTTTCGGTAACTGCAGATAAGCCTCATGTTGCACCAGGCGAAACGGTGACCTTCACTGCAAACCCAGTAGGGATGACGGGGCCATTTCAGTTTTCATGGGGAGTTTTTCCTATTGGCAATAACGGTGCTGCTGGAAAGATAATTTCATCGGGCTCTACCGGGACATGGGTGCCGCCTGTGGCAGGGAGCTTCCTGATCAATGCCTTTGTAACAGACAGTTTTGGAACTCAGGACTCATGGAGTTCCGGATATGTGGTGGGAGCATGCAGTGGGCGCAATTGCCCAGTGCCATCGACACCTATCCATGTTTGGCAAGTGATTAAGGATCCTACGCTTCCTTCCCCAGACGGGGTGGGTGGAATCATCGATCTTGTTGCGGGAAAAAACGCGGATGTAGTTGTCACTGCGACCCCGAATCAAGATGTCACAAATTCTACGGTTACTCTTTGTGGTCACACCTTTGGTCCAAGTACAAATTTCGCTGACAAAGTAACTGGGAGTGTTGATTTTCAGTTGAGCCCAGTACCCACGGATTCTAAGTGCGTGAATGTGGTATCAACAATGCAAGCCCAACTTTTGGATATTAATAATCATGGAGTTGGGGCGGCATCCATTCAAGTCCATCCGAGGACATTGGTGGCGATTCATCCAGTGTTTGTTTCACTTGATGTGCCATCCTCAGATCCGAGCAAGTTTCCCGTTGTTCAGCCACCTAGTTCATCTGATATGAACATAAGCCAAGGGGACGGTTACACATTCTTGAATAACCTGTTCCCAATTGGTGAAGCGTATACGCCCGAGATTAGTAATATTCCAGTCCATGGTGAAGCCGCGGAAAATTCGGCAAGGATTGATTCTACGTTTGATGATCGACAAGCGCTGGCTGCACTGGTGGATAAAACTAACGCGAGTCAATTTTATCAGCAGGGAATTACAAACGTTATTGGGCTCGTTTCTTCGGCCTATTTTCCAGCTAAAGAGCCGGGCATGGGAAGAGTAGGTGAGTCTGAACTTCACTCCATTTCGGCGGAGGTGACCGCAGGGGACGTGGCATCCTTAGTACATGAATTTGGGCACATGTATTGTCTAAGGTATGATAACCAAACTGGTTGTGATTTTATTAATTATAATACGTCATCTGATCCGACGGCAAACGCACGGCTGTACCACAATCAAGATGGCGCTGATAATTCTGGTAAATATTTAGGCTTTTCAAATAAAACATTTGGTGACTCAAGTTATCCTTATTCGACTGGATATCAGTTTCAGAGGGGACAATTTGCTTATTCCGAGAGCTTATTAGTTCCCGCTATCCATCCTTCACCTGCCGGATACTGGCTGAATAGTAAAGAGTACCTTCAGTTATTTGACGTGCTTCTGCCGGAAAAACAGACGGTTCCAGGAACTTCGCCGCCTACATTTCTTGGCGCTGGGTCGTTAGATGCCACAGGAAGCTTCGTTCCCTCCTCTACTTATATAATGGATAATCCCCGCTCGGTCCCAACGAATCCAAACGGTTCTTTTAGTGTTGTGGTGCAGGATGCGGGTAGGAAAACGCTATATTCCGGAAATTATGAAGTCAATTCGGCTCCAGACAATCCCACTGCTCTAGAGCTTTCATTTACAGTTCCAATGCCGGCCAATGGTGTATTCGTAACAGCTTCTCAAATTGGGTCAAAGCGATTCATCTCTACACCAGCGGTGATTGTAGTTCCTGCTGAAGTTATCTCTGATGGGTTAAAAAATGTCCCAGACGCAGCTCTGGTCGGAGACCCTGCAACTACAAGAGCTGCTCTTGCGAATGACATTGCCCAATACCGAACTTTTCTTCTTTCGGGCCAACTGAATCTTGCCAATAATTATCTTCAGTCAACTTTGTCTCCGGATGTCGGCAATTCGATTTCTACAAACTACGCATCCTCATCACTCCTTGATATCGGCCGATCTGAGATGAATGAGTTGCTTCTGACATCTCAACTGCGAGTGTATGCGGCCATCCAAGGGACGAGCACGCCACCAGTAAATCCGTTTATTTCGCTAGTTGTGTCGGGGGGGCAGTCGGCCGGAGAAACTAGCAACCTTGACGTAAGGCAAGTTGTGGCGCCGACGGACAAGGACCACATTTTTCTCTATCAAATCTACTTTAATGGCGAAAAAGTCCAGACACAGTCATCTGATTATCCGAAGATAATCAGATCTGCGGCACTCAGAATCGGCCCCCAATTCTGGGAGGTTCAAACATTTTTAATTTCTCGAGCTGATTGGCTTCGGCATGAGCGGAATTTGGAAAAATTAAAACAGAAAGTTGCATCTGGTCTTGAAAAACTGAACTTCGAACTCAATCTTGATGCGCGAGCGGCCATCCAGGCTGATATTGTTGCGACTGAGCGAGTGATTTCTAGCGAAAATGGGATAGTTCAAGCTGAAATGACACAAGTTGGTCCGCCGACTATCACTTCATTCAACGTTCAGTAGATTAAGGTGGAAATTTCATGTTTTTGAAATACATAGCCTGCGCATCTTTTGCCTTCATGGCACTTGCGGGGCAATTAAAATTTCTTGATGGCGAGCGATTTTTAAAAGTTTCCGTTGATGATGTTGATCACGGTCAGCATTCTTGTATTCGAGCATTCGATATGACGTACCAGGCTTGGCCATATGAGCAGTATCGATCTAGAAACAAGACTGTTTGCAAAATTCAGATCCTAAGTGAAAAGGGAGTCGTTTTAGATCAGGCGTATTGTGTGCTCAAGGAGGTTCGAGCAGCTCTGGGATCTCAGGGAAAGTCTGCGGATATTTCGACGCCTTCGCCCTGTAGTCCAGGTGCTCCCGGCGATCATTACAGATCCTCCGTGGCCTTTAAATATAATAAGAAGGCTAGAAAGGCGCGATTCTTATTTGAAGGTAGGAATGTAGCCGAGTCAGAAATTTCAGTGCCGAATTAATCATTGCCCGGGCTTGGGAAAAGGTCAGAAAATAAAAAAAAGAGCAGCCGGTTAGGGCTGCTCTTTTCGTTTGAAGACCCGGAATTAAGCCGCGCGTTCGCTGGCGCTCATCCGCTCGCGCGAGCGGCCGCTGCCGCCCGAGCTCTTCTTGTCTTTCTTGACCGCCGGGGTGGTGCTCTTCGCCAGGGCGAATTGCAGAACCTCGTCGATATGCTTCACGGGGAAGAATTCCATTTTTTCGCGGTACTCGGGGGCGATGTCCTCGAGGTCCTTCTGGTTCTTCCAGGGGATGATGATCTTGGTGATCCCGTGGCGCATGGCCGCGAGAGCCTTTTCCTTCAATCCGCCGATCGGGAGCACTTTGCCGGTGAGGGTCATTTCACCCGTCATGGCGAAGTCTTTGCGAGTCGGGATTCCGGTGAGGCGGCTTACGAGGGCGGTTGCCATCGCGATGCCGGCGCTCGGGCCGTCCTTCGGGATTGCTCCCGCAGGGATGTGCACGTGTAGATCATGCTCGGAGCACGCTTTGTCGTCGATTCCGTAGCGTTCGCCGTTGCCGCGGATGTAACTCCAGGCGGCGCTTGCGCTCTCCTTCATTACGTCGCCCATCTGGCCGGTGAGGGTAACCCCGCCTTTGCCTTTGGAAATCGACGTTTCGATGTAGAGAATTTCGCCACCGGCTTGAGTCCAGGCCAGACCAGTGGAAATTCCCACTTCGTCACGGTCTTGCTGGTCTTCCCGCGTGTACATGGCGGGGCCGAGGAACTTGGTAACCATGTCAGCGTCAACTTTGGTCTTGTCCTTCTCGCCTTCGGCCACCTTGCGGGCCACTTTGCGGCAGAGGGTACCAATCAGGCGCTCGAGGTTACGCAGGCCGGCTTCGCGAGTGTAGTGCTCGATCGTGTAGATGAGCGCGTCGTTCGTGATGTCGATCTGTTTGTCGGTGATGCCGTTTTCTTTGATCTGCTTGGGCACCAGGTACTGCTTCGAGATCTTGAGCTTCTCTTCATCGAGGTAGCCCGAGAGCTGGATGATTTCCATCCGGTCGCGGAGGGCCGGCGGGATGGTATCGAGCACGTTGGCGGTGGCCAGGAACATTACGTTCGAAAGATCGAAAGGAAGATTCAGGTAGTGGTCGCGGAACGTGTTGTTCTGTTCCGGGTCGAGCACTTCGAGCAGCGCCGAGGAGGGGTCTCCGCGGAAGTCGTTGCCCAATTTATCGATCTCGTCGAGCATGAGGATCGGGTTCTTGGTCTTAACCTGCTTCAAACCTTGAATGATCTTGCCGGGCATCGCGCCTACGTAGGTGCGGCGGTGTCCACGGATTTCGGCTTCATCTTTCACGCCGCCGAGAGAAATCCGGAGGAATTCACGGCCGAGGGCGCGGGCGATGGAGCGGCCGAGCGAGGTTTTACCCACGCCGGGGGGGCCCGCGAAGCAAAGGATGGGGCCTTTCATGGTCTTGTTCAGCTTGCGAACGGCGAGGTATTCCAGGCAGCGTTCTTTAATCTTGTTGAGGTCGAAGTGGTCTTCGTCGAGCACCTTTTTAGCGTGCTTGAGGTCGAGGTTGTCTTCGGAGCTCTTGTTCCAGGGAAGATCCACCACGAGCTCCAGGTAGGAGCGGAGGATGGAAGCTTCGGAAGAATCGGGATGCATGCGCTCCAGGCGGCCGAGCTGCTTGAGAACTTCTTGTTCGTTCTCATCGTTCATCTTGGCGTCGAGCACCTTTTGGCGGAGTTCGGCGATCTCTTCGCCTTTATTATCGCCATCACCGAGCTCGTTCTTGATCGCGCGGATCTGTTCGCGGAGGAAGTATTCCTTTTGCGACTTGGTCATCTCGTCTTTAGCTTGGCTACGGATCTTGGCCTGCATGGCGAGAACTTCGAGTTCACGCATGAGGATTTCGTTCACGTTGCGGATGCGGGCGAGAGCGTCGAAAGTTTCGAGAAGCGTTTGGGCTTCGGCCATCTTGAGGCCGAGGTTGGAGGCTACGAGGTCGGCGAGGCGTCCCGGATCGGAAACGTCGTCGAGAACCATGAGGATGTCGGGGGAGAGAACTTTGCCGAGCGAAATTACTTTCTCGAGGTTCTCGCGCACGTTGCGCATGAGAGCTTCGGCTTCGAGCATGTCTTTACCGTCGAGAATCTTTTCATCGATCTTGTCGATGTTTACGCGGTAGAAGGGCTCAGATTGAGTGAAATCGCGGGTGCGGGCTTTGGTGAGGCCCTGGGCGAGAATCTTGATGCGGCCGTCGGGAAGCTTGCGCATGCGCATGATCATCGCGATCGTGCCTACGCTGTAGATGCCGTCGGGTTGCGGGAATTCGTCGGCGGTGTTTTTCTGCGAAGAGAGAAAAATCAGGCGGTCATTGCGCGCCAGCGCTTCTTCCACGGCCTTGATCGAGCTGTCTCGCCCCACGAAGAGCGGAAGGATCATGAAGGGGAAGATAACGATATCCCGAACCGGAAGCATGGGAAGATTTTCCGGGATCTGGATTTGCTCGCCTTCGTAGTTCGTCACCATAGAGTCTCCAAAAGTTTTCTAGATCAGGAACGGTTCAATCAACAACAACAACAACAGCGGTTAGCTAAGCAGCGTAGAACTTCTTCTTCTTCTCTTCTTCTTCTTGGTGCGTAATGCACAGGCGAGCCGTAGGAAAGATTTCCAGGCGTTTCGCACCGATTTGCTCGTCGCACTCTTCGCACTGTCCGTACGAGCCTTCTTCCATTCTTTGGAGAGCTTCATCAATTTCGGCGAGCGTCTTCTGCTCTTTTTCACGGAGGGTGAACACGATGCCTTGGGAAAGCTCCACGCTCGTGAGGTCAGCTTCGTCGGCGAGGTCGTCCGTCTGAATGCTGAACTCAGTTTTACGCGAGGAGGTGGCGGTATTGAGCAACCGCGATCTTTCCGTGAGGAGAACTTTCTTCAGCTTGGTAATTTCTTTCGCGTTCATTTCCACTCCAAAAAGGGGCCTTTCGGTCCCGCGCCAGGGGCATCAGTGCAGCAGCGCTTATGAAGACTCTTCGGAGTGGAAATGCGGAGGCTTGAGAAGATATTACTTGAGCAGTTTTGCGGAGTTGTAGTTGCGTTTTACCTGCCAAATTTTGGGCAAAATTCACGGTTATCGGGGAGGGCAAATCTGGTCTCGGCAACCTCCGTTGCACATGGTGGCGTGTTGTTGTGCAGCCGTAAACAGGTTGCCCCGCTGCAAGCTCAATGACTGATATTGACCATTCAAACCGTCGAATTTGGAGGAGATTTCTTGAATACGCGCACTAAGCTCAGCTATTTCTGCTTTTCCGTCCTGGAGACGGCTGATCAAGTTTTGGGCACGCTCTTGCGGATAGCGGTCGAGCCAGTTTCGCTCGAGCGGCGTAAGGCGAAAAAAATTTTCGGCGGACGGAAATCCGGCCATTATTTCCTTCGAAGGAGCCGCTTCGCCTTGTTTTGCGAACAAAATTTCCGACGACAGGGCGGCCTGCTCCGATTGCAGCGAGCCGAGGAGGGCGGAATAATTTGTGCGATTTGTTTTCATCTCCGTGAGGGGCGCCTCCAATGCGCTGATTTCGGCGTCGAAAGAATGGCCCGAAGCCTGCGCGGATTCGCCGGCGGCGCGTTCTCGGTCTACGCAAGCCGCCACCGCGCCTTGATCGCAGAGCACGGGATGTGGCTCGTGATCGGGGCGATCAGGGTGTTCGGCGAAGGCAGCGAGAGGGAAAAAAAGAAGGCAGAGCAGTGCATGGATTTTCATCGAGGGTTCCTTTTCGGGTTAATAGTAAGTTTCGAGCAAGCGGCCGCGATCCGGGAAAGAACGGCGAAAGAGAATCGCGCCGGGATCATTGTGAGGAGGCAGGAACGACCGCGCGAGCGGATCGAGGCCGGTGGCGGTGCGCGGATCCGGGAGCGCCGAGAGGAATCGCAAGCATCGCGTGAGCGCGGGGCCCGATCCACCGGCAGGGCAATAAGAAGTAATTGCCGATTCGGCCGCGGGCAAACTGAGCGCGCGTGCCACCGCGTAACCCGCGCCCGCCGTGAGGGGATCGGGCGCCTCCGAAGGAAGATTGAGCGCACTCTGAATCGAGATCAAGACGCTCAGATCGTGCGGCATGTGCACTTCCAGCCACGTGCGCATCACGAACGCTCGCATCCACGGCGCTTCGGCGCTGAGGGTGTGAAGCAGGGTAATGATTTGGAAATCGTTGAGCGAGTGCACTACGGTGGTTTGGCGTGCCGCCGCGATCGCGATCACCCGGGACCCGAGGGCGCTCCGCAGGTTGGCCGCCATGGCAGGCGAGTCTTCACCCACGGCGCTCCAAGCGAGCGCGCAGGCTTCCCGCACGCGCGGGCGGTCTTTTTCGGCTTCCCAGCAGTGGATCGCAAACGAGGCGGGCAGCATTACGTTGCCGGAAGCGGCCGCGGATGCGGCGGAGATTGCGTCTTCTTCGCGGAGTTTTTCCGTATGCTCCAGGTGGGCAACAGCGGGATCCGTGTGGGAAGAAGAAGAGACGGTTTTTTCCGCTTCCTTGGCGCAGGCCGCGAGAAGGAGAAAGGGGATTAACCAGATAAGGGAGCGGATCATGTTTTCTCCTGAGCATAGGCGCTGTATTTGATGCGTTTTACGTCGATCTCGTAGCGGCGGATTTTGTCGATGAGAGTCACTTTAGAGAGGCCCGTCTCCCGCGCGGTGAGATTGATGCGTCCTTCGAAGCGTTTGAGAATGGCTTGCAGGTAGGAACGTTCGAAGTGCGATTTGGCCTCGCGGTAGTCGCTCGGGTAAGCGATTCCGATTTCCGCGGTGAAGGGGCTCCCTGGTGAAGCTTTCAGATAAGGCGGAAGACAATCGGCGTCGAGTTTTCCGTCAACACTCATGGCCACCGCGAAATCGAGACAGTTTTTCAGCTCTCTCACGTTTCCGGGCCAGGAATACGAAATCAATTCGCGCAGAAATTCTGGGCTGAGCGCGAAGAACGGGCGCCCTTGCCTTGAAGCGGCCTGTTCGGCGAATTCCGCGGCAAGGAGCGGAATGCGTTCAGGAATGCTGGCGAGCGAGGGCAGTTCGATTTGAAACGTGTTCACCCGGAAATAGAGGTCTTCGCGAAACGTGCCGGCTGCCACCATTTTTTTGAGGTCGCGATTCGTGGCTGCCACCACTCTGATATTGAGCGCAACTTCACGGTTAGATCCCACCGGAGAAATCGTGTGGCTGTTGAGAGCCTCGAGAAGCTTGGTTTGAAGGCGCGGCGGAAGTTCTCCGATTTCGTCGAGAAATGCGGTTCCCCCGTTAGCGCTTTCCAATTTTCCGACCCGTTTTGTATCGGCACCGGAGAACGCTCCTTTTTCGTGACCGAAGAGTTCGCTTTCGATCAGGTTTTCGCTCAGGGTGGCGAGGTTGATCGTTACGAAGCGCCCCTCGGCGCGAGGGCTGGCCTCGTGGATCTTCCGTGCGATGTGCGATTTGCCGGTGCCGGTTCGGCCGGTGATCAATATAGTGTGGTGGCTGGCCGCGAGTTTTCTTGTGAGTAAATCCATCTCAGGCCTCCAGCGTCCATTGAGAGAGCCAGCTATCGAGGCCTTCCCAAATTGTGGTTTCAATCTCAAGGTCGAGTGCTTGGTCGTTCATGATTCCCCTCCTTACAGGTATTAGTGCCGAGCCGTAGAGCAAGCCCGGGGCCAGGTTTTCATCCACGGGAATCCGGGTAGTTAGGTGATCTGAGAGAGCGGATTCGCGCCACTCGTTGTGGGGTTCACCCAACAATCCTGCGAAAACTCCCTGCTCGGAGTTAAGCTAGAGGGATGCCTCAGGTGCCTCTTTTGGTGGTCGACGACGACGCCCATATCCACACCCTCCTCGATAAAATCCTCCGCGGGGAAGCCTTTGAGGCCATCCATGCGAGTAGCCCCGAAGCGGCCCTGGAACTCGCCGCCTCCCGCAGCTTCATGCTGGCGCTCGTAGATCTCCACTACGTCGGCAGCGGAGTTTCCGGCTTCACCCTGCTCGACCGCCTTCGCGAGCTCGACCCCCATATCGAACCCGTAGTGATGAGCTCGAGCAGCCGCTTCGAAGACGTGCGCGGAGCCATGCGCGCCGGCGCGGGAGACTATTTGCCGAAAGGATTCGGAAAGGGCGAGCTGCTGCATTCCCTCGAGCGCGCCCTGGAGCGGCGGCGCTGGAAGAGAATGGAGAAGCGGGTGCGAGCCGAGTCGCGGGGGCGAGCCCTTCTCGTGGGCGAGGCAGCGGCGATGCGAGAGCTGAAAGACAAAATCGCCAAGTTCGCTCCGGCGGAGGCTCCCGTTCTGATCACGGGGGAAACCGGCACGGGTAAGGAACTCGTGGCGGCTTCGCTGCACGCGGGTGGGATGGATCCTTCCGCGCCGTTCGTGGCGGTGAACTGCGCGGCATTGCCGGCGTCTACCATTGATTCCTTTTTCTTCGGACACGAACGAGGCGCGTTTACCGGCGCGGACCAGGCGCGCGGCGGCGTTTTCGAAGAAGCCGAAGGCGGAACGCTTTTTCTCGACGAGGTGAATAGCCTTCCCCTGGAGCTGCAAGGGCGGCTCCTGCGCGTGCTGCAGGAAAAGAAAACCCGGAGGCTAGGTGGCTCTCGCGAGATTCCGGTGGAATTTCGTTTGGTGACCGCTTCGAACCAGGATCTGGAGACCCTCGTACAAAATGGAACATTCCGGGAAGACCTTTTCTTCCGTGTGGGGGTGTTGCGCCTCGGGCTTCCACCCTTGAGAAATCGCCTGGAGGATTTGCCCAATCTGGCCGCATCGCTGCTTCCCAACCGGCAGCTGGAGCCCGATCTCTGGGCGGTTTTTCGCGGGCATTCCTGGCCGGGTAATGTGAGGGAGCTGCGCAATCTGCTTCAGGCGCTGGATGTTTTGGCTCCTCCCGACGAGGTATTGAAGGTGGAATATCTTCCGGAGAATGCTCTCCGTAGCTTTACCCGCGAGGCTGGTGAAGCGCCGGCCGATCTTCAGGGTTTCGTGAACGAACGGGAAAGCAGGGAGCGGGAATTTCTCGGACGAGCTTACCGTTCGGCGCGGGGGAATATCAGCGCCATGGCGCGAACGCTAAATTTAGACCGTTCGCACCTACACCAAAAATTGGTGAAGCTCGGGATTCACGCCGCCCGCGGGTAGTCGTCCAATCCGTACTGGAAAACCGCGACTGGACTGAAACTGCAACTGCAACTGCAACTGAAACTGCAGCTGCAGCCGAAACTGGATTTACGGCGTCCTGCTAGGATCCTTCGTAAACGCCTGCGCCCACTTAGGAAACCCCACCGCCAAACTCGATGTAGTGGCTCCCATGATTCCCGTCCGCCGAAGTTCGTTGAGATCGGCCTCGGTGGAGCCTCCCCAGGAAAGAAAGAGCGGCAGACGCATGAAAGTGCGGTTGGCGGTCATCCGTTTGAATAAGATCATCTCAACGTGGGTGAGAGGGAACGAGAGGGACTTCAAATCCAATCCGATCGCCGTGAGATGGGGCGTATCGAGCTTTTCGAGTACGTCTTCGGGTTTGGCGAGGGGAACAACTTT
>Ga0207125_10114_pt1 | contig 19287 bp, 16 predicted proteins | sample Alteio_BWMinHeat_19_FD_153556 | JGI IMG/M metagenome (GOLD analysis project Ga0207125, IMG submission 153556) | Enriched cells from forest soil in Barre Woods Harvard Forest LTER site, Petersham, Massachusetts, United States -... | ecosystem: Environmental > Terrestrial > Soil > Temperate forest >...
TCTCCTCGGCCAAAGCCAGAACTTCCGGGGAGGCACCGCGAAGTCGGTCGAGGAGAGGGGTCCAGCGGGAGGCTTCCGCTGCACGCAGAGCGATATCCCCGCCCCGGGCGCGGGAAAAACGCTGGGACAAGGATTTTGCGCCCCCTATTACCTGACCCCCATGTTGGCGGTATCGCACCAGCGGGCGTGGTTCCACGCTGATGCGCTCTCCCAGTCCGGACGCCACGAGGAGAATCCAGTAGTCGTGCTCCCAGCCCGGAGGAATGGGGAGCAGACGCTCCCGGAGGGAGGCGCGGAAGGCCAATGCCATTCCAGGCACTGGATTGCGTCTTACCAGGAGCGGGAAAGAGATTCCGTGCTCGACGCCGTTTCCTTTCAGCACTAGTCCCGGCAGAGGGATTCCGTGGTCATCGATCCGGGAAGCTTCGCTGCAAACCACATTGAGACGCGGGTTTTCTTCGAAACGCTTTAGGAGAAGGTCGATCTTGTCTTTTTCCCAGACGTCGTCTTGGTCGCAGAGAAAAATCACGTCGCCCCGGGCTTTGGCGAGGGCGGAGGCGAAGTTTGCGGCGAAGCCTAGTCTCGCGGAATTGCGAAAAGCCTTAACGGCGGGATCGGCGGTGAGGATCTCGAAGGTGCCGTCAGTAGACGCGTCGTCCTGCGCGAGGACCTCGAGCGCGGTGCGAGATTGGTTTCTCAAGCTGGCGAGCTGCTCGGGGAGAAAGCGCTCTCCTTCGCAGGTGCAGAGAACCACGGAAGCGGAAAGGATGGGCATCTATGTTTCTTCCTTTGCCGATGTTACCATGGGCCCGTGGAAAAACGAGTTGCGATCTTCATTCCGGCCTTCAACGCCGCCTCAACGGTAGTGAACGTGCTCGACCGCATTCCCCTCAATATCCGCGATAAAATGGCCGAGATCTTCGTGATCGACAACGCCAGCACCGATAACACCTCGATGGTGGTGGTGGATTACCGCTCGAAGAACGGCCTCCACAATCTCGAAGTGATCAAGAACTCGCAAAACCTGGGATACGGCGGCAGCCAAAAAGTGGCCTACCGCCGCTGCATCGACAAAGGCTACGACTGCGTGGCGATGCTTCATGGTGACGCGCAGTACGCTCCCGAGCTCCTTGAAACTCTGATTTCTCCGGTTCTCGAGGGCAAAGCCGACATGATCTTCGGCTCGCGCATTTCCGGCGATCCGCTCAAAGGCGGGATGCCGATTATCCGTTTCTTAGGCAACCGCTTCCTCACTACTCTGCAGAACTTTTTTCTGGGGACTCGCCTTTCGGAGTTCCATTCGGGCTACCGGGTATTTTCGGTGAAGGCCCTCGAGAAAATCCCCTTCGAGAAATTTTCTTCCGACTACCACTTCGACACCGAGATGATCATCCTCTTCGCCGATCGCAAACTCCGCATCCAGGAAATGCCGATCCCCACCCACTACGGCGACGAGAAAAACTACGTGAACATCTGGGACTACGGGATGAAGGTGCTGGTTACTACGGTGACTTATTTCCTGCACCGGCGAGGGCTACGCCGCTCTAGGAATTGGGGACGGATTTTAGATTAAGTTTCTGGCTCTTCCGATTGGCCCGCCCCACCACCCTGGCTCATAAAGCTCTGATTTTTCAGGACTTTATTTTTGGCGATTTGACAAATTACGTACCCAAAAACGCGATTTGAGCCGTACTTACATTGGTGATACAATGTATTGACAGGAGAATCCTATGGTTAAGAAACTCGTAAAACATGGCAATAGCTTCGCGCTCGTGATCGACAAGCCAATTCTGGACTTGCTGAAAATCACGGAGGACACGGACCTCGAGATCGAAACCTTGGACGGCAAGTCTCTCCAAATCAAGCCGATGAAGGGCGCTCCTCAGCCCCGCAGGAGCATTAAAGAATCGTTGGAGCGGATTAACAAGAAACACGGCAAGACTCTGAGGAACCTGGCTAAGTGAATTCTGGAGTTACATTCCTAACGTTCGAAGCTGGATCCGGCACTCGACGACGTAAAGGTTGAAGCAGGTAGCACAAAGCTTGAAGTAGCTGTTGTACGTGTGGCAACTGGTGAAATGACCAAGGACGAATTAATTTCCTTCATTCGGGATCACCTGCGGCCGGTTTGAACTGTTTTACGATCACAGTCACTCTATGGCCACGGCAGGACACTTTTTGACCCTTTTGAAAAAGTAGCCGACTTAGACTGAGCTATAGCGCGCGATCTGCTCGCGCGTAAGTTCCGCGAAGTTTTTCTTCAGGCCCGTCTCACGGTACCACTCCGCGGTGAACGCGGCGGTTTGCTCGAAGCTAAAGCGCGGCTTCCAGCCGAGGCGCGCGGCCGCTTTGCCGGGATCGAGGCTCAGGTGGCCCGCTTCTTTTTTACCGTCGCCCAAGGGGGTGACCACGTGCGAAGCGCCCGGCCAGCTCTTTTCTAGCTCGGTCACGAGGTCGAGAGTGGCGCGAGTGAGCGCTTGATCGGGGCCGAAATTAAATGCTTCGCCGGCCACGCCTTCGGGTTTCTCGAGTAAACGCTGCCCGAGCTGCAAGTAGCCCGCGAGCGGCTCGAGCACGTGCTGCCAAGGGCGAACCGAAACGGGGTTCCGCACCGTAACTTTTTCGCCCTTGAGCCAGGCGCGCATGCAGTCGGGAACGAGGCGGTCTTTTGCCCAGTCGCCGCCGCCGATCACGTTGCCGGCGCGCGCGGAGGCGGCCTTCACCGATGATCCGGCGAGGAAGGAACGCGCGTAGCTGGAAAAAACGATCTCGGCGCCCGCTTTCGAGGCGGAGTACGGATCGTGCCCGCCGAGCGGATCGTTCTCACGAAAAGGCTTTCCCAGCTCCGCGTTTTCGTAAACTTTGTCGGTAGTAACCACCACTACCGCTTTCACGCTGGGCGCGTGGCGGATCGATTCGAGCAAATGCGCCGTGCCCATGATGTTGGTGGCGAAGGTACCGACAGGATCTTCATAACTCTCTCGCACGAGCGCCTGTGCCGCGAGATGGAACACGATCTCGGGCCGGGCGGCGAGGAGGGCTTTGTGGAGTGTTTCGGGATCGCGTACGTCGCCGCGGAGGTCTTCCAGGCGTTTGCTTAACCCCAACTCCTCGAAGAGCGAAGGCGTGGTGGGGATATCGAGCGAGAAGCCCGTAACCTTGGCGCCTAAGGAAAGCAGCCATTCCGAAAGCCAGGCGCCTTTGAATCCGGTGTGGCCGGTGAGGAAAACGCGGCGGCCTTTATAGACGTTTAGTCCCAGCGCTTCCATGGCGCCTTTCCGCTGTCCCAGTATTCGTCGAGGAGTTCGCGGTCGCGGATGGTGTCCATGCACTGCCAGAAGCCCTGGTGCTGGTAGGCCATCAGCTGCCCATCGGCGGCGAGTTTTTCCATCGGCTGGCGCTCGAGGATCGTTTGATCGTTCTCGAGGTATTTGAAAACACCGGGCTCCATCACCATGTAGCCGCCGTTCACGAATTTTTCGTCGGCCGGGAGTTTTTCGCGGAACATCTTGATGCTGCCGTCTTGGTGGATTTCCAGGCCGCCGAAGCGGGCGCTAGGCCGTACGGCCGTCATGGTCACGAGCTTGCCGTGGGCTTTGTGGAATTTCAGGAGCTCGTTGAGATCTACGTCGCAGAGGCCGTCGCCGTAGGTGAAGAAGAAGGTGTCTTTCAGCATTGCCTTGAGGCGAAAGAGGCGCCCGCCGGTCATGGAATCGGGGCCCGTATCGATGAGGCGCACTTTCCAGTCTTCTTCGCTGGCGCGTTGGAGGCCGGTTACTTTGCCGGTTTTGAGGCAGACCTCAAAATCCGAATTCAGCTCGGCATAGTGGAGAAAGTAATTTTTGATGTAATCGCCCATGTGGCCGGTGGCGAGGGTGAAGTTCTGGAAGCCGTAGCTGCCGTAGTACTTCATGATGTGCCAGAGGATCGGGTGGCGCCCCACGGGCACCATGGGCTTGGGCCTGAGGGTGGTTTCTTCCGAAAGCCGGGTGCCTTTTCCGCCGCAGAGAATCACGGTTTGCATATCTCTAAAGATAGAACAGGAAAGGGCGGAATGCTAGGCTTGCCCCATGATCCAAGGCGTACAAGTGATAGCGAAAAAGAAGCTCTCCGACGATCGCGGCGCGATCTTCCACATGCTCCGTTGCGACGAGCCCACTTTCGAAAAATTCGGGGAAATCTACTTCAGCAAGATCCATCCCGGCGTGGTGAAGGCCTGGCATCACCACTCCCGCATGACCCTCAACTACTTCGTGGTGGTGGGCTCCATCCAATTGGGCCTATGGGACGGGCGCAAAGACTCCCCCACCTACGGCCAAACCCAAACCATTTACCTCGACGAGCAGAACTCGCAGCTCGCGATCGTGCCTTTCGGCGTGTGGAACGGGTTCAAAGGCCTGGGAGACAAGAGCTCCATCGTGGCCAATTGCGCCACCGAGCCGCATGATCCTTTAGAGATCACCCGCAAGCCGTTCGACGACGCGATGTTCGGGTACAGCTGGGAAATTAAGCACGGTTAGAGCGCTTTTACGCAAGCTTCCAATGTTTCCAGCATGTACTGGATTTTGGCCGCATCGATCTGCGGGTGCACGCCGATCCAGAACGTGCGCTTCATCACTTCGTCGGTGTTCTTGAGGAAGCCCACTACGCGGTAGTCTACACCTTGGTAGGCGGGCTGGCGCACGAGGTTGCCGGCGAACATGAGGCGCGTGCCCACCTTCTTTTGTTCGAGCGCCATGACTAACTTCTCCCGATCGAGCCCGGGTGCCGTATGCATCGCGAAGCCAAACCAGGAGGGGCGCGTGCCCGCGGTGGGTTCTACGGGAATGAGTTTTTCTTTGAGGACGGGGCTCGCCTGGATGCCGTCGTAGATCGCTTTCCAGTTGCGGCGTCTGACATCGATAAATTCACGGGCGCGTTTTAACTGGGATAGCCCCAGCGACGCCTGCATATCGGTAGCCTTGAGGTTATAGCCCACGTTCGAGTAGGTATATTTGTGGTCGTAGCCATCAGGGAGAGTGCCGAGCTGCTGGTCGAAACGCTTGCCGCAGGTATTGTCTTTGCCTGGTTCGCACCAGCAGTCGCGGCCCCAGTCGCGCATGCTCTCGGCCACTTTGCGGAGGCGCCCGTCTTTGGGCATCACGGCGCCGCCTTCGCCGGTGGTGATGTGGTGGGCGGGGTAGAAGCTTAGTGTGGAGTAGTCGCCGAAGGAACCGGCGTAGGCGAGTCCCTTGTCGGTTTCGATTTCGGCGCCGAGGGCGTCGCAGCAGTCTTCGATCAGGTAGAGGCCTTCCTTTGCACACCACTCCGCGAGCAGATCGGCGCGGTAGGGATTGCCGAGGGTATGCGCGAGCACCACGGCTTTGGTTTTGCCCTTCACGAAGGCGGCTTGCACTTGTTCTAGGGTGGCATCGAGGGTTTTAAAGTCTACGTCTACGAAAACGGGTTTCAGGCCCGTTTGCACGAGCGGGTTCACGGTGGTGGGAAAGCCCGCGGCCACGGTGATTACTTCGTCGCCCGGTTTTAAGCGCGGCTTGCCCATCTTTTCCATCATGGGCGCGGAGAGGGCCGAGATCGCCACGAGGTTGGCGGAGGAGCCGCTGTTCACGAAAAGGCCGCTGATTTTCCGCCCGAACCACTTGGGGATTTCGGCTTCGAAATCTTTGGAGAAGCGGCCGGCGGTGAGCCACATGTCTAAGGAAGCGTCTACGAGCGCGGCGAGGTCGTCCTCGCTCATGAGTTTGCCGCTCGGGGGGATATAGGTTTCGCCCGGAACGAAGGGCTTCGGGGCGAACTGGGCGCGAAAATACTCGCGGGCGCTGTCCAGTACTTTATCTCTGCTCATGAGGCCCAACGTAACATAGAATGGGGGCAATGAGGATCCTCGTAGTACATCACCGATACCGAGTTCGGGGCGGCGAAGACCAAGCCGTTGACCGCGAAGTAGCCCTCCTGCGCGGTGCCGGGGAAGAAGTGGAGCTTTGGGAGCGAGATTCGAAAGAGATCGTGGGACTCCTCGCCAAAGCGAATGCCGCGTTCGAAATTCCCTACTCCGAGCAGAGCCGGGATGAGCTGGCTTTAAAGCTGGCTGCGTATCGCCCTGATGTGGTGCATGTGCACAATTGGTTCCCCACCTTTTCCCCTTCGATCTACGACGCCTGCGTGGCGGCGGGGATTCCGATTGTGCAGACGATGCACAACTTCCGGATCTTTTGCGCCTCTGGAGTTTTGGCTCGCGACGGGAAACCTTGCGAGCTTTGCCTCGGCGGATCGACTTTGCCGGCCCTTCGCTATGCTTGCTATCAGGATTCGCGCGTTTCCACATTCGCTCTTACCCGCATGATCAACATGCACCGCGAGCGCGATACTTGGAACCAGAAGGTGAATGCCTTCATTGCGCTTTCGCATTTTTCGGCCGGGAAGCTGGCGGAAGGTGGGCTTCGCTCTGAAAAAATTCACGTAAAACCGAATTTCGCGTTCGCACCGGCTCTGGAAAATCCGCGACGCTCGGAGGGTTACGCTTTGTACGTGGGCCGCCTCAGCAAGGAAAAGGGCGTGCGCGCACTGCTCGACGCTTGGTCGGGAATGACTACTCCTTTGTGGGTTGTGGGCGACGGCCCCATGCGCGCTGAAGTGGAGGCTTTGAAAAGCCCGACCATCCGCGTGTTGGGCCCCATGCCCCAGGCTAGCGTGATGCAGATCATGAGCCGGGCGGGTTTTCTGGTGGTGCCTTCGGAGTGCTACGAGAATTTTCCGCTGGTGGTGGCGGAGGCTTTCTCTATGGGACTTCCGGTGGTGGTTTCGCGCTTGGGCTCGCTTGCCGAGATCGTGAAGCCGGGCGTGAATGGGCTGCTCTTTGACCCCGGGAACGCGGCGGGCCTTCGGGAGGAGGCGCGGAAGATGGCGAGCGATGGGGCTTTGCGCTCCAAGCTTTCCGCGGGCGCGATGGCGGATTACTCGAAGCTATATACTCCGGAAGCAAACTTGAAAATTTTGCTTGGCGTTTACCAAGGCGTAGCGGGGCAAGCGCGCTAAAACTGGAAATAGATAAAAGGCCGCTCCCCCACGAACCGCAGGAAAATCGCCGCCACAAATCCCAGCCCCACGCATACGCCGCAAACCGCTCCCAGCAGGCGCGGGTTTCTCTCTCGAAGCGAGAAGAAGGCCCCCTCGAAACGCGCCGCCACGATAATTTCTCTAGTGCGAAAGTTCTGGTAAAGAACAGCCTGCAGACCAAAACAAAGCGCTAAGCCCAAGAGCACATTTTTGCCGTAGCTGGGTGTGGGCTGGGTCCCCGAATTGGCAATCAAGCCCCACACGATCGCTTTGAACTCCGCGATCGATTTCGCGCGAAACAGCGCCCAGCCGAGGAAAACGAAAAAAATCGTGGCGCCCCATTTTGCGGCATCGCAAATGAAGCGGGGTACGCGACTAAAGTTTTCCGTGCGCACCGGCAGTAGCCGCAAACCCGCTCCCCGATCAGCATCGCCCCGTGAAAAGCCCCCCAAGCGAGAAAGGTAAAGTTGGCCCCGTGCCAGAGGCCCGAAATCACCATTGTAAGGAGGGCCACGGTGAAAACCCGCGCACGGCTGCCTTTGCTGCCCCCAAGGGGAATATATACGTAGTCGCGTATCCAGCGGCTGAGGGTGATGTGCCAGCGGGTCCAAAATTCGGAGGGGGAAAGCGCAAAATACGGAGAGAGAAAATTCTCCGGCAGCCGGATCCCCAGCATCCGGGCGCAGCCGCGCCCCATATCTGTGTAGCCGCTGAAGTCGGCCCAGATTTGCACTGAATATCCCAGCACGGCCAGAAGCAGCGTATTTCGCCCGAAAGATTCCGGAGCTTGGTATACGGAATCCACAAAAACTCCGCAGCGATCCGCGATCGCAATTTTTTTGAATAAACCCAAACTAAAGAGCCGCAACCCGGTGGAGATATCTTCCGCCGAAGGCGTGGGAAGCACTCGCAGCTGCGGGAGTAGCTCCTGCACCCGCACGATGGGGCCGGCTACTAGCTGGGGAAAGAAGGCCTTGAACAGGGAATACTCGCGGAGGTCAATAAATTCCGCCTCCCCGCGCGCCAGATCGATCATGTAGGCCACGCCCTGGAGCGTGAAAAAGCTGATCCCCACTGGGAGCGGAAGTATGAGGCGATGCCCGCCAAGAAAAGTGGGGACGAAGGCTTGCACTTCCCTTGAGGCCCACGGCGCATATTTCCAGAAAAACAGGTGGCCAACCAGAACCACGATTCCAGTGGACAGCGCAGCCACCCTGATCCGGGGAAAGCGCACGGAGATGTAAGTGGAGAGCCAGGAAACCAGGATTACGGAAACGAAAATGGCGGTGTCAAATACGCCGGCCCAAGAATAGAAAAGGAAGCTCGCACCGAGAAGAATATAAAAACGAGCCGTATAGTTACGGATCAAGTAGTAAGCCAAAAAAACGGCTACGAAAAATACGAGGAATTCAGGATTGGAATAAATCATGGCGTGCGCCGCGATTCAGTTTGGACCCAGGCCGCAATCCGGGACGTAACTTTTCTCGCGCCCTCCGCGTTGACGTGGTTGATGTCTAAAAAAGCGCGCCCTTCCCGCTGGTAATCCGGCACGGCGTAATCTGTCCAGCTGAGCCCGTAGGACTCAGCATTTTCTATTTTCACCTTCACGTGCGGGCCCGCCAGGCCTTGCAGAATTTCGGTCACGCGATGAATGAGGCATGCGGGCATCGCAGCCACCATGAGCGAGGTAGTGGGCGGAACATAAATAAAAACCTTTTCCCCGACTTCCGAGAGCTGCTCCACTACCTGCTTTATCTCGGCTTCCGCACGCTCAAAACCGCAGCCCGTATCCCGGCTTCCCGCCAACGCCTGATAATAAGGCGGAGTTTTACTGGCCAGTATTTCTATCGCCGCTCCATTGGTTAGATCATCGCGCGAGAAATAAAATCCACCGGCGGCGGGATCGGCACTGTAGACCCGGGAATTTTCGCCGTGCCCGTCACTTTCTGCGGCCCTTTTTGCCTGGAGCTCGTTTAAGCTCGCGTGAAGAAAATTCGACCAAGAGATCGAAGGAAAAAAGTCGCTCAGCCTCAGGTTCATCCAGTCAGGCACGAGGTGAGGACCAAAGGCATTTAGATATTCCTCCCGCTGAACCTTTTCGTCGTTCCGAATTACCTCTGAATCCCGGTACAGCCACCAAGGGCTGAATCCCCATATCACGGCCTTGGCTTTGCCCTTGAAGCCGCTTTTCAGCCGGCCGGCGAGGCGCTCCACGGAATAGATTGTTTGGCCGGCGGCCGCGCACGAGAGCACGCGCTGGGTGTTTCCCGCACCAAGAGTGTCGGGGTTAATCGCCTGATTCGTTTCCGAGTTTCCGAAAATGAGGATGTCGGCGCCGTAGCGCTCCGCAATCTCGATGCATCCTAGCGAAGAAAGATAGGCCAAACGCCCTTCGCCCTTTGCGAAATTAGCGTAGCGGCTATAGGTGGCGGTGGTGAAAGGAAGCCGAAAATACCTGGCCCAGAGCCCACGATCGGTGCGCATGGCTTCCGGGTATCCTGGAAAGTAGCCCTGAAAGGCACCTTGGTCGTCGAGCACACGCATGCCTACCCCAAAATCCTGCTTCGACGACGATACCCAAAACTCCCGCCGTCGTTTTGCTTCCCGGGCGGAATCCACGGAAGTGTCGAAGGTGCTTAGCGGAACGGCTGAAAGCCAGGAGTCTCTTACTCGGGAACTCGACTGGGGAAACCGGAGATTCGCCATAGAAATGGCCACTACCACGGTAAAGACTGCGCACGCGCAAAGCGTAGCGGAAAAGACTTTTCGGCTATCCGTTGTCACCGCTCAAGATTGATCGCGGGGCCCGGGCGAGTCAAGCCCTGGGTCACGAAACAAACTCTTAAACTTTGTAGTAACCGCGATACCACTCCACGAACTTCTTCACGCCTTCACGTACCGGCGTAGCCGGTTTGAAACCCATATCTCGGGCGAGATCTTCCACATTCGCGGAAGTGGCGGGCACATCTCCGGGCTGCATCTCCATGAGGTTCATCTGCGCCTTTTTCCCCACCGCGCTCTCGATGGCGCCGATGTAGTCGAGCAGCTTCACGGGATCGTTGCCGCCGATATTGTAAATCCGGTAAGGCGCGGCGCTGGTGGCGGGGTCCGGAGTAAAGCCGCTCCACTCTGGGCTAGGCTTCGCCACGCGATCGACGGTTCGCACTACGCCTTCCACGATGTCGTCGACGAAGGTGAAGTCGCGAGTCATGTTACCGCGGTTGTAAACGTCGATGGGCTTGCCAGCGATGATATTCTTAGTGAAAAGGAAGAGCGCCATGTCAGGGCGGCCCCAGGGGCCGTAAACGGTGAAGAAGCGAAGGCCCGTCGTAGGGAGATTAAAAAGATTGCTGTAGGTATGCGCCATCAGCTCGTTTGCTTTTTTCGTGGCGCCATAGAGGGAGAGGGGGTGATCAGCGTGGTCGTGAATCGAAAAGGGAATCGACTTATTGGCGCCGTAAACGGAGGAACTCGACGCATATACGAGGTGCTCTACTTTGCGATGACGGCACCCCTCTAAGATATTCAGGAATCCGGTGATATTGGCCTCAGTATACGCATGAGGGTTTTCCAGTGAATACCGCACTCCCGCCTGAGCAGCTAGATGCACAACTCGGTCGAATCCGCCGGCGGCAAACAGCTTTTCCATTCCGGATTTGTCGGCCACATCGAGCTGCTGGAAACTGAAACCCGGCTGCGGCTGCAGCTGCGAAAGACGTGCCTTCTTCAGGCTCACGTCGTAATAGTCGTTCAGGTTATCGACGCCGATCACGGAATCGCCGCGGGCGAGAAGCCGTTTCGACGTATGAAAACCGATAAAGCCGGCGGCTCCGGTGAGAAGAATCTTCATAGGCGCCATACCCGGAATCCCGCGCCCTCCAGGCCCGTGCGGTCGAAAGCTGATTTTACATCAATAAAGGGTGCGCCGCTTCCCGTCTTCTTGGAGAGGCCGGCAAGATCGATCGCCATGATCTGCTTGTGACTTACCGCCGCCACAACGGCATCGAGCTTATCCAGCTCATTGTAATTCACGAGATGAATGCCGTATTCCTCATGTACGTCGCGGTCTTTCGCCACCGGATCCCAAACGAGCGCCTTCACGCCAAAGCTTTCCAGCTCGCGCACGATGTCGATCACCTTGGAGTTGCGGATGTCTTCCACGTTTTCTTTGAAAGTGAGCCCCATGATGAGAACACGTGCGCCGTTCACGTTGCGGCCAGCGGCGATCATCTCTTTCACGCAATTCTGCGCCACGTACTGACCCATGGAATCGTTAATCCGGCGCCCGGCGAGAATCACCTGCGGCTGGTAGCCGAGCATCTCCGCTTTGTGCGTGAGGTAGTAAGGATCCACGCCGATGCAGTGGCCGCCCACGAGCCCCGGGCGGAACGGCAAGAAGTTCCACTTCGTGCCGGCGGCTTTCAGGACGTCGAGTGTGTCGATCCCCATTTTGTGGAAGATCACGGCAAGCTCGTTCATGAGCGCGATGTTGAGATCACGCTGCGTGTTCTCGATCACCTTCGCGGCTTCCGCCACCTTGATGCTCTGGGCTTTGTAAACACCGGCGGTCACCACCTGGGAATAGAGCCAGGCCACTTTTTCGAGGCTGTCGGCATCTTGGCCACTTACCACTTTCACGATGCGCTCGAGGGTGTGTTCCTTGTCTCCCGGATTGATTCGCTCGGGAGAATAGCCCACTTTGAAATCGCGGCCGCACTTCAGTCCCGAAATTTTTTCCAGGATCGGCACGCAGTACTCTTCCGTTACTCCGGGGTAAACGGTGCTTTCGTAAATGATGATCGCGCCGCGCTTGAGATTCTTCGCGGTGGTTTCCGTGGCGAGGCGAACGGGAGTGAGATCGGGGAGACGTGCCTGGTCTACCGGCGTGGGCACGGCGATCACCACGAAGTCGGCTTCCTTGATGCGTGCCGAATCGGTCGTGTAGGTAATTTTGGAAGCTTCTTTGAAGTGTTCTTTTGGAACTTCACCGGTGGGATCGAAGCCCTCCTGATAGGCTTTCACTTTGGGCTCGGAGAGATCGAAGCCGATGGTGCGCAGCTTACGCCCAAAACCGATCGCGAGGGGGAGGCCCACGTAACCTAAGCCGATTACCGCAACGGTGGATTCCATAAGAAATTCCTCTTGGATAGAACGCTTACAATAGACGAAAAGCGCGCATTTGAGAAATTAATGCCTTGCGGTACACGCTGCCCACCGGGCGCAAGCGGGAGCCAGCACCATTACCACAAGCTGCAGCGCCGCGCTTCCCATGGGGCCATGGGGGCCGATCACGGTGTAGAGATGATGAAAGGAACCCGCGAACAGGAGAAGCGCCATGGCGCAGGCCGGAATCAGCGGCCATTCCTTCTCCCGCGCCGCAATCGCCCAGGCCACAACCAGAGGAAGCAGGCCCAAAGTTATGAGCCGTGCCGCATTTTGACCAGTCACCGTGGGGCCGGCGAGAAACGGTTGCGCCGCCACCACGAGTGCCATCAGAAGCAGGAAAAGGCTTTCGCGCGGCCACTGTTTCCAGGGCTCCCGAAGCAGCAAAATTGCGGCGGGCAAAAGCGGAAGCGTACAGCGAAGCGTGTGCTCCGCCATTTTCGGGAAAGAAAAATCGGGGGACAATATCCACGTGAAGAGCGCCGTAAGGTGTTCCGCGTTTACATTGGCCGAACCGATACGGGCCGCGAGCAAGCCGGTGGCTTCGTAAAAGAAGAGCGTCCAGAGCGAAAGCCCTGTCGCCCAGAGAGCGCGGGACCGCGCCGGTTTTTCTTTCCAGCCGAACCAGATCCAGAGGACTACGCCGGGGAGGAGAAGAAGCGCCGTCTGCCGGGAAAGCGCGGCCAGCGCGAGGCCGATCCAGGGAAGGGAGGATTTGCGGAAAAACAATCCCGCGAGCAAAATCCCCGTGCCCAGCTCGAAGGTGAGATCGGAAAACATTCCGGGCACGATCCCGTAGTAGCGCAGGGCATAGGGCTGAAACACAAAAAGCGCGAAGGCGAGGAGGCGGCGGCGCGGGGGAAGCTGTAAAGCGCCGAGGAGCCACCAGAAAATCGCGAGGAGCGCGCCGGTGGCCAAAGCGGTGCCGGCAAAAAAGACCGAGGGAATCGGAGCCCCGCTCCCTTTTGCGATGGATCCCACCACGTAAGGCACGAAGAATCGCTGTGCTTTATGGAATGGAATCAGTTCCGAGGGCAAACCCGGAGCCGCGGCCGCTACCGGAAGGTAACCATCCTCAACGTCAACGGCGGTGAGGTATTGGATTCCCTCTTGCCAGCCCATCCAGCGGTTCGTAAGCAAGGCGAGCGCCAAAATGGCCAGTGCCCAGTATTTTGTTCTAGCCGACGAAGCCATTGACCGTGCTGGCCACTCGGGCCACGTCTTCCTCTGAGTGACAAAACGAAATGGGAAGGCTGAGCGTGGTGCGGTGGATCTCTTCCGAAATCGGGCAAGCCACGTGGTCGAGAATTCCCCTCATCGCCTCTTGGTGATTCGGAGACACGGGATAGTGCACTTCCGTTTTAATTCCGTTTTTCAACAAGTGGGCGCGGAGCTCGTCGCGCTTTTCGGTGCGCACGTTAAAGATGTGAAACACATCCTCCACACCCGGTTCGCGCACGGGAAGAATCACGTTTTTGAGCTCTGAAAAATAAACATCCGCCAGGCTTCGCTTATGCGCATTCAGCTGATCGAGCGCCTTCAGCTTCACGCTGAGAAGCGCGGCCTGCATTTCGTCGAGCCGGGAATTATAGCCCACGACCTCGTTGTAATATTTTTTCCGCGAGCCGTAGTTGCGTAGTACCTTGAAGCGCGCGGCCATTTCCGCGCGCTCGCACACCAGCGCCCCCGCATCGCCGAAGGCGCCGAGATTTTTCGTGGGGTAGAAGCTGAAAGCGCCGATTCCGAAAGTTCCCACCTGGCGGCCCTTGTAACGGGCGCCATGAGCCTGCGCGCAGTCTTCCACTAGATGAAGATTTTTCTCGCGGCAAACCTTCTGGATCGGATCCATGTCGCAAGGCTTGCCGTAAAGATGAACCACGAGCACGGCCTTAGTGCGGAAAGTTACGGCAGGCGCGATGAGGGCGGGATTGATGTTGTAAGTACGCAGGTCGGGTTCCACGAGAACGGGCTTCAATCCCGCCTGCATAACGGCCAGGATCGTGGCGATATAGGTATTGGAGGGAACGATCACTTCGCTGCCGACGGGCAGATCGAGCACCTTCAGAGCGAAGAGAAGAGCGTCGAGGCCGCTGGCCACGCCCACGCAATGTCCCCCTCCGCAGTAGTGGGCGAACGACGTTTCGAACTCTTCCACTTTTTTTCCGAGCACGTACCAGCCGCCGCGGAGAACTTCGCAGGCGGCGCGTTCGAGGTCAGCCATAAAGGGGCTATTGGCGGAAGCGAGGTCTTCGTATTCGATGGGCTTCATTTCCGGTACTTTTCGTAAAAATAGTCATCTGCGCTGTACTCCTCCGAAGCGAGCACCAGCAGGATCGATCCGGGGGAGAAAATCATTTCGTGCCAGTCTTCCACGTCGAGCAGGAGGCACTGGTCGGGAGAGCTCAAGGTAAAGGAGAAATTTTCCCGAGGACTCTGGCCGGGAACAATGATTTGGCCATTCAAAGCGATCAACGCGGTTTTGCTGCGCTTGTGGCCATGGCCGCCCCGGGGCTTTTTCACGTCGAAGATATAGAAAACCCGGCGGATCGGGAATCCGATCTCTTTTTCAATCACCGAAAGCGACCCGCGTTCGTCGCGAAAAGTGCGGATGGGGATTACTTTGGCCATGCCCTTCCATGCTAAGCTTCTATTGCGAAGCACGCCATCCCTCTTTATGCTGTGGGCCACCCGCGAACCTGAGTAGCCATGACGCCAACGCCCCGCAATAAACTTCAGACTTTCGCCGCCTCGATCGGAATGCCTTGGCCGCTGCGTTGGCCGTTCTCTCTTTGGGAATCGATGCTGCTGCTTCCCACTCTGTTCATGGAAATTGCCTATGAGGTGAAAGCCGATAACTTCGGAAAGCACGGGATTCCGATCGATTTGCCTGCAAGCTTGGGCGGCATTGCGAACTTCCAGCCTCAGCTGTTTCCTATGGAGATCTATCTCCTGTGGGTGGGGGCCATCACTCTCCTGCGATTCCGCCAATGGCCGTTGCAGAAATTTCTAAAACCGCTCCCCCTCTTCACTTTGGCATTGATGGCTCTAGGACTTCTCCGCGCATTACCAGATTTCCACACCAATCCGCTGCTTGTAGCGCGAAATAGCGCCTTCGTTTGGTACCTCGCTCTGCCAGTGATGATCGCGCTTTATCCCCTACCGTCCTTCCGCTGGGAAACATTTTTTCGGCTGCTCTACTTCCTCACGTTCGTATATTTCGCAGTGAACCTTGCCTACCCCATCTACATGGGCGATACGCGACTGCTTTTCTGGAGTATCGATCTCGGCCTTCTATTTGGCCTCGCCTACGGGCTTTGCGCACCGGGAAAGCTGGGCCCCCGGATCTCCCTAGGCTCGATTGGATTCATCCTGGGTCTTTCTTACTTCAGCGGAATCCAGCGCACCACGTTTGTGGGCTTGGTGCTCACCAACGTGATGCTCTTTATTTCTTCCCTTTTCTTCTCGGAACGCTTTCCCGTGCCGCGCTGGCGCCGCGTGGTGTGGGTGGGCCTCGGAATTGCCGGCGGAATTTTTGCGGTCGCCGCACTTCATGCTTACGAGAGCGGCACCGGATCGGTTGTGGCTGCAGGAAAAGAAGCAATCGCGAATGCCAATCCCAAGCGTAACTCCGAAAATACCGCGCAGGGCTTGGAAAAATTCCGGTACTTCCTCTGGGCCGACGCTTGGAACGAATTCAAAGAACATCCGCTGGTGGGAATCGGCATGCTAGAGCCGGTAGTGCGCCGGGTTTATCTCTGGAATGGCGAATTCATGGAAAATACGGGATCCTTCGAGCAGGTTTCCCGCTTCGATCAGGAACGAAAAAGCCCGCCGTTAGCCGGCCCGCATAACTCCTACCTGAACGCCATCGCTCGATTGGGGCTTATAGGACTTGGATTTTTCCTTCTGCACATTTTCTGCGGCTGGTATTTCCTCACCCGCTGCTACTTTGCCTGCTTCTTCGTGTTGTTCTGGCAGATGCTCTACGCCTTTTTCAACGTGAGCCTGGAAGGCCCAATTCGAAGTTTCCCGATCTTGATTCTCGTCGGAGCTGCGCTAAAGCTAGCGATCGAATCCACGGGAATCGACGACGGCGTTCTCCCCAATGGAGCTCTTCCAAAAAAAAAGGCTCTTCCTAAGGGAAAGCCAGGCCAATCAAAACGCGTAGGCATCGTGCATGTGCCTTACCGTTTCCAGGGTGGGGAAGAGCAATATGTATCCGTTCTGAGCAAAACCTACCGGGAGATCGGGTTTGAACCGATCAGCATTCCGGCAGAAGGGCAATCCTCAGATCTCCTTCTCAGTGCAGGGCGCAGCCTCACCGTGGGAAATCCCGCCGAGTGGGATGCGCTGATCGAGAAACACTCGATCGAATTTCTGCACATCAACAATATCCATGCGGCTTTGGGGCCGGCGTTTCTTCGCTGGGTGGCGAGCCGCGGAATCCCGGCGATCATGACCGTGCACAATCACCGCTTCTACTGCACCAACGGCCTTGCGCTCTACGGCTCGGAAGTTTGCAAGGCCTGCCGAGGAAGTCCCAGCTTTGCTCGGCCGATTCTGCGCAACTGCAATGCCTCGATCCCCAAATCGATCTACCACAGCGCTGCCATGGCGGAAATTCGAGGGAACAATCTCTACCAAAAGGCCGTACGCCATTTTCTCGCACCGTCTCCTTACATCGCGCGCGAAATGCAAACTGCTGGCTTCTCACCCGCGAACATCCGCGTTTTCCCACACGCAGTACACGTGGAGAATGTGGGCGATAAGTCCCCTGTCCCTGCGGCTGATGTAGCCTTTGTGGGGCGCCTCTCCGCCGAAAAAGGAATTATGTATCTATTGGCGGCGGCGGAGAAACTTCCACAGGTAACCTTCGCCATCGTGGGCGGCGGGCCGCTCGAAGGCGCAGTAAAAGCCGCCGTGGCCCGCATGCCCCACGTAAATTTCTACGGCCGCATGGGGCAACCCGATGCTCTGGCCGTTCTGCGCGATGCCCGCGTGGTTTGCGTGCCTTCCGTTTGTCACGAGTCCTTTTCGCTGGTGGCCGCCGAAGCTCTTTCGTTCGGCGCGCGCCTCGTGGTGCCCGATTCCCAATCGTTCTTGCACTACGCGGAGGCGCCCTTCAGCGCTGTGCCGGCGGTGGTTACGAATCCGGAGAGCTTGGCTTACTCGATCACCACCGCACTGGAACAACCGCGGCGTTCCGCGGAAGAAACCGCTGCGATCGCCGCCCGTTTCGGAATCGACGGCTTCCGGGAACGCTTAAGAGAAGTGGTAAAAGACCTCTAAGCGTCTTTGCGGCCCCAGATCACGATGTTCCAGCAGAGCCAGCGAAGCCCGGGAATTGCGGTAGCGAACCTGTCAATGGCTTGAAGCGCCCGGAACCAGCCGAGATTCTCTTCCGGCTCCTTCAAAATGCGTTTCCAATAACGGTCTTCATTGGGCCGAATCCCGTTCACGAGAAAATATTTCAGAAAGATCAGAAGGGCGAAGAGCCAAAACTCTTTATGGCCCACGTTACCGAACTGCCGGCGCACCTTCGCGAGATCGCTCCTACGAAGGGGAGCCTCATCCGCGGTGCGAACTTTCGTAGCCAGGCGCCGGTACACATTGATCACTGGATTGTATTCAATCGGGTCCCAAGAAAAAAACACACCGCCGGGCTTTAGGGCATCGTTCACGCGGGCCCAGAGGGTATCGCGGTCCATCACGTGGTGAACCACGTTGCCCAGGTAAACGAAATCGAAATATCCCGCGGGAACCGACAATGCCTCCGCGGAGGAAACCACTCCCTCAAGCTTCGTGCCATGGTAGGCCGCCAGGCGCTTTGCCAAATGCACCATCTTCGGAGAGAGATCTAGCGCCGTAACGTGAGCGCCCCGGAGAGCGAAATACACCGAGCTCTCTCCCAGGCCACAACCCACATCGAGAATGCGCTTTCCGCGGATATCGCCCATCATTTTCAAGATGAAGCGGTTCTCCGGCGCTGTGCTGGCTTCGAAGGCGCGCGTAACGTCAATATCGGCTAAATTTACGGAGGCGGCCCATTCATCGTGAAACTCGGTTTCAGCTTGTAGGATCGAGTTTTCGCTCTTCATCTCAACCATAGTGACACATTTCCAACTTCGTGGCGGGCCGATAGCCATTGATTCGCCCACGAACTCTGGTTATCTTTGATCGGGAATTCACTCATGAATCGATCAAACGCTGACTCTTCCCGCCCGGCCCCCAACCTGCTTTCGCTGGTGTTGCCGATCTATAACGAGGAAGAGGTGATCCCCTTCCTCCGCGCACGCCTGGAAACGATGGCCGCGAGCCTAAAGCTAAAGACGGAGTTCATCCTCATAAACGATGGCAGCTCGGATAAGTCCTTGCCCCAGCTTCTCGCCTGGAGCGAAGCGGATCCCCGGGCCATCGTGATCGATTTCTCGCGCAACTTCGGCCACCAAGCCGCCGTTACCGCCGGCCTAGACTACTCTCAGGGCGATGCCGTAGTGATCATGGACGCCGACCTCCAGGATCCTCCTGAGCTGGTGGAGAAAATGTTGGATCGGTATCGCGAAGGATACGATGTGGTCTACGCCCGCCGGGTGAGCCGCCAGGGAGAAACCTTCTTCAAGAAAATCACCGCCGCCCTTTTCTACCGGGTGATGAAAAAATTCGTGCACAAAGATCTCCCGGCCGACACTGGGGACTTCCGCCTGGTCTCACGCGATGTGGTCAATGCCATCAGCGGCGTTCGCGAAAGCCACCGGTTTCTGCGTGGGCTTTTCACGTGGGTGGGATTTCGCCAGATTGCTGTGGAATACGATCGCGCGGCCCGCCCCGCCGGCGTAACCAAGTATCCGCTCCACAAGATGATTCATTTCGCTTGGGATGCGATCGTATCTTTTTCGCGCCTTCCGTTGCGTTTTTCGGCCTACGTGGGCTCCTTGGTCACGGTCATGGGTTTCGGATACGGAGCCTACAGCGTGATCCGGAAGCTGATATTCCAAGACACCGTAAACGGCTGGACCAGCCTTACCGTTCTCGTCGCTATTTTTTCTGGATTCATCATGATCTCGCTGG
>Ga0207125_10115_pt1 | contig 19276 bp, 19 predicted proteins | sample Alteio_BWMinHeat_19_FD_153556 | JGI IMG/M metagenome (GOLD analysis project Ga0207125, IMG submission 153556) | Enriched cells from forest soil in Barre Woods Harvard Forest LTER site, Petersham, Massachusetts, United States -... | ecosystem: Environmental > Terrestrial > Soil > Temperate forest >...
ACTGAAGATCGCCGTCGTGGCTCCGATGCCGAGCGCCAGCGTGAGGACCGCGGTTAACGTAAAGCCGGGAGACTTGCGGAACTGGCGCAGGGCGTAACGAAGATCGGAGGGCAGGGTTTGCATAGGCTCCTATCGTAGAAGAAAGCCCGATATACGTGGGAGTTTGTGACGAATCGACAGGCTGCGGCGGCGAGTCAATTTTGAAAGAAGCAACAACTCTCACGCAAAGTTCGCTGAGTGAGCGAAGTTTCGCAAAGGTGCCGTGGCGAAACTTGGCGCTCTTCTTTGCGCACTTTGTGTGAGGGCCTTCTCTCGGCCTGCCCCGGACTCTACGGTGTGTCGATAAATTTACGAATCAGGGCTACGGTTTCGGCAGGTTTTTCTTCCATTAGCCAATGACCCGAACCAATAACGACTTCCCGCTGGACGTTGGTGGCTACCTCGCGCATGATCTGCGCTTGCAGCGGGCCGAAGGATTTCTCTCCGCCGACAGCCATCACCGGCATGATGAGTTTGGTTTGGGCGAAGACGAGGTTGTCTTTCGCATCCTGCGAGAAGGCGGCGAATTGCGCGAAGCCGGCGCGCATGCCGCCGGGAACGGCGTACGTAGCGGCAAAGAAGTTTCGTGTGGCTTCGTCGGGGAGCGTGGGGCTGGCGGAGAAATCGTTCCAGATGCGGTCGAAGTAGATGCGTTCGCGGCCCGCAACGAGGCGCTCGGCGTCGGGGCCGTGGAAGTTGAAGTGCCACGTTCCGGGTGTGAGACGGATCTGGTCCCACGGGCCGATGCCGGGGATGGGCGCGTCCATGACGACGAGCTTCAGGGTCTTGTCGGGGAACTGCGCGGCGTAGGCATAGGCGACCATGTTGCCGATGTCGTGGGCGATGACGAAGGTCTTGTCGTAGCCGAGCGAGGTGACGACGAAACGCATTTCCTGGGCCTGGATCTTCTTGTCGTAGCCATCGGCGGGTTTGGAGGAGCGTCCGATGCCAAGCAGGTCGGGAACGACGACGGTGTGATCTTTCATCAGGTCGGCAGCGAGAGGCGCCCATGAGTCGCTGTTCTCCGCGTAGCCGTGAAGCAACAGCGCAACCGGGCCGGAGCCGCCATAGCGGACGAAGATGTCCGGGCCCTGCGGAGTGTGGATGGTCTTCGCGTGAAGGCTGGAGGGGAGGGACGGCTGGGCGTGGAGCGAGAGCGAAGTAACAAAGAGAGCTACAGCGAGTAGACGTCGAATCATGGGGGCTCCGGAAGTTGATCGATGTAGATCGTATTTTGTGATGGTATAGCAGCATTTATTGACATTTGAATGAGGCAATGACGGAAGGGCAGGGTCTTCGACCCTGCCGAAAGAGCCGCCCCAAATCCTTCCCCCCTTCTTTATCCGCGGAACACGGATAAAGAAGGGGATCTACGTCATGAGTCCCGGTAGTTCGAAAGAAGGCAATTTTGTCCTTCAGCTTCGTTCAGGACTACGGCTTCGCCTGCACTCCAGCCCATTCGACTGCGCTCAGGACAGATCGGAAGTGGTTTGCCTGGGTGCATCGATGGCAGGGTCGAAAACTGTTCAGTTGCATGAGATCCTTTACACCTTGTCTCCGGACATCCTTTACACTTTTCGCTTTTTGGGAAGGTGGAGGATGTGGCGATGGCGTGGAGGACTGTGGAAGTTCCAGAGCAGCGGGTACGGTTCGTTGTGGCAGCGAGTCGTGGCGAGCAGAGCCTGAGCGCGTTGTGCCGCGAGTTCGAGATATCACGCCCGACCGGGTATCTGTGGTTGAACAAATATCGAGCCGGTGGCGTAGCCGCAGTGGCCGAGTTGAGCCGCCGGCCGGAGACTAGTCCCAGCCGCACCGATGCGCAGGCCGAGCAGCGGATTGTGGTGCTTCGGCGTGAGCGTCCGGACTGGGGAGCGCGCAAGCTATCCGTGCTGTTGGCCCGTGAAGGTATTTCGATTCCCGCCGCGACGGTGCATCGTGTGCTTCTCCGGCAGGGCATGGTGCGGATCAAGGACCAGCATCCCAAGGCAGTCAAGCGCTTTGAGCGTGAGCAGCCCAACCAACTCTGGCAGATGGACTTCAAGAGTCCCAAGGGTTGGAACCAGACCGTCGGCCCGCTATCGGTGGTCGACGATGCTAGCCGGTATGTGATCGCGCTGGAGGGCACATGGACCACTCGTGGTGAGGCTGTAAAAGCCTCACTGGAGCGGGCGTTCACGCTCTGCGGCCTGCCCGACGCGATGCTGATGGACCATGGAACGCCATGGTGGAATATGCAGTCGGCCGGCGGCTGGACGCAGCTGACCGTGTGGCTGATGAAGCAGAACATCCGGCTCTACTTCTCCGGCTTCCGGCATCCTCAGACCCAGGGCAAGGTGGAGCGGTTCCACGGAGCGCTGGAGCGGGCGCGATGGCAGCGCGGTCAGCCTGCACCGCCGTTCCATCAGATCTGGCTGAACGACTTTCGCCACGAATTCAACTACGTTCGTCCGCACGAGGCACTGGGGATGAAAACTCCAGCCAGTGTGTGGCGGCCCAGTCTTCGGCCCTTCCAGCCCGATCCTCATCCCTGGGAGTACCCGGTGGGAGCGGAGCTGCAGTGCCTGGAGAAGTCGGGACAGATCAAGCTGGAGGGAAAACGCTGGCAGGTTGCCGGAGCCCTAGCCGGAGAGCGGGTCCAGTTGGTCCGCATCGAGCAGCGTGTGATGGTCTTTTACAGACATACCCTGGTCCGCGAACTCGACCTTGCGGGCCAAGGGTCCACCGCGGTGGACCCTTGGCCCGCAAAACCCAAAGTGTAAAGGATGTCCGGAGACAAAACGTAAACCATGTCCCGGAACTTGACAGTCGAAAACCCTGCCCTTCCGGGTTTGGCGGCGCCCTTTTTGCTAGCTAAATCGCTGTGACTTCTTCGCGCAGCGATGGCGGCAATGGCTGATCGTCGCCTTTGGGAATGCCGAGGATGTTGAGGAGTGGGGCGGTAATCATCGTCGTAATAAGCGCCATGACGACGAGCATCGTGAACAGCGTCGGCGAAAAAACGTGGGCGTTGTAGGCGATATTGAGGACGATCAACTCAACCAGCCCGCGGCAGTTGAGCAGCGCACCGAGGGCGAGGGCGTTTTTCCATGTCTGGCCCGTCCAGCGGGCGGCCAGGGCGGCGCCGCCGATCTTGCCGCCGATGGCGACGGTGAGAACCACGGCGGTCCAGAACCACACGCTGGTCCCACTGAGAAGACCGAGCTGGGTGCGCATGCCGGTCAGCGCGAAGAAGAACGGAAGCAGCAGGACGGAGACCAGCATGTCCAGGCGTTTGCGGACCGAGGTTTGCCAGCGCGGGATGCGGGGGAAACAGATGCCGGCGAGGAAGGCGCCGAACAGCGGATGGATTCCGATGGCTTCGGTGGCAGCTGCTGAGGCGAGGACGACGGCGATGATGGTGCCGAGGAGCTCGTAGGAGAGCTCGTCGCTGGTGTTGCGCCGGGTGAGCCACTTGGCGAGCGGACGAACGACCCCAAGCATGGCGATGAGATAGATGACGAGCCAGGTAAGGCGAGCTTCAAGGCTCATGGCTGCGTCTTTATGGGGAATGAGAGTCAGCGCGATGGCGAGCAGGAACCAGGCGCATACGTCGTCGACCGCAGCGCACATCAGGGCAGTGGTGCCGAGCGGTGTGGTTTGCATGTGGCGTTCTTCGAGGATGCGAGCGAGGACGGGGAAGGCCGTAATGCTCATCGAAACGCCGAGGAAGAGAACGAAGGGAAGGCTACCGACATGGTTGGGCGCAAAGCGAATGCGCATCGAGTGCGCAATGCCTGCGGCCATGGCGAAGGGAAGGATGATGCTCATGCCGCTGGCGAGCGAGGCGGTGGTTTTTTGTTGGCGCAGGTGTTCGTAGTCGAGCTGGCTGCCGATGAGAAAGAGGAACAGGATGAGGCCGACGGTGCTGAGGATGTCGAATGCGCCTAAAGAGTTTTGGGGCAGCAGCGTGGCGGAGGCGTGGGGGGCGATGCGGCCGAAGACCGAGGGGCCGAGAAGAATGCCGCCGATAATCTCTCCGACGACGCGGCTTTGGCCGAGCTTGCGCGCGATCCAACCGCAAATAAGGGTGACAAGCAGGACAGTGGTCATCTGCAGAAGCAGCAGGGTCATGCGGACTCCTGTTGCGAGCTGTGCGGATGACGCTTTGCCTGTAGAACGATCATGGCTTCAATAAAGAGCAGCACGAAGCCCGGGACCATCATGCGGGTGCCGATCATCGCAGGCCAGCCCAGGCGGAATGCGGTGGTCCAATCGATGATGGTGAGAAGGATGCCGCCGAAGAAGAGGATGGAGCCGGCCCAGCGGCGGAAGCGGGGCGTGATGTCGCTGGGTGCAACGTACTGCTTGCCGCGAAGCTCGCGGATGGGCGCGCCGATGAAGCCGCGATGGTCGTAGATGCGACATCGGAGCGTGGGATCAAGCGCGATCTGCTCGGCGGCATACTGCTCCGCGTCGGCGAGAGAAGCGACGACGGTGCAGGATGGGGCGGCATCTTTGGAGTGGGAGTAATGGATGGCGTATTCGCCGGGCGCCATGCGCTCATTCCATGATGCTGGCTCCGCCCCCGGATCAAACAGCAGGAGCGTGCGTGGAGAGCTCATGGGCGAAGTATAGCAACGGGTTATTGTCGTGCTGCGACTTGCCGTTATGGCTCAAAGAGGTACGTAGTCTTGTGTAGATAAGTAGGGGGCGTGGGGCTGGTGTGGCCGGTTTCATGCGCTTGTATAAAAAAGGGCCACCCAAAAGTTGCGTTTTTGCGACGATCGTCCTAATATGCAACTCGGAGGTTGCTCATGAGCGATCGTATTGAGAAAGAGATTGAGATCAAGGCGCCGGTGGCGAGAGTGTGGCGCGCGCTGACGGATTATCGGGAGTTTGGCGAATGGTTCCGTGTGAAGCTGGATGCGCCGTTCGCGGCCGGTAAACCTTCGAGCGGCTACATTACGTGGCCGGGGTATGAGCACCTGAAGTGGGAGGCCGTAGTGCAGAAGGTCGAGCCGGAAAAGCTGTTTTCGTTTACGTGGCATCCGTATGCGGTCGATCCCAAGGTGGATTATTCAGGGGAGACGCCGACTCTGGTGGAGTTCACGCTGGAGGAGACGGCGGCAGGAACGCTGCTGCGGGTGGTGGAATCGGGATTCGATAAGGTGCCTGCGCATCGTCGTGCAGAGGCTTTCATGAGGAACGAAGGCGGATGGGCACAGCAGGTGAAGAACATTGCAGACCATGTCGCGAAGTAGCGCGGCGCGGGCGCGGGTGTTCGCCGCGCTGGGCGATCAGACGCGGCTGGCTTTGCTGGCTCGGTTGTATGACGGACGGCGGCGGTCGATCTCGGAGCTGACGGAGGGCTCAAAGCTGACGCGGCAGGCGATCACGAAGCACCTGCGGGTGTTGGAGCGGGTGCGCGTCGTGCATAGTGTGAGGGCAGGGCGGGAGAGTTTGTTTGAGTTCAATCCGCAGCCGATGGAGGAGTTGAAGGAGTATCTGGAGGTTGTCGGGCGGCAGTGGGAGGAGGCGTTGCTGCGGTTGAAGGCGTTTGTGGAGAAGTAGGAGTCGTGGCCGGGTTTTATGAATGAGCTGCGAGCTATCAGCTTCGAGCTGCCAGCTATCCCCCTGAGCTGCCAGCGGCGGGGCCGAGCTTTCGGGTGCGCGTTTCGAGTTGCCGGTCAGGGGCGTTTGTAGCCCAGGGTGAGGAGTTGCCTGGTGGTTTCTTCGGTAGGACTGGCGTCCCATAACGCAGCGGCGATGGCGGGGGCGTCGCGATTGTGGTCGAGCTGCGCAATCAGCCAGGTGGTGGCTTCGGGGAGACGCGTGGAGGCGAGCGCGGCGATGACGGCGTGGCGAAAGGCTGGTTCGCGGGCGGTGTCGTAGGCGCGTTGCAGGTAGGGAACCACAGCGGGAGAGCGGTGTTCGGCGAGGACGAACGCAGCTTCGGCGGCGAGGTCGTCTTGGTGAGGGAGAAAGGCGGCGACCCATTCGAGTGCGGGGTCGCCGTCAAGGTGGAGGACGCCGGCGAGACAGGCAGCGAGGACTTCCGGCTCGTCGCTGCCCAGCTCGGCACGGAGGCGAAGCAGCAGAGCGGAAGAATCCGATCCAACCTGCTCGATGGCGCGGGCGGCGTTGATGCGGACGGTGGTGTCCTTGTCGGCGAAGAGGGGTGTGAGGTAGCGCAGCAGGGTGGGCGAGGAAAGCTCGCGGCATTGCACCAGGGCGAGGGCGCAGGTGCCGCGGAGTGCGCCTGCGGAGTCGGATGGGCCGCCCCAGGTGGGTTCGTACTGGTGGTGGCGGACTCCCGAGAGGAAAAGATCGGGCTCCTGCGCTTCGAAGGCGGCGAGGGTTTTGGCGAGGTCGTTCTTGGCCCAGCATTGCGGGTCGATTTTGACGGCGTCGGCGGGTGGCATGAAGCGCGGAAAGGCGGCGACGAGGTCGGGCAGCAGCGACGTGAGTTGCAGCTTGAGAATGTGGCGCGCGGCGCGGGAGACGACCAGATTGCTGCGGTGGGTAAGAGCGTTACGGAGGATGGGGAGTGCTTCGCCGGGTGGCAGATCGGCGGCGGCGTTGACCGCGGCGAGCTCGGCGTCGAAGTTTTTGGCGGCAGCCATGCTCTAGTAAAGAGGGACGCTGGGGTCGATGGCACGAGACCAGGCGTCGATGCCGCCGGCGACCGACTGCGCCTTGTCGTAGCCCTGATTGCGCAACCACGCGGTGACCGAAAGCGAGCGCGCGCCGTGGTGGCAGAGGACGACGACGTGCTGCTCTTCGTCGAGCTCCTGATGGGCCCGGCCCGGGACGTCGCCCATGGGCATCAGGATGGCGTTGGAGATGTGGGCGGTGTCGAACTCCCAAGGCTCGCGGACGTCGAGGAGAATGGGCGGCTGGTCGGAGGCGAGAAGCTGCTTGAGCTGGTCGACGGAGATTTCGTAGTCCATGGGGACAGGATACTAGAGAGGGATTGGGTGCGGGCGGTCAATCACCGTCCTCGTCGAACATCCAGCCGACACGGAGCATGACGTTGTGCTGGGCGGGGTTGGCGAAGGTCCAGTAGTCGCGGAGCTCGATGCGGAGGCTGCGGTCGTCCTCGGATTTGCTGTGGAAGCGCGGCAAAGCGAGTGCCAGCCCGTAGTCGAGGGCGTGACCGGTTTCGAAGAGACGGCTGTAGCCGAAGATGGCCTGGGGCTGATATTTGACCGATGTTGGGGCGAGGGGAAGTCTGCCGTCGACGCTGATGTATCCGGTCAGATTGCTGCGATTGGCCTGCGGCGCCATGAGGCCTACTTCAAGGAAAATCGGCCACGGAATCAGGGTCACGCCGACTCCGCAGCCCGTTGTCGGCTTGGTGGACACAGAGGATGTGCTGGCCCCGACTCCGCATAAAACGCCGAGGTTGTACATGTAGGAGTAGCTAGTGTCGGGGCGATATGTGAGTTGGGGTTTCGGTGCTTCGGGGAGCGATGCGGTGGTTTGCGACGACGAACTGAAGGTATCAGGGGTCTGCGCTTTGGCTGCTGCGATGAGAAAAAAGAGCCCGAGGCTGAGAGTTAGAGTTGTTCGCATTTCGTGACTCCCTTCTGGAGTGGCAATTGGCAGGCGGTGAAGGCCCAGTTGTTGCTGAGGGTGAAGTTGGCGATGGAGCAACAGAGAATGGCAATCATGTTGGCGACCAGCACTGGCCGATGCGCGGTGTGGACGAGGAAGTGCATGAGGGCGAGGTTTCCGAGCAGCGAGACCAGGCCGTTGGAGAGATGGAAGCGGAGCAGTTGCGAGAGCATCGTGCTGTGGTGGCGGCGGTCGCTCCAGGTGTAGTGAATGTGCCAGACGAAGTTGTGCAGGATGGCGAGCTCGACCGCCGCGGCGGAGGCGATGAGATAGTGGCCGGGGGCGAGGTGGTTGAGCAGCGCGAGCGTGGCAAGCTGCAGCACCATGCCCATCGCTCCCACGAGGTTGAACTTGAGCCAGCGGAGGAGTGGGTTCACGGGAGCGGCTCCTGCTGGTAGAGCTCGGTGGTGTGGCGGATGGTGACGACGATGGCGAGGACGAACATGCTGGCAGCGCCGATCGCGCCTCCGATGTCGAAGAGGAGCAGGCGGTGTCCGAGGACATGGGCCCAGGGGCTGCGCAGTGCGGCGAGGTTGCCGAGGATGAGGAGGATGCGGAGTTCGGTGGGACCGAAGAATCCCTGGGAGAGTTCGAAGGTCGAGAGGGTGTAGGTGGCGAGGTAGCTTTCGGCCGACAGGATGAGAAAGGCGATGAGCATCGCGATCCCGGTTTGCCAATGCAGCAGGCCGGAGCAGGCGAGGCCGCACATCAGGGCGACGGAGCCGAAGACGTCAACGATGTGGTCGACGTAAAAGCCGTAGCGCGGGCGTTGTTGGTGGCGGACGCGGGCGAGTGTGCCGTCAAGGCTGTCGCCCAGCCAGTTGAGGATGAGGCAAAGGACGACGGCGAGGAGCGCGAAGCGCTTGTAGCGGGCGAGCGCGTAAGCGATGCCGGCTCCGATTTGCGCGGTGAGGCCAAGGAGGGTGAGCTGGTCGGAAGTGAGCCACGCGGGGGCGTGTTCTGCAAGGTATATAAGGGCGCGTTTTTCGGTGCCGGCCGTGAGAGAGCGATTAATGCGGCGGGCGCTGGTGAAAGTGCGGGTCGGGATTCGTGTGGCGGACGGGATCGGGGTGGAGCTCATGGGTGGTCCTTTCTATTTGCGTAGCGCGTTGCAGGCGGAGCGAAGCGTGAATTCGAGCGATTCGCGGGGGACAGATTCGACGAAGGGACGGACGGCCCAGCCGAGACCACGGGGAATGGAGCGCGAGAGCGAAACGGATTCGATCTGCATAACCAGGCCGCCATCGCGCTCCTCGTAGCTCCAGTAAGTGTTCTGGCGCCATAGGAAGCCGTGCGATTCGGAGTCGGTGAGGGTGTGTTGGGTGGGTGTGTCGGCAGAGTCGATCTCGGAGATGCTGGTGCTGCGCGAGATGCTGTAGCCGTGGCGGAGGTCGAGGTGGGCGAAGTCGACGTCGTAGGTGGTGTCCATGACGACGGTGATCACGTGGTGCTGGCGGACGCGCATAAACGCCTGGAGGCGGTCGTCGTGCTGGGTGAGGGTTTTGGCCTGGAGGACTTCGGGGGCGAAGTGCTGGGGGTAGGAGTTGAAGTCGCGCATGAGGTGCTCGAAGTCGGCGGCGGTGGCTCCGGCGACGAAGGCGGTGCCGCGCCAGTGATGGAGGATGGCTCCGGGGATGTTGGGTGGTGTGAGCTGCTCGATGACGAGGTCGCCGCGGCGGGCGTCGTTTGTGGGGACGAGAAAGCCGGTGGGGGATCGATGCTGCTGGGCGAGCCGGGCTTCGATGCCGGCGGCGTAGGTATTGAAAGCGCTGAGGGCCTCGGCGGAAGGTTGGGCGGCGCAGGCTGGGACGGTCAAGAGGAGCAGAAGGGTGTAGAGGATGCGGTCTTGTCGCTTCATGGATTGCAGCTTGCACCGGGACAGGGTGCGAGGCAATGGAAGGAAGCTCACCTGTGGGTTATGGGTTCCTCACCGTGTAAGTGGTTTGCAGTGAGTCGTTTGGCCGGAGTTATTTATTGCCGGGATCCCATTCTGTGGTGCAACAAATGCTGGGTGGCCCATCCTTTCGAGCTTTATCCGAAAGGGTGGGGTATCGTTTGCGGTTGCAAGTCCTGGGCGTAATCGAAGGACCGCTCTCCTCAACCAGCTTCATCGCCACCCCAAGCCAAAGGCGGTCGCTTCGCGATACCCCACGCCCCCACCCAGCGAGCAACAGCGCGTTCGCCGGAGCCCCATCTTTTGCCAAAAAGCGGCAACGGACGGGCACCCGCATTTGTGGTGAGTCACCCGCAAAGAGATGCCATGCCTTATTGTTTGTGTCAGGGAGGTGAGATTCCGCTGTTGCCTCAACGATGTTTGAGCTGCACGGCCGGGCCGATGTAATAGTTCAATTCCGGTTTCGAAGGCAACCATCCCTGGGGCGTTTCAACCCAGAGTTTTCCCGCGGTATCACTACGGACACGCCCGATGGGGGCCTTGATTTCATCTACGTGGAAACCGGACGCTTGCAGCGCTGCGTCGAGCTCGGCGGCGAAACTCTTTTCGGCCCCGGTCCCGGCGTTATCGGCGATCAGATGAATTTGTTTCAGGTGTATTGATCGATCAAGCCCCAGCGCGGTAAGGTGGTCTATCAGTTGTGTGACCGTATGTCCTCCGAGGCGGTCTCCGTCCATTGAACCGACGAGATGGAGTTTGTCACCGTTACGGAGTGAACCAAGGGGTTTGTCCGCGGAGCCTGTGACGTATGGCCCGCGCGCCGTTCCTTCTCCGCTCTTGGAGGGCCTTGCTAAGAGATCTTCCACGCGCACGTCGTTGACGGAATCAATTACTAGCACCATGACTCATAGTCTGCCACACCCAGGCCCACCACCCAGCACACGAAGAGCTCTACATGTCAGGAGGAGGATGAGATGAAAGTTGGAATTGCACTGGAAGAGAAGCCAGCCATTGGCGCCTTGTTCACACAAAACATGATGGCCCTGCTACAAAACGCCGACGTGCAGGAAACAGCACCAGCTCAAGGCGACGGAACCGAGAACAATCCCTACAAGGATCTGCATCTTCAGAATTGGCGCTGGCTTGCCGCACAACCGGCTAAACCGGATACAGTCTTTTACTCGATCGGTGGCCGGAAGTTGGTCAGGTGGGGATCGAACATGAGCACGCTGAAGGACTACATCTCCGACATGACCGGGAAGGAGGACATATTGGGCAGTGCGCTGGGTGACCCTGGTAAAACAAGCGCCAACAACGTCATTGGCGCTTTCGCCGACCCGGACAAGGAGCATCTAGCGCCATATCACAGGAAAGCGCTTAGGCTTGACCAGATGACGGACATCGAGGCAGCCAGCCGTTGCAGAGCGCTGCTGCTCGATAGCAACCACGATTGTGCCGCTTGCCCGGAGCTCGCATCCAGCTGCGCCTCCCTGTTTATCGCGGAAGCGAACAGGGCACCCCGAACATTTGTCATTAGCCTCATGCTGCTGGACCTCATCGAGTCCGGGGCCTCCTATGGAATTGCCGACAATAAGAAGTACACATGGATTTCCATGCTGGCGCACTCCAAGAAAACAGGCCCGGACATGAACGTAATCGATATCCGTGGACGCACGCAAAATAAGACGATTCCGCTGGCGAAACATCCGATGGCAGGGCTGAACACAGTAAGTTTGGCAAAAAGCCTGGATAACTGGGGCACGGATAACGCATCCCGCGACCGCGTCGTCTCGCTTATGTCGATCTGGATCGGGCTCTATCTCAAGGCTACGCAGCCAGGGGACTACTACCTGCTCCGCACAACCTCCAAGGTTGCAGTGAAGGAGCAGGTTAAGGAAACTGGGAAAACAGTCAATAAGCAAGCGAATAAGCCGTTGACGGAGAGGCTTTCACAGCTAGCTGGAGGGGCACTCCAGCAGCGTGTCGGAACGGCGGGAAAATTGGTGAATGGAGGCCCCAATCTTCCGTACATGGACCTCGACCTCAAGGTTATTCCTCTTGTAGTTCTTTGATGGCAGGCGATGGATGGGCGCGGCGAGCCGGAGGGCGGCCCGTCGATTTTCCGGTCTCGCATACACTGGCGGAGGTATGGCAGACGAACGGACAGATCGGCGGTATCGCTTTGGCGTGTTTGAAGCGGACGGTGCGGTGGGAGAACTGCGGCGCCAGGGCGTGCGCGTGAAGCTGAATGCGCAGCCGTTCCAGGTACTGTGCATGATGCTGGAGCGGCCCGGCGAACTGCTGACGCGGGAGGAGATTTCACGCGAGCTGTGGCCGGATGGGACGTTCGTCGACTACGAGCACGGGGTGAACTCGGCGGTGAACCGGATTCGGGAGGCGCTGGGGGACACGGCCAGCAATCCGCGCTTTGTGGAGACGCTGGCGCGGCGGGGGTATCGGTTTGTGGCTCCGGTGGAAAAGGTTGGGGCCTCGGTGGTTGCGGTGGAGGAGGTTGCTTCGCTTCCAGAAGCCCCGGTGGCTGGGCTGCTGGATCGGGTCCTGGCTTCGGAGGAGGAGCTGCCGAAGGTTTCGTATCCGGTCGTGCAGACGTTGTTTGTGGCCTTGCAGTTGATGTATGTCGGGTTCTACGTAGGAGCTCTGGCGAACCTTGCGGAGATAGAGGATTTGTTGTCGGCACTGCCCTCGGCTGAGGTGATTTTTATCGCGATGATTGTGAGTGCGGCGTTGTTGATTCCGGTGCGGGCGTTTGTGATTTCGATGACGATGTTGCATGCTCCGCGGGCCCGGGAGAAATTTTTGAAGTTGTGGCGGGTGTTGGTGGTCGTCGATGTGGTGTGGGCGCTGGCGCCGTTTTTGCTGTTGCACCACATCAACTATGGTCTCGCGGTGGCTTGCATGGCGTTGCTGGTGTATTCGCCGTTTGCGCAACGGTCGCTGGTGTTGATGGGGGCGGGGTCGAGTGCCAAAGGTTGAGGTGAGGATGAGGGAGATCGGGCTGATGGCAGCTTCGAGTTGCGAGCTTCGAGCTGCGAGATGGGTGATCGTGCTGGCGGCGATTTGCGTTGCGATGGGTGCGGGTGCGCAGACCGCAAAGGAGCGGGCGGGGCCGTTTTATCTGCCCGAGGGTGGCAGGGGCGCGGTGCAGGGAACGTCGCGGACTTGATGAATACTCAGGTGCGGGAGGTTTCATACCTCAGAAGTGAGAGATTCAAACCCGAATTTGTGGCGTTTTGGGAATTTCTGCACCGGCGGACGTTTGGTTACGCCGCGAACGCGCTGGAGAGCATCCAATATAGTCATGTTTGCCCTGCCAAAGTCCGAATACGTCGAGCGCAGAGATATGCCGTACGTGGAAGAACTGCGCGAGTTCCTTACGATGCATGGCCTTCACGTCGGATCTTCTGACGATCTCCGTCCGTTCTCCGAAAAGTTGTCGCTGGGCGGAGTGTTTCGAGACGATATGCAGTCGATGATCCGATCGATCATCTTTCGCGAGGGTGGAGGAATTCCACGAGCTGAGTTGTTGCGGATCGTAACAGCGGCGGTCGGCGGGGCAGATGTCGATGACTTGTCCCGGGACGCGGTAGTGCCGGTGCAAACGATCATGAAATTTCTCAGCCAGGTCATGCGGGTGCGATGGGGAATGTCGGAGACGGCGGCTAACGAGAGTCGGGACGATGTCTCGGATATCTCGGAGGCGCCAGAGGCGCCAGAAGCGCCATGGGTGATGTCCGCCGCGGATACGAGGATATCCCTTGAGAGCGCCTCCGTGGAAGCGGAAATGCAAGCGTACGGGCATTCGAGCCTCTACTGCGAGTCAATGGTGATGTACCCGGAACCTGATACGCCGGGTGGCCGCCTGCGAGAGTTTCCGATGCCGCTATCGCGACGTGTTCCCCCGGCCGCGGCGAAGCGGCATGAGCGTCCGATGTTCGCGTGGACGAAACAACCATGGGCGCAAATGACTGCGGTGTGCGTGGCGCTGCTGGCTGTCGTGGCGATTGCGTTCCTGATGAGGTTTTCCGGGGTTCCTGGTGACGGTGTTTCGAAGGCAACTGATCCAGTGATTACGCCGTACTATCCCCCGGGACCCGTTACGGCTCCCGCTGAGGCACATGATCCAGCTGCCAGGGGGGCCAAATCCACGGTATCCGGGCGAACGGTAAGAAGTGGCCATCAGGGCGGTCATGTTCGAGTAGCAGGAGTGAGTTCGGCACTTGTTGGAGGGGATTCAAGCGAGGATTACTCCGGCAGGGTGGCGATGGCTGCACCAACTGCGGCGGAGGCGCCGATTGTGAGCGGCGAGTCTACGGCCCGACAGCCGCCCGCGCCGATCTATCGTGTTACTCCGGTGGACAGTCGGGTGCGGTCTGTAAAGCCCGTGACAGCGATGTCTATATCATCGGCCGGTGGAAGAAATTCCCGGGGCTACCCTGTCTACACGCCACAGGGATCCCTCATTGTGGCGCCGACGGTGATGGCAAAGAATTTGATCTCCGCGCCCGCGCCTGGCTATCCGAAGCTGGCGAGCCTTATGCATCTTGAAGGAAAGGTGGTGCTGCGCGCGGTGGTGGATCGGAGCGGGAACGTGATAGAGACCGAGGTCTTGCAGGGGCATCATCTGCTACGCGGAGCGGCGAGGGACGCAGTGCAGCGGTGGCACTACCGGCCCTATCGTTTGAATGACAGGCCGATGGAAGTGGCGACGGTTGTTACCGTGGATTTCGAGCGGAAGCAGTAATTGACAGACTTCCGCACGCTAGCGCCGGTTGCGGCTGCGGGCAGGGCGGAGAGACCAGCGTTCGTCCGGCCGGCCGAGGATGAAGGCCAGGAAACAGGCGGCGAAGATCGACCAGTCCAGTGAGGCACCCCAATACATCCAGAAGGCGGCGTGTGGGCCGGGATAGCCGCCGGACATCCACATGGCCATCATCAGCGCGAAGCCGAAAACGCTGGCAAGGCGCGAGAGGACTCCGGTGACGAGGGCGATGCCGATGAGGAGTTCTCCATAGGCGACAAGAAATGCCATCGGTGTCGCGAAGTGCGCGAGGATGCCGCGCAGGATCGGCACCATGAAGGGGTAGGCGCCGCTGTGGATGAAGCCATCGATGTAGTGCTCGAAGCCGCCGTGCAGCGTGAACTGGGTGCCGAAGACTTTGTACTGGCCGAAGACGATGAAGAACAGACCGACGACGATTCGCAGGAATGCGATCGCCGTCGCGTTGGAGTCTTTGGAAATTGGCATGGATTGAGTGTAGCGTCGGCCTTGGTCCTTGGAAATGTGGCGTGGCGTAACAGCCGGGTGGCCCATCCTTTGCCGCTTTTGGCAAAGGGTGGGGTATCGCGAAGCGACCGTCTTTAGCTCGGGGCGGCGATGATGCTGGTTGAGGAGAGCGGTCCTTTGACTACTCTCAGGACTTGCTACCGCAAACGATACCCCACCCTTTCGGATAAAGCCCGAAAGGATGGGCCACCCGGCATTGTGCCGCAGACCAAGGGACCCCGCCGCCCAACAGATCGAAAAAGCTAGGCATTCACTCCGTGGCACTTTTTGAACTTCTTGCCGGAGCCGCAGAAGCACTCGTCGTTGCGTCCGATTTTTGCACCGGCGCTGCGCGGGGCTGGGGTGCTGGCGGCTGCAGAACCGCCGGCCATTTTCGCGGCGGCCAGTTCGCGCTGCTTTTTGCGCTCGAACTCTTTTTCGAGTGCGTCGATCGTGGTTTGCGGAGGACGCGTCGGGATGACCGGCGGAGCCTGCGTGTTGCCTTCAATGGTGCGTGAAGGTGGCGGCGGCGGCGCGGATTGCAGGCGAGTGAGCTGCTCCTGGGTTTCGATGGGCGTGCCGTCCGGGGCAAGGATCTGCATGCGGAAGAGGTGGCGCGCGGTGTCTTCCTGGAAGCGCATCATCATCTGCTCGAACATCTCGAAGGACTCTTTTTTGTACGCGACGAGCGGGTCCTGCTGCGCGTAACCGCGCAGGCCGATACCTTCTTTGAGGTGGTCCATTTCGAGCAGGTGGTCCTTCCACAGACCATCGAGGACCGAGAGCATCACAACGCGCTCGTGGTAACGCATGTTGGGCTCGCCGAGGATCTTTTCCTTCAGGTTGTAACGCTCGCCGAGCTTCTCGAAGAGGGTTTCGCCCAGTTCGTGACGGTTGAGCTGGTGGACGTCGATCTCGTCGTTGAACTTCGCGCCGAAGGTGTCGTAGACATCGGCGAAGAGTTTCTCCATGTTCCAGTTGTCGACGAGGGTTTTTTCGGGGGCGTTTTCGTCGAGGATGTTGGAGAGGATGGTGGCGGTGTAGTCCTCGGTAATGAGCTGCTTCTGGTCGACACCTTCCATGAGCTGCAGGCGCAGACCGTAGACGGCCTGGCGCTGCTTGTTCATGACGTCGTCGTACTCCAGCACGTGTTTGCGAGATTCGAAGTTCTGCGTTTCGACGGCCTTCTGGGCGCCCTCAATGCGGCTGGAGATCATGCGGCCCTCGATGGGTACGCCTTCTTCCATGCCCAGGGTCAGCAGCAATGACTTCATGCGCTCGCCCGCGAAGATGCGCATGAGGTCGTCTTCGAGGGAGAGATAGAAGCGGCTGGAGCCGGGGTCGCCCTGGCGGCCGGCGCGGCCGCGGAGCTGATTGTCGACGCGGCGAGACTCATGGCGTTCCGTGCCGAGGATGTGCAGGCCGCCGGCTTCAATCACCGCGTCGTGCTCGATCTTCGCAGCGGCTTCGTGCGAGGAAACGCCGTTGTCCCACTCTTCCTGGGTGACTTCGAACTCCTGCGACTGGTAGTAAAAGCGCACCATGCCCGGAGGCGCGACGGGAGAGATTGCGCCTTCGGCGGCGGAGACGGCGCGGGCGATGGAACGCTTCACGAGGTCCTGGCGGGCCATGAACTCGGAGTTGCCGCCGAGGAGGATGTCGGTACCGCGGCCAGCCATGTTGGTGGCGATGGTGACCATGCCGAGACGTCCGGCCTGGGCCACGATTTCGGCTTCCTTCTCGTGGAACTTCGCGTTGAGAACAACGTGGCGGACGCCCTTGCGCTTAAGGATGTCGGAGAGCAGCTCGGACTTCTCGATCGATGTCGTGCCGACCAGGACGGGCTGCTTTTCGGCGTGCAGGCGGGCGATTTCATCGGCGACGGCGAAGTACTTTTCCTTCGCGGTGCGGTAGATGACGTCGGAGTTTTCGATGCGCTGCATCTTGCGGTTGGTGGGAGTGACGAGAATGTCGAGCTTGTAGATCTTGTCGAACTCGGCAGCTTCGGTTTCCGCAGTACCCGTCATTCCGCTCAGCTTTTTGTACATGCGGAAGTAGTTCTGGAAGGTGATGGTGGCGAGGGTCTGGTCTTCCTTGCGGATGTCCACACCTTCCTTCGCTTCGACGGCCTGGTGCAAGCCGTCAGACCAGCGCCGTCCCGGCATCAGGCGGCCGGTGAACTCGTCGACGATGATGACCTCGCCCTCTTTGACAACGTACTCGACGTCGCGTTTGTAGAGGGTGTGGGCCTTGATGGCGGTCTCGATGTGGTGCTTCATCGCCCAGTTTTCGGGGTCGGCAATGTTGCCGATGCCGAGCAGGGCTTCGATCTTGACCCAGCCTTCGTCCGTGACGGTGATGGAGCGGGCCTTTTCATCGATGGTGTAGTCGCCGGTGTAGGTTTTCTGGTCGACGGTTTCGGTGAACTCGCCAAGCTCGAGTTTGGGGACGATCTCGTTGGCGGTGGCGTACTTGTCGGTGGTCTGGTCGGTGGGGCCGGAGATGATGAGCGGCGTGCGGGCCTCGTCGATCAGAATGGAGTCGACTTCGTCGACGATGCAGTAGTAGTGGCCGCGCTGCACCATGTCCTTGAGGTCGAACTTCATGTTGTCACGGAGATAGTCGAAGCCGAACTCGTTGTTGGTGCCGTAAGTGATGTCGGAGCCGTACGCTTCGCGGCGCTGCTGGTCGGAGAGGTCGTGGACGATGACGCCGACGGACAGGCCGAGGAAGCCGTAGATCTTGCCCATCCATTCTGCGTCGCGCTTGGCGAGATAGTCGTTGACCGTGACGACGTGGACGCCCCGTCCGGCGAGGGCGTTGAGGTAGCAGGGGAGAGTGGCGACGAGGGTCTTGCCTTCGCCGGTCTTCATCTCGGCAATTTTGCCGGAGTGCAGGGCCATGCCGCCGATCATCTGGACGTCGAAGTGGCGCATGCCAACGGCACGCTTGCCGGCTTCGCGGACGACGGCGAAGGCTTCGGGGAGGACTTCGTCGAGGGCGGCCTTCTCGGCGGCGTAGATTTCCTCGGGGTCGGCGACCCCGTCGTTGGTTGGAACCGCCTGGCGGGCGGCTTCGATGCGGGCTTTGAACTCGGCGGTCTTGGCGCGAAGCTGTTCGTCAGTGAGCGCGGCGAGGGTTTCCTCGTGGCTGCTGATGGCGGCGAGCCGGGGAAGAATGCGTTTGATGGCACGGTCGTTGGCGGTGCCGAAAATCTTGGCGATGACTTTGTTGAACAAGGGGGAATTCCTTCTTGCGTTGGCGCCCGGGAGACAGGCGCAGAGATCGCAACCTCTAGTTTACGCGAAACGTATAGCCGGAAAGCCGGCAGGGAACGCGGGCGGAGAGCCTTAGATTGCGAAGCTGGTCGCGGTATGGAGCGCAACAGAATGCGCGGCGGGTGGACGCATCGTCCAGGCAATGCGGAAGGTCGCGAGGGAGGCGACGGGAAGGCCCAGGGTCAAAACATCGGCTGGCTTGCTGGTGGTGGGGATGAAGTATCCGCCGCCGGAGCCGAGGTTGATGCGGTGATCTTTTAAGGCGACCTTGGCATCGGCGCCGTTTTGAGAGAGCAGCGCGCTGAGGTAGTGCGCGTCGAAACCGTTCTGTCCGGACGGCAGCACCGCTCCGTCTGCCGCACGCAGGGCGGAGAGGAGGAGGAGCATACAGAACAGATGGCGGGTGCGCAGTTTCATCAGGGTATTGGACGAATTTGAGGCTGTCTTCGATTCTATCGCGTTTGAGGTGTTTGGCGGGGTTTTCGTTGTGTGCCGGCATCCTAAAGGCGCTCACGCAAAGGGCGCGAAGCAGAGTTTCGCAAAGCTGCCGTGGCGAACTTTGCGCTCTTCTTTGCGGACTTTGCGTGAGAGCTTTTTCTCCGGTTGCCCCCAACCCCGAGGCTGTGGAAATGGGCAGGAGCGGTCGCGTCTTCGCGCGATACCCCACCCTTCGCAAGTGCGCGAAGGATGGGCCACCCGGATTTGTGGTGATGTGGAGGAGAACGGTAGGGAAATTTTAGTGCGCGATGGCGTGGTCGGCGGGGATGTTTTCGCCTGACCAGATGCGCTTCTGGGTCCAGGGGGCTGCGGGAGCGGTCCAAAAGGGGTCGTTGGGTGGAAGGCCAAGATGCAGTAGACCTACAGCACAGAGGTAGAGGCTGCCGGTGGAGATGTAGGGTTCGCCACGCGCGGGTTGGTGGCCTACGGTACCGATCTGCAGCCAGCCGAGGTCGTCGAAGGTGTGGGGCGCTTCGATCATGCGGCGGATGACGGCGGTGAGTGCGGAACGAGCCTGGCCTGGTGAGACAGTGTCAGGGAGTTGATGCAACAGGGCGATGTGGGAGAGGTCCTGGAGGGCTCCGAAGCGATAGGTGCTGGAGCGGCCGATGACCGGGAACGTGGCTTCGGGAGAGATGAGTTCTTCTTCGATCTGGGCGTAGCGGCGGGCGCGCTCGAGGATGACGG
>Ga0207125_10116_pt1 | contig 19053 bp, 15 predicted proteins | sample Alteio_BWMinHeat_19_FD_153556 | JGI IMG/M metagenome (GOLD analysis project Ga0207125, IMG submission 153556) | Enriched cells from forest soil in Barre Woods Harvard Forest LTER site, Petersham, Massachusetts, United States -... | ecosystem: Environmental > Terrestrial > Soil > Temperate forest >...
TGCGGATCAGGTCCGATATCCGCGCCGTTCCGCTCTCGATCGCGCTGAGAAGAGCCGATAAGTCTACTGCCGCTGCGATGCGGGCAATCGCCGCACGGGCCGTTTCGGCATCGAGGCCTCTCAGCAGAGAAATCAGTGTGTCCGCAGGCATGTTCGCTCTTGCAAGAGCGCCAGAAAGTTCCCATGAATTCTCGAAGCAACGACTCTTCAGGATTGAATCGAGATGCTCTTCCAAATCGCTGAGCGCAAGGCCATCCAACGGTGTTGATGATTGCAGCAGCGAGGCTTCCAATGTCTCGATTCGCGCTCTTTCTGATTCTTGAATCGGCCTCCGCCACAGTTCGGCATTGGCATTGCGCATCTTCGCCAAGGCGTGGCGCATCCCACCGCTAGCTCGTTGGGCAGCAGACGCGGGGTTATTCAAATCGTGCGCAAGCCCCCCTGCTAACTTGCCCAATGAGACCAGGCGGTCGCGCTGCTGCTCAATTCGGGTTCCTTCGCGGATCCTGTCCGACATTGTGGCGACCAGTCTTGTGGTCAGTTCAGCCATCTTCTGGACAAGTTCTGGAAGGAGAGATGCCGGAAACTTGAGCAGACGCCCATCGGTTATGGCTCGTCCCGTCACGGTGAACCGCTTCATCCTCGAAAACGGAAATACTCCACTGATTTCACCAGCCCGTGCTGGGAGCGAGACAGCATCGCCTCCGAACTCTCCTCTCCATTGAAAAAGACCTTCCAGGAAAACAATCATCCAGTCTGCTGGGTCACCTTGTCGTACGAATACTTCTCCCGCTTGGAGCGAGACGTCCTCTACATAACTGAGAAACCACACAAGCTGCTCTTCAGGCAGATCTGAAAATGCCGCGACGCAGCGCAATTCGGATGAACTGATCATCTATAAAGACCTCCGGCGACTCCGATATCTACTCACGCACAGTTCCCGCGTTTTGTGTCTTGTTTGTTGAACGCCGAGACTCAGTTCTTGCGCGGGGTCGGGCTGGATTGTCGGATGAATCACTTTCTTGAGTTGGATGTCCGGATCCGCCCGCTTGACTGATAAATCTGTGTCAGAAAACGCACGACGCATACTTCATCTTTAAGGCGCTCGATCAAGGATCACCGCTATGTTCCGCGCTTGAACCTGGGACGTGATTCCGCAGAAGCATGCGAATCTTGCTGTCTTATACCAACGTATCGCCCATACCTTTGTCCAATGGCGAACAGTCCTGGCCTATGGCGTAATCAGAGCGATCAATAAAGGCGCAACCTGCGCCAAGAGGGTGGAGAAGTGGGAGCTGGGATCGCCGCCATCAAACACGAGACGCAATCATCTCGCAACCAAACCGTCGTGCAAGGTATCGCAGTGCGAGAAGTGGGGATAATGACTGCTCCGGGGACGGGTTCGACGATGGCATTAGATGAACTCCAAAAGGAGTATTCGTCCCGGCTCTTCAAGACTATTCTTCGGATAACAAAGAATTGGGAGGACGCTGAAGATGCCCTGCAGGATACATTTCTGCGGGCATATTTGGCTCTGCATGGCTTTGGGGGCAGATCAAGCGTTTACTCATGGCTTACGAGGATTGCCATCAATTCGGCACTGATGGTCCTGCGCAGGAGTCGGTCGCGACCCGAGGCATTCCTAATCTGTTCTTTCGAGGAAGGGGATGCGTTCTCCTCTGGAGCTCAAGGATTCATCTTCGAATCCGGAGCAAGTGTGCGACCTTCGCCAGAGAAAGGATCACATGCTACGGGCTATTCGCAACCTTGAATCTCCATTACGTGCACCGATCGAAGCTCAACCTGCCGGGGGGTACTCGATGAAAGAGGTTGCCGAAACGTTGAAGATCTCGGTCGCAGCGGCAAGGGCCAGGCTCTATCGGGCCCGCGTTCGGCTCCTCCAACGGGCCTCTGTACATTCCGGAGCAAGGAAACGTGTGCCAGCTAGGTTTGTTGATACGGGCGCGCACGCAAATCTCAAGAGTCGAGAACAGCAGTGGACAACATGCGGCTAAGACCAAGGGAAAGTATTGTCGGCTGCGAGCAGCCCAACACCGTGGCAGAGCGAGAACTGCGATCGTTTGTGGGCTCTGTCATCGAACTGCTCGGATCGTAAGGGGCAAAGCTCCTTGAAGACATCTGGCTCGACGAACTGGCTGAGTTGGAAAGGACGCCAGAACCGACGAGCCCTCAGTGGCGGCTGGTGAGTATAGCTGCATCCTCGCGACTCGCGGTTCGGTTAATAGAGCTTAACCATGATCGGGAGTGCCTTTAGACGGAGCTGCAAGTTGTCCGTGATCTTGCCAAACAATGATTGGTATTTCCTCAGATCTCTCCCAGCCAAAAAACGGTTAGCTCAACATGTCGAATATGGAGATGATTTCAATGCGAGTCAGAGATGCCATGACAAAGGATCCTATCTGTTGCTACCCGAATGATATTGGACTTTTCATGATGCGCCTTGCGTTTCCAAGAGTTCGCACAAGCCAGAAAACACGAGATACTCGGGCATGAGCTCAGTCTGAGCTAGGAACAACTCGCGGGGCGACAATAGGAGTAAGCAGGAGGAGCGATGAAGGCAACTCAGGAACTCCATAATCTCGGACAAAGCTTGTGGCTCGACAATATTACGCGCGACTTGCTGGACAACGGAACGCTCAAGCGCTATATCGATGAGTTCTCGATCACTGGGCTTACATCGAATCCAACCATCTTTGAGCACGCCATCTCAAAGAGCAAATCCTATGACGCGGAGATCGGCCATCTCTTGTCCACAGGCCTTTCAGGAGAGGAGTTGTTCTTTGAACTCGCCCTGCAGGACCTGACTCGCGCCGCCGACCTTTTCGCCGCAGTTCACGAACGAACGGCGGGTAATGATGGTTTCGTTTCGCTTGAGGTGTCACCTCTTCTAGCCTATGACACCAAGGGTTCGGTGGCCGCGGCGACGACATTGCACAAGAAAGCGAATCGTCCGAACCTTTTCATCAAGATTCCGGGGACAAAGGAAGGAAATCCCGCAATCGAAGAGGGAATCGCAGGTGGTGTGGCCATCAACGTGACGCTTCTATTCTCTCGTGAGCACTACCTGGCGTCAGCAGACGCGTACATGCGGGGGCTTGAACGGCGTATTGCATCGGGTCTCAGTCCCGATGTTCATTCGGTAGCCTCGATATTCCTGAGCCGATGGGATGGTGCGACAATGGACAAAGTCCCCAATCAACTACGGGACAAGCTCGGCATCGCCATCGGCCAGCAGACCTACAAGGCCTACCGCGATATCCTGACGTCCGATCGCTGGCAGCGTTTGGCCAACTTTGGCGCGCGTCCCCAAAGGCTTTTGTTCGCCAGTACAGGTACCAAGGACCCAAAGGCTTCTGACGTTCTCTACATTGCCGCTCTTGCCGCGCCAAATACGATCGACACCATACCTGAGAACACTCTTCTGGCCTTTGCCGATCATGGCAAACTGGCCGGAACTCTTCCGCGCGATGGAGGAGACTGTGAAACTGTTCTGGACAACTTTCGAAAAGCGGGCATCGATCTCGAACAGCTGGCGGCCGACCTGCAATTCCAGGGTGCCAAGTCCTTCGATGAATCGTGGCAGAACCTGCTCGGTGCAGTCGAGTCCAAGGGCAAAGAATTGCAGCACTCTTCCTAAACGGTGAGGGCTCCGACCAGCGTTTGAGCCACCCGAAACTCGACGGCAAGACAAAGGTCTGTAGGGCAGAGGTCGGGGGTCCGAATAAGGGTCCAATCTGTCCGTGACGCTTAGTTTCAATAGGTTACTGCCCGCCTCTGTAAACCATTTGGGCGAGTAGTCGTCTACGCGTCAACTTGAACTTGGGTTGGCTGCCTCGCGCCGGATGGCAGTCAAATCTACGAGAAACCGGTTTTGCGTTCAAGTGGACTTGATTTCTAAACACTTGCCGACTTTCCGGGAGTAAATAGGGTCGATGAGCGACTTGGTAATCTACTGCTCGTCGAGAAAGTTGTAGCGAGTCCATCGGAAAACACTTGTTCGCGAAGCCGGAAATCGGCCAAGCGAAAATGTCGTCCTAAGCTGCAGGATGCGTGTAAGGCGCTCGATATTCCTGGCGCAACAGAGCATTTGCCTCGGAGTCTCCGATCACGAGTTGCTTCTCTGGATCCCACGCCAGGCTTCGGCCCAGCTTCATCGAGTTGTTCGCCAAAATGCACGACGCGGTTGAAATGTAGCCTTGCTCGATGTCGGATACCGGACGGCTACGCGCGTCGATCGAGGCAAGAAAGTTCTGCATATGATGCCGGATGGCGGGTGCGACGTGTTTCTCGAGTTCCAGTTCAGTCTTGTCTTCGGGGTATTGTTCCAGCTCGTAAGTAACGTCTTTATGAACAGGTTGTCCGCCGCCGAAGGGAACAAAGTCATATCTCATGACGCTCACTTTTAGCGTTCCTTTGTCGCCGTAGAATGTCGCGCCCCATGGATAATTTGGATCTGGGGCCTCGCCCCAACTGCGGTGCTGCCACACGACTCGAAGATCCTGGAAATCGAAGGTGGCTGTCTGGGTATCGGAAATGTTGGCCTTGCTCTTCTTATCGACAAAGATTCCACCGGTGGAATCAATCTTCGTCGGCCAGCCCAATCCGAGCATCCACCGTGTCATGTCCAGCATGTGGACGCACATGTCACCCAAAATGCCGTTCCCATACTCCATAAACGCGCGCCAGCCGCGGGGGTGAACCAGGCTGTTATAAGGCCGCAGTGGTGCAGGACCGGTCCAGGCATCATAATCCAGATTCGCGGGCGGCGCGGAATCAGGCGGGGTTTCCGTCGCGCGCATGTGGTAGTAGCAGTAGATCTCAACGAGCGCAATCTTCCCGAGCTTACCCTCTTCGATGAAGCGCTCTTTTGCCTCGACCAGGTGAGGCGTGCTACGGCGTTGCAGACCAACCTGGACAACGCGATTGTTGCGGCGGGCAGCGGCCAGCATGGCCTTGCCTTCCAGAGCGTCGCGGCTAATCGGTTTCTGAACCCAGATGTCCACGCCAGACTTTGCGGCTTCAATCATGATCAGGGCATGCCAGTGGTCGGGCGGTGCAATCAGCACCAAGTCCAGATCTTTCTCAGCAAGCATTTCTCGATAGTCCGAGTAGGTGCGAGGCCTCTTCTTGGAACGCTGCCGGGCGGCGGACATGTCAGCGGCGTTCGAGAGCATCTGCGAATCGACGTCGCATAAAGAGACAATCTCCACCGGCGATACCTGCACCAGCCGGAACAGATCCGATTTTCCATACCATCCACAACCGATCAAACCGACTCGCCGGCGTTTGTCGCGATCATACTGTTGCGCTGGCGCTACGGCGGCCGCAGCCAACCCGAGGGCAGCGGTGTGGAGAAATTCTCGTCGATTCATAGGAATACCGGCAAAGCGAAAGTAGTTTCCCAGTATATTCCGTCGTTATCAATCATGACTGACAAAATCGTTTCTCACGCGATCGAGCAGGGAATCGATTTCTTGTTCGCCAATCGGCTTTCCGGACAAGTGACCCTTGGTTCAACTGTTGCCTTCAGTGCCCAAATCGCTCATCGAGCTCGCTTTGCACCGGAAAACCAGCATAGGTATCGACAAACGCCGATTGCTTCGGCCATGTTCAATCCACGACTAGGTCGTGAGATTCCAGTCGCAATGCCGACTTCCCGATACCGATCACCGATCGATGCGTTCAGTGACGACTCGCCGCTACGAGAGAGTCGCAGCAGACAATTGTCAAGTCACTTGTCCGTGCAACCGATTTTATGGCCAGGTGGATTGGATTGTGAACCCTGGCCCATATATCGGGACCAATCGGTTCTTCGACGAATGACCCGGCGATTTCGCGCTTTTCTATAGCGATTGAGCGGAAGCCCTCACTGCGGCAATCTCCGCAACGCGGTCAGCGGCCAGTCAAAGGAACCGACCAGACGTTATCAAAGGCTCGATAAGCAGTGGGATCAGTGCTGTAACCCGATTTCCAATGGCGTGAGCGAATGCGTGGATTCAACTATTTCCTGTGTTGTGATGATGGCATTGGCATAACTCGGCAGGTTGATGTCGAGTGCAGCATGCATCTCCCGATCCGAGTAGTCGGCAGTGGCATCTCTTACTACCGTGACCTCGTAGCCGAGTTCGGCGGCGAAGCGAACGGTTGATTCCAGGCACGTGTGCGCGATTAGCCCGATGGCGATCAGCGTGTGAATGCCGTGCCTTTTGAGCAAGACGTCGAGGTCTGTGTTGGCAAACCCGCTGGAACACCAATGCTCTTGAGCCACAATCTCACCCGGTAGCGGAGTGAACTCAGATCGGATTTCGCCTCCCCATGTACCGTATTCGAAGGATCGTCGCGACCAAGCTGCCTTTTGGATAGGCGCAATGTATTGCCACGTCTCGTAGTCGCCTGGGCGATACCTGTGATGCATCGCATAGAAGACACGAAGGTTTGCCTGACGCGCAGCCTTTAGAACTTGCAGCATGTTGGGAACACAATTATTTGCTTCCGCGACGGTCTTGATGCGATCCCAGATTTTACCGCCCTCGGAGATGAAATCGTTGTATGGATCGATGACGAGAAGCGCAGTGCTATCTTTGTCGAGCTTCAGATTTGACATAACTTTTCCTCCTGCGTTCGTCCCAAATTCTGTGTCGCCGTTAGGCATTGCCGGACAATTCATCCAACATGCGCGGCAACGCCATTTCCGCTTCTCGGGTCTGGAAGCCGCGCTTCATTGCGGCTTTAATCCGGTTCTGCGCTTCGGGCTTGCGCACACAGTCCAGGAAGAGGCTCGAATCACGGCGGAAGTCTTCCGCCGGCGCGAGCGCTACCGCATTGACTCGCTCCTTGATCATGGCAATGCCAAAGGCTGGAAAGCTGGCTATCCGGTGAGCTAGAGATTTGACGAAATCGCCGAGTGCGGCGGCTGGCAAAGCACGATTGATCCAGCCGTAGTGCTCCGCCGTTTGCGCGTCGAAGTCCTCCGCGCCCAACAGCACCTCCAGCGCGCGACCGCGGCCCATGAGGCGCGTTAGATGCTGGGCGGCGCCTGTGCCCGGGATCAGCCCGAACCCTGCCTCCGGTTGACTGAAAATCGCTGACTCCTGTGCGGCGAAGCGCATGTCGCACGCCAACACAAACTCGCTGCCCACACCACGTACGCGGCCTTCGATCTGAGCAATCGTAATCAGGCGGCTTGCGCTCAGATGACGAAACACCGTGGCGAGCGAGGGCTCGCCGCTTAGCTTCGCGGCCAACTCGCCATATTCTGAGATCCGCGTGACATCGACATGGGAGATGAAGTATTCCGGGTCCGCACTCTTGAACACAAGCACATGCGTGGAGCCGTCGGCCTCGGTTTGTTGAATGAGAGAGACCAGGTCGCGGACCAACTCCGGCCCCAGAAGATTCATTGGCGGCGCTCCGATTTCCGCGAATAGAACGCCCCCATCTCTTTGTGCAGAGATTGTCTCAAATGTCGATTGCAGAGTTCCGCTCTCGAGATAGATTTGGTTCAACATTTTCGTCCTCCTATGCCACATTTGCCGCAGCAGCGACGCCAGCCGACCTACTGTTTCTCAGGGCGTGACGCTCAATGCTCTTGGCGAAGAGAGGTGTCTCCTGCTTGTTATGAGCTTCCGAAACTGGCTTGCGTGCGGATTTGAAGACCTCCCACGGAATGCCCTGCTTCGCGAGGAACTGCGCCAGCTCCGGGGCGGAATTGCTATGAACTGTATTTGTGAATTCACAGGATCGATCGTCGATTTTTTTGACGCTCAGATCCCAGATCACGCCCACCTTAATCCGGCCTGTAGGCGTAAACACATCCGAATTCGATACAAGTCGCAGATGATCGCGTTCACTAATCTCCTCCACGTAGTGTTGGACCATCGGACTTCCACCCAGAACTTCGACGTTGATGGACATGCGTCTGCCGTCCGGAGCCGTGGTCACGCCGGCGGAACAGTGAGCCGGGGAGCAGGATTGGTATTCAGCTTCGGATAAGCCGAAGCACCACGCGGGGACATCGATCGTTTCGATGGGTGCATTGATGATGGCGGAAAAGCTCGATTCGACGAGAGTATCGGTTTCCATTTTTCCTCCGAGTTGTCAGTCTGTGATTTGACGCTCGCGACTAGGTCAGTGCAAAGGCTGGAATCGAGGCAGAAGAACTTCGGTCATCGAAGCTCTCCTGCTCTGCGTAAAATCGTCAAAGATTCGCCGTGATCGGGTCAGTCTGCTGTACTTTCCGTGGCTGACCGCAGTGATCTGAAGCCCGCGCGAAGCTCTTCTGAAAGCAGCTTCGGCTGTTCAAAGGCCGCGAAGTGACCACCTTTCGGGAGCCGATTGTAGTGAATCAGTTTGGGAAACGCCTGCTCTGCCCAACTCTTCGGCGCCGGATAGAGTTCGTCGGGGAATACACTTACGGCCACTGGGATGTTGACGCCCTTGGCATTGAAATATCCGAGTTTACCCCAGTTCTCCCAATAGAGACGGGCGCCGGATATGCCCGTGTTCGTCAGCCAGGTGATCGTGATATTGTCGAGGACGTCGTCGCGAGTGAGGCCTTCGGATCCACCCGCAAAAACGCGAGAGATCATCTCGTAACTGCGCGCGTCATGATCGAGGAAGTAGCCCGCCAGACCGACTGGGGAATCCGCGATTCCGTACAGCGTCTGGGGTCGAAGTCCCATCTGGAACCCGTAGGCAATTCCCTTTTGATATACGAACTGCAGACGCTCGTAGGCGATCATCTCATCTGCTGAGAGACCGGATGGCGCCGGAGCCCCGGAAAAAGCCGCCTTGTCAATGTCGTTCGGAAAGATTCCAGGCATATTGGTATGAATGCCGAGCAACTCCGGAGGCGCCAGCACGCCCATGTGCTCCGTGACGAGCGCTCCCCAATCGCCGCCTTGCGCCACAAACTTCGAGTATCCGAGGCGCTTCATCAGCACAACCCAAGCACGCGCGATGTGGTCAACATCCCACCCGGCGGTGGTCGGTTTGCCGGAATATCCGTAGCCAGGCATTGATGGGATCACCACATCGAAGGCGTCTGATGCGCTTCCATCATGGGCCGTGGGATTGGTGAGCGGTTCGATGATCTTCATCTGCTCGACGATCGAACCGGGCCAGCCGTGCGTGACGATGAGCGGCAACGCGTTTTCATGCTTCGAACGAACGTGGATAAAATGAATGTCCAGCCCGTCTATCTCGGTGATGAACTGCGGCAGAGCGTTCAATTTTGCCTCGCACTTGCGCCAATCGTATTCGGAGCCCCAATAGCGCGCGAGTGCTTGAGTCGTCGCAAGTTGTACGCCTTGGCTTGTATTTGTGACCGTTTCCCGGTCCGGCCACTTGGTGTTGTTGATGCGCCTGCGCAACTCGGTGAGTTCCGTCTCCGGGACCTGCGCCTTAAACGGGCGAATTGCCGCGGTGTCAGCTAACTGCGTGGTTTCTTCATGTATAGCGACGGCTGTGGTCATGGGCTGCTCCTTTTTGGTGGTTTCCGGTTGTGTGGTTTCTGCGTTTGCAGAGCTGAACAAGCACAGGTGGGCGGAGGCGACGGTCATAGCGGCGGACCCAAGAAAGCGCCTTCGGTTGTGATCGACATGAATAAGCGGCATTCATTGGTCAGCCTCCCAGGATGGGTAGTCTGTTGCGGAGTCCAGCCACGACAATCTGAGTTCCTGATTCCGGATCAGAAGTTCGCAGATACGTTCCTGTAAGCTGCGCAAACTCCGACGCCAATCCTCTTCTCGTTCCTGGCGTGGCTCCTCGTATTGCGTCCCCGGCTCCACAACATCGGTCTGGCGCCGTGCAGAAGGGGTGCAGCCAGGCAACGGGAGCGTGACTCTCGATGTCGGCGGTCACACATAACATCTCCAATGCAAGATCATCTGGAGAGGTCGGGTAGCCGACGAAGCCTTGCTGAATCTTCACCAGCGTGACGGCATCAACTCAAATCCAACACGAGTGCCATAACATCAGAAGCCATCTCGCGAAACAAGGAGACGATGGTATCGATTGATACCTTGGTATCATGATTTGCGTGCGTGATTTCGCCGTGCCAGCGGACAACTGTCCCCGCGCATTTCAGCCGAACCTGGCTGGCTAAACGTCCAAGGTTGTCCAGTTCGCTCCGGAAAATCATCGTTGGTTTTTTGGGCGGAGTGACGCTGGACGAACTAAAGAATTGGGTCTCAATCGGCGTGGTCCACCCGACCGTCGATCGGCGGGCAGAGGTCGGTACGGCAGAGGTCGCGGGCACAATAAGGGCACAATAACGGTTACCATGCGTGCCCTAAAGCGCCAAAACTGTCACGGCAGAGGTCGCGGGTTCGAGCCCCGTCGTCCCCGCCATACATTCCAAATGACTTACGGGATGATTTGGCGAAGAGAAATCAGTGAAATTGGGTGCACTTTGCACCCAGTTTGCACCCAAAAATCCGATCAACGCCACCTTATCTAAGTCTTCAGCGTTCACTGAGAAGGGAAGACTAAGGACATTACCGCGGCCTGCGCATTCTGCTTGGCCGGCGTGATTGCCTGGGTATAGACATCCAGAGTTGATCGGATAGTCGAGTGTCGGAGCAGCTCCTGCATCACCTTAAATTCGGTGCCAACGCTTCTCAAGAGCGTTGAGTAGGTGTGGCGGAATGTATGCCACCCAAATCGTGTTTCAATTCCAAGTTCCCGAGCTGCCGGTCTCAGATACTTGTGCAGAATTGCTTGTCCCCAGTATGGTTGTTTTCCATGGCTATGACGGCTCGCAAAAACCCAATCTTCCGGCTGGCGATAAATGGACTGTTCCTTCCATCTGACGAGTGCTTCGCAGACCAGGGGATGGATCGGCACTGGCTTCTGAGAAGATTCCGTTTTGCACGGCCCAACAAAACCATGCACGATGGATCGCGCCACGTTCATTGTTCCTGCAGAAAGATTGATATCGCCCCACTTCAGAGCAAACAGTTCGCTTTGCCGAATGCCAGTTGATGCCGCAATGAACACGAGAGTTTTCTTCCGAATCTTTAACCCTTCCAAGAGGGTTCTGATTTCCGCAGCAGTAAGAATTGCCGGCGGCGACCGCCGTTTCGCGCTCTGACGGACGAGTCTGATTGGATTTCCATCAAAGAATTCGTACCGACAAGCGTGATTGAATAGCACCGACATGACATTGCGGATCTTGGCGCACGTGCTCCTCGCGATGGGAAGGCTTCGAAGCCACGATTCGACCTCAATAGTCCTGATATCGCTCAGATGGTGTTCACTCCATTTCGGAATGATCCATCGTTTCAAGTAGACCTTGTAGATGTTCTTGGTCGAGTAGCTTCGCCAAGTGTTGGTCAGACACAATTCACTTTGTTCAAAGTGATTGCAAAGTTGGGCAATCGTCATCGAGACAGAATTTGACTTTGCTATTCGTGCATTCAAATCCGGGACAAGAAGCCTTGCTATTTTACGTGCAGCTTCGATATCAGGAATTTGATCGATCGTTCCGATTTGTCTGCGCCGATAGATTATCCTTCCATCGACTGTCTTCTCCCGCCAGCGAAACTGCCAAATATCCGAATGCATCTTGCGAGTTCTTTGTACCACGCTCCCGTTTTGCATGATGACCTCCGCCCGCGGCTGCAGGAGGAGATATTCTCTCCGAAGTACAACGGAGAAGGGAATTGAGCGTCAGACCTTGATCAGGTTGCTGCTTTGCGGCGGCAGGGCAGTGGCCCCTAGTGCTCGTTGCAGGGAAATCCGACCCCAATGGTCGGGCGAAAACTTGAAGGGGTCAATGCGACTTCCTCGACTCGTGGAAACTCTCCCAGCGATCAACTAACTGCAGGCGGTCGGCTCCCTGGAAGGGCAACACCCATCCTGGATATTCCGGGGGAAGGCGACTGACCTCATCCAACTGCCTAAGCTCGTCCTCGGTGAATGTGAATTCGACCGCCGCCAGATTGTCTTGAAGCTGGTCGAGGCGTTTTGCGCCAATGATCACAGAAGTTACCACGGGCCTTGCCATGAGCCATGCAAGCGAAACACGTGCAGGACTACATCCGTGTGCTTTCGCGATTGGAGCCATCACGTCGAGAATATTCCAGGTCCGCTCTTTGTCCACGATGGGAAAGTCGTAGTCGGTGCGGCGGGAGTCGGTGGGCTGCTGCTGCGTCCGGCTGAACTTGCCCGAAAGTAAGCCGCCGGCAAGCGGACTCCACACGAGAAGACCGATCTTTTCGGCTTCTAGCAAGGGAACGATTTCCCGTTCGAGATCGCGGCCAGCGATCGAATAATAAGCCTGAAGTGTGTCGAATCGGGCAAGGTTCTTGTACTCGGAGATGCCGAGTGCTTTGGAAATCTTCCATGCCTGCCAGTTAGAGCAGCCGATGTAGCGGACCTTTCCTTGCTGCACCAGGGTGTCGAGAGCGCGAAGTGTCTCTCCGACAGGGGTCACGGAATCGTTGCCATGGATCTGGTACAAGTCAATATAGTCGGTCTGAAGACGGCGGAGACTGGCCTCCACTCCGTCCATAATGTGACCACGAGAAGCCCCGATGTCATTCCGCCCAGGGCCGACACGGCTATAGACCTTTGTCGCGATTACGACATCCTTCCGCGCGATGTTAAGGTTTTTCAGGGATCGCCCCAGAATCTTTTCGCTCTCACCCTCCGTGTAATTGTCCGCCGTATCGAAGAAGTTGATGCCGCCGTCAATCGAGGCCTTGACCAGTTCATCGGCCCCGGCTTGGTCAACGGTGCTGATAGCCTTGAAGAGGCCTCTGCTGTCCCCGAATGTCATAGTCCCAAAGCAGAGTCTCGAAACCAGGAGACCCGTATTGCCGAGCGTTGTGTATTCCATGATGCCCTCCAATTGTTGAGTACCTTTGTGGATGCCACGAAAACAATGCCGAAAAAAGAGTAGGACGTCCCTTCGCGCATCAAGCGACGGACCCGAGCGAACGAGGTGGGGATAGCCGCGAAGCGGTGCGACGTACGTGCTCCAACAAGAGCTGACTGATCGACATTCGCATCGCTGAAGCTGCAGCTATTCGGTGCGGTCTATGCACTTTCTCGTTGCCGTGATGTCCTTCTCTCTGAGTCATGACTTGCCTCTATAAGATTCCAGAAGGGGCCTGACTGGGGTACCTGATCCTGCAAACTTATTGCCTGATCCTCCAGATATCGAGCCGCGATCCATCATTCAAGCGCTCTCTTCTGGGAATATGTACTGAGGGAGAGGTGCAATGTCATCCGAACTCGCATCCTTGATCGAGGCAAACACGCGAATCGACGGTGCTTTTCCTACGCCGATTCCTGGTTTGCATCTCTCTCGCTATTCGTCACCTATGCATACGGGGCAGGGCGTGCAGTGTCCAACTCTTGCCATCGTCGCTCAGGGAGCCAAGGAACTCATGTTGGGTAACGAGGCTTTCACCTACGCCCCCGGCCACTGCTTGGTGGTTTCACTCGATCTACCGGTCTCTGGAAGAGTCACGACGGCCTCGAAAGCAAAGCCGTACCTCGGGATAAGCTTGGACCTCGACGTAAAACAGATACCGTCGCTTCGGACCTCCGGCAAGATCCAACGAACAACGAAGCCTGATCGCGGTGTTTTCCTCAGCAGAATGACCCCGGAATTACTAGATCCGGTACTTCGATTGCTTAGGCTCCTCGGAAAGCCGGAGGACAGTGCTGTACTCGCACCCCTGTTGCAACGGGAGATTCTTTACCGCTTGTTGCGTGGCGAGCAAGGCGAACAGCTTGAACGGATGGCACAATCGGATGGCAATGCCAGCGGCGTCGTGAAAGCAGTCGTCTGGCTAAAAGAGAACTTCGACAAGCCATTTTCAATCAAGAGCATTGCCGAGGAGACGAACATGAGCCCTTCTGGACTCCACCACCATTTCAAGACCCTCACCAACTTGACCCCTCTTCAATATCAGAAGCACCTTCGCTTGCAGGAGGCTCGACGGCTCATGTTGGTCGAGGCGATGGATGCGCCTGCCGCGGCATATCAGGTTGGGTATGTCAGCCGCTCCCAGTTCACCCGTGAATACAGCCGTCTCTTTGGAGCCCCGCCACTTCGGGATGTGGAGCAGGCCCGCCGGCAGCAGCCAGCAAAATTGTGACGACGGATATGGATCAAGAGCCCGCTATCCAAAGAAGAGCCGTTGGTCTCGACGTTTACCATGATCCACTTTCCAGGTCGATCCGGCGTGTATGAAGGTTACGTCAGTGATCCCCACGAGGGACGAACGCTGTAGAACCAGTTGGCTCCCCTCGCAAATGGCCCAGGTCCGGGCAGAGGTCAAAGGGGCAGAGGTCGCGGGCACAATAAGGGCACAATAACGATTACCATCCGTGCCTTAGAGCGCCAAAAGGAGCCATCCATTGCGCTTATTTTCTATAAGTTACCGGTTTCCTGTGCCCTGTCACGGCAGAGGTCGCGGGTTCGAGCCCCGTCGTCCCCGCCATAGGCCAAAGAAAACAGATGGTTTATGGCAGTGACAGTATAGTTCTGACATCCTCCGAGTGTGCTGAAGGGTGCTTAGAGTCGGCGCCGCCGAACATTCCACGAAATGTCACTTCCTGCGCCCTCCTCTTTTCCTCCGAAACAGACTGTTGATACAGGTCCATGGTGGTCCGGCTGTCCGCATGCCGGAGCAACTCTTGTGCTGTTTTGACGTCGACTCCCTTCTGCCGCAGCATCGTTCCCAGGCCATGCCGGAACGAATGCCCCGATCAGCTTTGTGACTCCGATCCGCTCCAGCGCCGGCCGAATGTGTCGTCTCATAATCATGTGCGGCGTAATCGTTGCGAACCGTTCTTGACGATCGAGGGGAAAACGTAGTCTTCATCGGACCGGTAGAACGTGGCACAGAGAATCTGCTAAATAAACCGGGATTTGGATTGGACGGCGTGCCGACCTTATCAGTTTCCTTAGGGCAAGTACGTAGGTCGCTCGTGCAATGGTTATGCGACTGGATAAGTGTCGATGCCCTTGACGGATGCAAGAATGCGATAGAGACGCTGGTTGGGAGTACCAATCGTATTGTTGTGGCGGAAATGACTTACTGCTGCGCGTAGGAAGCTTCCTGAGCCGCAGTTGGGGTCAAGAACGATCTGGCATCAGTCGTCGAGCAAGTTGCTGCTTTGCGGCGGCAGGGACGCAGATAGGAAGTTCCGTCGCCCGGCCGGAATTTCGGGCCATTTCGCTGATGCCTATCGATGAGTGCAATGGCGATAATGCGCTCATCATGAGAGCCGTAACGAGTCAATTGGCATCGATCACTTGTCCGAGCAGCCGGTTTATCGGGCAAGTGGTTCTGCGTGTCGGGAGTAAAAGTGCGGCCACATCTCGGTCATGCAAAATCGCTTCACCACTCAGCCGTATCGCGTCGCTGATGCCCCGCCCAATGCTTGCGCACCGCCATTTGACGGGAAGTCGCGTTTCGCGGACCTATCCTAGTAAATTTTCCCTGAATCCAGATGCGTGTGACAACACTCATATATGTGTTGTCACACGCATTGCCTCTCGACTACGGGATACAAGCCACAAGGAGAAGGGAGAATCACAATGAAGATCGTACTGTATGGAGCAACAGGAAACTCAGGCCAACGGATTCTGCAGGAACTCACCAGTCGCGGCCATGAAGTCACCGCGGTAGCCCGCAACATCTCAAAGCTGCCCCCGGCGGTGAAGGCGATAAAAGATGACCTGAGCAAAGCCGACACGATTGCGTCGGTCATCGCGGGCGCGGACGTGGTTGTAAGCGCCTACGCTCCTCCGCAGGACAACACCGATGCACTCCTCGGAGTAACAGAGCGCCAGATCGCAGCCGTCAAGAAGGCGGGCAGGTCCCGTCTGATCGTGGTAGGCGGCGCTGGGCTCCTCGAAGTTGCGCCGGGCGTCACTCTGATCGCTTCCGGCTATCTGCCCGAGGCATATCTCCCCATCGCTACGTCGCACGAGAAAGCGCTGGGGATCCTGAAGGCATCGGATGTCAACTGGACCTATTTCAGCCCTGCCGGATTCTTTGAGCCCGGCCAGCGGACCGGTAAATACCGCTTGGGAACGACGAATCTGATTGCCAATGAAAAGGGCGATAGCCGGATCTCGTTTGAGGATTACGCTGTTGCTCTGGCCGACGAGATCGAAAAGCCTGCTCATGAGCGCGGTCAGTTGTCGATTGGCTACTAATCCCGCTTTTCTCTGTCCTGGCGCATAAGTGAAAAAGGCTGGATCGATCCCCAGATGGCGCCCTGGCGGGTCGCCAGTCTCGATTGGTTGCTGAAACGGAACTGAAAGAATAGACCATGGCCCACAGGAAGAAATCTTCTCTAGCTACGGCTCTGAAGCAAAATCGGCCCTTCGTGTCGTTAGAGCAGGAAGTGTACCTGAGCATTCTCCGCACGGCGTCCGAGCTGTCCTATGCCGCCGATCAGCTCTTTCGGCCTTTCGACATCACTTCCTCGCAGTACAACGTGTTGCGGATACTCCGAGGAGCTGGGGCCGATGGACTTTGCCGAAACGAAATATCCGAACGAATGGTGACGGCGACACCCGACATGTCGCGGCTGCTGGATCGCATGGAAAGGGCGGGATGGGTCACTCGAGAACGAGCCGAGGATGATCGGCGCCAGGTGTCTACCTACATCACGAAGTCCGGTATCAAATTGCTAGAAATAATGGAAAGGCCAATCCGCGAATTCCTGGCGCGGCTCTTTCATGGGACCGCGGTCAGCGACTTAAAGACCATTCTCAAGGTCAACGACCAAATCAGAGCCCAATTGTCCTGACAGCACCAAATGGCTCGGCCGTAATGTCACCTGATCCGACCAAGCCGGTCGCGATATGGGCGGCATGCTTTTAGCTACGAATCGAAGGCTGGATTTCCCGTCACAGTTGGCAGCCCGTCCCCACCATCGCTTCGCCAACCGGTTCAATATCGAAGATCAAACGGCTATAACTTCCTCGTCTTCGGTTCGTGAGGTCGACCCCACGGAGAAGAATACCGGTCCGCCTGCAACGATAATCCCGGCAAGTGCGATGACTGCCATGGCTGGACGCAATCCAACCACAACGGAAAGCGAGCCAATGACCGGAGGACCGGTGAGGAAACCGCAATAGCCGACGGTCGTGACAGTCGAGATCGCCGGACCGGCTCCCATTCGTGTATCACGGCCCGCCGCTCCCCAGATAACGGGAACGATGTTCGCAATCCCGATACCGGTAAGCATCAGACCGCCGACAGCCGGCCACCAGGAGGGAATCAGAAGAGCACAGCCCATCCCGAAGGCGATCAGGAGACCGCTTGCATGAAGGATGTTCTTCCCACTCAAACGCTGCGCCAGCCAGTCGCCGGCAAACCTTGCAGCCGCCATGGCTATGGCATATGCCGCATAGCCAGCCGCTGCGAGCGCAAGCGTAACCCTCACCTCTGAATCTCCAATCGCCCCTTCGGCCATCAATCCAAAGAAGGCGACGGCCGCCAGGCGCAACAGAGCGGCATCGGGCCAGATGAACTTCGCGCTGCCCCGTGGCTTCACTGCTTTTCCTACCGTCTCGCAAGCAAGCAACGGCATCGCCCAAAGGTTGCACAGCATGAGCGCGCCTGCGGTGAGCGAGAGATCGCTTCGAGCACTACCCCCATGCTGGAGCATAAGGCTGGCAGCACCCGCCCCGAGCAGCCCTCCGGCGCTCCAACAGCCTTGAAAAAAGCTCATAATAGGCAGGCCATACTGCTTCTCTACCGTGATGGCTTGAGCATTGACTGCGACATCAAATGCCCCTTTTGCGGCTCCATACAAACCCGCAAAAAGAATCAGGACCGAGAGACTGGAGGCCTGCGCGAGAAGCGCGACCATCACGACATAGATGACTGCTGCTGCCCGGACCACCCGCCGGCTGCCGTAATGCTCAATCAGTTGCCCCGTTACCGGCATGGTGACGATTGCGCCGACGATCAGGCTGAGCAGCACAAAGGTGAGAGAGCCATTCTCGAGATGAAGGAACTGCTTGAAGACCGGCACATGGGCCGCCCAGCTTCCGAAACCAACTCCATCCACCAGAAAGAGCATGGCGAGCGCCCACTTCGACCGTTTTATCGCGGCGCCATTGAGTGCTGTCCTTGGATGGCCCATGCAAATTGCTCCTGGGACCAGACTGCAAGATCATTACGATTCTGTCCAATAGATTGTGCGCCGGGTTCTGATAACTTGTAGGAATGGCACTTGAACTCTCCGAACTGCGCTCCTTCTTGGTGCTTGCCCAGCATCTACACTTCGGCCAGGCCGCGGAAGCACTGCACCTCAGCCAGCCCGCGCTCACCAAGCAGATCCATAAACTTGAAGCAAAAGTAGAAGGCCCGCTTCTGGTGCGCGGATATCGGCGAGTCTCGCTTACACCCGCAGGTGAGATCCTCCGAGACCGGTCGCAGAGTCTATTACGAGAAGCCGAGATGGCGGAAGAGATCACCCGCCTGGCGGCGCAGGGAAAAGCAGGATTGCTGCGCATCGGTTTCGGGATCGCCTCGCTGGCTGCCGGCCTGCCGGATATACTCACGCGATTCCGCCAGCACTCTCCTGCGGTGCAAGTGTCGATGCGCGATATGTCTACGCCCAATCAGGTCGAGGCGCTGGAGCAAGGTGACATCGACGTCGGCTTCGTGCGCCTGCCTGTCGAACGTCCTGGCCTGGTCACCGTGCCGGTGCTCGAAGAATGAGCCCTTCGTTGTCATTGCCCGCAGCGTCTCTGCCAGCTTCGTCGATCACCTCGTGCGAACCTGTCGGGCCGCCGGTTTCAGCCCTCGCATCGTTCAGGAAGCTAACGAATTATTCACGGTCCTCAATCTCGTGCGCGGTGGCGTGGGCGTAAGTTTAGTGCCGCGCTCGGCGAATCTGATGCACGTGCCAAATGTCCGCTTGTTGGATACGGGACTGGAGGAAGCCAAATGGCAGATCGGCCTGGCCTGGCGTAAAGCCGATGCATTGGACCCGCTCGTTCACAACTTTATTCGCCTGGTAAGCCAGCCTCGGAGTGTTGCACCG
>Ga0207125_10117_pt1 | contig 18890 bp, 16 predicted proteins | sample Alteio_BWMinHeat_19_FD_153556 | JGI IMG/M metagenome (GOLD analysis project Ga0207125, IMG submission 153556) | Enriched cells from forest soil in Barre Woods Harvard Forest LTER site, Petersham, Massachusetts, United States -... | ecosystem: Environmental > Terrestrial > Soil > Temperate forest >...
ATCTAATGTATCACTATGCAGCAGCGCCAGGAGAGCCTGCCTGACATTGGAATTGCCAAATGGATGCCCTAAAATGGCACGATACTTCATGTCTCTCTCGCAATCCGCATTACTTAAGTTTCGAGGTCAGCCGTCAGAATCCATGCCAACACTGATTGCTTTTTTGAAGACGTCGCGCCTCGAGGCACTTGTTCGAGATTGGCAGCTCATAACCTAAGCCAATGATGCACATCACAAATATGATCTATAAGAAGGGTGATCCCGCCACTTTCACCTAGCGGGATTGTCAATTCATTGTAGCAAGCTGATCCGAGCCCGCCAATTCGTCCAGATGGGAATACGATTTGGACGAAAGGAAAGGAGATGACGAGGAGCAAGCACAGTGAAGCGCAGATTATCGCGGCGTTGAAGCAAGTGGAAACTGGGGTGCGGCCGAGGATGTGGCCAGGGCGCAGGGAGTCTCGAAGCGCACGATCTATGTCTGGAAGGCCAAGTTCTGCGGCATGGAAGTGAGCGAGGCCGAAGAGGTCAAGCACTTACGCGACGGGAACGCGCGGCTGAAGAACTGGTGACCGGCATAAAGCCTGGACAAGGATTTGTTGCAGTCGGTGATTCGAAAAAACTCCATGGGCACGTAGACCGGAAAGCAGAAAGTGAAGCGCTTGTAAGCGGAGTTCGACGCCAGCGAGCACCACGTCTGTGAGCCGATGGAAGTGTCCAGAAGTCGCCGGTATCGATGACGGCTGGCTACGCGAGAAGCTGCTGGAGTTGGCTCGGGAGAAGCGGAGAAGCCGCGGTTGGCTGACAAACGTCGGTTGCACGTTCTGCTGCGGCGCGAAGCAATCACCGTCAACCATAAGAGGGTCTAGCAGGTGTACAGCGAATAAGCTCAACCGGGCGCAAACGTCTTCAACGTATGCTGTATCCGCGTCCTATGCTGGCGGCGCGCATTCAGGAACCGTCCGTCGATTTTGCCTGCGATGTGACTGCTGCCGACCAGCGGTTCCGCGTGCTAGGCGTAATTGACGGATTCACTAAACAAAGCCTGGTGCTAGACACCGATACCTGCTTCCCCAGCCGCCGGGTGACGCGCGTGCTGGACCGGGTTGTCGTTGAACGCGGCATGCAGCTAGTGAGTCGCTGCGACAATGGGCCCGAACTAACCAGTCGGCACTTTCTGGTCGATCGAGCGCCGTATCGATCGGATCAATATCCAGCCAGGAAAGCCGACTCAAAATGCTTTTGTCGAAAGTTTCCACGGGCGGCTAGGCTGAGTGCGTGAACGTGAGCTGGTTCTGGAACCTGTTCGATGCGCACTGGTGAGCTTCGATCACGATGTGCGCCTCATCCCTGCCCCAGTTCGTGAAACCGTGAAACTCTATGTGAATTCGCAGAAAAATGACTATCACTAAGCAGAGCCGATCGCCGAGGCAGTGCAAAAACCGACTATGCGATTTGTACCCCTCAAGACGGGGGAGGAGTTCATTACCTTTCTGAAGGAGTCGTTGCCCTGTGCCCACCCCGTCAGCAGATCTTAATCATCCTCGACAATCTCTCGGCTCACAAGACTGCGCTGGTGCGGCAGTTTCCGGAGCAAAATCTCCGCGTATGCTTTCACTTCACCCACCTATTCGTCATGGCTCAACCGGGTTGAACTATGGTTCGGCAAGATCGAGCGCGAAGTGATCGCACGCGGCGTCTTCACTTGAGTCTCCGACCTGGCACGAAAGCTCAGCCGATAAATCAACGCCTAGTCGGCAAATGTTCGCCCGACGCCACCCGCTGCACATCCTGCTCTTGAGCGCTAGAATCTGCTCCCGCATGGAACTGTTACATAAGACATAAGGGTTGCCTGTCCGGTATCCTTGCCCTACTAACGTTTTGCCTACGACAGGCCACTAGCCTACAAACCGGCACCCCTTGCGTCGGCAGTCTTAAATCGCAGCGAGGTATATAGAAAATCTGGAATGGCTGCTCGTGTTTGATAGAGGGTTGAAAAGTTGAAAACGCGGAAAACCCTCTATGTTTGCTTTTTCCACCTTCGACCGGCGTCTACCTGCTTCGGCGCCGACATGAGCTATCAGCGACCAGGCTATGCCCGCCTTCTTGTTGGCCGATGTGACATGCCTTCGTCGTCTCTAGGCATTTTTGCTTGTCCGCATTCCAGATACTCCGCTTATCGATCTTGTTTTTCGCTCGATAAAAAGAGCGCCCGCGCTCCGTGAGTTAATATCGTTCGCTGGTACGGATCGCTTCGTTGCTGATGCCCATCAGCCTGGTGCTGCGGTGCTGCCTCCGCTAGAGTTCTGCCGAGGCACCAATCTCAGCTAAGCGGCAAACTGCCTTCCATTCTTGAAGCTTTGTCCATTGCTTAGGGCGGCAACGAATGGAGGTGGCTGCAGCCGGACCTACGCCTTCAACGGCTGCGATTCCCGGCAATCTTCGTTCGCCTGGAATACGATCTGGATCTGTTGATCGGCAGCTTGGACCTTTTGCTCCAGTTCGGTTGGTTCTTGGTAGAGAGAGTGGAATAGCCTCCGGCCAAAGCCGGGGAGGTCGTTCTCCGCATCTTCCAAGATACTCGGCAAGCCTCTACGCAGTCGCCCGACATACAGCGGCAAGAAAATCCCGCACTCTGCCGGCAAGCCACGAATCTGATTCACCAGCTGTGTCTGGCACCCGACCAATCGGCTGGGCGTACTCGATGCAAACACTGCAGGTCGTGTTGCGCAATCGACTTCTGAGGAACGCAGCGCATGTTGGGTCGTATGAATGCTTCGCGGGTGGCCTCCGCGTTGTTGCAGTCGTTCTCGGTGGCTTCACATACGGCTCTACGAACTAAGGTGCCATCAAGCCTCACCATGTGACCGGCACCGCTAGGACGGGTCGATACGATCAGGTCAATCGCCATTCTGTTGTAGACTTGTGATATCGGCTGTGCCTACTTGATCACACCACTTCATGGCGGGGTAGCTCGCTGAATTCAATCACTTGGGCGGAAGCCGGATGCCGGGCGATCGTTATGCGACCAAGAAGGGAATCACAGCCAGGACGATTTGTAAGGCATATTCCAAGCAGCGCGAATTTCAGAAGCGCGATCCGACTAGGGGCATATGCTTTCGACAATAATTACCTTTCCGGCGCAATACGATTCTCCAAGTACTATCTCACCCGGAGTCTGAATGAGATTCAAAAATGGAGGCTCCTGGGGAAACTTCTCGCGCGCTTCTTTTCCATCCAACTTTTGATCCAGGCCATCGCGGCCGCGGTGGGTATCTGCCCCGAAGTTGGTTCGTCGCTAAACTCAAACCGAGGTCCTCTTTAAAGCGGGACTGGATAGCGAGACAGCTCACATTGACAAACGAAGACTTCCGCAAGCAGTTCTCTCAGACTTGGAAGAACGGTTACTTCGAGGGCGATCCCTTAGATCCGATGGCCGAGTCTACTTATGGTGTCTACGGTTACAACAGCTCACTGCATACAGTTTACCTCGCTTGCATCCGAGGATATGTCGGACGACAAACTGTCGCACTAGAAATTGGTCCCGGCCGGGGAGCATGGTCCAGGGTCATCCTCGGGCGTGATTGCGCGCGACTATACGCGGTCGATGCTGCGCCAGCAGAACACACTCATTTCTGGGACTATGTGGGTCACGACGAACGAGCTACATATATTGTCGCAAACGATCTCGATTTGACCGGCGTGCCTGATAATTCCATAGATTTCTTTTTCTCGTTCGGCGTTTTCTGCCACTTGCGGCCAGAAATGTGTGAGAGTTACGTCCGAGCACTGTCGCATAAGTTGAAGGCCGGGGCGAATGGCTTCTTGATGTGTGCCGATTTCGATAAGTACAATCGTTGTATGGACGGTGCGGACCGATATTCGCTGAAGAGATTCTTCGATCGGCAGGAAAGGAAGGTCTGGATGCCGGCCAAGTGGGGATATTCCGCGGCGTGGTACTTGTTTCGCCCGAAGATGGATTTGCAACGAGTATCCAAGAGCCAAGAGAAGAACCTAACCGACAAGGCTGGTCTCGCGAGTTGGTATCACTGGGGAGTCGACAATGCCTGCAAGTCGCTAACCAGTGCTGGCTTCGAAGTAATTGATGCCGATATTGACGCCATCAGCCGTGATCCAATCACTCACTTTAGGAAGCGTTAGCCAAGGACCAGGGCTCCTGTTTAAATCTGCAGTTTGACTAATACAGAACCATAGAACATCGCGCTCGTATTCTCGTACGGGTCAGTGCACAACTTTTTCGGATGCAACCTGCTCGTAGGCATCGAGGTACTCGTGAATCATGGTAGCTTCCTGAAAACGCTTCACATTCTCCAGGCCCAGACGCCGCAAGTTGTCAAGTTTAGACAACGAATTCGAAATGCAGTTCGCTGCGTCTTCTTCAGCGGACGGGTTGAAGTATACCGCAGCAGTGCCCCCGAGTTCAGTCATAGGCGCACGACCTGTGGTGAAGACAGGGCAGCCGCAAGCCTGCGCCTCCAAGATGGGCCAACCGAAGCCCTCTTCCAACGAAGGGAATATTAAGGCCTGAGCAAGGGAATAGGCGGCGCGCAAAACTTCGTTCGAAACACCGGTGACCAGTTGCACCGCTCCGCCCAAGTCCTGTTCCTTCATAAACCTTCGCATTGATTCAGAGGCCGGAGGTCCCACCATCAGAAGCTGAAGACGGCTCAACGGAATATGGCGGCGAAGCTGGTTGAAGATATGGAGCACTCCCAACCTATTCTTGTACCATTGGTTGGCCCCTACGTGGATAAAGAAGGGGGTTGCCGTCTTAATGTGATGCTCCTCAAGGAGCGCCAAAGCCTTGCGTGTTTCCATCGGAGAGTATGGATAATTCAATCCAAGGTAAACGCGGGATACCGATTCAGGTGGACGAGCTGTGATCCGAAGTAGTTCAAGCCTCGTGTTTTCTGAATCGCAGATTACTCGCTGCGCCTGTTTGAGTCCATCGACAATCATACGCTGGAATTGCCGCCCTGTTGGTCTTACGGGATTTTGCGGAACTTCACCAAGCGCGCTCTTGATAGCAAGCAGGTCATGGCACGTCACCACATGAGGTATGCCTCTTAACAAACTGGTATACATCGCGTTCGAATGATCGCAGATGTGCACGACGTCGAAGGCGGACTTGATGGAGCTTAGCTTTCGTGGAAACAGCAGGAATTTGTCGACATAGCCTAACCATTTCCCGAGACCTGCGTGTCCATACATATCATTGCCAAGTATTGGTTGAGGCTGAAGCAGTCGAACAGTATGGCCTCGTTTCTGCAATTCACTCTCGAGGAGCGTGGCGAAGCGAAGCATGCTCTGTGAGTTGTCGAGTGGATAGTTGCCGATAAGCAGTACTCTCAACTGACTTTACTCCAGCACCCTATTCAAGCTCTTCGACTGCAATCCGCGATCCCGAGCATCCTAAGCTTATTAAGGTTCGTCGCGGAGGCGTCGCGGGATGCCTCTACCACCTCATAACCCTGTGCGGTCGAGCTCGTGTAATTATACTTCAGCTCAATATTCGAAATCCGCATGGCTCCATTCTTAGGCACTCGAAATCGTTCGACCACTTATTGTCTCAATCGGCCGCATTATGTAATGTAAAGAGAGTGAGAGCGGTCGAGCAAGGGCAATGTGTTTTGCAAACACGTCGGTTTCAATGCTTGAATCCTTGAATTCGATTTGGGGGAGGCCTCTGAGATGAAAAAAGCTCTGATTACAGGAGTCACCGGGCAGGATGGAGCCTATCTTGCCGATTTTCTCTTAAAAAAGGGGTATGAGGTTCACGGCATAAATCGCAGGACTTCTCTCTTCAACACCAGCCGGATTGATCATCTCTATCAGGATCCGCACGATACAAATCGCCGATTTTTCTTGCACTATGGAGATCTGACAGACTCTTCAAGTCTGATCCATATTGTAGAGAAGGTTCGACCCGACGAACTCTACAATCTTGCGGCTCAAAGCCATGTTCAAGTTTCATTCGAGGAACCAGAGTACACCGCAAACTCCGACGCGATTGGAACCCTCCGTTTGCTTGAGGCGATACGGATTCTCGGCCTGGAAAAGACGACTCGGTTCTATCAAGCGTCAACTTCAGAACTATATGGACAAGTTCAAGAAATTCCTCAGAAGGAGACTACGCCTTTCTACCCGCGTTCTCCTTATGCGGTCGCCAAACTATATGCCTACTGGATCACGGTCAACTACCGCGAAGCATATGGGATTTATGCCTGCAACGGTATCTTGTTTAATCATGAGTCGCCCTTACGAGGAGAGACTTTCGTCACTCGCAAAATTACACGTGCTCTGGCGCGAATCAAGCTCGGACTCCAAGATTGCCTCTATCTCGGAAATTTGGATGCACTTCGTGACTGGGGACACGCGCGCGACTACGTTGAAATGCAGTGGTTAATGCTGCAACAGGAGTCTCCGGAAGACTTTGTCATTGCCACGGGACGCCAGTATAGCGTGCGGGAATTTGTGGACGCGGCTGCTTCGATACTTGGTATCACTTTACGGTGGAGTGGTTCTGGCGTTGAGGAGAAGGGATACGGCGCCTCGGGTAATGTGACGGTAGCGGTAGACCCAAGATACTTCAGGCCCACTGAAGTGCAAACCCTTCTTGGCGATGCGAGCAAGGCTGAACGCCTGCTTGGTTGGAAACCTCGGATCACTTTTAAGGAATTGGTCGAAGAAATGACTCTCGCCGATCTCAAAGCAGCAGAACGGGATGCCCTGGTACGGAAACATGGCTACGCTGCCTTCAACTTCCAAGAATAACTTGAGCCATATGTCCATGCGGAAAGACAGCGCCATCTACGTTGCCGGGCACCGCGGTCTAGTGGGCTCGGCAATTGTTCGCAATCTTAATGCTCAAGGTTACACGAATCTGCTCCTGCGAACCCGAGCTGAGCTGGACCTGATGGACCAGGCAGCCGTCGCGAGTTTCTTTCATGAGAATATGCCGAAGTTTGTAATTCTGGCTGCTGCTAGGGTAGGAGGTATTCTCGCGAATAGTACCTATCCCGCAGATTTTATCCGCGAAAACCTACTGATCCAGAACAACGTAATCGACCTTGCGTACAGAGTCGGCGTTTCTCGCCTACTTTTTCTCGGTTCAAGTTGCATCTATCCCAAACTTGCGCCTCAGCCGATGAAGGAAAACGCATTGTTAACCGGCTCGCTCGAGCCAACCAATCGGCCGTACGCTCTTGCAAAGATCGCTGGCATTGAAATGTGCTGGAGTTACAACCGTCAATTCGGAACGCGGTTCTTGGCGGCGATGCCCACAAACATGTACGGGCCAAACGACAACTTCGACTTGCAATCCTCTCATGTTCTGCCCGCACTTATCCGCAAAGTAGTTGAAGCGAAGTTCTTGGGACAAGGAACTGTCGTAGTTTGGGGCTCAGGCAATCCTCTACGAGAATTCCTGTATAGCGACGACCTTGCGGAAGCCTGTACTTTTCTCCTTAACCTTTCAGATGCTAAGTTCGATGAATTGTTGGGCGAAACCGATCCTCCACTGATCAACATTGGAGTCGGAGAGGATGTCAGCATTCGAGAGTTGGCGCAAATAGTCTGTGAAGTACTCGGTTTTGAGGGGACTTTGGAATTCGATACGTCTAAGCCCGATGGCGCTCCTCGAAAGCTCATGGACGTTAGCAGGATTAATGCCCTTGGTTGGAAGGCGCATACGAGTCTGAGGGAAGGCATCCTTCTCTCTTACGAGAGCGCTCGGCGCGCCGGCGTTTTCTCCTAAGCCTTATCGAGCGCTGACAGCCTTACCAAATTGCTCTCGCCTAGCCTCCTAAGAAGCGGAAGTTTCGCTCCATAGCGAATCAAGGAATCGAGGGCGCTGTAATTTGTAATCTACGCGTTATCCAATATCTTGGAAAGTACACGTTGACACATTGAGCACCTGACCTGCACCCGTTCTCTCATCCATTCGTAACTGGAGTTTCTCGGTTTAGGTTTGGCTTTGAGATCTGCTCGCCGCCGTCGTGGCTGTGCGGATGTGGGAAGCGCTCTTTGCTTTCCACATCTGCATAGCCTAATCCCTTTCTGAACTCCTGTGGTGTCCTGTATCCGAGCGAACTGTGGGGCCGTTCGCAGTTATATTCTGTCTGCCATGTTGCCAGAGTTCCACGCACATCATTGAGTGTGCGGAACCAGTGCGCGTTCAGGCACTCATCTCTCAGCCTTCCGTGGAAGCTTTCGACGTGGCCGTTCGCACGCATTGTCGACTGCGCCGCCATCGGAGCGTGCAGGAAGATGTTTCCGAGTTACTCATCCGTTTCATCCATGGCTAGGGCGAGAGTTTGAGCTGGTTGTCCATCGCCGTACATGGGGCGAAGATCGAGTCTTTTTCTACGACGAGCGAGAGCGACTCATTGCTCTGCCTGCCTCCTGGACGGACTTCGTGAGCCCTGATCCGTTCGTAAAGATTGCCGCTGGTCGATCTCTGTTCCGGGCGACAGACCTGTGTGAGCTAGCCGAGCAGATTCGATCTTTGCACAAGAAGGATGGCGGGCATGTGTAAAGGTAATTATGAGCTTAGTGTAAAGGAAAAGATGTTCTGCCGCATGCCTGTCGATAAGGATTGCAAGAGAGGGATCTCGTCGGTTTTGTTTATTAGTTGTAATACTCTAGAGGCACGCGCAGAAAAAGGGCTTGACGATGTTCTATGCGAGAACATAATAATATTTACACATCGACGTGCCCCGCTCTCCTCAAAAACGGCAACTGCTTCGCCAGGAAGGGGCGCTAAACCCGAGAGCCGACGCCATCACGAGCGAACTATTTCAGCGGAGCGAGTTCTTCGATCCCGCCGATTCGGTTCAGGTCAAGTACGAGATGCTGCGGCAAGTGGAACTCGAGGGACAGCCGGTGAGCGAAGCTGCCCGAGCCTTTGGCTTTTCCAGGCCTTCGTTCTATCAGGCACAAGCCGCTTTCGAAGAGGCCGGCTTGGTGGGGTTACTGCCGCACAAACGAGGACCACGAGGCGGACACAAGTTGACCGCCGAGGTGATGGATTTCGTCATCCGGACCCGGGAGCAGGATGCCTCCTTGTCCTGGGAACAGATCGGCAGACTCATTCAGCAACGATTTCCAATTTCCATTCATCCGCGCAGTATCGCTCGCCAGTGGAGCCGTCAAAAAAAACGCATTTGAGCGTGCAGGAGTCCACGGAGCGGGGCTGGCATGGGGAACTCTCTACGGCTTACGAGCAACTGCGCAGCCAGGTACTGGGTGTAAACGGAAGGCCACCGAGAGGTCCGGGACTTGCCGTCTTTTTGGAACGCGGCATGAAGGCGTGGATCTATGCCTATCGCCAGTGGTCAGCACTTTCTGCAGCCAGCAAAACAGTACGCTCTCCACGATCGACAACCTTGTGTACGCCGGTTGAGAACGAGATGATTGTTCTCCTCACCGGCATGCTGATGGAACGAACCGTACAGGAGGGGAGATGAATCACGACGTCCATCAAAAAGTCAAAGCGAGCCATCTGAAGCGGACTGCCTACTTATATGTGCGGCAATCGTCGCTGCGACAAGTTTTCGAAAACACCGAAAGCACCCAACGACAGTATGGGTTGCGCGAACAAGCGGTGACACTGGGATGGCCGCTTGATCGCATTATCGTCATCGACAGTGATCTTGGGCTGTCGGGCGCTTCGAGCGACCGGGAAGGATTTCGGCGGCTGGTGACCGAAGTAAGCTTGGCGCACGTGGGTATTGTGTTGGGACTGGAAGTGTCTCGTTTGGCTCGCAACTCAACCGATTGGCATCGTCTACTCGAGATCTGCGCTTTGACCGACACGCTCATCCTGGACGAGGACGGTATTTACGATCCATCTCATTTCAACGATCGTCTGCTTCTCGGGTTGAAGGGCACGATGAGCGAGGCAGAACTGCACATACTCCGGGCGCGTCTGCAGGGCGGCATTCTGAATAAGGCCCGCCGCGGGGAGCTCATGATGCGGCCGCCTATCGGCTATGCCTACGATGCCAACGCCCGCATGGTGTTTGATCCCGACGGTCAGATTCAGCAGGCTGTCCGGCTGGTGTTTGAGACATTTCGACGAACTGGCTCCGCGCTGGGCACGGTACGTGCCTTCCGGCAGGAAGGATTACTGTTTCCACGGCGGCTCTACTCCGGTACCAGAAAGGGCGATGTCCTTTGGGGCAAACTGGAACACTGTCATGTGCTCCGGTTGTTGCACAACCCGCGTTACGCCGGCGTCTTTATCTACGGACGCACTCGTTGCCGCAAGACGATCGACGGTGAGACGCTGGTGCAACACTTGCCGCGCGAGCAGTGGCATGTCTTTGTAGCGGATGCTCATCCTGCTTATATTAGCTGGGACGAGCATGAACATAATCAGCGGCGCTTACGGGAAAATGCTCATGCTCAGGGGAGCGAACGAGAAAAGAGTCCTGCCCGTAAGGCCCTGCGCTGTTGCAGGGTCTCATCGTTTGCGGACGCTGCGGTCGGCGCATGACGGTCCGCTATCACTGGCGCCGCGGCGGTCTGGCACCGGACTATGTCTGTCAACGGAAAGGAATCGAAAATGCCGAGTCGATCTGCCAACGCGTCTCGGGCGCTGAAATCGATCGGTTTATAGGAGCCGTGCTGGTAGAGCTCATCAACCCCATCACCCTCGACGTGGCGTTGGCTGTACAGCAAGAACTGCATGCACAACTGGAGGAAGGCGATCGCCTTCGCGGGCAGCAGGTCGAGCGGGCTCGCTACGAAGCGGAACTGGCCCAACGCCGATACATGCGCGTCGATCCTGACAATCGCCTGGTGGCTGATTCACTCGAAGCCGATTGGAACCAGAAGCTAAAACTTCTGGCGGATACCCAACAGGAATGTGAGCAACTGCGGGAACGGGATCACAAGAGGATCAGTGAAGAGCAACGGCAACCCGTTATGCAACTCGCCGAGGACTTTCCGCACGTGTGGCGTGATCCATCCATTACCCATCGAGATCGGAAGCGAATGGCACGTTTGCTGATTGAAGACATCACTCTTCTCTACGGCGATGTGATCACCCTTCACCTTCGCTGCCGTGGGGGCGCGGAAAAGACACTCACCATACGCAAGCCTCAGCTTTCCTGGGAGACCTGGACCACCCCAACCGAAGTCGTTGCCGAGGTGGATCGTCTGCTGGACCATCACACCTACGGCGAGATCGCCGCGCTCCTCAACGAACGCAAACTACGGCCCGGGCGCGGAGAACGATTTAGTTCCCGGATCATCGCCCGCATTCAAACATGCTACTCGCTGCGCTCCCGATATGATCGCTTGAGAGAGGCTGGGATGCTTACTGTGACGGAGATGGCTGAGCGCCTACGCGTCAACCCCAAAACAGTAAAGGTCTGGTGCGCTCACGGACTGTTGAAAGGACTTCGCTATACAGATAAGGGCGAGTCTCTCTATGAACCACTCGACGACCCACCTCGGAAACAGCAAGGTATCAAGCTCCGGCTTCGAGCAGCTTCCACCCACATCTTCCCGCAACCGTCCAAAGAGGTGCAGTATGCCACGTAAGGGTTCTGCATGGGCTTGCCGGGCTGGATGTGAACCAAGGCGATCTTCCGATCCTCCGCCCAGCCCAACATCCGCCGCGAGCAGAACTCTGGTCCGTTATCGGAGCGCAGGCTTTCCGGCTGGCCATGCTCTGCGATCAGCTGCTCCAGTATGCGAGTAACTCGCCCGCTGCCCAGACTTACATCCGCCTCCAGCGCCAGGCACTCACGTGTAAATGCGTCGACCACGCTCAGAATGCGCACCATGCGGCCGTTCGCCAGTCCATCCACGATGAAGTCCATCGCCCACTCCTGGTTGGCTCGCAGCAATCGGGCTGAAGCCAGTGGATCACGTAGCAACCGCTTGCGTTTCCTGCGTCGCACCGCCAGACCTGCCTCCGCGTACAAGCGGTACACCCGCTTCACGTTGACCATGAAGCCTTGTCGGCTCAGTAGCACGTGCAACCTCCGATACCCATAGCGCGGTTTCTGCCGCGCCAACCGCACCAGCTCGTGTCGCAGCTCGGCGTTCCGATCCGGCCGCGGCTCGTAGCGGTAGCTGGATCGATCCATCCCCAGCAGCTTGCAGGCTGTGCGCTCGCTCAGCTTGAACTCCACCGAGACTAACGCAACATCTTCCCTCAACCCGGCAAGCTCCAGCCGTTTTTTCGGATCACCGCCTTCAGCGCCTCGCGGTCCAGGCTCAGATCGGCCACCAGCTGCTTCAGCCGTCGGTTCTCGTCTTCCATTTGCTTCAGACGCTGCGCTTCACTGACCTCCAGGCCGCCGTACTTCGACTTCCAACCATAGAACGTCGCCGCGCTGATGCCATGTTCCCGGCATAGGTCTGCCGTCTTCACTCCCGCCTCATGCTGCTTCAGGATCCCGATGATCTGCTCTTCCGTATACCGGCTCTTCTTCATACCCGTCCTCCCGTCTACATTACGAGAGAACTCCAGTTTTCCCTGGTAGAGTTTTCCGGGTGCAGGTCACACCCAAAACATTCTCCAAGAGAGGGTCCCTCTAGTCGGGTTGCAGCATGGCCGTGACCTGCCCCTGCCCTCATGATTGTGTCTTTTCAGCACTCAAGTTATTTTCAGGCCGAAACTCCGAAACTCAGCCGGCGCCGGTCGAGAGTTCGTGAAGCCGCCTGCCATCGCGACGGAGTGGTCACTCTTGTAAATCGGAAATCGCCCGGGACAAATGAGGTGTGCGTCCCCTCACTTTTCGTGCCGGACTGCCTACGTAGACGCCCCATGGTTCCAGGTCCTTAGTCGCTGTGGAGGCGAGGCCAAGCACGGCACCTTGGCCGAGATTGACTCCGGGGGCGACTGAGGCTCGGGCGCATACCCAGGAGTATGCTCCTAGTCGCATTGGGAAGGAAGTCAGAGGAAAGGTCGGGTCGTTATAGTCGTGGGAGGCGCCGCAAATATAGGCTTGCTGGGACACGATGGCGTGCGACTCCAAATAGACGGGAGAAGGATTATAGATTTCTGCGTCGTCGCCAAGGGTACATTGGTCTTCGCAATGCAGGTTCCAAGGCGCCCATATCTTTGACCTTGGGTAGAAGTGACAGTTGGCGCCCATTGTCGCACCGAAGAGCCGCAGGAGCATCGCCCGCCAGGAGTGGAACGGACGCGGTGAGGTTCGGTATAAGAGAGTCCAACAGACCTCCCAGATGAGCCGGCGTATCCGGCCGCCAAGAGGGAATGCTGGCCGAGAGTATGGATCCTCGGCAGCAGACAACTGCGCGGGTTTAGAGGAATTGCTAGATTCGGGCATCCGTGTAGACATGGGCAACAATCCTAAGGTCAACTATATCCATCTGACGGGTAAACGTCGTCGAAATCTGAGACGAGACCGATAAACTCGTTCCAGCGTTCTTGGTTCAAGAAAAATTCGAGTAATGATCGGGAGTCATTCAAGTTCGCGGTTCGAGCCGCAGGTGAGGGGAGTCAAATCTAATCTAACGAGCAATACAGGAATCCTGACTGGACCGAGCGAGAGTCAGACGCACTTTTCAAACATCCCTCTATCCAGTTCGATGCCACTCTGAGCACTTGCAAACATGGTCGAACAAAGGCAATTATAATGGAATCCTTCGACGGCACATTTCGCTCAGCGTGTTTGGATGTGCACTGGTTTGCACCCTAACTGAGGTAAGCAACCTATCGAATGCTGGTGACAGGAAAACAAGGAGAGCCGTCCTCACCGATTATTGGGAGAACGGACCATATCGAGTTCGCCCAGACTGACCGCAGCTTGCTGTGCTGCTCCAACCCAACATCTTCGCCCGAGTTGAGTTGTGAGAATGGTTGAGTGTTCCGGACTCCGCGATGACGCAGTTTTCGAAAAAGCTTTCAAGTGGGAAATCTCACCCGATTCGCAAACCCTGCGCTGATTGCCGAGCAGCGCGGGCGTGAAGGGGGCCGCGAGATTGAGGTATCCTATGCAGAATATGACTACTGGTCTGAAAATTACGGTCGTGGGCTCGGGATATGTAGGCCTGGTGGCCGCAGTTTGCTTTGCGGAGTTGGGACACCACTTGGTGTGTGTCGATAACGATGGTTCAAGGATCGATGCCCTGCGAGCAGGAGAGGTCCCCATCCATGAGAGTTACCTGCCGGAGTTGTTGGCCCGGCACCGCAATGAGCGAGTCCATTTCCAGACCGATTTGTCCAGCGCCGTTCACCAGTCAGATATTGTCTTCATCGCGGTCGGGACCCCGCAGAGCGAGACCGGTGACGCCGACCTATCCTATGTAGAGGCGGTGGCATGCGAAATTGCGCGCTCACTCGACAGCTACACCGTAGTGGCTGAAAAAAGCACGGTTCCTGTGTACACCAACGAGTGGATCCGCCGGGTCATTGAACGGAACGGCGGCGGGCGCGATATGTTTGACGTTACGTCGAACCCGGAATTCCTCCGGGAGGGCACAGCTGTTGCCGACTTCCTACACCCGGATCGCATTGTCGTCGGAGCGGACAGCCAGCGCGCTGCCGATGTCCTTCGCGCCGTATATGCGCCTCTTGTCTCGGGCGAATACTACGAGCAACTAGGCTCCATTCCTGGCAAGTGCACAGCGGCAGCCCCCCCCACCCTTGCTGCTTACCTCCACCAAGAGTGCCGAAATTATCAAGCACGCCTCCAATGCGTTCTTGGCCATGAAAATTTCATTCATTAACGCCATCGCGAATCTTTGCGAGGCCGTGGACGCAAACGTCGAAGAAGTGGCCTCAGGAATCGGACTCGACGAGAGGATCGGCTCACGCTTCCTGCGTCCAGGTATTGGCTACGGTGGCTCATGCTTCCCCAAGGACGTGGCAGCATTTCGATCGGTGGCCGAGCAACTCGGTCTCGACTTCGGACTGCTGACCGAAGTTGAGAAGATAAATCAGTACCAGAAGAAGCGCTTCCTCAGTAAGGTGCGCTCCACTCTGTGGACGCTTCGCGGAAAGCGCCTTGCCGTGCTGGGCCTCGCCTTCAAAGGCGACACCGACGACATCCGGGAATCTCCTGCGATCGGGTTGGCGCAGATGCTGTTGGCCGAAGGGTGCTTGCTCACGGCGTACGATCCGGCTGCGATGACTCGGGCTCAGTCAGTCCTTCCTCCGAGCCGGCAGATGCGCTACGCGGATGACCCCTATGCCGCAATGAATGATGCCGATGCGCTCCTATTACTTACTGATTGGCCAGAGTTTGCCAGGCTGGATCTGAAGGGAATTCATATGGCCCTTCGATATCCGATCGTGATCGATGGACGAAACCTGTTTGATCCGGCGGTCATGGCCTCGAACGGGTTCACATATCTGAGCATAGGGCGTCCGGCGGCTCATCCTTCTCGTATACAGGTCCGCTGATATCGCATCCCTTTCTCGGCCAATCAGTGCGACAGCGGGATGTTTACCGGCATCCTCTAGTGTAGAGCGTCGTAATACTAACGATTATGAGCGTGCTTCGTCTACAGACCCTTCTAGGCGACGCGAGCAAGGCCGACGGCTGCTGAAATGGAAGTCCAGTACAAGCTTCCAGGGACTTGTGGAGGAGATGGCGCAGCTGATCGCGACGCGCTGGTTCGCCAGCACGGCTACACGGCGTTGAATTTTCACGAGTAGGTGAGGTTGCGGACTCTGTCTAAGGGGGTCGGCGGTCAGCCAACCATCGGCGGCAGTTCGGCGCGGTAGCGGATCATGAGCGCAGCCAGCTTCCGTGCCGACCAATACCTCGGCACATAGACCATCGGACGCGCCACGCATCGTGCCAGCCAGCCCAGGCCGGATCGATCCATCCAGTTTGGGATCGCAACCTGATCACCGCTCAGGAAGGCAATCGCCGCCCCAATGCAATGGATGCTCGGCCGGTAGTCCAAGTGTTGCTTCAGGTAATAACCCAGAGGCTCCTGGACACCTCCGCCAACTGCGAGAAAGACGATGGAAGGGCGATGGAGTTTGAGTTGTGCAGCCAACTCCGGGTCTTCAATCGGCCTGGAGTACTGAGGCGCGAGATACACGTGGCTTGAAGGGATGTCGATTCCCTGACTCTTGAGCCACCGCAGGTTCTTCTCGGCGCTTGCCGCAGTGGGCATGACCCAGTAGACCGCGCCTGGAATGCGCATCTCGGGTCGCCTGAGGATGGTTTGAAGATAGTAGAGCCCGGATACGCGAGGCACCCGGTCACGCTGTAGCAGGTTCCACAGGTAGACCATGAAGGCGCTGTCGGTGATGGCGAAGTCGGAGTTGATGAGAGCTTCGCGATAGGCGGCATCTACCGGCAAATCCTTCAGTCCGGGGCCCGACGGCACAACCACCAGTCCGCCCGACATAGCGGCGGTCACCATAGTTTCTGCCGTCCCCGTCAGGAAGCTGATTCCCAGGATCTTGCGGCGTTCGAGGTTCAGATGCTCAGGAACTGACATGTGCTCCGATTTCCATGACCAATTGCAGAATCAGCCTTACAACTGCCATAAGACGGTCCAGATATTCTTTTCCGAGTCAACGACGAATTCTCCGCCCGTTTCGGGCCGACGGCAGGCCGGACTAAGACCTGACGCCACAACTTGATCGTCTGCGTGAACGTATGCTCAAGTATAAACTCAGGGATAAACCCGCAGACCTTGACCAGACGGGCGCCCCGCAATTTCTTCGCAATAAGATGCGTGGCGATGCAACAATGAGTATGAATTCATTCCTTTTTCATCCGCTAAGGCTCTAGCGTCGCCTGCAGCGGTCCGGCCAGGATTGATCGATCGACACTGAGCCGATGATTGTTGTCCGGGCGCGTCCCGGCCGCCTATGAGCCAAAGGGTTTGCACTGCATGTTGAGTGAGAAGGCGATCCAGTCAGCTTTTAAGCCGGACGATCAGCCGTTCGAACCGGCAGAAGCGTGCACCCGCGTCAGCCCGCGGCCGGTCTGCGTGGACCTTGACGGAACGCTGGTAAAGTCCGACACGCTCATCGACTCACTCCTGACCCTGGCCCGTATCAGGCCGCTCGAGCTCTTTCGGTTGGTCCGCTTCGCCGCAACCAGCAAGGCTGCACTCAAGCAGCGAGCGGCGGACCTGGCACCGCTCGACGTCACCCGTCTGCCTTACAATCGGCGACTCCTGGCGTATTTGCAGCAACAACACGACGACGGACGGGAGATCTACCTCACCACCGGCGCGGACGAGGTACTTGCAGCGCGGATTGCGGCCCACCTCGGAATCTTCTCAGGCGTCATGGCGTCCGATGGAATTACCAATCTGACTGGCAGCAGCAAACTCGAAGCCATGCGTCGTTCCCTGCTTTCAGACCAGTTTGACTACATTGGGAACGCCCTCCCCGATCTCCCTTTGCTGCAGGCCGCGGTTGAGCCTATGGTGGCCAATCCGAACCTGCCTCTTCAAGCTGCGCTCCGGGTTCGCGGCGTCCACGTTTCCTGCCGCTTTGAGGATCGCAGTCCAAGGCTCCAGGCCGTCATTAGCGCCATTCGGGTCCACCAGTGGGCCAAGAACGCCCTCATGTTCGTGCCCATGCTGCTGGCCCACTCCCTGAACCGAGCCACCATTCTCAAGACGCTGCTGGCCTTCTTCTGCTTCAGTCTCTGTGCCTCGGCCAATTACATTGTCAACGACCTGCTCGACATCGAATCGGACCGTCGCCACCCCAGCAAGCGCAACCGCCCGTTTGCTTCCGGGAACCTGCCTGTGGCGGCCGGGCTCGCTATTGCGCTGCTCTTTTTCGGGGCCGCAGTGCTCGGCATGCGTTACCTCCCGCGCGCCTGCGCCGCCTGGTTTGTGGCTTATATCGCCAGCGCTCTGGCCTACTCGCTGTGGCTCAAGCGCATCGTGCTGGTCGACGTGCTGGTACTCTCGGGCCTCTACACCCTGCGCATGATGGCCGGGGCCGCGGCGACTGCGATCCCCGTCTCCGCCTGGCTCACTGCCATGTCGCTCTTCCTCTTCCTCAGCCTGGCCATGGTCAAGCGCTTCAGCGAACTGCAGAATCTTCGCGCCAGCGGACTCACGCCCCGCAACGGCCGCGGATACAAGCTGGTCGACATCGACCAACTCCGCAGCTTTGGCACCTCCAGCGCCTACGCCTCGGTGGTGATCTTTGCCCTGTACATCAATGGACGCGAGGTCATCAGCCTCTATCATTTCCCGCAGAGGCTGTGGCTCATCGCGCCTCTGCTCATCCTGTGGCTCAGCCGCGTCTGGCTCCTTGCTTCCCGCGGCGAGCTGGACGAGGATCCCGTGATCTTCGCGCTCACCGATCGCATGAGCCTGCTCATCGGCGCGGCCGTATTCGTCATCGCCTTCCTCGCCATCTGACGCGATTCTTCGGCCTGCCGAAGTTCGAAGCCCGAAGCCTCGTTGACGCGCCTTCCTCCGCCGTATATACAGAATCGACGGTCCGAACCGCGTGTTCCGGCCTACAAGGAGCAGCATCCCATGTCTCACCCGTCCCTGCTGAAATCCCTGCGCGCCTTCGCCGCCGGTATGGCCCTCGCCTCTTGCGCAGTCGCGGCCCACGCCTCACCCGCCAAAGGCAAACTCACTGTTTATTTCGTCGACGTCGAAGGCGGTCAGGCTACGCTCTTCGTCACTCCTGCAGGACAGTCGCTGCTCATCGACACGGGCTGGCCCGGTAACGACGGCCGCGACGCCGATCGCATCGTTTCCGCCGCGAAACAGGCTGGCCTCAGCAAGATCGACTACGTGCTGCTGACTCACTACCACGTCGACCATGCCGGAGGGGTACCACAACTCGCAGGGCGCTTCCCCATTAGCACCTTCATCGATCACGGCCCCAACCGCGAGTCGAGCGATGCCGCTACCGAGGAGAGCTACGAGGGCTATCA
>Ga0207125_10118_pt1 | contig 18869 bp, 15 predicted proteins | sample Alteio_BWMinHeat_19_FD_153556 | JGI IMG/M metagenome (GOLD analysis project Ga0207125, IMG submission 153556) | Enriched cells from forest soil in Barre Woods Harvard Forest LTER site, Petersham, Massachusetts, United States -... | ecosystem: Environmental > Terrestrial > Soil > Temperate forest >...
GCACCGCAACGTCAGGTGAATGATAGTGGGTAAATCCAGCGGAGCTATAGGCCGGAACGCTAGGCTGAGCTGGCGCAGTGGTTGATGAGGGAGGAGTGAACTCCCCATATCTGTCATTAAATGAGGGAGCTGGAACCGATTGCGGAGTGGAACCGGCCGGTGCGAAATTCCCATACCTATCACTAAATGAATTAGCGGGCGCGCGCTGGCTGTCGTCTTGCGGGGCGGCCGGCTTGGTCAGATCGGTATAGATCGGGGGAGACGCGAGAGAAGAAGCCTTCCCATCAGGAGCGATCCAGGAGGTAGGGGGCGCCGTGGAGCTCCACGGGGTATAGATACTGGAGTTCGCGGCAGCACCCGCCGGTGCTTGCCAGTAAGGGCCGTTGCCGGCTTGCTTTGCGAAAGGCGCGAGCGCGGGATCCGCGCCGGCTGGGTTTACATTGAACGCGGCCGCCTTTTGCTGAGCCAGCGACGGCGAAATATTTTTTTCGATGTCATCAATGCCCAAGTCTTTAGCCATTTTGACTTGAGCGGCGGCCTCCGCTTGTTTCGCGGCGTCGGCTTTATTAGCGTCGAGAAATTCCTTGGTAACATCGTCGCCGGATTTGAGGGAATTCTGGGTAGGGCTGGGTATAGATGCCTCGGCGTTGCTGGGAGCGGCCGGAGGTTTTGCGGCCGCCACTTCCGAGGAGCCGACACCGGCGCCGGGCGAAGTATAGGCATTCGTGGCTTTCACAAGGTCTTGGGCGGGGTTCGTGCTCGCCGAGGCATCGGGTTTAGCCGCCGGCGCATTTGCGTGAGTGGTGGCGTCGAGCCACTTCTGGCCTTCACCCATAGGATCGGCCTCGCCGAGCGGAGCAGCCGCAACCGTATTCGCCTGTCTGTTTTGATAGGTAGGATCCGGCGCCGAGACGGCGGCGGGGGCGTGAGCCGAAGACTGGTCCGCGGAGGGGACAGCGTAGAGCAATTTAGGATTGTCTACCGACTGATAGACATCATAATTTTTTCCGCCCGAGGTAAATCCATCCGCTTTCGAAAATTTGGATGAATCACCGAGCGCAGCCTGCATTTCAGACTTCGAGAGCCCGGCGCTGCTTCCATCCGGCGAGGGCTGCGCCATGTTCGCTCCGTTAATGATGGCGGCCGCTTTTTGGTTATCGGCAAGTTGTTTAGCGGTGCCCGTAACATCGGAAGCGCCGGTGTTAGGTTTGGCGGCCACGGCCGGGCCGGAATCGCCCATGTCGCTTTTCAGCTTGGCAATCTGAGTGCCGATTTCCTGCGCCTTATCGGTATGCTTTTTGGACGTTTCCTGCGCAACCTTTTGAGCTGCCGTAAGGAGTTTCGACATCATCCGTCCGTTGGGAAGCAGATTGTTCTCCAGCATGTCGACATAATCTTTCATCTTCGTCTGGAGCTGGCGACAGCCGCCAAGACTGGAGTTCAGTTTGCCCATCTTAGCTTTGCCGTCGGGCGGATTGGCGGCCTGAAGATCTGATGCTTGTTTCTGGATCTCGGCTTCACGGCCCTGGCGCGCTTTTTCGGTGAGGTCTAGGTAGTAATGAAGCTTTTCGTCGTCGGTGCGGGCGGAGTTGTTGCTTTTTTCGGGCAGCGACTTATCGATGGGATCACGAATTTGGCTGGCATCTTTCGTTACGCCATTGAAAGTGCTCGCGGCAGTGTTGTGTTTCTGCTGTAGGTTATTGAGGAAGTCTAAAAAGTTTTTCTTTTCCGATGCGCCGGCGGGGGGCGTGGTATTCGCGGAGAAGAGTTCCGCCGTGGCGCCCGAGCGCTGAGCGAGGCGGCCGCAAAAGGAGTTCTCGTCACCGCGGATGCGTTTCTTGGCTTCGGTGAGATATTGGCAAAGCTGGAGCGCGCGCTCCTGGAAGCTTTTCACCCGCTGATCCATGCTTACTTCGTAATCGGAGATCACGCCCCAGCCGGAGCCCGCGCAACTCTTGCCGAGTTCGCTGATTTGCTGGTTGAGACCCGGAACTTTACCGCTGCAAATCTGGTTGATGCGGCTTTCTACTCTCTCCATGTGCTGGGAGAAAGGGGCTTTCCCGCCGCGGAAGTCGATGTCCATGGTGTCGCATCCGCCGGCGGACGCTGCGGGTTTGGCCGCTGGCGCAGGCGCGGCGCCACCAGCCTGCGCTAGAGTAGGCACTAGGGTGAGAAGCACAAATAAGGGGCGGAAGAGCATGGGGGAATCTCCTGTCCGTGAGCCAACCTCTTCGGACTTTCCGCGCCGATTCTTTAAGGAGACCCCGGTTCGCTGTATCCGCCCGGATACAGGGAGCCTACCGTTTTTGCTTAGCGCTCCAGGCCAGGTAGTCTTCGTAGTTCCCCGCGAAGTCCTGAATCCCGCCGCCGGGCAGGATCTCAATGATCCGGTTGGCGATCGAGGAGATGAACTGGCGGTCGTGGGAGACGAAGAACGAGCAACCGTTGAACTGCTGGAGCGATTCGTTCAGGGCGTGAATGCTCTCTAAGTCCAAGTGGGAAGTAGGTTCGTCGAGCAGCACCACGTTGGGCTCTTCGAGCATCATGTTGCTCAAAGTGAGGCGCACGCCTTCGCCCCCGCTAAGAACTTCGGTTTTTTTGTCGCCGTCTTCGCCGGAGAAGAGCATGCGGCCGAGCACGCCGCGGATGGAGCCCATGTCCATTTCGGGGTGTTTGTCGTGGAGCCACTGGTAGAGCGACAGGCCCTTCGTCAGCGTTTGCTTCGTATCTTGCGGGCAGTAAGCGCGCGTGGTGGTAACGCCCCAGTGCACGGTGCCCGTGTTGGGTTTGAGTTCCCCGGAGAGAATGCGCATGAAGGTGGTTTTTCCGATACCGCTCGGACCAATGATCGCGATCTTTTCCCCCGCGGAGAAAAAGAGATTCATCTTTTTCAGCACGAGCGTTTTGCCGCCGTCGTAGGAAGCGGTTACGTCTTCGAGACGAACCACGTCTTTGCCGAGCTCGCGTTTGCCCTTCCAGTAAATGCGGGGGTACACGCGGGAGGAGGGGCGGATGTCTTCCATTTCCATGTTATCGAGTTGCTTTTGGCGCGAAGTGGCCTGGCGGGCTTTCGATTTATTGGCGCCGAAGCGCGCGATGAAACTTTTCAGCTGCGCGGCTTTCTTTTCTTTCTTCGCCTGGTCGGTGAGTTTTTGGTCGCGTGCGATCGAGGAGGCGTCGGTGTAGTAGTCGTAGTCGCCGGTGTAAACGCGCATCTGCGAGTAATCGATATCCGCAATGTGAGTGCACACGGCGTTGAGGAAGTGGCGGTCGTGGGAAACGATCAGGATCGTGCCGTCGTACTCGTTCAAATATTCTTCCAGCCACGAGATCGTTTTGATGTCGAGGTTGTTGGTAGGTTCGTCGAGGAGCATTACTTCGGGTTTCTGGAAAAGAATCTGCGCGAGCAACACTCGGAATTTGTACTGCGCGGGAATTTCTTTCATCAGCGAGTTGTGCAGCTCGGCGGGAATACCCAATCCTACGAGGAATTCGGCGGCCTTGGATTCGGCGGAGTAGCCGTCCATCTCCATGAATTCGCCCTCCAATTCGCCAAGGAGGTTAGCTTCGGCGTCGGTCATGTCGCCTTTGGCGTACAGATCTTCCCGCTGCTTCATGATCTTCCACAGCTTGGCGTCGCCCATGTAAACGGCGTTGAGAACGGTTTCGTTGTCGTAGCGGAAGTGATCCTGGCGGAGCCAGCCCAGGCGCGCTTTGGGGTCGAGGAAGATCGTGCCTTTGTCGGCACCTTGCTCGCCCGAGAGGATTTTAAGGAACGTAGATTTTCCCGTGCCGTTCGCGCCGATGATGCCGTAGCGGCAGCCGGGGGTGAAGGTGATGGAAACTTCCTGAAATAGTTTTTTCTGCCCGAAGGACAGCGCGATATCTTTGACGGATAGCATATGCCGCCCTTATAGCACAAAGCACCGAAATGACTAGAGTTTGAGGGGAGAAAATCCGCTGTCTGAAGTTAAAGCCAAAGCCCCTAATGCCCGATAAATGTGCATGACATTCCGGTTCATCCTCGTAGCCGCCGTTCTCGTGGGGTCCTTTAACGCCTATGCCGTGCTCAATACCGGAAAGGCGGCCGCGTTGGACCAGAACTCTGACTTCGCCGGTTGCCCCGCGATCGGGGCGGGGGCTGCGGGCGCGCCCCAGCCAAAGCTTTGCCAAAACCTCAAGACGGCGGCTTTGTACTGCTCCTATTACGAGTCGACCCCGACGCTCAAAGCCGCGCCCGAGGTGCAGGCCGCCAAAAAGGCCTGCATGGATTTCTATCAGGTGGCGGTTGATAGCCAGCAGCTGATCTGTGACTACGAACGCGACGCCGCCGCGGTTCAAGCCTACGGGGCCGCCGCTGCTTCCCGGGTGGATAGCGCGAAGAGCGCCGATCAAGCCGTGCCGTCCACCCTCCGCTGCGCGCGCAAACTTTTTTTCTATTACGCCGATGTAACCAACGATCTCTCGCAAAAGCTGTTGGCGGCGTATCGCGCCTCCAAGAAACAACTGGCCAACGTGGCCCAAGCCGGCGGCAAGGTAATCCAGGCGGAAGTGAGCTGCGGCCAAGACGGCAAAGCCGGTTACCCCCCGGGCTATTTGCTCGTAGGGCTCAGCGGCGCCGGCTTCGAAGACCAGAAAAAAACCGACGACCGGATTTCGGCCGTGATGGCCCAGTTCGGAAAAATTATCAACGACCAGACCACGCAGGCCAAGCTCTACACCGGCCGCATGAACGGACGCAGCGACGGCCTCAGCACGATCACCGGCGGAGATGGCGGGGTTAAGAGCAGCGTTACCAACGAGGACGTCGAAAACGGAAACAACGATAGCGAAGATTCGGCCACCTACGGAAAAGCACCGCTAAAAAATATGGCCAAGTCGATTGCGAAGGGCACGGCCAAAAGCACCGCGAAGGATTCCGCCTTTCATGCAGCTACCGGCGACGATGCCTTAGACTTCGACGAACTCCTCCGCGGCGGGATTCGCCGCACAGCCTTCGAGGCCGCCCATGAAAATAGCGGCGTGTTCGTATTCTCGCTGGCGCTCAGATATTTGCAGAATGGCTACGCACTCCGCACTTCCGAAGCGGCCAACGAAATTGCCGTGCTGGGTGTGGGAATTCTTGGGGGCGTAATCGGCGCTCCGGCCCTGGGAATTACGGTGGCGGGAGAAGTGGTGGGTTTGGTGGGCGAGCAAATTGCCGCCAAGTGGGAAGCTTACGATCGGCAGGTGATTCAGTCTTTCCAAGTTTACGCCCAGGCCCGGGTGAAGCAGCTGGCGGGGGTAACTTCGCAACAGGTGGCGCAGGACTATAAGGCGATCAAACAAAAAGCTGCCTACTGCAGCAAGTGCAACATGATGGAAACCAATTATGGGTGCCCGGGCTACCAGGGTTTTGTGCACGGCTATAACCCCGACTATCGCTCTACGGCTCAAGCGACTAAAGCGCAGCCGTTCACGAATCCCTGGATGATTCAGGGATATCAACAGTTCGTGTCGCGCACCGGGGGAAGCAGCCCCACCGCGCAGTTCAACGGAATTCCGGCCGTGTCGCCAACGGCGACCACGCCTTAGGTGCCAACGGCGACCGTGCCCTAAGACTCCAGAATCCCCTCGATCACGGCCCACTCCGCGGCCGTTACGGGCTGCACGGAAAGGCGAGAGCCTTTTTGGAGCAGCACCATTTTCGCGAGAGCTTTCTCCCGGCGAAGCCGCTCGAGCGGGAGCACGGCCGGGAACTCCTTCACGAATTCCACTTCGACCATCATCCAAATCGGTTTTTCGCTCGTAGCTTTAGGATCGTAGTATTCCGATTTTTTGTCGAACTGGCTCGGATCGGGATGAATCTCGCGGCTCACACGAGCGATCCCGGCGACACCAGGTATGGCGCAGCTGGAGTGATAGAATAAAATCTGGTCTCCCAGCTTCATTCCGTCGCGCATGAAGTTGCGGGCCTGGTAGTTCCGAACGCCGTCCCAGCCCGAGCGCTTCTTCTTTTTCAGGTCTTCGATGCTGAAAACATCGGGTTCGGTTTTCATCAGCCAGTAGTTCATGTCTTAATCACTTTCGCCAAAATGGAATCGTCAAAGGCGAGGCTCAGCACCTGCGGAGTGCGATCGATTTCGAGGGCGATCTTGATGTCTTCCGCGCCGGTGGGAATTTTAGCCGCGAGATTTGCGGGGCGGGGAGACGCGAGGATTCTCTCCCGCGCGTTTTCTCCGCACTCGCGCACGAATTCCGGCAGGTTGCTGAAGCCTTCCAGCGCCGTGGCCACGGCTTGGCAGGCGATTTCGTCTTCCACGTGTTGCCACTCGGGCACGGCGGCGGGGATGAGGGTTACGGGGCCGTCATAGGCGGCGAGCTCGGCCACCAGCGCCGAGAAATTCACCAAGGACCCCACGTAAACTTTTTCGAAGCCGCGGGCCGCGAACATGGCGGGGGTACCGGTGGTGGTGGCCACGAGGGCGGGAACGCCAGCCTCCCAGGGTTTGGTCACGGCGTGGAAAGGGGAGTTGTCGAAGCGTTCGCGGCAGGCAATGTCTACCGAGAGTTCGGAGAATACGCGCATGGAGTGCACGCGGTCGTCGGCGTCGGCTTCGCGCAGCGAGGGGGCCACGAAGATTGGGCCAGCGGCCCGCTCGGCGAGACAATGAATCGTGGTGCTGCAGCGGAAGATGTCGAACACCACCGCGACGCCCTTCGAGTCAGGAAAGGGCTCCAGCCAGGATCGGATGCTGAGGCGGCTCATGCGGCGCTCATACACAAGAAAATCAGGTTCTGCATTTCGCGCCACTTTCTCTTATCTGCGGGGAAAGCTCAAGGCGGGAGAGTATATTGAGAATGACTCTCATTTTCGTTGACAGCCCTCGCGCTTCAGGTTGAAATGCCCTTACGAACCTCTTTCTCCCGGAGAGTTCCGCGCCCTGCGGGGGCGGAGCTGTGGAGAGGGAGGCTCGGACAAGCCAAAACAAAATAGAGATGTGTGTGAAGGGCGGAGCTGCTGGCTCCGCCTTTCTTTTTTCAAGCTGCGCCAGTTGATTGGTGATGGCCGAGGGAATTGGCGGCTAAGTCCGAGGGCATCGAAGATGCGGCCTCTTCTTTATTGAGACATGAGGGCCCCCAGGCGGTTCAGTTTATGTTTGCCTGGGACAATGGAGTCGACACTCCGCCGATCAAAAACGTGCTGCGAATGCGTACGAAATCAGGAATAAGCCATTCCACGGCGCGATTCCCGGTCTAATGGCCATAAAGGGGCTCGGGAGGCTTTTCTCATCACCAATCAACTGGTGCAGCTTGTACTATTATTCCATGCTCTCCCTCCTCTTCGCACTTCTCGCCTATGCCGATCCGAGCCCCTCGATGACGCTTGTGACCTTGGGCTCCGACGGCTGCCGCGCCGTGATCGAGAAAAAGGAATCTCTTTGCGGTACCAATCAGTGGGCGTGTAAGGCGATGTCCACCGGAAAAGTGGCCTTGTGCCTGAGCGACGACTGGCTCTGCAAAGCGTTTACTCTCCAGGACGTAACCGTTTGCGAAGCCTCCGACTTCACCTGCAAAGCCGTGGTAACGGCGAAGATGGAGTTCTGCTCCCCCAACGATTGGATCTGTAAGGCGCTCGCGAGCAATACGGAAAAGCTTTGTAACTAATTGCTGCGCCGTGCTAGTTTGCGCCACAGTTCAATTTCCCAGGAGATTCTATGCGCACTCTGTTTTGCTTCGCTCTCGCCTTCGCGGCTCAACCGGCTTTTGCTTGCACGATCACCTCAGCCACCGGCTCCTACGTGGGTTCCGTAAACGGCGGAATGGTTCAAAGCGCTAGCGGCTCGATCGTGGGCTCGGTGAGCGGAAACGCCATCATGAGCGCGACCGGCTCTTACATGGGCACCGTGAACGGCAGCCAAGTTTTGAACGCGGCCGGTTCTTACATGGGCACCGTGGCCAACGGCCAAATCATCAGCGCACGCGGCGGTTTCGCCGGAACGGCGAGCAGCTGCACGGATGCGGAAGCCGGCGCCGGCGCTCTCCTTCTTCTTTTCTAGGATTTCTTCGCGGGTTCGAGGAGCACGTAGGCCGAGTAGCGGCTCATCTCCTCGAATTTCTTTTTCGCGATAAAGATCTTGAATACGCGCGCGATCAGCGGCATCGGAATCGCTCGGCCGAGTCGCTTCGATTCTTCCACCAGATATTTCACTTCGCGGCTCTGCCAGCCTATGGAGAGAAAAAACGAAAACCATTCCGGCGGATTGAACAGGAAGGGCGCGTTGCGGAACTGGTTGAGGCGTTTGCCCTTGCGCATGTATTCGAGCACGCGGGGAGAGTTGTAGTCTGCCACCCAGAAACGGAAGTGATCCCGGGCCGCGAGATCTTTCCCGAGAGCCGCAACCTGTTCGTTGCTCAGATAAGGCACCACGCCCTCGGTGATCACGAGGATTTTTTTCGCGCTTGCTTGAAGTTCGTCAAGGAGCTGGGCGCGGGCGGTGTCGTTACTTAAATCCACGGCCCTTCTCGAGAGCTGCACCAGCGGAGTTTCCTGCGCGAGCGCGCGGTTTTTCTCTTCGATCAGCGCGGGAAAATCCGCTTCCACCCAGCGCAAACCAGGCGGCAGCTTCAGGCGATACGGGCGGGTATCGAGGCCCGCGCCGAGATTCAGCACTAGATCCACGCCTTGCGCCACCTGCTCCGTTACTAAGCGATCGATGATGCAAGTGCGGATGATCACGCTCCACTTTACGTATTTCGAGCGCTGCACGGTTTCCGAAATCTGGCGCCCCTTCTCCCCGGCAAGCTGCGCGGCCAGCGGATCTTGGAAGAGGGCGTCGGGACGGAGCGTTTCCTCGGCCCGGTAAGTAGCCACCCAAAGGGCGGTATCGGATACATGATCGATTTGAGGCTGCATGGGGAAGCTATACCACAGCCCCGGAAACGGAGAACCGGACTGAAACTCGAACTTGAACTTGAACTTGAACTTGAACTTGAACTTGAACCGAATTCGGCTTTCGCCCCGCGTTGTTTCAAGAAACTCATGGTTCCGATAGTATCCCCCATCGATGGACCTCTTCTCTGGCGCGCAAATGCCCCAACCCGAAACCAAAAAGGAAGTGCCGCTCGCCGAGCGGATGCGTCCTCGCACGCTGAGCGAAGTGCTGGGACAAAGCCATCTCGTGGGCCCGGGCAAGCCGCTCACCCAATTCGCGGCGAACCCGCCGAGTATTATTTTTTGGGGCCCGCCCGGCGTGGGGAAAACCACGCTGGCGAAGCTTCTCTCGGGCGAGCGGCCTTTCCACCAGATTTCCGCCGTGCTCGACGGGGTGGGGGAGCTTCGCAAAGTTATCGAATCGCTTCGTCGCGAAAGCCGCCGCGCCGTTTTATTCGTGGACGAAATCCACCGCTGGAACAAGGCGCAGCAGGATTCGCTGCTGCCATACCTTGAGAACGGAACGTTCACCCTAATCGGTGCCACCACCGAGAATCCGTCTTTTTCCCTGATCGCGCCGCTTCTCTCCCGCTGCAAAGTGTTCACGCTGAAATCCATCGGGGATAAGGATCTCCGCGATCTTCTCCACCGCGCCCTCGAAGACAAAGAGCGGGGCCTGGGCTCGCGCTTCGTGCGGGCCGACGACGAAGCCCTCGATTTCCTCGTGGCGGATGCGGCGGGGGACGCCCGCAAAGCTCTCAATACGCTCGAGATCGCCGCCGATCTCGATCACCACGTAACGCTCGAAGTTTTAAAAAACGTGCTGCAGAAGCGCGTGCTCCGTTACGACAAAAACGGCGAGCAGCACTACGACATCATCTCGGCCTTCATTAAGAGCATGCGCGGCTCCGACGTAGACGCCGCCATTTACTATCTCGCCCGCATGTATGAGGCGGGGGAGGATCCTCGTTTCCTCGCCCGGCGCATGGTGATCTTCGCCGCGGAAGACGTGGGCCTCGCCGATCCTCGCGCGCTCCAAGTGGCCGTGGCCGCCGCCGAAGCTTTCGACCGCGTGGGAGTGGCGGAAGGCTGGATCCCGCTTTCGGAAGCGGCCTGTTACCTCGCGCTCGCGCCTAAAAGTAATAGCTCCTACATGGCGTACAAAAACGCGAAGGCCCTGGTGGAAAAATTCGGGGATCTTCCCGTGCCGCTGCACCTGCGCAACGCTCCCACCGGATTGATGAAAGAGCTCGGCTACGGGAGCGGCTACGAATACGCGCACGATGCTGCCGATGCCAAGCCTGGACATACCCATTTGCCGGAAGAAATTGTGCAGGAACGTTTCTACGTGCCCGGAACTCGTGGCTTCGAAAAGTTATTGTTCGAGAAGAAGGCGCCCCAGTGAGATTTTTTCTCCTCGCGCTTTTTCTCGTCTCCTGTGCCCGCACTCCGCTCAGCGATCCGGCGAAAGCCTTCCTTCCCGCCGAATCCGCTCCCTCGTTGGCGGATTCGTACCCGATCGAAACCTTAAGGGACGCGCTGAAAAAAACGCTGGCCGCCTTTGATTCCGGCCACAATATTCCAGTCTCCTATCAATTCGCCGGCCGCACCATCTCCCGCGACGACTACCACCGAGCCCTCGAAGCGCTCGAGCCTGAGCTGGAGAGCTTCGATCGCTTCCACGCGTTCGTGCAGGCGAATTTCGACTTCCTTCCCGTTTACGGGGGCGATTCCGCCGGTGAAATACTCTCGACCGGCTATTACGACGCCGCGATGAAGGGTAGCCGCAAGCCGGAAGGCGCTTTCACGGAGCCGCTCTACCGGGCACCTTCCGACATCGTGAGCGTGGACCTCAAAGCCTTCGCCGACCGCCTGCCCGACGTGAAACCTCTCCAAAGCCTCATACTAGAGTCGCATTCGAAATCGCCCAGCTGGCGTGGGCGGGTGGTGAAAGACAAAGTGGTGCCCTATTACTCGCGCGCGGAAATCCAGAGGCAGCGGCCGCTCGCGGGGCGCGGGCTCGAAATCGTCTACGTAGACCCGATCGACGAATTTTTTCTAGAGATTCAGGGCTCGGGCACGGTGGAACTGAGCGGCGGCAAGCAAATCCGCGTGGGTTACGACTCGCAAAATGGAGCTCCCTATACTCCGATCGGGAGATTTCTCTGGGACATTATCCCCAAAGAGCAGATGAGCATGCAGCGAATCCGCGCGCATTTGTCGACTCTGAATCGCGGCCAGCAGCAGGATCTCTTCGACAAAAACGTGAGTTACGTATTCTTCAAAGAGTTAACCGGCGCGCCGGTTACTTATTGCGGCGCCGAGGTAACTCCGATGCGCACCATCGCCACGGATCAGGGGCTTTTTCCCAAAGGCACGCTGGAGTTTTTGCAAATCGACGAGCCCGTGTTCGCCAACCCCGAAGACATCGATCCCGCCTCCTGGGAGCCGCGGCCTCGCTGGGTATTTGACCAAGACACGGGCGGCGCCATCCGCGGCGGCGGGCGCATTGATCTTTATACGGGAAGGGGCTCAGATGCCGAGCGCGTGGCGGGCGTGATGAAGCGGCCCGGGCATCTCTGGGCGCTCGCACCGAAACCGGAATTTCTCGCGCGGCTGCCCGGCAAATAGCTCCGGGCTTCTCGATGGTTTCAGAAATCGGAAACCAGAAAAAGCAGGCCGCGCTTGCCGTTGGCGCACCGCGGTGTTAAATGTCCGTTCGGTTTGAAATAACGGAGATTCCCATGAAAACCCTGCTTAGCTTCCTGGCCCTTACTTTCTCGTCCGCTGCTTTTGCGGGTACTTTGGACTGCTCGAATTCCCGCTTGTCCTATTCTTTCGACGCCGCCGATGGCGGCGCGCCTCGGGCCCCGATCGAGAAGCTCATTCTCGATGGAACCACCTACGTGAACATGACTCCCTTCGACGGCGGAATTCGCCTGGCCTTTCTAGAGCTGCTGGGAGACCGAAAGGTTCTCAAGACGCAATCAACGCCGGATTACGTTTATACTACCTTCGAGAGCGATGCCCAGGTTCGGGAAAGCGCCACGCAATCCACGCTCTTTCGCGGCATCGTTACCTGCCGGGAAGTTCGCTACGTAGGCCCGCAACGTCCTTAGTCGGCAAAGTTTTCCGGGTGCGCGCTCATGCGGGCCCACAGCGCGTCTACCTTCAGGAAAAGCGGGAAATCGTAAGCCGGGTAAAGCCCCCGGATCTTCTCCACGATTTCCTTCCGCGCGCTCGAGCTTAGCTTTTTCCCCGCACGAGGGTGATGGGCCTGCACCACGCCGATCACGGCGCGCAGGTAATCTTCTTCGCGATCGAGCGTGGAGCTGTCGCCCGTGCCGCCGCGGCCCGTGTGCACGAACTGCGGTTTCAAGGCGCGGATATCGTCGAGGCGTTTTAGCCATTCATCGAGCAGGCCGAGCTCCAGCCAGGAGTGAAATCCGATCGTGGCGAGATCGCCCACGAACACGTGGCCGCCGTACTGGGCCACTACGTGGGCGGAGCTGCAGCCCGCGCCTAATATATGGAGCGAAAGTTTGATTCCGCCGGCCTCGATCACCGTGTCTTTTGCGCCAAAAGATTCAGGCTTGGGTTGCTCGAGAGGGTAATCGGGTTTGAATCGATCGTAAAACCACCCCAAACGCAGCTTGTGCACGGCAGGGATTACCGCCAACACCTGCTCGGAGGTGATCACGCGCACGCCGCGCGCTTGCAGCATCGCCGTGCCGTTGAATTTATCGGGGTTCGGGTGAAGCACCACCGCGAGCACCACTTTTTTGCCGGTGGTTTTTTCCGCCCAGTCCACGAACTCTTCGCCGGCGCTGAGCAAGAACTGCGTGTCGATGAGAATTAGTCCCGTGGGCCCTTCAATCCAGTAAGACGAAGTACGGAATCCGTTCCAGCTGGAAACGTAGGTGCCCACCTCGCGCCCGTCGGGGGAGAGGGTGATGGCGGCCGAAAGGGGAAGCTGGGCACGCGGGGCGTGCGAGCAGCCGGTAAGCAACAGGGCGAGAGCGATCCAGTTTTTCATCCGAGGAAGGGGTACCGATAGTTAGTGGGAGGGGAAAAAGTTTCCTTGATCGTACGCGGGCTCACCCAGCGAAGCAGGTTCAGCACGGAGCCGGCCTTATCGTTGGTGCCGCTGGCGCGAGCGCCGCCGAAGGGCTGCTGGCCCACTACGGCGCCGGTGGGCTTGTCGTTGATGTAGAAGTTGCCGGCGGCATACTTCAGTTTTTCTGCGGCGTGCGCGATCACGCGGCGGTCGCGACCGAAGAAGGCGCCCGTGAGAGCGTAGGGCGAGGTTTGGTCGCAGAGCTCGAGGGTGGCTTCGAAATCTTTATCTTCGTAAGTGTAAATGGTGAGCACGGGGCCGAAGAGCTCTTCGCACATCGTTTCCATTTTCGGGTTCGTGGTGAGGATCACGGTGGGCTGCAGGAAGTAGCCTACCGACTTATCGCCCTTGCCGCCGAAGATCACTTTTGAATCAGAGCTCTTCTTGGCGCGCTCGATGTAGGCAAGGAGCTTGTCGAAGCTCTTTTCGTCGATCACCGCGCCCATGAAGTTCGAGAAGTCGGTGGGGTCGCCCACTTTGATTTCGGAAAGCTGCGAGAGCATTTCTTTTTCCACGGCCGGCCAAAGCGATTTGGAAATATAGGCGCGTGAGGCGGCCGAGCATTTCTGTCCCTGGTATTCGAAGGCGCCGCGAACCAGCGCGGTGGCCACGGCTTTGGCATCCGAATCGGCGTGGGCGAAGATGAAATCCTTGCCGCCGGTTTCGCCCACGATGCGTGGGTAGCCTTTGTAGTTCTCCAAGTTCCCGGCCACCGTGCGCCAGATATCGTTGAACACGGAGGTGGAGCCGGTGAAGTGAATGCCGGCCAGATCGCGGTGCTTTAACGTTGCCGGGGCCACTACTTTGCTCGGTCCGGGCACGAAGTTGATCACGCCCGGGGGGAGACCGGCTTCTTCGAGCAGCTTCATGATGAAGTAGTTGGAGAATAGCGCGGTGGTGCTGGGCTTCCAGAGGGCCACGTTGCCGAGCATGGCCGGGGCGGTGGGAAGATTTCCGCAGATCGAAGTGAAGTTGAAAGGCGTGATCGCGTACACGAAACCTTCCAGGGGGCGGTATTCCAGGCGATTCCACACGCCGGGCGAGGATTCGGGCTGCCCGCTGTAAATATTTTTAATGTAGGCTGCGTTGAAGCGGAAGAAATCGATCATCTCGCAGGCGGAATCGATTTCCGCCTGGTGCACCGTTTTCGACTGATTGAGCATCGTGCTGGCGTTGAGGATGGGGCGATATTTGCCGGCCAGAAGATCGGCCGCTTTGAGGAACACCGCCGCGCGGTCGCTCCAGGCGAGATTTTCCCATTCGCGTTTTGCTTTCAGGGCGGCGTCTACGGCCATCGCGATTTCTTTTTCGCCGGCCTGGTGAACGGTGGCCAAAACTCTTTCGTGCGCGTGAGGTTCCACCGCTTTTAGGGTGTTTCCCGTCCTCACCTCTTTGCCGCCGATCACGAGCGGAATATCCATCGCCTGGCTGCGGAAACTTTTCACCTGCGCTTGGATCTCGTCCCGTGTTTTGTCGCCGGGGGCATAAGGAAATACCGGCTCGTTGAGGGGAAGGGGAGGCGTGAAAAGGGCGTCATTCATGGGCGATTCCTCGACTACGATCGAATATGTAACGACCATTTATCCTATGGAATGAGGGGAAAGTAATGCCCCAAGCTCATGAAAACGCGTCCTTTTTTCCGTTCCATGCATTAATCCGTCAATAATGATCAAGTACTTGATTTTACAGGTTTTTTAAAATCAATTCCCTTTGATTTCATGTGGTTACGAAGTTGGCGCCTTTGCGCAGGCTCCCAAAATTCGACTAGGAGAAGGTTGACACGGAATGTCAACGGGTTTAGATTGCGCTGCGTCAATACAGGAATGCCGGGGTACGTCAAATTTTTTTGAAGAGGACTATGTCAATGAAGAAGCAAATTAAATTCCAAGCGCTCTACGCGACTTCGCTTCTCGCCATCTCGCTCGCGAGCATCAGCGCCCACGCGGCTCTGACGAAAGTTGCAGCTCCCGCGAGAACTGAACAGGCCATCGTGGAAGACGAAATCACTCCCGAAGCGCCGGCCGCTGACGCCGACGAAGAAGTAGTGGTTGTGAAGAAGAAGTCTGCCGCTACCGTGGTTCGCAAGAAAACGGTGGTTCGCGAGCAGACCGAAATCACGCCTCCCGAAGCTCCTATTCAGGCAGACGCTCCTGTTCCGCCCGCCGCCACCAAGCCCACCACCGGCCAGCAGCTCGATGCCGGCGTGAAGGCGAAGATGGAAGACGTGCAAAATCAATTCGAACAAGCGCTCCTCAAGAGTCTCGATCGCATCAAGATCTCGGTTGACGACGGAGCTCCCGCCCAAGGCGCGGCTGCCCCCACCCAATCGGTTGTGGTGCAAGACAACGTAGTTTCCGGCCAGGGCGCCCCGAAAGCAGACTATATGTCTGTGAACGATGCTCCCGACGTGAAAGACGACGGAGCGGAAGCTTCCGACGGTCAATCCGTAGGCGCGTTGCCGAAAGACGAGAAGAAGAGCGAACGTAAGATTCACATTGCTCCCGTGTTCGGTAAGTCGAACATCAGCTCGAGCGCTTACAACGTAGATTCCAAGTACACCGCGGGTATCGAACTCGAGATGGACATGGACTCCAACTTCTCGCTGGTGCTCGGGTACTCCTACTCGCAGTACGACATCGGTTTGGCGAACGCGAACCCGTTCGTGGGCTACTACCAGCCCTACGGCTACAACGGCTCGAACACTCTCGGCTACAACCAGAACCTGTTCGAAGCTGACGGCCGCATCTACCTGATGCCCAAAGAATCCAAGTTCCGTCTCTTCGGCGGCGTGGGTCTCGGCTACAACCTCGGCTACCTGAACTACAGCCAGAACGCTTACCTGCAGAACCCTTCCTACAACCCGTACTACAACGCGGGCACCACCGACTACGAAGTGAAGTCGTGGATGGGAATCCTCTCTGCCGGTGGCGCGCTTAACGTATCGGAAAACGTGTCGATCGGCGCGCTCTTCAAATACGCCCTGACGTTCAGCTCTTCGCAGAACCAGCCGCTCAACAACTACGCCTTCGTGAATACCGGCAACTACGCCACCACCACCAACCAACAGGTAGTGGGCGGTTCCCTTGCTCAAGACAACTTCTACTCGATCCTCGGTACCGTGAAAGTAGCCTTCTAAAAAAAGGCCCCGCGATTCCAAGGATTTGACAAAGATGCCCGCTCCGGGAAAACGGAGTGGGCATTTTTTTGCGTCCGTGGACAAACCTTCCGCGCAGCCAATATAATCAGGGGGAGTCCCTAGAGGGGACGCACGTCTCCAAGGAAGGGGATCGCATGAAATCCCGCAAATTTTTTGTACTTACCGGCCTTCTCACGGCCTGCTCCACTGCTTCCGTGAATGAGCCTAATCGCTCGCCGAGCTCGGCGCATACGATGGGCAATCATGCCACTCTGGCCGAAATCTGCGAATCGGCCGATCCCCGCCGCGAAGCGCGTGCCTACGTGGAACGCCTGCTCGTGATTGAGCTTCGCTCCAGCGGCTGGCTGGCGGAAACCGACCACATTTTTGAGCATGCGGCCGCACCCGTGGATCTCTTTTCCCAGCCAAGCTACATCAAGCTACTCGTGTCGCATCCCTTCGCCGATCATGCCCAGCAAAAGATCGTGGACCTATACACCGAGGCCCATCGGCTCACTCTCATGGAGACGAGTTCCCAGCGTTCCCACGAGCGGGCCGCGAAGGCCTCGTTGATTCTGGCGGGCGTGCACGACGCTCTTCTCCACGCGCGCCACAACGTGGCCGAGCGCGTACTGCTGAATGATTTGTCGCGAGCCATTCTCGAAGCCGGCCACAAGGCGAATCCATCGGCTCCCATACATCCCGTCGTGGTTCCGCTCGAAGGCGAAGAGCTCTATGCCGCCGCGGAAGATTCAGCGGAGCAGCTTCAGCAAATGGTGGCTGAGCTCCCTTATTCCGACGAAGTGAAAGACGAAATCGAAGACGCCGCCGCGCAGCTGGCTCACGATTTTTCCGATACGGGCGGCCGAGAGCCCCAGAGCGCCGCCGTGTTTCCCACCGCCGCACGCGCGGGGAATATAGACGGCTTCACGTTTCCGCACGGAACCTGGGCCATCACCTTCGACGACGGCCCCAATCCGCAGATCACCGAACAGGATCTCGCGAACATCGCCGCCACCAACACGAAGGCCACGTTTTTCTGGCTGGCAAAAAACGTAGAGCTTTATCCCGACGTAGTGAAGAAAGTGCAAGCGGCGGGATATCCCGTGGAAGATCACTCCTGGAGTCACCCCAAGCTCAACGATCCCAAAGACCTCGCTCGCCTGAATACGAATCTCGACCGCGAGATTAACCAGAGCTTTGCGCTCGATTTGAAAGTTTACGGCGTGAAGCCGCGCTTCTTTCGGTGCCCCTACGGCGCGGGCTTCAATGATCCCGTGATTCGCGGAATGATCGCGAAGCTAGGCATGATTCACGTGCGGTGGAACGTGGATAGTCTCGACTGGAAAGATCCCAGCCCCGCCTCGGTACAGAAGCGAGTGGAGCAGCAGATGGCGGTGAACGGCCAAGGCATCATTCTCTTTCACGACATCCACACGCCCGCCCTCACGGTGGTGCCCAATCTAGTGAAGAAATATAAGGGTAAGGTCCGTTGGGTGAATATTCCGCAGATTGTGGATGAGCTGAACGGCGGCCCGAAGCAGCATCCTTGATTCTTTAGTTTCGCCGTATATATACTCCCGGAACAATCGCAATTCCCGGGAGGCTTATGAAATTCATTTTCCCTTTTCTTGCACTGATCGCCTGTCAGCCCAGCTCTTATGCGTGCACCGTAGCCGAAATCGGCACGAAGCAAAACGTAACCGTGGCGCAGAATCTCGGGTGGTTCTGGAAAATGGATGCCGGCCTCGTGGTGAACAAGCGCGGTGTTTCCAAAGAGGGGCTTCGGATCAACGCGGCCGACGCGGCGGCTAAATGGGTTTCGAAATACGGGAGCGTTTCCATTAATCCGGTTGGCCGGGAATTCCCGTTGGGCGGGATGAATGAGAAAGGTCTCTCGGTGCAGGGCCTGCATTCCTACGACGGGCGGTATGAAACTACGTCCCGCCTGCCCGTGCTCAATATGTTTCAGTGGGTGCAATTTCAGCTCGACACCGCGGCCACCGTCGAAGAAGCGATTGAAAATGCCAGAACGGTTCGCCCTACCGACAACGCGCAGCTCACTCTTCATTATTTTATTTGCGACTCTACCGGCAAGTGCGCGGTGTTTGAGTGGCTCAATGGCAACCTGGAAGTCCGGGATGATTCCACTCTCGCCGTGCGGGCCTTTTCCAATTCGAACTACGAGGCGAGTATTTCGGAACTCCAGAAGTGCGCTTCTTCCGATTGTCCGCTCCCGAGCGATGGTCCCAACTTTTCCCTGCAGCGTTTCGTGCAGGCGGCCCGGCTCGTTAAATCCTACGACGGCGTGGCTGAGCCGGTGGCCTACCTGTTCAACTTGCTCGACGTGGTGAAACAGCCCCAGCCGCTGGCTTCCTGGAGCATCGTTACGCGAAACGCCGGGGCGGCCTTTGGGGTGCCGTTCACGATGAGCATCAGCTCTCCTGGCTCTAAGGCGATCCAGTTCGTGGATTTGAGGGAATTCAATTTCTCCTGCAGCGCTCCCGCGCAGATGCAGGTCGTCGATGTTGCCCAGAGTGGGAACGTTCGCGGCCTCTTTAAAGACTACGATCCGGAAATGCAAAAAATGCAGAAGCGTCTTCGGGAGTATCCCGAAAAAACGGTGTGCGTAAACCCCTAACGTTGCTCGCGTTTTTCGTAGAACTCCGCCTCGTAGTGTCTTGAATCGCAGGCATTTCCTT
>Ga0207125_10120_pt1 | contig 18496 bp, 17 predicted proteins | sample Alteio_BWMinHeat_19_FD_153556 | JGI IMG/M metagenome (GOLD analysis project Ga0207125, IMG submission 153556) | Enriched cells from forest soil in Barre Woods Harvard Forest LTER site, Petersham, Massachusetts, United States -... | ecosystem: Environmental > Terrestrial > Soil > Temperate forest >...
GCGTCTGCGGGAGGAAAGCGGCGAGCACAAGCAGGGTCATGGAGCGGAGCATGTTGAGTTACCTTTCCGTCAGACGTTCACGCGATGTTTCGATACCGGTTCTATTCTAAAGACGTGCAGCATGCGGCGGTAACTTCCAGTGAAGTTATCGCGGCTGAGGAGAGCGATTTTGGCGAAGCTGGTTGCGGTGATTACGGGGGCGTCCAGCGGGATTGGGCTGGAGTTTGCGCGGAAGCTGGCGAAGACGCACGACCTGCTGCTGGTGGCGCGGCGACTGGATCGGCTGGAAGAGGCAAAGGCGGTACTGGAGAAGGATTTCGGGGCGCAGGTTGAGGTGATGGTGGCTGACCTCACCGCCGACGCTGATCTTGCGGCAGTCGAGGCGAAAATCGCCGGAGAAGGACGTTTGGGGTTGCTGGTCAACAATGCGGGGATTGGATTGGGAGCCGGGCCGTTCTGGGAGAAACCGCTGGAAGCGCACGAACAGATGTTCAAGCTGCATGTCATTGCGACGATGCGGCTGACTCATGCGGCGCTGGGGAATCTCGCGGTCAGGGGCGAAGGCGGCGTGATCAATTTGTCGTCGGTTGCGGGATTTCTGGTGAGGCCGTGTACCGCCAGCTACTCGACGACGAAGGGGTGGATAAGAACCTTTACTGAAGCGCTGGCCTTGGATCTGCGCGCAGTGGGTTCGCCAGTGAAAGTGCAGGCGCTGTGCCCTGGGTTTACGTACACGGAGTTTCACGATGTGATGGGCGTCGATCGCAAGAAGGTAGCGGGAGAGAAGCTCTGGATGAAGGCGAGCGATGTGGTCGATGCTTCACTGGAGGGTTTCGCAAAGGGCAAGCTGGTGGTGATTCCGGGGTGGCGATACAAGCTGCTGGTGGGGGTGCTGGAGAGTTTGCCGAGGGGGTTGAGGCAGGCGGCGATTCGAGTGGGCATGAAGAAGTAGAGATTCGCCAGGTAATTCGGCGAAGGGTGGCATGCCGCACTTCGCTCGTTTTCCATCACGCGTTGCAGAAAAAAAGGCACCCTCGCGAAAGCGAGGGTGCCCGTTCTTGTGGAAGCATCCGTCTAGCTAGCGGCTAATTTTACGTTTCGCGGCACCGATCAAACCTGTAAGGCCCAGGCCGACCAGCGAGAGAGTGCCTGGTTCCGGGACGGGACTCGCAGCGCTTGAGCTGACATCCGCAGTAATGCTGCCGGAGTTGCCAGTGCTGGCGCCTACGGAATCCGACACCGCCAGATAAAGCATCGTTGCACCCGTCGGAGCGACGAACTGCTGCGTGCTGCCGGTGCCTGTACCGGTGAGGCCATCGCCGATGAAGAAGAGCTGATCCAGATCGGGCGAGAGACTGGCAAAAGCGGTGCCGATACCGCCAGTTCCCGTGAAGTTCAAGTCTGAGGGTGTCGCTCCGGAAGGACCACCGGCAGCCAGGAACACGCCGACAAGTGCGCCTGCCGGAAGATCCGCGAGGCTGATGCCGTCCGCCGGTCCTGGCGAGAAGCCGAACTCGTCTGGATAGCAGGCTCCCGCATCTGCCGTGGTGTCGAAACAGCCGCCGTCGACGCTGGTTGGGGTGAAGGCAAGAATGGAGAAAGTGATAGCTGAGCCGCCGGAGACACTTACCCCGACCGGTGAGTTGCCGGGTGCTGTGTCGGATCCAAAGTAGCCGGTGACACTGGAGCCGGCGGGTTGTCCCGCAAGCCAGATGTCGGATGTGCCCGGCACGACAACTGTCGTGTCAGCATGTGCGGTAGAGGCCGAAATCCCTATCACCATCGCCGTACAGACAATGGATCTACCCAATAATCGTGCAATCGAGTAACTAAATTGCTTCATTGTGACTTCTCCCCGGTGTATGGCTACACCGCTATGGTTTGTCTTTTGCAAACGCCGAAGAGGAGCTGGGTAGGGGACCTCACCTTGCGGTTGGTTACCAAAGTGTACAACTTTTGGGGGATCAACTCGCTGAAAATAAAGAAAAATTTCAACTTCTGATGGCCGCATGATTACTTTGGAGTAAAGAGCGGTACAGGCGAATTCGCCGGTAGATGTGTGAAATACGACTGGCCTTCTAATCCAGAAAGCGGCTGGTGATGCCGCCGTAGGCGTCGATGCGGCGGTCGCGGAGGAAGGGCCAGTGCTGGCGGGTGGTTTCGACTTCGGCCGAGTCGAGGTCGGCGTAGAGGATTTCTTCCTCGTCGTGCGAGGCCTTGGCGATCACCCGGCCGAAGGGATCGGCGATGAAGCTGCCACCCCAGAACTGGATGCCGTTCTCGGGCGTGTGTTCACCGGGACCGGGCATCTCCGCGCCGTTGTGCGTGACATCGCCCCACTCGTGGCCGACGCGGTTAATGGCGCAGACGAAGACTCCGTTGGCGATGGCGTGGGCGCGCTGGATGGTTTGCCAGGCGTCATACTGGCGCTCGCCGAACTCGGCTTTTTCGCTGGGGTGCCAGCCGATGGCGGTGGGAAAGAAGAGCGTCTCGGCGCCCTTGAGCGCGGTGATGCGCGCGCCTTCGGGGTACCACTGGTCCCAGCAGACGAGCGTGCCGATAGGGCCGGCGGAGGTCTTCTGGGCATGGAAACCCAGGTCGCCGGGGGTGAAGTAAAACTTCTCGTAGTAGAGCGGATCGTCGGGGATGTGCATCTTGCGATAGATCGATGCGATGTTGTCGGGCTTCTCGGATGCGTAATCGAGAATGGCGGCAGTGTTGTGGTAAAGCCCCGGTGCGCGGCGCTCGAAGAGGCTCGCAATCACTACGAGGTTGTGTTCGCGGACGACCTCGCTCAACGCGGCGGTGGAAGGGCCAGGGATCGATTCGGCTGTCGCGAAAAGGGCATGATCTTCGCGCTGGCAGAAGTATTGTGCGCGGAAGAGCTCAGGCAGGCAGATGAGTTTCGCGCCGGCGAGCGCGGCTTCGCGGACGCGAGAGACAGCTTTGTCGAGGTTCGTCTGGGTGTCGGGCGAGCAGGACATCTGGATGAGGGCAACGCGGGTGGGGTTAGATGCAGTCATCTGTCGTTTCAGTTCCATTTCCTGTGTAATACACTGGGCCGTTTTCGCCGTGATAGGCAATGCCGAGTTCGGCGTCCAGAGGGCAGCCATCCCATGTCGGCGAAACAATATCCCCAATCTCCGTTGCAGTTCCGCGCATGAAGCCGTAGGCGGAGGACTGGATCGCTTTATTGATCTTGGCGATCGAAGCTAATCGATTTTTCTTGCGAAATTCCATAGGTTTAGCTAACTTCTTGACCTTGTTCGCGAGTTGAACCGGAATGTGAAAAGGCGCTGGACTGAGCCAGCGCCTTTTGGGTCTGTCTGGCTAATTACTTATCGTCGAACAGCAGAATCGCTGCGGCGATGGTTGTCGTCCAGTGGCCGTTTTTGGCGCCAACGGCAGACTGCGTGACGTTGGCCGTGCGGACGATCTTGTTGGAGATGCGGTAGATTTCCTTCTTCTCGTCCCAGCTTTTATCCGGGTCGAAATCCACGTCCAATGTCGTGGCGAGCATTTCTGCGGCGAGTTCTTCGGCGTAGTCGCCGGCCTGGTCTTCGGTTTCGCCGAAGCTGTGGTGTTCGGAGAGGTAGCCGTAGGTGCTCTTGTCGGTCGGAATAGCAACGCCGATGGACGAAACGACGAGGCGGTGGGCCTCGCGCGTGGAGTTCTCAGCGACCACAGCGAAAACCACTTCGCCGGGGTTGAGATACTTCAGGCCTTCTTTGCGCGGGATCAGCTTGCAGTGCGGCGGAAAAATCGAGGAGACGCGCACAAGGTTTTGCGCGGCAATGCCTGCGTCGCGAAGTGCCATTTCAAAGGAGGTCAGACGCTCCTTGTGTTTGCCAACGCCCTTGGTGAAAAAAAGGCGCGTAGGAACCATATTCATGCCCAATGTCTGAAACCCTCCGAGTGGATAGCCGATGCGGCCAACGGCTGCGAGACAGCGCAGTCCATAGAAATTATCGCATGTTGGGCCGTGTGCGGGGACCAACCTGGCCGTGTGCGGCAAAGTTTTAACAATCCCGGCGGTCGCGGCACGATTTTGTGATTTGACGGTAGCTTTCTGGTAATTTGAATATGGCAGCCATACTGTCACATTCCCCGTAAACCCAGCAGTGACCGCATCAAGCAAATTCACATCACCAGGTAGCGACAGCTGCCGCTTGAAGGAGTGTTTATGTCGACCGATTATCGCAGTTTTCTGGAGCTGTCCTACGAAGAGATGGAAGAACTGAACCTGAGGGCCAAGGACCAGCGCAAAAAGCGCGTTGCCATGGACGTACTTCAGGAAGAGCGGCTGAAGTACCTGACCGATGAGAAGGGCATCAAGGCCGTGACCGTCGTGTTCTCCGACCTCGAAGGCCGGCTGCACATGCTGGACTACGACAAGAAGTTCCTGGTCAAGAGCTACGACAACCTGACGTTCGACGGCTCCTCGATCCGCGGATTTACGGCGCAGCGTGAGAGCGATCTTCGCTTGGCGCTCGATTGGAGCGCGTTCTACTGGACTCCGGCTGATGTTTTTGGCGCGGGCAAGGTGCTCGTCTTCGGCGAAGTGATCGACAAAAATGGCGGGCACTATGCGGGCGATCTGCGTGGCGTGCTGAAGGCCTTCTCGCAGGAGATGTTCGACAAGAACGGCTACACGCTGAATGCGGCCAACGAAATTGAGGGCTTCCTGTTTGAAGGCATCGATGCGGAGCGCCGGTTCCACGAGACGGGCAGCTTTGAGTATGTGAACAAAGGCGGCTACTATCATTCGCTTCCTGGCGATCCCTTGCGCGAGTTCATCGACACGGTGGCGGAAGTCCAGCGCGCCATGGGCTTCGAGAATGAAAAGGACCACCCCGAAGTCGCGCCCAGCCAGTTCGAGATCAACTACTCGTATGGCGAAGTGGTTGGAGCTGCGGACACCATCCAGCTGTATAAGCTGATCTGCCGCCAGGTGGCGACGCAGATGGGCATGACGGCGAGCTTCCTGCCCAAGCCGGTTGTCGGCGTCAACGGTAGCGGCATGCATACCAACGTTTCCATTACCAAGGGGGGCAAGAACCTCTTCTGGGACCCCAAGGGCGACGAGAAGATTTCGCCATTCGCATGGAAATTCGTAGACCGCATCCTGACGCACGGCAACGATATCTGCCTGCTGCTGAATGCCAGCGTGAATGCGTATCGTCGCCTCGATCCGCACTTTGAAGCGCCGAACCAGATCAAGGCTTCGGCGACGGACCGCGGCTCCATGATCCGCATTCCGATCGGCAATGAGAAGTCGGCGCGCGTCGAGGTCCGTTCTGTCGGTCCGGATGCGAATCCGTACATGGTGCTGTACTCGATCTTCAAGAGCGGCCTGCACGGCGATACGTCGAAGATCAAGAACCTGCGCCAGGCGGAGCGGTATCTGCCCGACAATGTCTACTCGGCGCTCGAGAACTTCCGTGGCGCGGAGTGGACGACCGAGCTGCTGGGCGACGATGTAAAGGGCCGCTATGCGGACCTGAAGCAGGCGTCGGCAGACCGTTGCGCGCGGCTGTTGGGGACCATTGTGAAGCCTGCCGAAGTGCAGTTCCACCACGATGTGTACAACCAGTTGCTGTGGGGACAGTTCTAGGGCTTCGCTATGCTGCAGGCAAGGGGCCGGCTGATGCTGGCTCCTTGTCTTTTATGGAGGGACGGCGCTACTCTATCGGCGTGCGCAACCATAGTGGAGTTTTGCGGTTGATGGCCGGAGCGGCGATTTGCTGCGCGGTTCTGTTGGGCGGTTGCGGCACAGGGGTGCCCGTTGTGGTTACGCCGCCGGTGGCGCCGGCCAGCAAGATTGCGGGCAACTGGCTTTTGTTCGGTGCGTTTCCGAAGGCTGTGGAAAGTCCGACTACCCAACCGGGGATGGCGATCAGCTTCGATGCGGTGGGAAACAACCTTGTGGCGTCTGCAGCCATATCGACGACTTGCGGAGCGATGGGGCTTTCGTTCGGTGCGCGGTTTGGAGCGGCGGTTACAGGGACTGTGGCGAGTGATGGAAGCTTTACTGTGTCCTCACTAAATCCTGGAGGAACAACAAACATTACCACCTTAAGTGTGAGCGGTAATGTGCCAACGACAGCGGGTGCGAGTTGGAGCGGAACGTATGCGTTGGTGGCCAGTGAGCCGGGATGTTCCTTCAGTCAGACCGGCTTGTTTACTGCCACGGCCGTGCAGGACGTCAACGGTACCTATGCGGGCACGGGGACGGTGCTGGTCGCTTCCGGTACAGCGATTCCCGCGAATACGCCGGTGACGGTCAGTGTGGCGCTGCAGCAAGGGGCTCCGCTGTATACCCCGTTTGGGACGACGACGAGCAGCCGTGTCGGTCTGAAAGGGTCGATCCAGATTTCGGGCTTTTCGTGTTTCAGCAAGGGAAACAGCAGTACGAGCGCGGCCAGCGAGGTAGTGGGTGGACCTTTGTCGGCGAACTTCGTTATGGACGATGGATCGACACTGATGATGGTGGGGAGCATCGACGACGTGGCAACGTCCCGGCTTGACGTGGACTTTTTTCAGGTGAACGGCGGCTCGTGCAGCGGGTTTTATAGTTTCGGCATAAATCCCATGGTGGTGCAGCGGCAGTAGCCGTTTAGCGCACAGGTGCGTTGCCATCTGTATTTTGCGAGTGATAGTTTGGGGCATTGCGCTTAAGGAGTTCCACACACATGCAAGACAGCTACAACGACATTCCCGTGCCGGCAGATGGCCAGGCAATTGAATACAAAGACGGCAAGTACAGCGTGCCGGACAATCCCATTATTCCGTTCATCGAAGGCGACGGCACGGGGCGCGACATCTGGAAGGCATCACAGCGCGTGTTCGATGCTGCGGTGGAGAAGGCGTACGGCGGCAAGCGTGCGGTGAAGTGGTATGAAGTTCTGGCCGGAGAAAAGAGTTATCGCAAGACCCAGAACTGGCTGCCCGACGATACGGTGAAGGCGACCGTCGATTTTCGCGTCTCGATTAAAGGACCGCTGACGACGCCGGTGGGCGGCGGCATCCGCAGCCTGAATGTGGCGCTGCGCCAGTTGATGGATCTGTATCAGTGCGTGCGTCCGGTGAAGTACTATGCCGGTGTGCCGAGCCCGGTGAAGCATCCGGAACTGGTCGACATCGTCATCTTCCGCGAGAACACGGAAGACATTTATGCGGGCATCGAGTTCCGCGAGGGCACGCCTGAGGCGGCGAAGTTTATCGCCTTCGTCAACGACGACATGCTGAAGGGCGGAAAGAAGAAGATTCGGCTCGATTCGGGCGTGGGTGTGAAGCCGATCTCGATTACCGGGTCGAAGCGCCTGGTGCGGGCGTCGATTCAATACGCGATCGACAACGGCCGCAAGACCGTGACGCTGGTGCATAAGGGCAACATCCAGAAGTTCACCGAAGGCGCGTTCCGCGAGTGGGGCTACGAGGTTGCGACCCAGGAGTTCCGCGAGCACGTTGTGACGGAGCGCGAGAGCTGGATTCTCGGCAATCTGGATGCGAACCCAAACCTGACGCCGGAGGAGAACGCGGCATTGGTTGAGCCGGGCATCGAGTTTGCGGCCAAGGAGTTCGGCGAAGGCATCGTGCAGGAAGTGAAGGACGTCGTAGCCGCGATTGGCGAGACGCACGGCGGTGGCAAGTGGAAGAGCAAGATCATGGTGAACGATCGCATTGCCGATTCGATCTTTCAGCAGATCATCATTCGCCCGTCGGACTATAGCGTACTGGCGACGACGAACCTCAACGGCGACTACATTTCGGACGCGGCTGCGGCGCAGGTCGGCGGTCTGGGCATCGCTCCCGGCGCGAACATTGGCGACGGCTATGCGGTGTTTGAGGCGACGCACGGAACGGCGCCGAAGTATGCGGACAAGGACGTCATCAATCCGGGATCGGTGATTCTGTCGGGCGTGATGCTGTTCGACTTTATCGGTTGGACTGAGGCGGCGCGGCTCATCGAAAGCTCAATGGAGAAGACGATCGCGCAGAAGTTCGTGACGTATGACTTCGAACGCCAGATGGAAGGCGCGACGAAAGCCAAGACCAGCGAGTTTGCCAGCCGGATGATCGAGAACATGGGATAAAGCGCTGTGAGCGTCAGTCATCGGCGGCCTCCTCATGGGCCGCCGATTTCTATTTTTGCGGAGGAATGACAAGTGTGTGACACGTCACCGTGAGAGGCGCGGTACAGTGTCAGTCATGCTTCGACGTGCGATGAGCTGCCTGTCTGTGGGAGCGCTGTGCCTGGTAGTCGGGTGCGGCAGCGGAGGGACGCTGCCGGGGCCGTTCGGTCTCTCGCTCATGCGCGGGAACTGGCTGGTGGTGGGCACCTTACCGCAGCTTGGGCTTGCGACTCCGATCACTTCGACGGCCCCGCAACTTGCAATGTCGCTGGACGTCCAGTCCGGGCAGATCGTAGGGGCTGCTTCGTTGCTGACGCCCTGCATGAACAACAGTGGAATCTTGGCAAGCTTCGTTGGTGGAGCGACGAAGCTTGTGGCCGGCACCCCAAAAAGCGACGGCACCTTCGTTCTGGAGGATGCTCTGATCGGTAGCAATACGGTGCATCAGTTTGTGGTTCGTGGAACGTTGCCGCGAAGCGCAGCGGAGGGCTGGAGCGGCACATACACGATGACGGACCCGGATCCGGGATGCTTGCCGCAGTCAGGAGAGTTTGCCGCAGTACCGGTATCTCCAGTGACAGGCACCTTCACGGGAACGGGGGCGCTGGCGGGTTCGAGCCTGCCGGTGACTCTATCGGCAACGTTGCAGCAGGGCGTGCCGGGAGGCATGAGTATCGTCGGGACGCCACTCATCGGCGAAAATCTGATCAGTGGGACGATCTCCGTGTCGGGATCGCCGTGTTTTACTTCCGGGACGATTACCCCGGGCGACGGCGTTCTCCACGGAAATTATGCGAGCCTGACGTTCACGATGAACAACGGCTCCCTGATGTTCATGAGTGCCGATGTGGCGGATACAAAAACGTCATCGCTGACGACAACGCATCTGGCTGTATTGGGTGGCGCTTGCGATAAGGACGATGGTTTTTTTACAACCACTCTTTTGAAGCAATAGTGGGGGGAAGAAGTTCAGCTTCTCGGAAACAGGAACGGGTTCACAAGTGGGACGTTGAAGTACCCGAAATCTCGGGTGTTTCGCGTGGCTACCGTGAGCCCGTTTGCGATTGCTGTCGCGGCAATCATGGCATCTTCAAACAACTCCTGCGGCTGTCCTTGCATGAGCCATGCCGTGACGCGCGCAGCTTGCTGTTCAAAGGGCACAACATGATGAGTTGTCATAATCAACTCAATCCAAAGGTCAATTTCGCTTGCCTTCGCGGCATTCTGTTTTCGAACCAACTCGGCTCCCGACTGCAACTCGTAAATCGCTATCGCGGGCACGTTATACTGTTCCGCCGGATAAGCGTGTGCCCAAGCGACAACGCCACCGTGCGGCCGTGGTTTGCGCAGTTCGGAGATGATATTTGTATCCAGCAAGAACACTAGAATTTCACTGGCTTACGGTGACGAAGCTTTCCGCGGGGCGGAATAGGGATGTCGAACTTCGGCCCTGACATCAGAACGTCAATCAAGTTTCGTGGTTTGGGTTCATTGATCTGTCGCCATCGCTCGATCGGCACGAGTACAGCTTTCTCGACTCCGCGTCGTGTGATAGTTTGCGGACCCGTCTGCTCAACTGTATCGAGCAACTCGCAGAACCTCGCTTTCGCATCCTGTACAGCCCAAGTTCCCATCACCCGCTCCTGACTAGTTCGCTGACTAGTTTAGCAGCCTTCGTTCGCTGTTCGCACAGGCCCGAGACGAGGCGGGGCGCACGCGACTATCATGGAAGACGTCACGTAACGTCAATTTTGAAGGAAATCAAGCAATGCGTAAGAAGGTCACTATCGTTGGAGCCGGCAATGTCGGCGCTACTGCCGCTCACTGGATCGCCGCGAAAGAGCTTGCGGATGTTGTACTGATCGACGTCGTCGAAGGCGTGCCGCAGGGCAAGGGTCTTGACCTGCTGGAAGCTATGCCGATCGAGAAGCGCGATGTGTCGATCGTCGGCACGAATGACTACGCCGACACGGCGAACTCGGACATCGTGGTGATCACGGCCGGCATCGCGCGCAAGCCCGGCATGAGCCGCGACGACTTGCTGAATACAAACTTCAAGATCATGAGCGACGTCGCAGAGAAGGCGCTCGCCGTCTCTCCGAATGCGATTTTTATCATTGTGTCGAACCCTCTGGATGCAATGGCGCAGACCGCTTTCAAGAAACTGGGTCTGCCGCGTGAACGCGTGATCGGCATGGCCGGCGTGCTGGATTCGGCGCGCTTCCGCACATTTATCGCGGAGGAGTTGAAGGTCTCCGTAGAAAACGTGACGGCATTTGTGCTGGGTGGCCACGGCGACACCATGGTTCCGTTGTCGCGCTACTCCACGATGGCCGGTATCCCGATTACGGAGCTGATTGCGCCGGAGCGGTTGAAAGAGTTGGAATCGCGCACAGCCAACGGTGGAGCCGAGATCGTCAAGCACCTGAAGACCGGGTCGGCGTACTACGCGCCTTCGGCTGCCGCTGTGGAGATGGTTGAGGCGATCCTGAAGGACAAGAAGAAGATTTTGCCGTGCGCGGCGTATTTGCAGGGTGAGTACGGTATCAACGGTTTGTACGTTGGCGTTCCATGCAAGCTGGGAGAGAAGGGCATTGAGCAGATCATCGAGATCAAGCTGACCGCCGACGAACAGGCCGCCTTGCAGAAGAGCGCAGATTCGGTGAAGGAACTCTGCACCGTGATTGGCGTCGCGTAGCATTCCCGGCAAAAACAAACGAAGGGCGGCCAGCGATTTGGCCGCCCTTTTGTTGTGGTCCATTTGTTGCAAGGAGACGGCATGAAGCGCATGTTTGCGGCGATCGTTGCGGTGATGTTCGGTGTTGCGGTCCATGCCGCGCCCGTAAAGAACACAGCGGCGGGCGACCCGCGTCATGTCACGGATCTCGCGAGCGACTGGCGATTCACGCGCGGCGATGTTGCTGGAGCAGACAGTCCCGGGTTCGACGACAGCGCGTGGCAGCGTGTCAGCGTGCCGCACGACTGGGCCATCGCGGGGCCGTTCGATAAGGACAATAAATCCGGCGGCGCGGGCGCGTTCCTTCCCGGTGGCGTCAGTGTCTATCGCCGGCATGTGGCGCTCCCTGCTGAGGATGTTGGGAAGCGGATTTTCGTTGAGTTCGATGGCGTGATGGCGCACAGCAAGGTGTGGTGGAACGGACGTTTGCTGGGCGAGCGTCCGAATGGTTATGTGAGTTTTGGCTACGAAGTGACCGAACGTGCGCGCTTCGGAGCGGATAACGTATTGGTGGTTCGGACCGACACATCGCAACAGCCTGCGTCGCGCTGGTACGAGGGTGCGGGGATCTATCGCAAGGTGCGGCTGGTGGTGGAGGAGCCGGTGCATGTCGCGGGTTGGGGCACGTTCGTGACGACTCCTGAGGTTTCCGCCGCGAGCGCAAAAGTCCGCGTGCAGATTGCGGTGATGAACCAGTCGGAGAAGGACGCAGCGGTGCATGTTGAGGTAAGGCTCATCGCGCCGGATGGCAAAGTCGCCGCGACTGCGAAGTCTGCCGCGCAAACGGTGAGCGCGAATGCTGCGAGCGACTTCGACGTGAGCGCCTCGGTGCCGAATCCCGACCGGTGGGATGTTGGGCATCCTGCGATGTATCGCGCCGAGGTTCGCGTGATTGCGGATGGGAAAACCCGCGACATCGACAGCGCGAATTTCGGAGTGCGGGAGTTCCACTTTGATGCGGCTACGGGATTCTGGCTGAATGGGAAGAACTTCAAGCTGTACGGTGTGTGTCTGCACGGCGATGTCGGGGCCTTTGGGATTGCGGTGCCCGCGGAGGCCTATCGGGCGCGGCTGCAGGCCTTGCAGGCGATCGGCGTGAATGCTGTGCGCACGGCGCATGATCCGCCCTCGCCCGAGTTCCTGGAGGTCGCAGACAAACTCGGCATCCTGGTGATGGATGAGATGTTCGACATGTGGTCGCTCGGCAAGAATACCTACGACTATCACCTCGACTTCGACGCCTGGCACGTGCGCGATACGAAAGACACGGCGATGCGCGACCGCAACCATCCCAGCATCATTCTGTGGAGCGCGGGCAATGAGATTCGCGATACGCCGCACGCCGAGCTGGCGAAGGCCGAACTGGCAAGCATCGTGGACGCGTTTCACGAGGTCGATCCAACGCGGCCGGTAACGCAGGCGCTTTTCCGCCCGAAGGTGAGCCATGACTATGACGATGGGCTGGCGGACCTGCTCGATGTGGTCGGGCAGAACTATCGCGAGAAGGAAATCCTAGCGGCCCATGCGCAGAAGCCTTCTCGAAAAATTGTGGGGACGGAGAACACGCACGACCGCGACCAGTGGCTGGCGATGCGCGACCATCCGGAGTACTCCGGGCAGTTCATCTGGTCGGGGACGGACTATCTTGGTGAGGCGCGGGTGTGGCCGGGGTTTTCGCGCAGCACGGGGCTGCTGGATCGCACGGACTGGCCTCATGCGCGAGGGCTGGAGCGCGAGAGCTGGTGGTCGCCGAAGCCGGTGGTGCACATTGTGCGGCGGACCAGGCCAACGCCCAAAGCGCCGACCGATCCCGGCTATGAGTTGCAGCAGATGGGCGATGCGGAGACGGTGTTCGCGGACTGGACGCCGGAGTCGCTGGCACCGCATGACGAGCACGTTGAGGTGTACAGTAACTGCTCCGATGTGGAGCTATGGCTGAACGGCACGTCGCTCGGCAGCAAGGCGCGGAACGCCGATGATGCCCCGCAAACGTGGACGGTTGCGTTTGCGCCGGGCTCATTGCGTGCGGTGTGCGGCGGGCCGGTGAAGACTGAGGAAACGTTGAAGACTGCCGGTGCGGCTGTGCGGGTTGTGCTGCTATCGGAGGGTGCGCGGGTCGGCGACGCGTTCGACGACGTGGTTCGGGTGCGGGCGTTTGTTGAGGATGCGGCGGGTGTTCGCGTACCGCGAGCGCATCCGGAGCTGCACTTCGCAGTGACAGGCCCGGGAGCCGTTGTTGCCGTCGACAATGGTGATCTTGTAAGTCATGAGCAGTTCGAAGCGACTCAGCGGACGGCGTTCGATGGCATGGCGGTTGTGTATGTGAGAGCGATTGCGAAGGCTGGACGGATTGTCGTTACCGCTTCGGCGGATGGGCTGAAGAGCGGCACCGCGGCATTGAGCGCGAAGTAGCTGGTGCACCGCGCTCGCGGGCTCCAGAAGACATTCGCCTTGCGCTACCAGCTTCCGCTGGCGCCGCCTCCGTCGGAGTCGCCGCCGTCTCCTCCGCTGAAGCTATCGCTGCTGCTGCTGTCGCTCCCGAAACTGTCGTCGCTGCTGCTGGAGCTGCTTCCGCTCGAGGACCCACTCAGCGGGTGGAAGGTACCTGCTTTGATGGCTCTTCTGATGCGCCAGACGATGAACGATATCACCGCGACAAACGAGAAAATGATGAAGCCGATTACGGCGAACGCAGTACCGCTGCCTCGTGTCTCCGGTTCAGGCTCCTCCGTGAGTGGAGCAGTCGCTGGTTGAGCATCTGGTTGAGCCGCCAGCGCGTCGAGCGTGACGTTCGAATCCGAGGCGACGATTTGAGCCAGACGCTGGACGCCGATCCTGACTGCGCCGTCGTAGTCGGCGGCCTTGAGGTCGGGGACCATCTCACGGCCGATGTCGCCGGCCTTGGCATCGTTGATCGGGCCTTCGAAGCCGGTGCCGACTTCGATGCGTCGCTGGTGGTCGTTGATCGCCAGCAGGATAAGGAGGCCGCGATCCGTCTTCTTCTCGCCGATCTTCCACTTGTGAAAGAGCTGGTTGGAGAAAGTTTCGATTGACTCGCCATCGAGGGTCTTGATGGTGACGACGAAGAGCTGCGCCTTGGCCTTGTCGTGCAGCTCGCGGCAAAGGTCTTCCAGCTCAGACTTCGCTGGAGCGGTGAGGACGCCCGCGTAGTCGTTGATATAGCCGGTCGGGGCCGGCATCGTCGAGACCTTCTCGGCGAAGGCTGACAGGGCGGCGATGAAGAGCAGGGCTACCGCGATGCATCTCAGATGTCGCATGCGTAAGTGTAACGGTGCGGTTCTCGAAACGGATGCCCGTCTGTAGGGGTATGAAGGCTTTGTGAGCGTTTACCAATCGCCGCTTATGCCTCCGCCGTCGGAACCGCCTCCGCCGCCTCCACCAAAGCTATCGTTTTTACTGAAGAAGTCATCGTCGAAGCTGCTGCTGCCGTCTGAGCTGCTACTGGAGCTTCTGCCGGACCCTGGTGTTCCCACCCTGTGTGAGGAGAATTTGCTGAGCCGCCGGAACAGGAAGAGGATGCCTCCCAGGACTCCAAAGAAAAACACCGCGACGAGTGCTATGCCCAGCCCTTTGGACTTGATCAGCGGCTGCTGCTTGACCACGGGCGGCGGGGCATATTCTTTCTCCATCGCGGCCAATGATTCGGGCGAGGTGGCGATGTCGAGGGTCACATTGGAGTCTGCGGCGATGATCTGGGCGATGCGTCGCACGCCGGTCCGCACTGCTTCGTCGTAGTCAGCCGCTTTGAGAGCGGGGACCATCTCGCGGCCGATGTCTCCGACCTTGGCGTCGTTCAGAATGCCTTCGAAGCCGGTGCCGATCTCGATCCGGCGCTTGTGGTCTTTGATCGCCAGCAGGATCAGGACGCCGCGGTCGGTCTTCTTTTCCCCGATCTTCCACTTCGCGAAGAGGTGATTGGCGAAGGTTTCTACCGACTCTCCGTCGAGAGTGTTGATGGTGACAACAAATATCTGTGCCTTGGTCTTGGTGTGCAGGTCGTTGCAGAGGTCTTCGAGTTCAGACTTCGCGGGGGCCGTCATAACGCCCGCGTAGTCGTCGATGTAGCCGGTTGGGGCCGGCATGGTGGCGACCTTCTCCGCGAGAGATGACGGTACGGTGGTCGCAAACAGAAGCAGGAGTAACGGTAACCACCTGAGATTTCTCATGCGCCATGGTAACGGCTCCCTTACCCGGTAGGGACAGTTTGTTAAGGCTTGGTCTGGAATAGAGCACATTGTTCGTCTTTTGTGCCAACATAGTGGAATGTTGCGTCAGAAACCAAGCCTGGAGTTGACCAATGAGCAGTGGGATGTGGTGTGTGCTGCGGCGAATAACGACCCGGAAACGCAAGATATTCAACGCGAGATGGCAGCTTTGCCAGACACGATGTTCGAGGAATGGGGTGATGTTTCGGTTGCAGGATGAAGGTCAGCTATGCCACGAATAGCGAATAAGAATCCCCGATTTCGGACGAAAGATCAACTTTGTGCCGACGTCGCTTTTATTTTGAATTCAGACCTTCACCATGGGACCAAGTACGCCGTGCTCAGTGAAGTAACCTGGGTTTGGAGCGAATTTGAGGGAAAATACGATGGGTGCGAACACTGGTCGGAAGCAGCATGGGAGATTCGGGGGCAGCAAAATAAGCTGGTTCACGAACACATAATCCCAAAGAGTATCGTGATTCAGCGCTTGCTACGACTCCCGACTGCGACAACAAGTTCAGTAAATGAACTGCTGGCGTTATATTGCAAAGGCGCCGTCATTACGAGAGACGAAGATGCACGCCTCAACAGTCACGGGCTTCGCTCAAAGATGCCGACGGGCTGGGATGAAAAGGATGTGTGGGCTAGGTATAAGTCTGCAGGAATCGTACTCCGCAGCAACGCTGGTTAGCCAAGTAGTGTCGCGGGCGGGGCGCCAAGTCCATTTATGCGTACTATTGACTGGCGTCGTTCGATGGTTTTGGGTGCCGCATAGGAAGCCGATCGCTTCGCGATCGCCCACATCTCAAAATTGCAGATATGGGGCACATGGCTTGTCCTATTCTTGTTGATTCAATAGGAATTGAAAACGAAGAGCCTCGGGCATCCGGATGACGGGCATCGAGGCCTTCTTGATTCTCAACATAGAAAGTCGAGGCCAAAGATACAATTCGCCAGGATCACCGTCGACGTGTTCGACAAGCCAATCATCGGCCGGGAACGCATAAACCATCGTGAAGAGCAGGTCATTGATCTGAAGCATACCAATAAAGCACTTCGATCGACTGAGCGCTTGATGGAGGTCTCCATTTTCAGGAACACCATGTCGCAGCCTTGGAAGGGACACCCGCAACTTTCCAGCATTGGGTATTTCTGATCTCGCGATAATGAGGTAGGAATTACCTTCGGGGAGCCCGTGCTTGCGAAGAAGATGCATGTCTTCCGAACGAATTCTGGATCTCCGTTCGTGAGTGTCGGTAAGCTGAATAAGAGCAAATAACTTGTAGAACCAAGTCGCTAGGTCGAAGCAATCCGGAACGCTGAGTTCGGGTTCATCTTCTTCGACCATCCGACTGAGAACAGCTTTTGTGCGGCACTCAAGCTCACTCATCCATCCGGAATTGCATTCCGCGCAAACTTTTCTGTAAATGCGAGAATAAGCAGGGATAGTTTTCCTTGAAATTAACTTCGCATCGCTGTCTTTGATCGTAGTCACATGCGATTCAGCCTTTGTTATTCCCAGCATTTGAAGAATCCACTGCGGCATAACATGCTCTGAAGTGCGACCTGCTACAGAAAAGGGCTTACCGCAAAAGCAGCAAGCCCCTCCAGTAGAAGTGTCGTTTGGCATTTACTTTTCGATGGTGACGGATTCTAAAACGACCGGCGTTTTAGGACGGTCGGAGGTGTCGCGCGGGACTTTGCTGATCTTCTCGACGACATCGTAACCTTCGGTGACCTCGCCGAAGATGGTGTGTTTGCCGGTGAGCCAGCTGGTGTCGGTGACGGTGATGAAGAACTGCGAGCCGTTGGTGTTGGGGCCGGCGTTGGCCATGGCGAGCTTGCCGGGCTCCTTGAAGTTCTGGGTGGAGTTCTTGGTTTCGTCCGCGAACTTGTAGCCGGGGCCGCCCATGCCGGTGCCTTCGGGGTCGCCGCCCTGGATCATGAAGTTGGGGATCACACGGTGGAAGATGGTGCCGTCATAGAGCTTGTCGCCCTTCTTGCTGCGGCTCGACCATTCTTTGGTGCCTTCGGCGAGGCCGATGAAATTGGCGACCGTTTCCGGGGCTTCAGCGTTGAACAGCTTGCAGACGATGGTGCCTTCGGAGGTCTTGAAGGTTGCGGTAGACATTGTGGTGGGATCTCCTTACGGTGGTGGCTGCTTGAGCAGCGGTGGGAAAGAGGTTTCAGGGCCCAGGGCCCAGGGTTCAGAAAGCTACGTACAAGGGCGAAGAACAGGTCCTCCGCATGCGGCGAAGGGTGACAAAGTTTTAGCGGCGGATCGCAAACCGTTACTGTGGGGCCGGTGTTTTTGGCGCGCTGATCGGCGGCTGGCCTTCGGGGACGATGTTTTGCGGGCCGGGTGGAATGGGCGGCAATGGCTGGCCTTCGCGGACGATGGTGACCTTGTTGATGACCACGGGGTTGTTCGGCTTGTCGGAGGAGTTGCGATCGACACGCGCGATAGCGGCGACGCGGGTTACGGTGGCATCGTCGCACTGGCCGAAGATGGTGTAGCCGCCGTTGAGCTGCGCGACCGGCTGTTCGGTAATGAAGAACTGCGTGCCGTTGGTGTTGCGGCCGGCGTTGGCCATGGCGAGACGGCCGGGGACATCGAAGATCAGGCCGGGGGTATCTTCATTGTCAAAGAAGTAGCCGGCGTCGCCGGAACCGTCGCCAACGCGGTCGCCGCCCTGGATCATGAAGCCGGGGATGACGCGGTGGAAAGTGGTCCCGTTGTAGAAGGGTTTGCCGGTGACCTTCTTTTGTGTTGTGGGGTCGGTCCAGGCCTTGGTGCCTTCGGCGAGGCCAATGAAGTTGGCGGTTGCGAGCGGCGATTGTGCGGAGAAGAGCTTGCAGGTGAGGCGGCCCATGGTGGTGTCGATGACGGCGGTGGGGCCGGTGGGCACGGGGGCGGCGGGCGTTTGCGGAACGGTCGCGCTGGGAGCGTCGGGCAGCGGCGTTGGGGTCTGGGCAACGGCCAGGGTAGCGGTCAGCAGCAGGGAGGTGGCTAGGAGTTTGGTGATCACGGGGCAAAAAGTTCTCCAGAGTATAAGGCTATCCCAATCGCGGGCTGGAACCAAGCGCAACGGCGATGCCGGAGCTGCTATCCTCCTGTCAAATTGAGATGCCGTAGAAGCAATGAGGCGGCATCTTAGGATGAGAAAAGGAGATCACGATGGCAATGCAGGCGATTTGGGTGATGTTGAAGGCGAAGCCCGGTAAAGAAGCGGATGTCGAGGCGTTTTTGAAGCAGGGCGCGGTGATGTCGAACGACGAGCCGCAGACGGTGACGTGGTACGGCGTGAAGATGGCGCCGGGGCTTTATGGGGTCTTCGATACGTTCGACGATGAGGCCGGGCGGGATGCGCATTTGAATGGCGATATTGCCAAGGCGC